>JAESGK010000075.1_pt1 | contig 113416 bp, 109 predicted proteins | sample 9269681 | NCBI WGS metagenome assembly JAESGK01 (sample SAMN14515347, study PRJNA621673) | algae metagenome | isolation source: Timaviella obliquedivisa GSE-PSE-MK23-08B and co-occurring heterotrophs from... | place: USA: Grand Staircase Escalante National Monument, Utah | collected 2006-08-15 | reverse complement strand
CGATCGCGGTTATGCTCGGCGCGAGCGATATCGGTCCAGGCCATCGGAAACCCCATTTGATTCAGCACCAAACGGGAATCACAACCTGCTGATATCGCTCAACTCCTTTTCAATCGGGGTCTAAGGCATGCTCGTCGTCATAAATCTTCCTGCCGCAATTAGCCGTCGGTTGCCCAATACAGAAACTCAACCATGGGGAGCGTGCGCTGTCTCTGAAACTTGGCGTAGAAGGTTACTGTTTGATCCACAGGGTAACGGTCAAACCTTCGCCGCCGCCTTCGCCTTCCCCGCCGGCTTGTCGTGCCAGAAGCTGAACACGTCGAGCAGCGCCTTGCGGATCGCGAGCTGGCGGGCGGTCGAGACGATCTTCGCATTGGTCAGGTCGGTGACGTAGAACACGTCGACCGCCTTCTCGCCGAAGGTCGCGATATGGGCCGAGGCGATGTTGAGGTTGAGCTTTCCGATCGCGGTGGTGAGGTCGTAGAGCAGGCCCGGCCGGTCGAGGCCCGAGACCTCCAGCACCGTGTGCCGGGCCGAGAGCACATTGTCGATGATGACCTCCGGCGCGAGCTGGAAGGTGCCGCCGCGCGGCGGCGGCGCGCGCCGCTGCGCCACGAGATCGGCGATCCTGATTTCGCCCTTCAGCGCCCGCTCGATCGCGGCCGCGATCCGCTCGGCCCGGCGCAACTCGTCGTCGTCGCGGTCGAAGGCGCGCGAGACGGCGATGGTGTCGAGCACCAGCCCGTCGGTGGTGGTGAAGATCTGCGCATCGACGATGTTGCCGCCGGCGGCCGCGCAGGCGCCGGTGACGATGGCGAGCAGGCGCGGATGGTCGGGCGCGAGCACGGTGAGTTCGGTGATCCCGCGGAACTGGTCGGTCTCGACGGCGGTCGCGGTGGTGCGGCCGTCGCGCTCCGCCTCGCGCAGGAAGCGGGCGTGCTTCTCCTGCCGGGCGAGGCCGGTCTTGATCCAGTAGGCCGGATAATGCCGCGCCAGATAGGCGTCGCGCTCATCGGGCGGCCAGTCGCTGAGCAGGTCCCTCAGGGCGTCCTGCTTCTTCTCGACGCGCGCCTTGCGCTCGATCGCCGAATGGCCGCCGGCCAGCACGATCTCGGTCTCGTAGTAAAGCGTGCGCAGGAGCTGACCCTTCCAGCCGTTCCAGACGCCGGGGCCGACCGCCTTGATGTCGGCGACGGTGAGGATCAGCAGCAGCTTGAGACGCTCCAGCGTCTGCACGATTCCCGCGAAACTCTCGATCGTCTTGGGGTCGCCGAGATCGCGGCTCTGGGCGACGGTGGACATGTCGAGATGGTGCTCGACCAACCAGGCCACGGTCTCCGTCTGCGCCTCGCTCAGGCCGAGCCTCGGACAGAGCTTGCGGGCTATGCGCGCGCCCGCGATCGAATGATCCTCGATCCGCCCCTTGGCGATGTCGTGCAGGAACAGCGCGACATAGAGCGCGCGCCGGTTGGCGATCGTCGGCATGATCTCGTTGGCGAGCGGATGCTCGGTTTCGAGCACGCCGGCGTCGATCTCGGCGAGGATGCCGATCGAGCGGATCAGATGCTCGTCGACCGTATAGTGGTGATACATGTTGAACTGCATCATCGCGACGACGCGGCCGAAATCCGGCACGAATTTGCCCAGCATCCCGGATTCGTTCATGCGCCGCAGCACGGCCTCTGGCGAGCGCCTTGCGGTCAGGATCTCCAGGAAGATGCGGTTGGCTTCCGGGTCGGCCCGCAATTGCGGCGTCACCAGCCGGAGCGACTGCGTCACCAGCCGGCTGGCGTCGGGATGGATGGCGAGGTCGTCGCGGCTGGCGATCTCGAACAGGCGCAGCAGGTTGACCGGATCGCGCCGGAAGGCGTCGCCGTCGATGACATTGAGCCGCTGGCTCTTCAGCGTGAAATCCGGGTGGCCGAGCGCCCGCACGCGGCTGCGCTTGGTGAAGGAGCCGAGCAGCCGCGACAGCGAGGCGCGCGGCTTCTGCTGGCGCGCCTCCAGCGCGGCGCAGACGATCGCGGTCAGGTCTCCGACATCCTTGGCGACGAGGAAATAGGCCTTCATGAAACGCTCGACCGGGGCCTGCCCGCTGCGTCCGGCATAGCCGATCGCGGAAGCCACCTGCCGCTGCAGATCGAAGGAAAGCCGCTCCTCGGCCCGGCCGGTGATGAAATGCATCCAGCAGCGCACGCGCCAGAGAAACTCCTCCGAGCGCTCGAACATCACCAGTTCCTTGCGGTCGAACAGCCCGGCATTGACCAGCGCGCGGGCATCGTCGACGCGGTAGGAGTATTTCGCGATCCAGAACAGCGTGTTGAGATCACGCAGGCCGCCCTTGCCGTCCTTGACGTTGGGCTCGACGAGATAGCGCGAGGTGCCGGCGCGGCGCACGCGGGTCTCGCGCTCCTGCAGCTTGGCTTCCGTGAAGGCAGGCGCGGTGCCCTCGACGACCTCGGCCCCGAAACGCCTGACCATGTCGTGGAACAGCAGCGGATCGCCGACCAGAAACCGCGCCTCCAGCAGCGCGGTGCGGATCGTCATGTCGGCCTTGGCCTCGCGCACGCAATCGTCGATCGAGCGGACGGAGTGGCCGACCTTCAGCTTGAGGTCCCAGAGCGGGTACAGCATCGCCTCGACGACGCTCTCGCCCCAGGCTGTCTGCTTGTGCGGGAACAGGAACAAGAGATCGACGTCCGAACCCGGCGCCAGCGTGCCCCGGCCGTAGCCGCCGACCGCGACGACGGCGATGCGCTCGGACTGGGACGGGTTGACCGCCTGATAGAAATGCTGCGTCGCGGCGACATGCAGGCAGGCGACGACGCCATCCATGACCTGCGACAGCCGCCTTGCGCAGGCAAGCCCGCTGCGCGGGGTTTTCAGGATTTCGCGGGCGGATTCATGGCCCTCGTCGAGGACATGCCGCAGCCCGGCCACGAGCGTCTGGCGCAGCGCGGCGGCATCGCGGCCATAAGACGGGCCGACGAGCGCCGCGACCGCGCGCGCCGGATCATCCAGAACCTCCGCCAGCCTGAGAACCGGCTGATCTTCGACCAACGACATGGCGCATCCATCGCATCCGGGCGCGCCGCGCGTCCGGAACCACGACGCTCGTAACATGATGCCGGGATTCGCGAGAAAGAGAAAATTCCACACGATCAAAATGCATAATAAAAATTCGAACAGATAGGACCGTCTTGTTTGACAAACAGAACGTTTGGACCTACAGGACGGATACGCGCCGATTTGAGCCAGCAGCTTGCGGGCGCGAAACAAGTGCAGCTAAAGCGTCGGGGCCACGGAGAGGTTTTGGCCTTCTCCCGATCCCTGCGCCTCACCGCGACAAAGGGATCAAAACCATGACCATCAGCACCTCACGCCGCCTCGTCCTCGCCGGCCTTGCCGCAGCCTCGGTCGCATTCGCCGCGACGAACGCATCCGCGCAGACGCCCAAGGAAATCCGCGTCGATTTCGCGACCTATAATCCCGTCAGCCTCGTGCTGAAGGAGCGTGGCATCCTCGAAAAGGCGCTGGCCTCCGAGGGTGTCAGCGTCCGCTGGGTCCAGTCGGCCGGCTCCAACAAGGCGCTCGAATTTCTGAATGCCGGCTCGCTCGACTTCGGCTCGACCGCCGGCGCGGCGGCCCTGATCGGCAAGATCAACGGCAACCCGATCAAGTCGATCTACGTCTATTCGCGCCCCGAATGGACCGCGCTCGTCACGGGCGCCAAGAGCGAGATCACCAAGGTCGCCGATCTCAAGGGCAAGCGCGTCGCTGTCACGCGCGGCACCGACCCGCACATCTTCCTCGTCCGAGCGCTGGCCGAGGCCAGGCTGACCGAGAAGGACGTCAGACTCGTCCTGCTCCAGCACGCCGACGGACGGCTCGCGCTGGAGCGCGGCGATGTCGACGCCTGGGCCGGGCTCGACCCGCTGATGGCGGCAGCCGAGGTCGAGAGCGGCGCAAAACTGTTCCACCGCAAGGCGGCCGACAACACCTGGGGCGTGCTCAACGTCCGCGAGGCCTTCGCCAACGAACATCCGGCGCTGGTCCGCAAGGTGATCGCGGCTTACGAGGAGGCCCGCGCCTATGTGCTCGCCAACCCGGCCGAGTTGAAGAAGACGCTGGTCTCCTACACCAAACTCTCGGACGCGGTTATCGAGCGCCAGCTCACCCGCACCGAGCTGACCCATTCGACGATTGGCGACGCGCAGGCGCAGACCATCCTGGCCGCCGGCCTCGCGCTCAAGGAGGCCGGCGTCCTGCCGGCGACGACCGACGTCAAAGCCGTGGTCGACGCGCTCCTCGACCGGCGCTTTGCGGCGGCGAGTAACTGAGACGGAACGCGCCTCCTGAGGATGAGACGCGAGGAACCCCTCTCCTGTATCGAAGTCGGGTATACCCGACTTCGACACTCTAGGTGCTGAACTCGGATATATCCGAGTTCAGTGAGAGGGGCAGGGGTGAGGTGACGGACGTTTCGAGATTGGATTGAACCGGGGTGCGGATGGCACCGCGCTTCACTGGTTGAACGTCCTTCCCCTCACCCTGCCCTCTCCCTCCGGGAGAGGGTTCTCCGTCGAGGCATCCGAGTCTGGCCCACTGCGCATGAGCATCCCTGCATCTGGCACGATTGCGTCCGATAGTGACAAGCCGAGGCAAGCAGCCTCCGCCAAGCCGCGCACCCTCGCCCTCGCCGGCCTGCTGCTGCCGATCCTGCTCGCCATCCTCTGGGAAGTCCTCGTCCGGGCCGGCATCGCCAATGGCCGGCTGATGCCGCCGCCCAGCGTGGTCGGCACAACGCTCTGGGGGCTGGCGGCGTCGGGTGAATTGCTCACCCATGCGCTCGCCACGCTCTGGCGGGTTGCGGCCGGCTTCGGGCTCGGGGCGGGCGTCGGCACGCTTCTGGGGGCGCTGACCGGGGCTCTGCCGGTGGCGCGCGGGCTGCTCGACCCGACGCTGCAGGCGCTGCGCTCGATCCCCTCGATCGCCTGGGTGCCGCTCTTCATCCTGTGGTTCGGCATCTTCGAGGCCTCGAAAGTGGCGCTGATCGCGGTGGGCGTGTTCTTCCCGGTCTATCTCGGGGTGGCGGCGGCGATCATCGACATCGACCGCAAGATCATCGAGGTCGGCCGCGTCTTCAGGCTCGGCCGCGTCGCGATGGTCCGCCGCGTGCTGCTGCCGGCGATCCTGCCGGCCTGGTTCACGGCTTTGCGCTCGGGGCTCGGCCTGGGCTTCATGTTCGTCGTCGCCGCCGAGATCATGGGGGCGAGCGAAGGGCTGGGCTACCTGCTCGTGGACGGCCAGCAGCTCGGCCGCCCCGACACCATCATCGCGGCCATCATCAGCTTTGCCGTGCTTGGCAAGCTGGCCGATGCGCTGCTTCTCGCCCTCACGCGGCCCTTCCTCGCCTGGCAGGATCTCGGCCGCGACAAGCTCTGAAGGTTCACCCTCGATGCTGCGCTTCGAGACATTGTCGAAAACCTATGCCGACGGCACGCAGGCGCTGTCGCGGATCGAGGTCGAGGTCGCCGCCGGCGAAATTCTCGCTCTGGTCGGCGGCTCCGGCTGCGGCAAGACCACGCTGCTGCGCCTGATCGCCGGGCTCGACCAGCCCAGCGCCGGCCGGATCGTCCTGAACGGCGAGACGATCACGGAACCCCGCGCCGATGTCGGCGTGATCTTTCAGGAGCCGAGGCTCTTTCCCTGGCTCTCCGTCGCCGACAACGTCGCCTTCGGCCTGTCGCATCTGACGGCCTTCGAGCGCGAAGGGCTGGTGACGAACGCGATCGTCCGGGTCGGGCTCGCCGGCTACGAGAGGCGCTGGCCGCGCGAACTCTCCGGCGGCCAGCAGCAGCGCGTCGCGATCGCCCGCGCCCTGATCACGCGGCCAAAGCTGCTGCTGATGGACGAGCCGTTCTCGGCGCTGGACGCCACGACGCGGGCGAGCCTGCACGGCCATCTGCTGGCGCTGTGGGAGGAAAGCCGCCCGACCGTGGTGATGGTCACCCATGACGTCGAGGAGGCGGTGACTTTGGCCGACCGCATCATCGTGATGCAGCCCAAGCCCGGCCGCATCTTCGACGAACTCGACAATCCGCTCGCCCGCCCGCGCGACCGGCTCTCGCCGGCCTTCGAGGCGATCAAGCGCGACGCCCTGCGAACGCTCGACCGCTCGCTGCGCGACGAGGCCCCGCTGCAGAACAAGGCGGCCGAGACGGCCGGGATGTGGTGGTAGCTGTCTCAGCCGGTCTTGCGATGCGCTTCCATATAGCGCCTCAGCACGGCATTCATCCGGCTCTGATAGCCGCGCCCATGCGTCTTGAACCAGGCGACGACATCCTCATCGAACTTCGCGTTGACCGGTGTCTTGCGCGGAGGCAGGCCGACGAAACCCTTTGTCCACTCTGCCGCCGTCGTGGCGGGATTGTCGGAATCGGCATGCGCCATGGCTTCGATTTCGGCCTCCGACAAATTGTCGATGCGATGCCAGTCGCTACCTCCAGCAGCGCCCTCACGAGTTCTGATGTTGGTCATGATAGATGCTCCTCTCCTCGCGGCTGGCCGGGCGAACAGAAATCAAATGCTTCCGGTCGCCGCGCGGCGTAAAGGTCACGTTGATGATGCGGCCCCGGAATTCCGCCAGCATGTTGTAGAGCTCCTCGCCATAGTCGAAGCGAAGATCCTGCCGCGTGAACACGAACCGGCCGTCGAAGACCTCACCGATGTCGGCGAAATCGTAGAAGTGAATAGTCAGGTTGAGCCGGCGCTTGCCGTCATCCCAGGAACAGCGTTCATCCGATCCCATCAGCGAAATCTACATGATTATGTAGATTTCCTCAAGCATGCTGGCGGCGTTCGCGGTTGCGAGCTATCACCGTCCCCAATCTGGTGCTTGTGCATCCGCCGATCGAGAAAGAGGCTTTAGCTCATGGACGTCACCGCCCTTCGTGCCCTTCAGGCCCCGCTCAAGGACAAGTATCGCGAGACGCCGGAGGCTGGCGTCGTCACGCTGAAGGCCCATGGCGAACTCGACGACCAGCACATCGCCTGCAAGGTCGAGACCGGGCGCGCCATCGCGCTGGCGGGCCTGCATCCGGCCACCGGCGGCTCGGGCGCGGAGCTGTGCTCGGGCGACATGCTGCTGGAGGCGCTGGTCGCCTGCGCCGGCGTGACGCTTAAGGCGGTCGCGACCGCGCTCGAGATCGAGCTGAAGAAGGGTGTGGTCAGGGCCGAGGGCGATCTCGACTTCCGCGGCACGCTCGGCGTCGCCAAGGATGCGCCGGTCGGCTTCAAGGCGATCCGGCTCTCCTTCGAGGTCGAAACCGACGCGCCGCAGGAGAAGCTCGACACGCTGCTCAAGCTGACCGAGCGCTACTGCGTGGTGTTCCAGACGCTGAACGTGAAGCCGGAGCTGTCGGCCAGCCTCAATCGCTGACGGGCTTGTTCAGCGCTCGCCGGTTCTTGAGCTTCGTCTCGACATCCTGACCGCCATAGAAGAGGCTTTCGATCAGCACGGTATCGGTCGTCACGACGAAGGCGATCGTCAGACGGCGCTCGAAGCCTATGATCCGTAGGCCCGGCAGAATATCGTCACGCCGCGTTCCACGCTCAGGGAACAGATCGAAACGCGTGCAGTGAGCGACCACGCGCCCGATATAGCCATCGGCAATGGCGTCGCCCGACGTCTCGGAAATGTATCGATGCAGGTCGTCGATCTGCCGCAAGGCGAGCGGCGTGAAGATGACCTCCACGTCGCTCAAGCCCTGCGCGCAGTCCGATTGGCCTTGATCCGGTCCAGAACCTCGTCGGCCGGCACGCCCTTGGCGGGGTCGGCCAGATACTCGGCGTGCCCGGCAACGATCTCAGTCCGCAGCCACGTCTCCAGCGCATCGTCCCGCTCGATCAGGACGCGCAATCCATCCTGCACGACATCGCTGCGAGACCGATAAGAGCCCGACGCCACCTTGACGTCGATCAGATCGGCGATCTCGGCAGGAAGCGTGATGGTCATATCTCTCGTGGCGGTCATCGGATCACTCCATCGCTAGGCAAGGATAGCCGATCTTCGTCAGCTCGGCCAATCGGGCGCCCCTCACTCCGCCGCATCCTTCAGCGGCAGGCCCGCCGCAAACGGCAGCTTCGGCTCGCCCTTGGCATCGTCGAACTCCAGCGCTCCGATGCGTTCGCCCCGGCTGGTGACCTTGCCGGCCGAGGTGCGGATGCCGGCGACGTCTTCCTGCGCCTGCCGGAAATGCTGGTCTAGCTTCTCGGCCCGTTCGCCGAGCCGGCGAACATCGGCGAGCAGCTTGCCGACCTCGCTCTGGATCACCTGCGCCTCCTCGCGCATGCGGGCGTCGCGCACCAGTGACTGCATCAGCTGGATCGCCAGCGCCAAGAGCGAGGGCGAGACGATCATGATCCGGGCCCGGCTGGCCTTCTGGATCACGTCGTCGAAATGCTCGTGCAGGTCGGCATAGATCGATTCCGACGGCACGAAGAGCAGCGCCATGTCCTGCGTCTCGCCGGCGAGGAAATAGCGCTCGGCGATGTCCTTCACATGCACGCCGACATCGTTGCGCACCCGCATGCCGGCCGCCTTCTTCGCATCGTCGCCGCGCGCCTCGCGCAGCATGGTGAAGCTCTCCAGCGGGAATTTCGCGTCGATGACGAGTCCGCGACCGTCGCCCGGCAGCGTCACCAGGCAGTCCGGCCGCTTGCCGTTCGAGAGCTGGGGCTGAAAGGCGAAGAAGGCGGACGGCAGACCGTCGCGGATGATCGCCTCCATCCGGCCCTGGCCATAGGCGCCGCGCGCCTGCTTGTTGGAGAGCACGTCCTTGAGCGTCACCACCTCGGAGGTCAGGTCGGTCAGGTTCTTCTGGGCGGAATCGATCACCGCCAGCCGCTCCTGCAGCTTGCCGAGGCTCTCGGAAGTCTGGCGCACATTCTGCTCCAGCCCCTGTCCGACCTTGTGGCTCAACCCATCCATCCGCTCGGCGACGAGGCGGGCGAGGTCGCCCTGCCGCGTCGAAAGGATCTCGGCCATGGACTGCATCCGCCCGCCGAGCTCGGCCTGGGCGCGGTTCATCTCGGCGACCTTGTCGTCCATCTCGCGGGCCCGCTCGGCGGCTGTCGCATTCTCGATCTCGCGCCGGCGCGCAGCCCGCCACGAACCCGCGACGACGAGCACGAGCAGCAGCAGACTGACGACCGCGAAGCCGAGTGCGGCCTCGCTCCAGAGGATCGGACGGTCGAGCAGGATGAAGGCGATCTCGTTCATCGCGGCAGCCTAGCCGATTCGAAAGCGGAAATCGAACGAAAGCGGAACGGTTTGACCGTCTGCCCACAACGGCTTATGTCGCGGCATTGCCCCGGATTTACGCGTAAGAACCCCCATGACCATCCGCCCGCTCGTCATCCTGCCCGACTCCGTACTGCGTCAGGTCTCCGCGCCCGTCGCCTCGGTCACCCCCGAGATCAAAAAGCTCGTCGAGGACATGTTCGAGACCATGTATGACGCGCCCGGAATCGGGCTGGCCGCGATCCAGATCGGCGTGCCGAGCCGCGTCGTCACGATCGACCTCGCCAAGCCCGCCCCCGAGGGCGAGGAGCCGACACCCAAAGAGCCGCAGGTCTTCATCAATCCCGAGATCGTCTGGGCGTCCGACGAGATGAACACCCATGAGGAAGGCTGCCTCTCGATCCCGGAATATTACGAGGAGGTCGACCGGCCGGCGCAGGTCAGGGTGCGCTACATGGACATCGACGGAAAGACGCAGGAGATCGCGGCCGACGGCATCCTCGCCACCTGCCTCCAGCACGAGATCGACCATCTCAACGGCGTGCTCTTTATCGACCATCTCTCGCGGCTGAAGCGCGAGCGCGTGACCAAGCGGTTCGTCAAGCAGGCCAAGCGCGAGAGCGCGGCGTGACATTCTACTCCGGCGGCCGTCTGACGCGGCTGTCTGCGCTTCCGGTGCTCACGGACAAAAGTCCGCTCCGCTCCGGTTCTCGACAGCCACGCCAGCCGACTCACCAGAGCGAATGTCACCACAGCCCTACGTCATCGACACAGTGGTATTAGAGACCCCATGACCCTTCGCGTCGTCTTCATGGGCACGCCCGATTTCGCCGTGCCGACGCTGACCGAGATCGTCGGCCACGGGCATGAGGTCGTGGCCTGCTACACGCGCGCGCCGGCGCAGGCCGGGCGCGGGCTCGAGCTGAAGCCCTCGGCCGTCCATCGTGCGGCGGAGCGCTTCGGCGTTCCGGTGCTGACGCCGAAGACCCTGCGGACGTCGGACGCCGGCGAGATTTTCGCCGCGCATCAGGCCGATGTCGCCGTCGTCGTCGCCTATGGCATGATCCTGCCGCAAAGCATTCTCGATCTGCCGGAACTCGGCTGCCTCAACCTGCACGCCTCGCTGCTGCCGCGCTGGCGCGGGGCCGCGCCGATCCAGCGGGCGGTGATGGCGGGCGACACTGAGAGCGGCGTCTGCGTGATGAAGATGGAGGCCGGGCTCGACACCGGCCCTGTCGGCATGGTCGAAAAGCTCAGCCTCGGCCCCGAAATGACGGCGGGCGAACTGCACGATACGCTCAGCACCCTGGGCGCGGACCTGATGACGCGCGCGCTGGCCGCGCTCGGCCGCGGGGCCTTGCGCTTCACGCCGCAGCCGGAGGAGGGCGTCACCTACGCCGCCAAGCTGACCAATGCCGAAGGCCGGCTGAACTGGGCGCGGCCGGCGCGTCTGCTTCATGATCTGGCGCGCGGGCTCTCGCCCTTTCCGGGGGCCTTCGCGGAGATCGACCTTGGCAAGGGGCCCGAGCGGCTGAGGGTTCTGCGCACGGCGCTGGCGGGCGGTGCGGCCGAGCCCGGCACGCTGCTCGACGGCGAGGGCACGGTCGCCTGCGCCGAGGGCGCGGTCAAACTGCTGCAGGTCCAGCGCGCCGGCGGCAAGCCGATGAGCGGCGCGGAGTTTCTGCGCGGCACGAAACTCACGGCCGGCAGCAAGATCTGATGCCGCGCTACAAGCTCGTCATCGAATATGACGGCACGCCGTTCTCCGGCTGGCAGCGTCAGCTCAACGGCCCTTCCGTGCAGCAGAGCGTCGAGGACTCGATCGAGGGTTTCTGCGGCCATCCGGTCAGGCTGCACTGCGCCGGGCGCACCGATGCCGGCGTCCACGCCACCCATCAGGTCGCCCATGTCGATCTCGACAAGGACTGGCGCACCGATGTCGTCCGCGACGCGACCAACGCCCGGCTGAAGCGCGTTCCCGTTGCGGTGGTCAGCGCGGAAGCCGTATCCGACGATTTCGACGCCCGCATCTCGGCGAAGCGCCGACACTACATCTACCGCATCATCGACCGGCGCGCCCAGCCGGCGCTCGACCTGAACCGGCTCTGGCATGTCCCCGTCAGGCTCGACCATGAGGCGATGGACCGGGCCGCCAAATCCCTGCTCGGCCATCACGACTTCACGGCCTTCCGCGCCGCCGAATGCCAGGCCAACAGCCCGATGCGGACGCTCGACCGTTTCGACGTCAGGCGCGAGGGCGAGGAGATCGTGGCCTATGTCCATGCCCGCTCCTTCCTGCACCACCAGGTCCGCTCCATGGTCGGCTGCCTGAAAATGGTCGGGGCAGGGCGCTGGCCGGAGACGAAGCCCGGCAAGGTGCTGGCGTCGCGAGACCGCTCGCAATGCGCCGCGCTGGCGCCACCCTGCGGATTGTATCTCGCGGGTGTGGATTATTGACGACGGCGGGAGCCACGGCGGTTTTCACTGAAACACGCCCGTCATCCCGGATAAGCGGCGCAACTCCGGGATCCATCATGAGGAACGGCGGCATTCGATGATGGATCCCGGAGCTCCGCTTCGCTGCGTCCGGGATGACGGCGTGTTTTCGACCGAAGATAAAGCCGATCAAAACCCCCAAAGCCCCAGCAGCCGCGTCACCCCCGCCTGCGCCAGAAAGCTCGCGCAGACCACGAGCAGCGCGACGCCGCGTTCCGGCCCGAGCGTCGCCACAGCCGCCGCATAACGCAGTTTCGCGACGATCGCGGCGAAGGCGAGCCATTGCGCGATGGCGAGTTCCGGCGTCGACCAGCCGATCGCATGGACCAGCGCGGGCACGGCGAGCAGGCTGGCGCAGAGCACCTCCGTCCAGTTCCAGGCGATGACGAAGCCGGCGAAGGCGGGCGTCCGCAGCAGATGCGGAGCCAGGCCCGCGATCACCGTAGGGACCATGATGAAGGCCGCGATCTGGGAGGCCAGCACCGCCATCACCAGCGGCGGCGACTGGAACAGGCCCGCTGCGTTGGAGAGCCCGGCCATCGCGTTCTCGGCGGCGAGGACGGCGACCAGCGCCGGCGCGGTCAGGACGGCGGCGAGGCAGGAGCGGCTCAGGCCCTGCCGGGAGAGGTCGAGTTCGGGAAGCGCGGTCGGTCCGGCCGACATCAGCCGCCAGGTTCCGCGCAGGCAACGGGTCACCGCATCGGCCGCCAACAGCATCGCCCGCGCCCCAGCCGTCCCGCCGCAGGGCGCGTCCGCATCGCCGATGCGGATCGTCCAGACGACGTAAGACTTTCGTCTAGAAGTTAGGAAGGTCTGCGCCGTTGCGTCAAGCCTGCGTCGCGGCGGCGAAATAGGTCGTCAGCAGACGGTGCGTGATCGCCTCAAGCGCGACGAGGTCGGCGACAGCCACCTCCTCGTTGACCTGATGCATCGTCTTGCCGACCGGGCCGTATTCGACGACGGGGCAATAGCTCTTGATGAAGCGCGCATCCGAGGTGCCGCCTGTGGTGGACAGGGCAGGGCGCTTGCCGGTCTGCGCCTCCACCGCATCCGCCACCATCGCGACGAACGGTCCCGGCTGCGTCAGGAAGGCGACGGCGTTGGTCGGCTGGAACGCGATCTCGTAGCGCACCGCGTTGCCGGCGGCCTCAGCGACGCGGCGCTCGATCTCGGCGGCCAGCGTATCGGGCGTCCACGCGTCGTTGAAGCGGATGTTGAACACGGCTTTCGCCTGCGCCGGCACGACATTGGTCGCGGGATTGCCGACATCGAGCGTCGTCACCTCGAGATTGCTCGGGTCGAAATGCGCGGTGCCGGCGTCGAGCGGGGCGGCGTCGAGCGCAGCCAGCAGCCGGACCATGCCCCGGATCGGGTTGTCTGCGAGGTGAGGATAGCCGACATGGCCCTGCTTGCCGTTGACGGTGAGCTTGCCGGTCAGCGAGCCGCGCCGGCCGATCTTGATCATGTCGCTCATCGCGGCCGGATTGGTCGGCTCGCCGAGCAGGCAATGGTCGAAACGCTCGCCGCGCTGATGCGCCCAGTCGAGCAGCTTGACCGTGCCGTTGACGGCCGGCCCCTCCTCGTCGCCGGTGATCAGGAATGCGATCGAGCCCGGCGCGTCGGGATTGTCGCGGCGATAGCGCAGCGCAGCTGCGATCATCGCAGCCAGCCCGCCCTTCATGTCGCAGGCGCCGCGCCCATGCAGCGCTCCGTCCGCGATCTCGCCGGAGAAAGGATCGCGCGTCCAGGCGGCTGCATCGCCGACCGGCACGACATCGGTGTGGCCGGCGATGACGAAGACGGGGCTCTCGGTTCCGATGCGCGCGTAGAGATTCTCGACATCGGGCGTGCCGGCCTCGGCAAAGACCGGGCGACGCACGGCGTAGCCTGCGGCCGTCAGAACGCTGTCGAGCAGCGCCAGCGCGCCGCCCTCATCGGGGGTCACTGACGGACAGCGGATCAGGGCCTGGGCGAGGGCGACGGGATCGGTGGGGTCGAACGAAGGGGTCTGGTTCATGCCGCCGGTTTAGCATCGGACGGCGCTGCCGCAACCGCCTCGTCGTCTGTGCGTGCGCCCGGCATGAGGCCGAGATCGACCAGCGCCACGACCCAGGCGATCAGCGAGATCGTGTCCAGCGACGGCGTCCAGGCGCTCGACATCGCCGGCTTCAGTTCGCCCGGCAGCACGATCGCGCAGACCAGCAGGATGCCGAAGACCGGCGCGCTGCCGCGATCGACGGCGCGTTTGGCCGCCAGTGCGGCCAATGGAAACAGCGCGAACGCCTTGGCAAAGGCGACGACCCGGGCGGCGTCGACCGGCGCGACATGCGCAGCCGCCCGCTCGACCAGCAACAGCGCAAGCGCGACCGCGACGCTGCCGAGCCAGAACGGCGCGAGGCCGATGCGGCCCTCAATGGCGGTGAACAGGCGAACGAGCGACATGCATCAGGCTCCGGTCAGCCCTTGTCGCATGCCGCGGCTCCGGCCAGAAGCTTATGGTGAAGAAAAGGTTAACGCCGGCGGGCAGGCAGTGCCCTAGAAAACGCTTGAACGCCCGCTGTCGCGCCGTTAGCTCCGGGTTGGACCCGATGCGATCGAAGTCCGCAGGGTTCCTGCGTGGCAGGGTGACCGCCCGCATGTCCTGAGAGAGGTGTCCGCCATGACTATCCGCCTGCATCGCGGCGACCTGCCGGCCGATCTCGATCTCGGCCCCGTCGTCGCGATCGACACCGAGACGCTCGGCCTGAATCCGCATCGCGACCGGCTCTGCGTGGTGCAGCTCTCGCGCGGCGACGGCTCGGCCGATGTGGTGCAGATCCCGAAAGGCGGCAGCCAGCCGGTCAACCTGATCCGGCTGCTCGCCGACCCCGCCGTGCTGAAGCTGTTTCACTTCGCCCGCTTCGACATTGCCGTACTGCTGCACGCCTTCGGCGTCGTCACCGGGCCGGTGTTCTGCACCAAGATCGCCTCGAAGCTGACCCGGACCTACACCGATCGCCATGGTCTGAAGGATCTGGTCCGCGAACTGCTCGGCGTCGAACTCTCGAAGCAGCAGCAATCCTCGGATTGGGGCGCCGAGACGTTGAGCGAGGCGCAACTCGTCTACGCGGCGTCGGATGTGCTGCATCTGCACGCGCTGCACGCGAGATTGACGACCCTGCTGGCGCGCGAGAACCGCGCGCATCTTGCTGCGGCGAGCTTCGAGTTCCTGCCCTACCGCGCCGAACTCGATCTCGCCGGCTGGCCGGAGGCCGACATCTTTGCGCATACTTGACCAAGTCCAGACATTTATTTCGTGAATTCCGGGCTCCCATTTCGCGAAACCCAGTCTGCTTATTGACAAATTCCAAGTCTCGTTGCGTCAATTTGATCGAGAGGCATGTCGCTCGCATCCGCGAGACCGGCGCGCCGCCGACACGAAAAAGCCGTCAGCGGCTGCCATTTCGCGGGGCATGACTTTGGCGATGACATCGGACCATTGGGTCCCCGCTCCAACCGGCCGGCAAAACTCGCGTCAGGCGGTGTTCAGATCGGCGCGACGGCATACGTTCGTCGTGCGTTTCCTGCGCGTCGCGATTCCGCTCGGGGCCCTCGTCGCGGTTCTTGGCCTTGTCGTGACGCCGTTCCTGAGCCCGCTGCGCGCATTGCCGGGGCTCTCCGGCGGCGCGGTCGGCATCCAGAACGGCAAGGTCAGGATGGAGACGCCGCGGCTGTCGGGCTATCGCAAGGACAATCGTCCCTATGAGGTCAATGCGGAGGCTGCGCTGCAGGACATCCGCAACCCGACCGAGGTCGAACTGGTGACGCTGACGGCGCGCCTGCAGATGGAGCGCGAGGGCTGGGTCACGGTCAACGCGAAGACGGGGCTGTTCAACACCCAGGCCGAGAAGCTGAAACTGATCGACGATGTCAGGGTTCGCACCGAAACCGGCTACGATATCCGCATGCAGAACGCCGATATCGACTTCAAGGCCGGCACAGTGGTCTCGAAGCAGCCGGTCAGGGTCAACCTCGGGACCACGACCGTCGATGCCGATTCACTCGACGTGAAGGACAATGGCGCATTGATAGCGTTCGACGGACGCGTGCGCGCAGTCATCGAGAATGCCCCCAAGGGCACGCTCGCCGGCCCTGAGCGCGAGGGCAGCAAGCCCGATCTGGAACTTCTGCGGCGGGCCGAGGTTGCGCCTGCGCCAGGTGGCGCGGTCTCGCCGCCCGCACAACCGAATTGAGACGCCACATGCAGCTTGCCTCGAGCCATCCGATCCTCGCCGCCGGGCTGGCCATGATGCTTGCCGGCCTCGGTACCTCCGTCGCGACCCCGGCCTTCGCGCAGCAGGGCAAGGCGGTCGTGGCGCAGGCCGCTCCGTCCGCCCCGGCGCAGGCAGGGCGCGGTCGCGGTCAGAACTCGCCGCTCGGCGGCCTCGGCGGCGACAGCAAGGAACCGATCAAGATCGACGCCGACAAGCTCGATGTGCTCGACAAGGAGAACAAGGCCGTCTTCACGGGCAAGGTCGTGGCGGTGCAGGGCGAGACCACGGTGCGCTGCTCGGTGATGACCGTGTTCTACGAGGGCCGCAGCGGCGGGCAAGGCGGCGCTGGCGCGGCGCGGGCGGCGGGTCCCGCCGCGACGCCGGCCGCCGGCGGACAATCCAACGATTCCTCGATCAAGAAGATTGATTGCGCAGGACCGGTCACGGTCGTCTCCAAAACCCAGGCTGCCAGTTCCGATCACGCCACCTTCGACCGGGCCAACAACGTCGTCGTCATGACCGGTAATGTCGCGCTGAACGACGGCCCCAACATCACCCGCGGCGAGAAGCTGACCTACAACACCGTCACCGGCGTCGCCAATGTCGAGACCACGAGGGGCGGCCGCGTTCAGGGCCTGTTCGTGCCAAACTCCGAGACGGCCAAGCCCGGCGCTCCGGCTGCCGGCGCGCCCGCCCGGCCTGCGCCCGCGCGCCCCGCCGCTCCGCCGACCAACTGAACGCGCCGCCGGCGCGGCCCCTGCCGCCGCCGTCGTAAGTGTTTCGCCGATTGCACGTTTCTCATGTCCGGCTCGCCATCAGTGACCATCCCCTATACGCCGCAGATCGACCAGACGCCTGCGCCCGCTGCCCAGCCCCGCGCCGGCGGTCTCATGGCGAAGCTGCGCGGCGTCTTCGCGCGCAGCGGCGGCGACAGGCCCGAGCGCATCACGGCGGCCTCGATCGGCGGACCGGGCGTGCTCGCCGTCAGCGGCCTGCGCAAGAGCTATGGCGGCCGCAACGTGGTCAGCGAGGCGAGCCTGTTCGTGCGTCAGGGCGAGGCGGTCGGCCTGCTCGGCCCCAACGGCGCCGGCAAGACCACGATCTTCTACATGATCACCGGGCTGGTCGGGGCCGATCTCGGGGTGATCTCGCTGGAAGGCAACGACATCACGCAACTGCCGATGTATCAGCGCGCCCGGCTCGGCATCGGCTACCTGCCGCAGGAGGCCTCGATCTTTCGCGGCCTCTCGGTCGAGGACAATATCCGCGCCGTGCTCGAGGTCAGCGAGCCCAACCGCAAGAGCCGTGAACGCCAGCTCGACACGCTGCTGGAGGAGTTCAACATCGCGCGGCTGCGCAAATCGCCGTCGATCGCGCTCTCGGGCGGCGAGCGGAGGCGCTGCGAGATCGCGCGCGCTCTCGCCGGCAAGCCCTCCTTCATCCTGCTCGACGAGCCCTTCGCCGGCATCGACCCGATCGCTGTCGGCGACATCCAGGCGCTGGTGCGGCAGTTGACCGATCGCGGCATCGGCGTGCTGATCACCGACCATAACGTTCGCGAGACGCTCGGCCTCGTCGACCGCGCCTACATCATCCATTCAGGGCGGGTGCTGACCGAAGGTTCGCCGGCCGAGATCATCGCCAATCCCGACGTGCGCCGGGTCTATCTGGGCGAGGATTTCCGGCTCTGACAGTTGTCGCGGGGCCGTAAGGCCTCATCCCGCGACATCATGTTGCAGTGCATTAACTTCCCTGCCCAAAGACGCGCCAGGGGCATTGCCGAGCCGCTCTGGCGGGTCTAGGCTCTCCCCGACAGGCAAGAAGCGTGCCGAATTTGCGCGCTGGCATGGAAGGGATTGCGAGCGCAATGGCGATGATGCCGCGCATGGAGCTGCGCCAGGGCCAGTCCCTGGTCATGACGCCGCAATTGCTGCAGGCGATCAAGCTCCTGCAATTGTCGCATCTCGAATTGCAGCACTTCGTCGAGGGCGAACTCGAGCGCAATCCGCTGCTGGAGCGCGATGAGCCGGGCGAGTTCCCACTTCAGCTCAATGGCGACGGCGCGCATTCCGACAGCCATGCGGCCGACGCCGAGAGCTTCGCCCGCTCCGAGAGCCTGAACTCGCAGGAGGGCATGGAGAACCGCCTTGGCACCGGGCTCGACAACGTCTTCCAGAGCGAGCAGCCCAGCGTCGCCCGGCTCGATACGCGCGGCGCGGATTCACTGCCGATCATCGGCGGGGCCTATGGCGGCTCGGGCGGCTCCTTCGAGGACAGCCCGGACGGATTCGAGAGCGGGCTTACCGCCGAAGCCTCGCTGCGCGACCATCTCTCGGCCCAGCTCGACCTCGCCTTGACTGACCCCGCCGACCGCATCATCGGCAGCCATCTGATCGATGCGGTCGACGATTCAGGCTATCTCGGCGAGCCGATCCCGGACATGGCAGAGCGTCTCGGCATCTCGCTCGCCCGCATCGAGGGCGTGCTGAAGATCGTGCAGGGCTTCGATCCTTCCGGCGTCGCGGCGCGCGACGTCTGCGAGTGCCTCTCGATCCAGCTTCGCGACCGCGACCGTTTCGACCCGGCGATGCAGTGTCTCGTCGCCAATCTGCACCTCGTCGCCAAGCGCGATTTCGCGGCGCTGAAGCGCATCTGCGGCGTCGATGACGAGGACATCGCCGACATGGTCGCCGAGATCCGCCGGCTCGACCCCAAGCCCGGCCGCGCTTTCGGCGGCTCGATGGCGGAGACCGTGGTGCCCGACGTCTTCATCCGCGCCGCGCCCGACGGCTCCTGGCTGGTCGATCTCAACCCCGATACGCTGCCGCGCGTGCTGGTCAACCAGACCTACCACGCCAAGGTCTCGAAGGCGGCCGTGAAGGACGAGGATCGCGCCTTCATCGCCGAATGCCTGCAGACGGCGAACTGGCTGACGCGCTCGCTGGAACAGCGCGCCCGCACCATCCTGAAGGTCGCCAGCGAGATCGTGCGCCAGCAGGACGGGTTTTTCGCCCATGGCGTCGAGCATTTGCGCCCGCTCAACCTGAAGACCGTCGCCGACGCCATCGGCATGCATGAATCCACCGTCTCGCGCGTCACCTCGAACAAGTATCTGACCTGCTCGCGCGGCGTCTTCGAGATGAAGTACTTCTTCTCGGCCGCGATCTCGGCGACGGGCTATGGCGAGGCCCATTCGGCCGAGGCCGTGCGCTTCCGCATCAAGCAGATGATCGACGACGAGACGCCGGCCGACGTACTCTCCGACGACGCGATCGTGGCCAGGCTGAAGTCCAGCGGCATCGACATCGCGCGGCGCACGGTCGCGAAATACCGCGAATCCCTGCGCATCCCCTCCTCGATGGAGCGCCGCCGCGAAAAGGTCGCGATGGCGATGGGCAGTCGCTGAGACTGCTGCTCAGAAGCTCGCCCTGAGCATGCCCGAGCCGGCGTAGCTGCGGCTGTTGCCGGACGCCGAGGCGTCGAAGCGGCCGCCGAATGTCAGGTTCGGCGTGAGCTGGATGTCTGCGCCGGCGCTGAACAGCGCCGCGTCGCGGTTCGACCTTGCGCCCTCGATCACGAAATTCGTGTTGGCGATGCCGGTGAGGCTGGCCGCAAAAGTGATGTCGCGCTGGTAGTAATGCGCCCAGGCGATCTCGGTGAACAGCGTCACCTTGCGGCCGCCCAGCGTGGTCAGGCTGGTGACCCTGAGACCGAGCTCGGAGCGCAGCGCGGTGTTGGTGTGCGAGCGGCCGGTGACGCCGGCTGCGGCGCCGGTGAAGCTGTTGATCTCGCGGAAATTGGGCGTGTGGACGCTCTGAACCTGCAAGGCGGCGATCGGCGACACGGTGAAGCCGCCAGCGCTGAACAGATCATAGGCCGCCTGCAGCCGCCCGCCCCAGACATGGGCGCTGTAGTCGGCGGTTGCGCCAAGCCCGAGCGCCGGCACGCTGCGTCGCGTCTCGATCTGCATCGCCGCATAGGACAGCGAGGCGGCGAGGTTGAGCTTCCCGATCTTCGTCGCGCCATAGAGGCCGAGCTGGAAGATGTCGGCGGTGTTGGAGCCGAGATTGCGGCCGAGTTCGGCGCGCGACTGGCCGCCCGACAGTGCAAAGCCGATGACCGAGCCCGGCGCGATGCGGTAATCCGCGCCGACCGCGATGTTGGCGTCCTTGATCTCGCGCGTGGCCGAGCCCGCGCCGATGGCGTCGCCGCGCGTGCGGTCGATCTGGCCGAAGCTCGCGCCCCAGACATGGAAGGTCGGCTCGAAGCGGACGGGCGCGGGCGCGGCGACCGGACCCTTGCGGCCGGGCAGATCGGCGGTGAAGCCGGAATAGCCGGAGACGCCGACGAGACTGCCGTCGCGCCCGATGGCGAAGGGATCGAGCATGACGCGCAGGAACTGGTCCGAGGCGCGCAGGCCCGCCGCGCTGGTCGCGGTGTGGACCTCGCCCGAAAGCGTGTTGATCGCGGCCGCCAGCGCTTCGCGCGTCGGCTGGTTGTAGACCTGGAAAAGGGGCGACAGGTTGGAGCCCGAAAAGGCGGCACGATCCAGCGCTGCGGCGACTGCGGTGATGTTGCGGGTTTGGTTGAAGCCGAGCACTGGAGCCTGCTGCGTCAGAACGGTCGTGGTCTGCAATGTCGCGGTCGCGGCTGGTGCCGTGGCTGTTGTCGAGCCCGTCGTTTCGGTGGTCGAGCTCGTCGTGGCCGTCGTGGTTGACGCTGCGGTGGGAGCCGCGATCGAAGTCGTCACGGTGGCCGGGGCGACGGTCACGAGCGGAGCCGCAGTCAACGTGACTTGGACGTTCTGCGTGCCATAGCTCACCGCCGAGGTCACGCCGACGCCGAAGCTGCCGGTGGTGTTGATCGTGGCGAAGGTGCCGGTACGCGTGCCGGTCGCCGACAGGATGGTGTAAGGCGTAGCGAAGGCGTAGGTGCCGCCGGCCGCGACGAGCTGCAGCGTGCCATTCAGCGCCGCGTTGCCGGTGACGTTGATCCGGTCGGCGGTCGCGCCTTCGATCTCGATCACGGTGGTCGCGGTCGAGGCCAGCGTCAACCCGCCATTGATGTTGAGCACGCCGACCGAATTGCCCGGCGAGATCGTGCCCTGCACGGTCAGCGTCGGCGTGCCGCCGGTGCCGCCGAGCGTCGCGCCCTGGGCGACGGTGATGCCGCTGGAGGCGTTGATCGAGCCGTTGACGACGAGCGTGCCGGCGTTGACGACGGTCGGGCCGGTATAGGTGTTGGTCGCGTTCAGGACGAGCGTGCCCGCTCCCGTCTTGGTCAGGCCGAAGGGCGCGCCCTGCCCGGTGCCGGGCGAGATCACGCCGTTTATCGTCAGCGTGTTGCCGTTCGTGTCGATCACGGCGCGAGCCGCAGGTTGCTCGCAGGCACAAGGCTGGAGCTGGATGGCGTTGGCGAGGGTAACATTGCCGAGCGCGCGCAGCGTCGTGTTCTGCTGGAACAACAACTGTCCCGTTCCGAGCGCCGTGTTGTGGCCCACGCCGAGCGTGCCGCCGCCGAGCGTGACGCCGCCGGTGAAGCTGTTTGCTCCGGTCAGGTCGAGCGTGCCCGGATTGCTCTTGATGATGCTGCCTGCGCCGGAGACCGCGCCGGACAGGGTGATGGCGCGGCCGGTGGGGGTGGAAACGGTCGTCGCCGCATCGACCACGATCGCATTCGCCAGCGAGACCGAGGCCACGCCGGGCAGCAGAGTGCCACCGTTCTGGAGCCGCAGCGTCCCGGTCCCGAGCGCGCTGTTGCTGCCGATCTCGAGCGTACCCGAGCTGTTGAAGACGAGCCCGCCCGCGCCCGTGCCGGCGCCGTTCAGGGTCAGCTTGCCGGCTCCCGTCTTGGTCAGCGTGCCGGTGAAGGTCGTCGCGCCGTTGAGGGTGAGAGCGTTGGCGTTGTCGAGCGTGCCGTTGAGCGCGGTGATCTCGACGGGACGGGCGAAGGTCGCGTCCTGATTGTCGATCTGCAGCGTGCCGCCGTTGAGGCGGACGATGTTCGTCGCCGAGTTGTTGCCGAGCGCGGCTGTCGGCGTGACACCGACGAAGGTCGATCCGGCAACCAGCGTGCCGGCCGAAATCACCGTGACCCCGGAATAGGTGTTGTTGGCGGCGAGCCGCAGCGTGCCGGTCCCGATCTTCTCGAAACCGCGCGGCCCGGCCGTCTCCGAGATCACACCCGACTGTGTGGCGGATTCGGTGTTGAGCACTTCGAGCCGGGTGGTGTTGGAGTTGATGGTAATCGGTGTCGCGCTGTTGACGCCGTTGGCGAAGCTGATGACCGAGCCGGTGGTGGTGATGCTGTTGCCCGCGCCGCCCGCCGCGTTGTTGCTGCCAAGGCGTAGCGTACCGCTGACCGTGATGCCGCCTGTCAGCGAATTGTTGCCGGAGAGGGTCGTCACGCCGCTACCGGTGATGGAGATGCTGCCGCTGCCGGAAATGTTGTTGGAGACCGTGAAAGCGTCGGACCTGTCAAACACCAGCGCCCCATTGTTGGTGACATCGCCCGTGCCCAGCGTGCCGCCGGCGCCGAGCTGCAATGAGCCGCCATTGATCACCCAATTAACCGTCGATGCCGTGGCGCCGGTCACCGTCCAGGTGCCGGTGCCAACTTTCTCGAATCTGCCGAAGCCGGCGAACTGGGTATCCAGTAACGCCGCGCTGAACGTGCCCGCCGTCGTGCCGCCAAGCCGGAAGGTGTCGTTCACCCCAGCGCCCGTGACATTGCCGGTGATCGTGTGTCCCGGCTGCAGCTCTAGCACGTTCGTGCCGCCAGTAAACCGGATTGCAGCGCCCGCTGCCCCGGCAGCCCCGGCAGCGCCGGAGCTCGCGCCACCCGCGCCGCCATTTCCGCCGGCGACGAGGCCGCCATTGCCCACGATGATCGTGGCGTTGGACCCGATAATGCCCGCGCCGGCACCACCGCCGGCGGCCCCGGGAAGGCCGAAGCCGCTGCCGCCACCGCTACCGCCATTGCCGCCCCGTACGGCTGCGCCAATCGTGATGGTGCTCGCCCCGCCGTCCAGAAACAGCCCGGCGCCGCCACCACCGCCGCCGCCTCCGCCGCCGACCCCCCCGCCGCCATTGCCACCGTTGCCGCCCGTCACGGCAGTTGTGATGGTGCCCAGCGCCCCAGCGCCGGTGATGCGCGCGCCGCCGCCGCCGCCGCCGCCGCCGCCGCCGGCGGCATCGCCGTGGATTAATGAGTCGAAGCCGGCACCCCTTACGCCACCGCCACCATTCCCGCCATTCCCACCCGTCGCGGCCACAGTTGGCCGAGCAGCGCCGGTAAAGCCGTGTGCGCCGCCGCCGCCGCCGCCGCCGGCGCCGCCGCCGCCTTGGCCAGTTCCTTGCGTGCCTTGGGTGCCGTCCCTGACAGACTGCTGCGGGTGACTAATTCCCCCGATACCACCGTTGGTCACAGTAGCGTTCGCGGCGCCTTGCCCCCCGTTGCCACCGGTCACGCCACCGCCGCCGCCCCCGCCGCCATTGCCAAGATCACCGACGTTACCGGTGCCAGTCGTTGAACTTTGGCCGCCGGCGGCCCCCGCGCCACCAGCACCCCCATTGCCCCCGAACGGCGCAGACTGGGCAGCAGCAAAGTCAGCAACCAGCAGCGCCGCCAGCACACCACCGGCCAACGCCGTCTGGCGCAAGAGGGCGAAGCGGACATTGTCGGGCGTGGAATGGTCGGCGACAGAACGAAACGCAGCGATCACAGGCACATCCCCGGCTTTTGACCGACACGAAACGCCCCGCGGGATAGCTGCGGCGTCATGTCGGTCAGTGCGATGCTGGGCTGGGCTTGCGCGCATGGCCGCCGCATCGTGGTTCAAGGCATCTCCAGCCGAACCCGACGCGCGTCAGATTGTCCCCCGGCTGCCTTAAGGGAAGCAGATTGCGCGGAAACATTCCAGCAATCCAAACGGGCTATTTTACAGATGGTTAACTTTGATTTTCTGATGTCGCCGCACTGCAACATAGACTAGATGGCCTATGCAATACGGCCGATTTACTGACGCAGCGGCATGCCGTTCTCGGTCTTGCGGCGCTCATTGACATCCCCGTGACCCCGTCCTTACCTCCATTGTGTCGGCCGAATACGGGCCGTGTCTGCAACGGGCCTGGCGCGGAGAAGCGGGAACCGGTTTTTCGCTGAAGCCAGGTTCAACCTGAAGTCGAGGACCGCGCCCGCAGGGCGGGGTCCCGGGAAGGGGAAGCGATCCATGAGCTTGCGAATCTCCGGCAAGAATCTCGATGTCGGCGAGGCCCTGCGCGGCCAGGCCGAGGCCCGCGTGGCGGCAGCGCTGAGCAAATATTACGAGGGCGGCTATCAGGGCCACGTCACCGTCGGCAAGGACGGCACCGCCTTCAAGACCGATGGCGTGCTGCATCTGTCGTCGGGCATCACGCTCGAAGCCTCGGGCACCGCCCATGACGCCTATGCCAGCCTCGACAAGATGGCCGAACGCATCGAGAAACGGCTGCGGCGCTACAAGCGCAGGCTCAAGGACCGCTCGGCGGCCCAGCAGAACGGCCGCGAGGCCGGCATCGAAATCCCCAGCTATGTGATCGCGGCTCCAGACGACGATATCGAGGAGATCGAGGCCGCTTCCGATGGCGACAACCCCGTGATCGTGGCCGAATCGACCAAATCCCTGCATGTTCTGACCGTCGGAGACGCGGTCGCCGAACTCGACCTGACGGGCGCGCCGGTCGTCATCTTCCGTCACGCTGGCAATGGCCGGATGAACGTCGTATACCGCCGCCGCGACGGCAATATCGGGTGGATCGATCCGCCGGCTTCGCTTTCCTAAGGTCGGGGCAGGACAGCCCGGCCACAACGATTGAACCGTGCCTGGAGGGCCTCAAGCCCGGCATGGGACATGCATGGACTGGCGTATGACGCTGACCGACCTCCTGAGCCCCGCAGCGGTGATCTCGCCGCTGCGGGCCAATGGCAAGAAGCAGGCGCTGCAGGAGCTTGCGCAGCATGCGGCGGGCCTGACCGGGCTGCCGGAGCGCGATCTCTATGAGGCGCTGCTGCAGCGCGAACGGCTGGGCTCCACAGGCATCGGCGACGGCATCGCCATCCCCCATGGCCGCATGGCGGGCATCGACCGGCTCGTCGGGCTCTTCGCCCGCGCCGAAAAGCCGATCGACTTCGAGGCGCTGGACGGCCAGCCCGTCGACATCATCTTCGTGCTGATCGCGCCCGAAGGCGCCGGCGCCGACCATCTCAAGGCGCTGGCCCGCGTCGCCCGCGTGCTGCGCAACCATGCCGTGCTGGAGCAGGTCCGGCTGGTCCGCGACCCGGCGGCGATCTACGCGATCCTGGCGGATTCGGCCGCCAAAGCGGCATGATTGGACCTGTTCCAGCGTAGGGCTTGGACAGGCTTTCCCGAAACGGTATGACGCCGCAATCAACCGGCGTCTCCTGAACGACGACGCCCCTTCCGGAGCGCCGCCCATGGCCTATACCCATGTCGATCTCTTCCCCCTGGGCGAGGATACGACGCCCTATCGCAAGATCGGCAGCGAGGGCGTCTCGGTCGAGAAACTCGGCGATCGCGAGGTGCTGAGCGTTTCGCGCGAGGCGATCCGCCGGCTCAGCGAGCAGGCCTTCATCGACATCAACCATCTGCTGCGGCCGGGCCATCTCGCCCAGCTCGCAAAGATCCTCGACGACCCGGAGGCGACCGGCAACGACCGCTTCGTCGCCTACGACCTGCTCAAGAACGCCAATATCGCGGCTGGCGGCGTGCTGCCGATGTGCCAGGACACCGGCACCGCGATCATCATGGGCAAGAAGGGCCGCACGGTCTGGACCGATGGCGACGACGAGGCGGCGCTGGGCGAGGGCGTGGCGGATGCCTATTTCAAGCGCAATCTGCGCTATTCGCAGGTCGCCCCGCTTTCGATGTTCGAGGAGAAGAACACCGCGACCAACCTGCCGGCGCAGATCGACATCTATGCCGAAGGCAAGGGCCATAACGAGGACGCCTACAAGTTTCTGTTCGTGGCCAAGGGCGGCGGCTCGGCCAACAAGACCTTCCTGTTCCAGGCGACGCCTTCGCTTTTGACGAAGGACCGGATGCTGGCCTTCCTGAAGGAGAAGATCCTGACGCTCGGCACCGCCGCCTGCCCGCCCTACCACCTCGCCATCGTCATCGGCGGCACTTCGGCCGAGCAGAACCTCAAGACGGTCAAGCTCGCCTCGACGAAATATCTCGACGCGCTGCCGACTCAAGGCTCCGAGAGCGGCCACGCCTTCCGCGATCTGGAGATGGAGGAGGAGATCCACCGGCTGACGCAGTCGCTCGGCGTCGGCGCGCAGTTCGGCGGCAAGTATTTCTGCCATGACGTGCGCGTCGTCCGCCTGCCGCGCCATGGCGCCTCGCTGCCGATCGGGCTCGGCGTCTCCTGCTCGGCCGACCGCCAGGCCAAGGGCAAGATCACGAAGGACGGCATCTTTCTCGAGGCGCTCGAGACCGACCCGTCGAAATACCTGCCCGATATCGACGAGGACAGACTCGGCGGCGACATGGTCAGGATCGACCTGAACCGGCCGATGGCCGATGTGCTGGCGACGCTCTCCCGATACCCGGTCAAGACGCGGCTCTCGCTGACCGGCACGATCATCGTCGCCCGCGATTCGGCCCATGCGAAAATCCGCGAGCGGCTCGAGGCGGGCCTCGGCATGCCCGACTATCTCAAGAACCACCCGGTCTATTACGCCGGCCCGGCCAAGACGCCCGACGGCATGGCGTCGGGCTCCTTCGGCCCGACCACGGCAGGGCGGATGGACTCGTTCGTCGACCAGTTCCAGTCTTTTGGCGGTTCGATGGTGATGCTGGCGAAGGGCAACCGTTCGGCGGCCGTCCGCGAGGCCTGCAAGCGCCATGGCGGCTTCTATCTCGGCTCGGTCGGCGGCCCGGCGGCGCGGCTGGCGCAGGACTGCATCCGCAAGGTCGAGGTGCTGGAATATCCCGAACTCGGCATGGAGGCGGTCTGGCGCATCGAGGTCGAGGATTTCCCCGCCTTCATCGTCATCGACGACAAGGGCAACGACTTCTTCAAGGAGTTGAACCTCGGATGAGGACGCTCTGTCTCGCTGGGCTAGGGCTCGTTGCGGCTGGCGTCGCGCAAGCCCAGCAGCCCGTGCCGGCGACCTGCTCGCGCGACCTGTTCCAGAACGAGGGCGGCATGCAGCGCGAGCTGACGCGGCTTCGCGCGGTCGGGACGGCGTCACTGCCCGAGCAATGCCGCGTCTGGCGCGAGCATGTCGGCTTCCTGCAGAAGGCGCGCGGCGTCTTCGCCACCTGCATGAGCGGGGCGCGGCGCGAGCAGAACGTCCGCCAGATGGACGAATCGCTGGCGGAGTATCGCGTGCTGCTGGCGGATCGCTGCAAACGATGAGCGTTGCCGTCTTTGCGAGCGCAGCGAAGCAATCCAGGGGTTGGCGCGAGACGCTGGATTGCTTCGCTACGCTCGCAAAGACGATGACGGCAGTCAGAATCGAGGAAACGCCATGACCGACCAGCCAGAATCCCCGCTCGGCATCGCCGTGGTGCCCGTCACCCTGTTCGAGCAGAACTGCTCGATCGTCTGGTGTACGAAATCGATGCAGGGAGCGGTCGTCGACCCCGGCGGCGATATCGACCGCATCCAGGGGGCGCTGAAGGAACTCGGCGTCACGCCGGTCGCGATCTGGCTGACGCATGGCCATATCGACCATGCCGGCGGCGCCACCGATCTTGCCGAGGCGCTGTCGCTGCCCATCATCGGCCCGCACGAGGCCGAGAAACCGCTGCTCGATTCGCTGCCGCAGCAGGGCCTCCGCTTCGACATGCGGGGCCTGCGCCCGGTCGCGCCGGCGCGCTGGCTCAACGAGGGCGACACGGTCTCGGTCGGCGACGTGGCTTTCCTGGTGCATCACGTGCCCGGCCACAGCCCCGGCCATGTCACCTTCTTCCAGACCGATCTGCGCTTCCTGCTGGCGGGTGACACGGTCTTCGCAGGTTCCGTCGGCCGCACCGATCTGCCCGGCGGCGACCATGACCTGCTGATCTCGGGCATCAAGACCAAGCTCCTGCCGCTCGGCGACGACGTGCAGTTTCTGCCCGGCCATGGGCCGGCGAGCACGCTGGGCGTGGAGCGGGTAGGGAACCAGTTCCTGCAGGATTGAGCGCTGGAGGAACCCCTCTCCTTACAGGAGAGGGGTTCCTCGCGCTTTGGCCTTCACCGTCGATGCCAGGAAACGAAAAGACCCGCAGCGGATGTCCGCTACGGGCCTCGGAATGAACCAACGACCATGTCCTGAACGGCTGCGCGTACATCCGGCGTCAAACGTTCGGCTCATGGCCGTCTTCAACGGCGCTGGAGGACTTTGGAACGTCCTCGACATCGCCGTGACACTCATATGGACACAGGGTGTGTCCGTTTCAAGGCCGCGTCTCAGCTATCGAGCACGCCGGCGAGGAAATCGCTCTTGCCGATCTGGATGCCGTTCTCGCGCAGGATCGCGTAGGCGGTCGCGGCGTGGAAGTAGAAGTTCGGGACGGCGAACAGGGTCAGATAGCGTTCGCCCTGCATCGTCACGGTCGCCGAGGGGCCGCGCGGGAAGGTGACGTCACGGCCTAGACCCGCATCGAGCGCCGCATCGTCGGCGCTCTCGACGAAGCCCAGCGTCTTGCCGATCCGCGCCTTCAACTCCTCGAAGCTCGTTTCCACGTCCGGCATCTTCGGGTTCTCTACCCCGGAAAGGCGGAAGACCGCGTTCTTGGCGAAATCGCAGGTGAGCTGGATCTGACGCGTGAACGGCAGCATGTCGGGCGCGATCCGCGCATTCAGCAGCACCTCGGGCGCGATCTTGCGTGCGGTGGCCTGTTCGAGGGCCTTGTCGAGGATGGCGTCGAGCGCCTTCAGGGTCTGGGCGAAACCGGTAAGCGCGGCGGAGCGGGCAGTGATCGGCATGGGAGCATCCTCGAAAAACGAAAACGGGCCCGGACGGGCCCGTCGCGTTGGCGATATAGGTGCTCGCCTGCGCTTTACAGCAGGGCCTGCTCAGTCCTTGGCGCGCTCGACATAGGCGCCCGTCTCGGTCATCACCACGATGCGCACGCCCGGGCCGATATGGGGCGGCACAGAGGTGCGCACGCCATTGGTCAGGATCGCCGGCTTATAGGAGGACGAGGCCGTCTGACCTTTCGTCACCGGCTCGGTTTCGGCGACCTCGCAGGTGACGCGTTGCGGCAATTCGATCGCGACCGCCTTGTCCTCGAACACCGAGAGCGTGACCTTCATGCCCTCCTGGAGATAGGGCGCCATGTCGCCGACCACATCGCCATCGACATTGATCTGATCGAAGCTCTCGGGGTTCATGAAGACGTATTGCTCGCCGTCCTGGTAGAGATAGGTGAAGTCGCGGTCCTCGACATAGGCGCGCTCGACCTGCTCGGTCGTCTTGTAGCGCTGCGTCATCTTGGTGCCGTCGGAAATGCGGCGCATGTCGATCTGCGTCGTCGGCGTGCCCTTGCCGGGGAAGAAGCTCTCGGCCGAGAGCACCGAGCAGAGATGCCCGTCGAGCTCGAGCACATTGCCCTTGCGGACGGAGGAGGCGATGACCTTGACCACGATGCGGTGTCCCTGACCTGTACGCGGCGTGCGCGCGAAAAATTCGTTGCCGCGCAACTACCGCATCGGGGCGCGAAACGGAAGCCGCCGGTCGCAGATCGCGCCACAGCGGTTGACAATACGATAGCGTAGATACAATTAAAGCTGTGGATATCGAATTCTATCCAAACAAGAGCGAGCGCAACGCAAGGGAGCGTCGCCTGCCGTTCGATCGGGTTCGCGAATTTGATTTCGAAACGGCTGTGATTCAGCCGGATTTGCGGTTCGATTATCCAGAGCTGCGCTTCACCGCTACAGGTCTCATTGGAGAACGTGTTCATGTCGTCTGCTACACGCCGGTCGCCGACGGTATCCGCGTCATCAGCTTTCGAAAAGCAAATAGCCGAGAAGTTGAGCGCTATCTCCGCGAGCGATCGTGAGGCCGCGCTGGCCCTGCCGCCGCTCACGGATGAGGACGGCGAGGTCCGTGAACTGACCGACGCCGATTTCGCACTGATGCGTCCGGCGTCCGAGTTTCTGCCGCAGGAGTTCCTCGACGCCATGCGCGAGCATCGCCGCCGTCAGGGCGAGCGCGGGCCGCAGAAGGCCCAGACCAAGAAGCTCGTCTCGCTGCGGCTCGACCAGGACGTTCTGGAGCGCGCCAGGGCGGGCGGGCCGGGCTGGCAGACCCGGATCAACGACATCCTGCGCGACGCGCTGCTGAAGCCGACGGGCTGAGCAGCCGCTCATGCCCAACCCGAATCCGCCCTTCTGGCGGCCCGACATCCATGCCGACCGGCGGCCGGCTCTGCTGGCGCGCGGACGCATCAAGGCGGCGTTGCGGCGCTGGTTCGAGGCGCGCGATTTCGTCGAGGTCGAAGCCGCGATCCTGCAGGTTTCGCCCGGCAACGAGACGCATCTTCACGGCTTCGCCACGACGCTGATCGACGATGCCGGCGAGAGCCATCCCTACTATCTCCACACCTCGCCAGAATTCGCCGCCAAGAAACTGCTGGCCGCCGGCGAGCCGCGCCTGTTCGATTTCGCCCGCGTCTTCCGCAATCGCGAGCGCACGGCGCTGCATCACCCCGAATTCACGATGCTGGAATGGTATCGGGCTGGGGAAACCTACGACGTGCTGATGGCCGACTGTGCGGCGCTGCTGGGCGAGGCGGCAAGGGCGGCGGGAGTGACCACGTTGCGCTGGCGCGACGCCGAGGCCGACCCCTTCGCCGCGCCGGAGCGGCTGACCGTGCAGGCGGCCTTCCTGCGCCATGCCGGCATCGACCTGCTGCGCACGGTGGCAGCCGATCTCTATCTCGATCGCCCGGCGCTGGCGGCCGATGCCGCCGAGGCCGGCATCCGCGTCGCCGCCGACGACAGCTGGTCGGACATCTACAGCCGCATCCTGTCGGAGCGCGTCGAGCCGCATCTCGGCCAGGGCCGCGCCACCATCCTGTGCGAATATCCGATCTCGGAAGCGGCTCTTGCCCGGCCGAAGCCGGGCGATCCGCGCGTCGCTGAGCGCTTCGAGCTTTATGCCTGCGGTGTCGAGCTCGCGAATGCCTTCGGCGAACTGACCGACCCTGACGAGCAGAGGCGGCGCTTCGAGGCCGACATGGACGAAAAGGCCCGCATCCATGGCGAGCGCTATCCGATCGACGAGGATTTTCTGGCCGCGCTCGCGCAAATGCCGCAGGCCTCGGGCATCGCGCTCGGCTTCGACCGCCTCGCCATGCTCTGCACCCATGCGCGCGCGATCGAGGACGTGCTCTGGACGCCGGTCGCGCAACCGGGCAGGGGAGGGCGATGACGATCCACACCCCACTCCGCGGCATCGACGCGCTGATCGCGCAGGGCCTTGTCGCGCCCGCGCGGCGCGATGCCTTGCAGAAGGTCGCGGCCCGCTACGCGGTCTCGGTCACGCCCGCCATGACGGCGCTGATCGATCCCGCCGATCCGGCCGACCCGATCGCCCGCCAGTTCATCCCGGACGCCGCCGAACTGGTGACGCTGCCGCAGGAACTGGCCGACCCGATCGGCGACGCGGCGCATTCTCCCGTCGAGGGCGTCGTCCATCGCTATCCCGACCGGGCGCTGCTCAAGCTCGTCCATGCCTGCCCGGTCTATTGCCGCTTCTGCTTCCGCCGCGAGATGGTCGGCCCCGGCGGCGATGCGCTGACCGGCGACAAGCTCGACGCGGCGCTGGCCTATCTCGCCGCTCGCCCTGAGATCTGGGAGGTCATCATGACCGGCGGCGACCCGCTGATCCTGTCGGCCCGCCGCATCCTAGAGGTGGCGCGAAGGCTCGCCGCCATCCCGCACATCAAGGTGGCGCGCTGGCATACGCGCGTGCCGATGGTCCAGCCCGAGCGCGTCACCGCCGACTATGCCCGCGCGCTGCGCGTGCCGGGCAAGGCGAGCTATGTCGCGATCCATGCCAACCATCCGCGCGAGTTCACGGCTGAGGCCTGCGCCGCGCTGGCCCGGCTGACTGACGCCGGCCATGTCCTGATCAGCCAGAGCGTGCTCTTGAGAGGCGTCAACGCCGATGTCGGGACGCTCGGCGCGCTGATGCGCGCCTTCGTCGAGAACCGGGTCAAGCCCTACTACCTGCACCATCCCGACCTCGCGCCGGGCACCGGCCATTTCCGGCTCTCGCTGGAGGAGGGGCAGGCCCTCGTCAAACGCCTGCGCGGCCATCTTTCGGGCCTGTGCCAGCCGACCTATATCCTCGATATCCCCGGCGGCGCGGGAAAGGCGCCGGTCGCGGCCTCGTCGTTCGGATGTGGCCCGGCAGCGGGAGCCAGTGTCGAGGATCGGCATGGCGTTCTGCACGCCTATCCGCCCGTCTGAACCGCCATCATCGCGAAGGAGCGATCATGCAAGACAAACTCCCCATCGCGATCGTCTCCGACATCGTCTGTCCGTGGTGCTTCATCGGCAAGGCGCGGCTCGAGACGGCGCTGGCCCAGCATGGCCTGACCGACCGCGTCGCCATCACCTGGCTGCCCTATGAGCTGAATCCCGACATGCCGGCGCAGGGCATGGACCGCACCGCCTATCTCGACGCCAAGTTCGGCCCCGGCAAGCGCAAGGAAATCGAGATCAGACTCTCGGAGGCCGCGCTGGAAAGCGGCGTCACCTTCAACTGGGCAAAGGTCACGAAGAGCGTCAACACGCGTATGGCCCACATGCTCGTCGCGGCAGCGTCGACCGTGCAACGCGGCAGCGACATGAAGGCGGCCCTGTTCAAGGCCTATTTCCAGGAAGGACGCGACATCGGCGATCTGGAGACGCTGGTCGCGCTCGCCGTCGAGCAGGGCTTCGACGAACAGGCGGCGCGCGAGGAACTCACCAACGACGAATTGCGCGAGACCGTGATCGGGCTGGAGGACCATGCCCGGAAAGTCGGCGTCACCGGCGTGCCCTTCTTCATCATCGACGGCAAGCTCGCGGTCTCCGGCGCGCAGACGCCCGAGGTCTGGGCGCAGGTGTTCGCGCAGGTGATGCGGGACGCGGCGTGACCGTTCAGCCATGACGACGATCCGCTATCTCAGCCACCCGCAGGTGGCGATCGATCCGGCGACGCCGGTGCCCGATTGGGGGCTCTCGCCGCTCGGGCTCGAACGGACGCAGGTCTTCGCGGTTGCTCCAATGCTTGCAACGACATGCCGCATCGTCTCCTCGGCTGAGCGCAAGGCTGTCGAGACGGCGGAATGCATCGCCGCGGTCCTCGGACTGACGATCGAGATCCGCGCGGCCATGCACGAGAACGACCGCTCCGCTACTGGCTATCTGCCGCCGCCCGAATTCGAGGCGATGGCGGATGCCTTCTTCGCCGCCCCCGACGCGTGCGTGCGCGGCTGGGAGCGGGCGCGCGACGCGCAGAGCCGCATCCTCGGTGAGGTCGAGGCCGTGCTGGCGCAGCCGGGCAAGGGTGACGTCCTCTTCGTCGGCCATGGCGGCGTCGGCACGCTGCTGCTCTGCCATCTGCTTGGCCAACCGATTTCGCGCAGCCGCGATCAGCCTGGCGGCGGCGGAAATCTGTTCGCATTCGACGGGGCGAGCCGAATCGTGCTTCACACTTGGAGGTCGATGGAGGAGGCGGCCGCAGCATGACCGCAGCCAGGATCGACAAGACCAACGACATCCGCGACCGGCTGATCGTCGCGCTCGACGTGCCCACGATCTGGGACGCCTACCGCCTCGTCGGCGCGCTCGGCGACGAGGCGAGCTTCTACAAGATCGGCTATCGCCTCGCCTTCGCCGGCGGTCTCGACCTCGCCCGCCAGCTCATCGCCGAGGGCAAGAAGGTCTTCCTCGACCTGAAGCTGCACGACATCGGCAACACGGTGACCGAAGGCGTCGATTCGCTGACCAGCCTCGGCGTCACCTTCCTGACCGTGCATGCCTATCCGCAGACCATGCGCGGCGCGGTCGAGGGGCGGGGCGACAGCCCCCTCAAGCTGCTCGCGGTCACCGCGCTCACCTCCTATGACGATGGCGATCTGCGCGACGCCGGCTACGGCCTCGCCGTGCGCGATCTCGTGCGTCTGCGCGCCGAGCAGGCCCGCACCACCGGCATCGACGGCATCGTCTGCTCGGCCGCCGAGACCGGGATCGTCCGGGATGTGATCGGCGCCGACATGCTGATCGTGACGCCGGGCATCCGGCCCGCAGGTGGCGCGGCCGGCGACCAGAAGCGCACGCTGACGCCTGGTGAGGCGATCGCCGCCGGCGTCGACCATCTCGTCGTCGGGCGTCCCATCATCCGCGCGGCCGACCCGCGTGGAGCGGCGGCGGCGATCATGGACGAGATCGCCGCAGCCTCCTAAGCTTAAGCCCGCACATCGAGCCAATCAGAAACGGATGCATGCCATGCCCAAGGGATATGTGATCGCGCGCGCGAAGGTGACCAACGCGACGCAGTGGGGGACTTACGCCGCCAAGGCCGGCGAGGCGATGAAGATCTATGGCGGCACGCCGATCGTGCGCGGCGGCGCGATGACCGTGGCCGAAGGTGCAGGCTGCGCCCGCAACATCGTCATCGAGTTCGCGGATTTCGCCTCGGCCAAGGCCTATGTCGGTTCGCCGGAATATGCCGAGGCGCGCAAGCTGCGCGAGGGCGCGGGCGAGATCGACATCGTCGTGGTCGAGGGGGTCTGACGCGATGGCGAAGGGCTATTGGATCGCGCGGGTCGATGTCCAGAACCAAGCGGAATATGACGCCTATCGCGCCCTGAACGCGGTCGCGTTCGCCAAATATGGCGGCCGCTTTGCGGTCCGCGGCGGCGACTACAAGCTCGCCCGCGGCGAGGGCCGCAAACACAATGTCGTCGTCGAGTTCAAGGACGTCGAGACGGCGCGGGCCTGCTACGATTCGCCGGAGTACCAGGCGGCGGTGAAGCACCTCGCCAATGTCGGCCCGGTCGATCTCGTCATCATCGCCGGCTATGACGGCCCGCAGCCGGGGGAGTGATCCGCCTTTTCCTGATAATCCAGCCTCTCCGTCATCCCGGACGCAGCGCAGCGGAGCTCCGGGATCCATCATAGCGCGCCGCCGTGCCTTACGATGGATCCCGGAGCTGCGCGGCTTCGCCGCTTGTCCGGGATGACGGCGTGGGTGGGCGAGTGGAGTGATTTCGCCGTGACGGCGTCTTTGAACAAACCCAGCCTCACCGCCATCGGCGTCATCAGCGGCACCTCGATGGACGGCATCGACGTCTCGCTCGTCACCAGCGACGGGCGCGACGCGGTTTCGTTCGGGGCCGGCGCGTCCTATCCCTATCGGCCCGGGACGAAGGCCGCGCTGCAGGCGCTGGTCGCAGATGCCGAACGCGCCCTGACCGAGCCGCTGGTCGAACTGGAAGCGGCCGTCACCGCCGACCATCTGGCGGCGATCCAAAACTTCATTGCGGAGCAAAAGCTCGATCCCGCCGGCATCGATCTCGTCGGCCTGCACGGGCAGACCGTCTATCATCGGCCAGATCTGCGCTTCACCCGCCAGCTCATCGACGGGCCGGCGGTCGCCGCCGCGCTGGGCATTCCGACGGTCGATCGCTTCCGCTACGCCGATGTCGCGGCGGGCGGCGAAGGCGCGCCCTTCGCGCCGCTCTATCACCGCGCATTGGCGCAAAGGTTGCCGCAGCCGGTGATGGTGCTGAATCTCGGCGGCGTCGGCAACGTCACCTTCATCGACGGCGAGAGCGTCATCGCCTTCGACACCGGCCCGGCAAGCGCCATCCTCGACGATTTCGTGCTGCGCCGTCGCGGCCTCGCCTACGATCCCGAGGGCGCGCTTGCCGCCAGCGGCCGCGTCCATGACGATCTCGTCGCCGGCTTCATGGACAACCCCTATTTCGACCGCCCGGCGCCGAAATCGCTCGACCGCAACGATTTCCACAGTCGCGCCCAGGTCGTCGAGAAGCTCTCGGACGAGGACGGCGCGGCGACGCTGGCGGCCTTCACCATCGAGAGCCTGGTCGCGGCCCTGCGCCATGTCCCGCGCCCGCCCTCACGCTGGCTCGTCGGCGGCGGCGGCCGTCTGAACCGGCATTTCATGGCGCGGTTGGCCCAACGCCTCGGCGTTCCCGTCGAGCCGGTCGAGGCGGCGGGCTGGGACGGCGACGCGCTGGAAGCCCAGACCTTCGCTTATCTCGCGATCCGCTCGGTCAAGGGTCTGCCGCTCAGCCTGCCGAAGACGACGGGTGTGCCGGAGGCGATGACGGGTGGAAGGCTGAACCGGCCGACGTCATTGCCCGTCGAGGATTGAGTACGAGAACCACTGCGTCATCCCTGGACAAGCGGCCACAGGCCGCGCAGCTCCGGGATCCATTACAGGGCGCCGTCCAGCCTTACGATGGATCCCGGAGCTCCGCTTCGCTGCGTCCGGGATGACGGGGAGGGTGAGGCAAAGTGCGGTGAGATTCGACGATGCCTACCCGCGAAACGCCCCGCCGCCATCCACGTCCAGCACCGTCCCGCTGACATAGCCGCAGGCCGGCGAGGCGAGGAAAGCCGCCGCGTTGGCGATCTCGTCGGGCTCGATCAGCCGGTCGAGCGGCAGGTTCTTGAGCATCTCCTCCCAGCGCGCCTCGTCGCCGAGCGAGGTCGCAGCCCGCTTCTTGCTGAGCGAGATGATCCGGTCGGTGCGGGTCTGCGACGGGTTGATGCCCATCACGCGCACCCCCCAATCGACCGATTTTCCGCCGACGGCCGAGGTGAAAGCCATCAGCGCGGCGTTGCCCGTGCCGCCGCAGACATAGTCGTAGCGCGGGCTGCGGCCGGCCCCGCCGATGATGTTGACGATGATGCCGGCCTGCCGCTCCTTCATCATGGCCAGATAGAGTTTTGTGAGATGGATGTAGCCCATCACCTTGAGCGCCCAGGCGGCCTCCCAGGTCTCCATGGAGAGATCGAGCAGGCCGCCGCCGGGGATCGCGCCGGCATTGTTCACAAGGATGTCGATATCTGGATAGGCCGCCGCGACGCGCTCGCGCTCGGCCCCCTGCGATAGGTCCGCCGCGCAGGTCGCGACCCGGTTGGCCTCGCCCAGCGCGGCGGCCGTCGTGGCGAGCCGGTCGGCATCGCGCGCGACCAGCACGACCGAGCAGCCCTCGCTGAGGAAGACGCGGGCGCAGGCCTCGCCGATGCCCTTCGAGCCGCCGCTGATGAGGACGCGGCGGCCGGTCAGTTTCAGGTCCATGGTCTATTTCCTTAGCCGACTTTAAATTAAAAGACGACGTCATCCCGGACGCAGCGAAGCGGAGCTCCGGGATCCATCATAGCGCACTGTGTCGCCCGATGATGGATCCCGGATCGGCGCGGCTACGCCGCTTGTCCAAGGATGACGGCGGTTTTCGCATCAAGACTGATACTCATGCCCTCAAAGGTTCTGCAGCCATATACCAGTCGCAGATCTCGCTGCCGGTGACGAAGGCGACCTCGCTCGACGCCTGCAGCATCTCGACCATCTGGACGAGTTCGTGGAAGCGGTGCGGCACGGAGATCAGATGCGGGTGCAGGCCGATGGCGAGCACGCGCGGGTTTTCCTCGCACTCCTCCTCGAACAGCCGCAGCGTATGCGCCAGCCGCTTCGCCATCTCGCCGGTGGCGTGGCGCTCGATCGCGTAGACGATCGAGTCGTTGATCTCGAGGTTGTAGGGCATCGCCACCATCGGGCCATGCGTCGTCGCCATCCAGCTCGGCAGATCGTCGACGCACCAGTCGCAGAGATAGTCGATGCCGTTCTTCCGCAGCAGGTCCGGCGTGTCCATCGTCTCGCGCAGGCCCGGCGAGAGCCAGCCTCTTGGGCGGTGCCCGGTGAAGCGCTGGATGCGTTCGAGCGCACCCTGGATCAGCGCTTCCTCGCCGCCCTCGGCATGGTTCATCGCCTTCTGGTGGATGCCATGGCCGATGAACTCCCAGCCGGCTTCCAGCATCGCCTCGCTGGCGGCAGGATAGGCCTCGATCACGCCGGCGTTGAAGCTGGCCGAGGCCGGCAGCTTGCGGTCGGAAAACAGCTTGAGGATGCGCGGCAGGCCGGCGCGCATGCCGTAATCGGCCCAGGAGAAGTTTGGCACGTCGGGCACCGTCTCGCGGCCATGCGGCGGCGTGATGATGGTGCGCGGCATCGGCTGGTCGAATTGCCAGTTCTCGACGTTGACGACGAGGTGGACGAGGATGCGCTTGCCCTTGAGCGGCGGCAGGGCGGCGCGCTGCGAGGACAGCCGGTAGGGGATGCGGGGATTGGCCATGCCGTCTTCCTCGTCAGTTCTTTGACACCCTCAGCCCTCATCCTGAGGGGCCGCGAAGCGGCGTCTCGAAGGGTGCTCCAGCCAGCGCCTTCTGGAGCACCCTTCGAGACGCGCTCTGCGAGCGCTCCTCAGGATGAGGTCTGAGGGTCAATCAATGCACCCCGCCGCGCATCTGCGCCATGATCATCGCCTTGAAGCGGATGAAATCGGACGTCGTCAGATCGTCGAGGGAGCGCGGGCGCGGCAGCGTGATGGGGATGTCCCGGGTGATCCGCCCCGGCCGCGCCGTCATCACGCAGACCCGGTCGGCGAGCAGGATCGCCTCGTCGATGTCGTGGGTGACGAAGAGCACGGTGGTCTTCAGCCGCTGCCAGACCTCCAGCAGCAATTGCTGCATCGAGAGCCGCGTCTGTGCGTCGAGCGCCCCGAAGGGCTCGTCCATCAGCAAGGCGCGCGGCTCCATCACCAGCACGCGGGCGATGCCGACGCGCTGTCGCATGCCGCCCGAAAGCTGCACCGGCAGCGCCTCGTGGAATTTCTCCAGCCCGACCACCTGCAAAATCTCTCGCGCCTTCGCCTCGTAGACCGACCTTGGCGTGCCCTGCACCTTGGGGCCGAACACGACGTTCTCCCAGACGCTGAGCCAGGGCAGCAGCGCCGCCTCCTGAAACACCACGCCGCGATCCGGCCCCGGCTTGCTGATCGTCTTGCCGTCGAAGGTCAGCACGCCCTCGCTCAGCGGCTCGAAGCCGGCGAGCAGATTGAGCAGGGTCGACTTGCCGCAGCCGGACGGGCCGAGCAGGGCGACGAACTCGCCCTCGCCGATGGTGAAATCGACGCTGTCGAGCGCGCGGACGCCGCCCGGCCCGCCATAGGTCTTCGAGACCGCGCTGAAGGTGATCGTGCCCATCGTCTTCCCCGTCATTGCGAGCGCAGCGAAGCAATCCAGATGCCGGCGCGAGCCTGCTGGATTGCTTCGTCGGCTTCGCCTCCTCGCAATGACGGCATGGCGTCGCTCACGAATTGAAGCTCTGGAGGCGGCGCCATTTCAGCACCCACATCTCCAGCCGGACGATCAACCAGTCGGACAGGAAGCCGACGAGCCCGATCGAGACCATGTCGGCGATGACGATGTCCATGCGCCCGACGTAATAGGCGTCCCACAGCACGTAGCCGAGGCCGGACTTCACCGCGACCATCTCGGAGACGATCACCGCCGTCCAGCCGATGCCGAGCCCGATGCGAAGCCCCGTGAAGATCGAGGGCAGGGCGGCCGGCAGCACGATCCGGCGCAGGATGTCGAGACGCCCTGCGCCCATCATCTGCGCGGCGCGGATCCAGTTCTTCTCGACATCGCGCGCGCCCTGCGTGGTGTTGATCACGATCGGGTAGAATGCGCCGATGGTGATGAGGAACACCGCGCCGAAGTCGGCGATGCCGAAGATCGCGATCGAGATCGGCAGCCAGGCGGTGATCGGCACCGGCCGCAGCCACTGGATCGTCGGATCGACCATGGCCTGCGCCAGCTTCGACCAGCCTATCAGGATGCCTAAGGGAACGCCGACGACAATGGCGAGCGCAAAGCCCTTGGCGACGCGCTGGGCCGAGAACAGCACGCTTTCCGCCCAGGTGCCGACATAAGGGGACAGGCTCAGGCCCGTGGGCGTGCCAAAAGCCCAGATCTTCCATGCCGCCCAGACCCGATCGGGCGTCGGCAGCGCTCCGCCCGCCAGCGAGCCGTCCTTGCCGGCGAGCTGCCACAGGATGACGAGCGTCAGCGGGAGGAGGATTGCGGCGGCGTAGCTGCGCAGGCGTGCGGAGAGATAGCGCGCGGTGTCGCCTGTCGGCGCGGCGGCTGTGGAGGGTCTGGTTTCGGCCGTGGTGACGGTCATGGGTTCTTCCGGAGTGGTCGCGACGCAATGGCGAGCCGCTGCAGATTCCCCTCCCCCTTGTGGGGAGGGGTTAGGGGTGGGGGTCGAGGGGCAAGAGCAAGCGGCAGATGATCGGCGAACTTGGCCAATGCAGGGCTTCATCCGGCCAAAGCTCACCAGGCGGCGCCACCCCCACCCCTATCCCCTCCCCACAAGGGGGAGGGGAAGAGCTCTACCTTCGAAGCCTCAGCTCTTGCCCGCCGTCTCCAGGAAGCTCGCATCCCAATAGGCCTCGATCTCGCCCGAGACGTCCTTCGGAATGACGCCGAGTTCGTTGAACGCTTTCGCCTGCGCCTTGATCTGCGCCGGAGTGATCACCGGCCCGAGCTTGATCACCTTGGCGATCTCGGCCGAGACCGCCGCGTCCAGCCCGGTCAGTTTGGCGATGGCGCTGCCGAAGGCGGCGGGCGAGGCCTCCAACTCCTTCATCTTCTTCACATAGGCCGTGACGACGCGCTGCACCGCCTCGCGCTTGCCGGTGGCGGCGGCCTTGGAGGCGGCCAGCATGCCGAGTTCCGCGCCGACCGACTTGGATGTCGAATAATCGAGGTTCTTGGCGAAGTAGCCATAGCCCTTCATCACGGGAATCGATTCGAAGGGCTCCCAGGTCACGATCGCATCGACCTCGCCCTTTTCCAGCGCCTGGTTGAAGTTCGCGCCGCCGCCCTGGATGTTGATGGCGCTGAAGGAGTTGTAGGGGATGCCCTTCTCGATCAGCGTCGCGGCGTACTGGAACCAGACCGCCGAGCCGGGCGCGATCGCGATCTTCTTGCCCTTGATGTCGTCCCATGAATCGAACTTCGTGCCCTTGCGGGCGATGACGTATTTCGGCGAGGCGCCGACGCCCATGATGCCGACCATGCTGGTCGAGCCGTTGGCGAGCGCGATCGCAAGGTCGGCCGGGCCGACCGAGGCGACGTCGAGCGAGCCGGCGAGCAGCGCGGTGCGGGCGTCGGCATAGCGGGCGAACTCGACCAGCTTGATCTCGACGCCCTGCTTCTTCAATTCCTCCTCGATCAGCGTGATCGGCGCGAGATGGCCGACCTTCTGGTAGCCGACGGTGAGTTGCACCGGCGGGCTGAGCGGGGCCTGCGCGAAGGCGGGCGCAGCCATGGCGATAGTGAAGGCAGCGAGGCAGCTACAGAATGTCCGACGCTTCATATCCAGATCCTCCACGATGGCGGGATGAGCCCCGCAAGATTGATGCCTGTTCCCCGATACGGGCTACGCGCCGGTGAAGGCGGGCTCCCGCTTGTCCCGGAAGGCTCTCTGGCCCTCCTTGTAGTCGGCGCTTGAGAAGCAGGCGGCGACCGCCGCATCCGCCGCCGCCGTGTTCCGCGTCGCTTCCGGCTGGCCGAGCGCGACCAGCGCCTGCTTGACCGCGCGCAGCGTCAAAGGCGCGTTGGTCGCGACCTGCCGCAGATAATCGGCCGCCTCCCGCTCGAAATCGTCCTGGCCGCAGAGCACGTTGACCACGCCCATCCGGAGCGCTTCCGATGCATCGACGATACGGGCGCTGAACAGCAGGTCGGCGGTCGCCCCGAAGCCGAGCCGCTGCACCAGCGCCGCCACGCCGTCATAGGCATAGCCGAGGCCGAGCCGCGCGGCGGGGACGCGGAAGCGCGCATCCGCCCGCGCCAGCCTGATATCGCAGGCCATGGCGAGCCCGACGCCACCGCCGAAACAGATGCCGCGAATGACCGCGATGCTCGGCTTGGAGGCGCGGCTGATCGCGGCGCAGCCCTCGAGATAGGCCTCGTCATAGGCGCGCGTCGCGGCCTCGCCGTCGCGAATCTCGCCGAATTGAGAGATGTCGGCCCCGGCGCAGAAGGCGCGGTCGCCCTCGCCGGTCACGACGATGGCGCGGACCTCGCGGTCGGCCTCGGCGCGGGCGACATGGCCGGCGAGGCTCGCCCACATCCCGTAGGTCATGGCGTTGCGCTTGTCGGGCTGGTCGACGACCAGCCGGGCGATGCCGTTTTCAGCCTGGTATCGAACCTGCGCCATCATCCGCCTCAGATCACGTTCAGCGCCCGCAGGCGCGCGATGTCGGCGGCAGAATAGCCGGTTTCCTCAAGGATTGCGTCGGAATGCGCGCCCTTCTCCGGCAGGGACGAGATCAAAGCGGCCGGCGTCCGCGACAGCGTCACCGGCTGCCCGACGAGGCTGACGCTGCCGCGCCCGGCGTGCGGCACATCCTGAGCGATCCCGAGATGCCGGACCTGTGGGTCGGCAAAGACCTCGTCCATACGGTAGATCGGCCCGGCCGGAACGCCATGGCCCTCCAGCAAGGCAAGCCACTCGGCGGAGGAAGCGGAGGCGAAAATCTGCGCCAGCAGCCCCATCAACGCCGGACGGTGGCGCAGCCGCTGTGCTTGCGTGGCGTAGTCGGGATGGGCCGCGAGATCGGGGCGGCGCAGCGCCTCGCAGAGCTTGAGCCACTGGCCCTGCCCGCCGACGCCGATATTGATGTAGCCGTCCGAGGTTGCGAGCACGCCCATCGGCGTGGAGTAAGGGTGGTCGTTGCCGGCCTGTTCCGGCGAGACGCCATCGACGAGGTAGCGGGCCGCCTGAAAATCGCACAGTGCGATCTGCGCCTCCAGCAGCGAGGTGTGGACCCACTGGCCCTCGCCGGAGCGTTCGCGCTCGGCCAGCGCAACCATGATGCCGGTCGCGGCGTAAAGGCCGGCCGTCGAATCCGCGACTGCCGCGCCGGCCCGAACCGGCCCCTGACCGGGCATGCCGGTGACCCACATCAGCCCGCCCATGCCCTGCGCGATCTGGTCGAAGCCGGCGCGGTCGCGATACGGCCCGTCCTGGCCGAAGCCCGAGATCGAGGCGAGGATGATGCGCGGATTGACCTCGCGCAGGTCGTCATAGGCAATGCCGAGCCGCGCCTTCACGTCGGGGCGGAAATTTTCGACCACGACGTCGGCGCTTTCGACCAGCCGCATGAACACGCACAGCCCCTGCGGCGTCTTCAGGTTCAGCGTCAGCGAGCGCTTGTTGCGGTGCAGATTGAGCATGTCGTAGCCGTCGCGCGCGCCCGACATGCCCTCATTGGGGTCGACGCCGTCGGGCGGCTCGATCTTGATCACGTCGGCGCCGAAATCGGCGAGCACGCGGCAGCAGGTCGGCCCGGCGCGCACGCGGGTCAGGTCGAGCACGCGCAGATGTGACAGCGCGGCGGATGCGGTCTTTGCGCTCATCGGCTGGCCTTAAGCAGGGCGGAAACCCCTGTCGGTTCGAGCGCGTGCCAGTCGCTGTCTCGCTGGATGTCGGCGGCCAGCGCCAGTAGCGCCAGGTCGCTTCCGGCCGGGCCGACGAGTTGCGCCGCGATCGGCATGCCGTTCTCGTCGAAGCCGCAGGGCAGGGCGACGGCCGCGAGTCCGAGCCCGTTGACGAAGCGGGTATAGGCCGAGAGCGCGTAGAGCGTGCGCGCCGAGAATGCCACCGAGCCGGGCTCGCAGGCCGCGACCTCGGGGGTGACGATCGGCATCACCGGAAGCAGGATCGCGCCATGCTGGCGGAACAGGCTGAGCGCGCCTGCGATGGCTTTCAGCCGCGCACGGGCCTCGTCGGCCTGCTCGGGCGGGATGGCGAGGCCCTTGCGCAGGCGTGCGGCGAGCGTGGGCTCCAGCGTGCCGTTGGCGAGCCGCCAGCCATGCTCGGCCGCGCTCTCGGCCTGCAGCACGTCAAGCACCGGGACGTCGCAGGCCTTGAGCAGAGCCGCGAGCGGTTCCGGCGCGAGGCGACGGCCGCTGGCCTTGAGCCGCGCGGCGAGGCTTTCGATGGCGCGCGCTATGGCTGGTTCGGATTGTGCGATCAGGTCATTGGCGACGGCGATCGTCGCGATGCGGCGCGGAGCCTGGTCCCTGCAGAAGAGAACGGCGATGCGCTCCAGCGTGCTCGCCTCCCGCGCCAGAAAGCCGACCACGTCGAGCGAGGGCGAAAGCGCCATCGCGCCATCGAGCGGCACGAGGCCGGGCGTCGGCTTCCAGGCCGTGACGCCGCAGCATTGCGCCGGGATGCGCAGCGAACCGGCGGTGTCGGAGCCGATCGAGAAATCTGTCAGCCCGGCGGCGACGGCCACCGCCGAACCGGAGGACGAGCCGCCGCAGATGCGCGCCGGGTTCCAGGGATTGAGCGGCCGGCCGCGCGCCGCGTTGCCGCCCGAGGGCTCGAAGGCGAGCGGGGTCATCTCGGCATAGCCGCGCCGCGCCGCCCCGGCCGCGTCGAGCACGATCAGCAATGCGGCATCCTTCAGGGGCGGTTCGGCGGCGCTCTGGCCCAGCCCACAACCTGGCTTGCGTCCGGCGACGTCGAGCAGGTCCTTGGCGACGTAAGTCAGCCCAGCCAGCGGCCCGCTACGGCCGGACGTCGTGTCGCAGGTTTCAACGAGGCAGCGTAACGCGGCAGCACGCCCGGCGAGCGCGAGGCTCGGCGTCTCTGCGGCGCGGGCTGGCGTTGCGAGCATGGCGGGGCTGGCCTCCTGACGACGAGACTGTGACAGTTCCTGACTTTAAGGAATGAGAAATGCAGCAAGGCTGATTTCTTCGTTTGCGAAATCAGATCGCGTCGCTGGCGCTCGCCTGAAGCGCCGCCAGCAGTCGCGCCGTCGGCGGGTCCAGCGTCTCGGCGGCGGGGACGCAGATGTCGATGTCGCGGCGCGCCCAGTTCTCTTCGAGCCCGATCAGCCGCAGGCCCAGCGCCTCGGCCAGCGGTCGCAATGCAGCCTCGGGCAGGATGCCGATGCCGAGCCCCTGCCGCACCATCTGGCACATCACCTCGAAGGAGCGCACCTGCACGCGCACGCGCAGGACCCGGCCCCGCTCGCGCGCCTGCTCCGTGACCACGCGGTGGACGGCGGTGCCGACATCCAGCGCGACGAATTCCTCGTCGAGGATCTCGTCGAAGCGGACTGTCTCGCGGGCAAACAGCCGGTGTTCCGGAAACACCGCCAGCGCCAGCCGGTCCTGGGCATAGGGCATCGAGACGAGCCCGGGTGGGGTCAGCCCGCGCACGATCACGCCGAGATCGGCCTGGCCGCGCGCCAGCGCCTCCAGCGTCTCGGAAGAGGGGCGCTCTTCCAGATCGACCTTGATCTGCGGGTTGTCGCGCATGAAGGCCGCGAGGTCCTGCGCCAGCCTCTGCACCAACGCCGAGGATGAGGCGCAGACGCGCACGCGCCCGCGGACGCCGAGCCGGTGCTCGCCCATATGCGAGACGAGCTGGTCGGCGAGCCGCAGCACGCCTTGCGCGTAGCGCAGCGTCGTGACGCCGGCATGGGTCGGCTCGACGCCATGGGGCAGGCGCTTCATCAGCGGCTGGCCGACCTCCTCCTCCAGCAGCCGCAGCCGCCGGCTCGCCGCCGAGATCGCGATGTTCATGCGCTGCGCCGCCTGGCTCAGGCTGCGCAATTCGCACAACGCCACGAAGAGCCGGAGCGACTGGAGGTCGTGATGCAGCAAGGGCCGGGCTCCCGCGCGGGCGGGATGCTCCCGCTCACTCCCCCGAGAACAGCCCGGGAAGCGCCAGCGCGTCAATCGCCTCGCCGCCCGGCAGGTTGACGGTAATGGGCTGGCCGGCGGCGTCCTCGAAGCGCAGCTCCGGCCAGCGCGGCGGCCGCGTGCCGCTGAGCGAGACGTCGAGTGTGACGGTCCCGCCGTGCCTCTCCGCCGAGATCGAGAGCAGGCAGGGCGGCGTCAACGGCGTCTCCAGCACGCTCGCGCCGTCATCGTCATAGAGGTCGAGCGTGGCGGTTTCGCCTTCCGCCAGCGCGACCCGCAGCGTCAGCGGGCCTTTCGCGGTCGAGGGCGCGGGGCCGAGCGGCAGGATCGAGCCGCCGCGCAGGAAGGCCGGGCAACGGCCAGGCGGGGCATCGACTTCGACGGTCGAACCGCCGGCATGATGCTGGCCGGTCCAGAGATCGTACCAGCCCTCAGGGCAGGCCGGCAGCCAGACGCTTCGCGTCGTCGCGCCCCTGTCGAGCACGGGCGCCACCAGCAGGCGCTCGCCGAGCAGGAAGCAGTCTTCCTCGGCATAGCTTTCCGCCTGCTCGGGAAAATCAAGCGTCAGCGGCCTCAGGATCGGCTCGTGATCGCGATGCATCCGCCAGAGCAGATCGTAGAACAGCGGCGTCAGGCGTTCGCGGAAGGCGAGGCAGTCCCTGATCTGCGGCAGCAGTTCGGGATACATCCAGGCCTCGTTGGCGCTGCCGTCCTCGTTCCAGGAATGGATCGTGAAGCGCGGCCAGAAGATGCCCTGCTCGATCCAGCGCAGGAAGAGTTCCGGCTCCGGCTTCGGCCCCGCGAAGCCGCCGATGTCGTGCCCGAAATTGGCCAGCCCAGAGAGCGAGAAGCCATGGCCCATGCGCAAATTCCAGCGCAGCGTCTCCCAGTTGGTGCGGTTGTCGCCGCTCCAGGTCTGGACATAGCGCTGCATGCCCGGCCCGCCCGAGCGCGAGATCAGATAGGGGCGCGTCGTCGGCGCGGCCGCTGTCTGGGCGATGTGGGAGGCCCGCATCATCAGGTTGGTCTGCACCGGCCGCAGCGTCGCGATTGTCGCACCCTGTCCGGCGAGATCGCAAACCGCCGCCTCGTCCCAGATCTCGAACTCGTTATTGTCGTTCCAGGTCGAGTTGATGCCGTAGTCGATCAGTTGCTCCCGCACCTGCGCGGACCACCACGCGCTGGTTTTTGGATTGGTGAAGTCGAGATAGGCCGCCGGGCCGCCCCAGAACTGGGTGATATGCGGCTTCGACGGATCCTCGCTGTCGCGCACGAAGCCCTGAAAAGCCTCGACCTCGGCAAAGCGCGGATGCTCGGTCAGCAGCGCCGGCTTGATGTTGGCGACGAGTTCGACGCCGGCCGCCCTGAAGCGCGCGGTGACGGCCTTGGGATCGGGAAAGCGGTCGCGGTTCCAGGTGAAGACGCAGCGTTTGTCGCCGACAAGCGTATAGCCCGACGACATCTGGAAGGAGCCACAGGGAATGCCGTGCTCTTCCAGAAGGTCGAGGAAGCCGAGGAGCTTGTCCGAGGCGTCGGGCGCGTCGGTGTAGGACATGGTCGAGCCGGAATAGGGGATCGTCCAGCGCGGCGGAAAGACGGCCCGCCCCGTCAGCGCGGTGAAGCGCTTCACGACATCGTCGAGCTTCGGCCCTAGCACGACATAGAGGTCGAGATCGCCGTCGCAGGCCTCGAAGCTCCGGAACAGGTCGTGATAGGCGTCGAGCTCCTGCCCGAGATCGAAGGCCCCGCGCGCAAGATTGTCGTAGAACAGGCCGACCGCCTGCCCGCCGCGATCGGGCCTGACGGTCACGCTCCAGGGGATGTGCTTGTAGAGCGGGTCGGAGCGGCCGGCATCGTAGCCGAGCGGGTCGGTCGCGCCCATGGCGAGCCGGCGGCCATGCTTGTCGGCGGAACCCGACTTGTCGCCGAAGCCATGGAAACGCTCGCGCTCGTCGCGGACGAGATAATGCCTGAACCGGTTCGAGCGCCTGTCGAAGAAATAGGCCTGGCTCGGCCGGTCCTTGAGGATGCTCTCGAAGGCGGCGTCCGGCGCAGGCCGCGTCTGCCAGTCGAGCATCAGCGGCGAGCGTCGGATGACGACGCGCAGCGCCGCCGCCTCGACCGTGACGGTGTCGGCGTCCTCGGAGACAGTGAACGCAGCGCCCGGAAAGCCCGAGACGTCGAGCCGGTCGCGCCCGTCGATCGGGTCCGGCTCGCCGGCCCAGGCGATCTCGGGCGAGAGCGACCATGTCCGGGGCATGGCGAGCCCGCCCGGCCGCGTGATCAGGAGCCGGGCGAGATGGCTGTCGAGCAGGAACAGCCGCGCGGCATAGCCGCCATCGAGCGCGAGATCGACATGGATGTTCCCGGTTCCGGCGAGCCTCGCCCCGGTCAGCGGATGCATGAATGAAGCCTTACTTGATGAAGCCGAACAGGCGCGGCAGGAACAGCGAGAGCGCCGGCACATAGGTCACGACCAGCAGCGCGAAGGTGGTCGACAGGAAGATCGGGATCAGCGGCCGCGTCACCTGCTCGATCGAGACCTTGGCGATGGCGCAGCCGATAAAGAGCGCGCTGCCCGTCGGCGGCGAGACGATGCCGAGGCACATGTTGAACACAAGGATCACGCCGAAATGGACCGGATCGACGCCGAGCTGCGTCAGCACGGGCAGGAAGATCGGCGTGAAGATCAGGATGCCGGGGGTCAGGTCGAGAAAGGTGCCCATCAGCAGCAGCACGATGTTCACCAGCATCAGCGCGACATATTTGTTGTCGGAGATCGCGGTGATCCAGTCGCCGATGAGCTGCGGGATGCCCGCCAGCGACATCACATAGGCCATGGCGAGCGAGGTGCCGATCATCAGCGAGACCACCGCCGTCGCCTCGATCGTGTCGACGATGATGCGGTAGAGATCGCCGAACTTAAGCTCGCGGTAGATGCCCGCCAGCACCAGCGAATAGACCACGGCGATGGCCGAGCCCTCGGTCGCGGTGAAGACGCCGCCGACGATGCCGCCGATCACCAGCACGATCAGCCCCAGGCTCGGCAGCGCGCTGAGGATCGCCGAGACCTTCTCGCGCATCGGCAAAGGCGGCATCGGCAGGTAGCCGCGCTTCCTGGCCATGAACCAGACCGGCACCATCACCGAGATGCCCATCAGGAGGCCGGGCAGGTAGCCGGCGAGGAAGAGCGCTGCGATCGAGGTCCCGCCCGAGACCAGCGAATAGACGATGAACGCCCCCGATGGCGGGATCAGCAGGCCGGTCGGGCAGGACGCGATGTTGACCGCCGCCGAGAAGGCCGGGTCGTAGCCGGCCTTGTCCTTCAGCGGTTGCATCGTGCCGCCGATGGCCGACGCCGCCGCTACCGCAGAGCCCGAGACGGTGCCGAACATCATGTTGGCGAGAATGGTGATCTGCGCCAGCGCGCCCGGCATCCAGCCGACGAAGACCTTGGCGCAGTCGATCAGCCGGCGCGCGATGCCGCCGCGGTTCATGATCGAGCCGGCCATGAAGAAGAACGGGATCGCCAGCAGGGCAAACGAGTCGAGCCCGGTCGCGATGCGCTGCGCCGTCACCGAGAGCGCCGGCATCGGCGGCATGATCGACAAAAGCGCCGCGATCGCGGCCAGCCCCGTGGCGTGGCTGATCGGCACGCCGATGGCCATCAGCCCGATGAAGGCGACGGAGAGGATAAGGGCGGGCGATGCTTCCATGCCGGTTACTCCCGCTCAGTCGAGCGAGACCTCCTTGGCCGCGATCTCCTGTCCGCTCGCAACCTCGCAGACGACGAGCGTCGCGTAGATGGCGGTCAGGAGGCCCGAGAGCGGGATGATGGCGTAGACATAGGCGACGGGGACGAGCATGGCCGGCGTCACCTGGCCGAGCCGCAGATTGCGCTCGACGAGAAGCCAGCCGCCCCAGCCGAGCACGACCAGCGCGAAGACGATGACGAGCCCGGCGATCAGGATGTCGAAGCCGCGCCGCACATGGCGCGGGGCCATGTCGATCAGCCCGGTGATGGCGATATGCCCGCGCTTGCCCAGCACATAGGCCGCCCCCAGCAGGCTGACCCAGATGAACAGGAAGCGCGAGAGCTCGTCGGTGAAGGAGGTCGAGGAGTTCAGGAAATAGCGCCCCACCACCTGCCAGACCACGCAGGCGAGCATGACGAGCGTCATCGGCACGGCGAGCGTGAGAACGAGGATGTCGAGGCTGCGGTGGATGCGGTGGAGCATGGAAAGCTACCTTGGGCCAAGCGAGACCGAAGCCGGTCAAGTGCCTCCCTTCCCCCTCGTGGGGAAGGGTATGGGGATGGGGGGCGAACGACCGGGCGAGCGTTTGATCAAAGACGGGCTTACTTCCACAAGCGCTCGCCCGGTCGTTCGCCCCCCACCCCAACCCCTCCCCACCAGGGGGAGGGGCTTGGCGCAGCGCCTCGACCTACTGCACCGCCTGGATTTTCTCCGCCAGCGCCGCCACCGCCGGCACGGCCTTGAGGTCGTCATACATCGGCTGCACGGCCTTGCGGAACGCCGGCTTGTCGGCGTCGACGAAGGTCACGCCGAGCTTCACCGCGTCGCCCTCGGCCTTGTCGAGTTCCTTCTGCCAGTTCTCGTTATGCGCCTTGGAGGAATCCATCGCCGCCTGCCGCACCAGCTCCTGCTGATCGACTTTCAGCTTGCCGAAGGTCACCCCCGAGGCCAGCACCACGTCTGGAACCCGCGTATGCTCGTTGCGGGAGTAGAACTTCATCACCTCGCCATGCTTGGCGAGCGTCAGCGCGGTGACGTTGTTCTCGGCCCCGTCGACGACGCCCGACTGCAGTGCGGTGTAGAGTTCGCCCCAGGCCAGCGGGGTGGCGGCGGCGCCGAGCAGGTTGACCATGCGGGTGGTGATCGGGCCGGGCTGCACGCGGATCTTCAGGCCTTTCAGGTCGTCGGGCGTCCTTATCGCCTTCTTGGCGTAGAAGCTGCGCGTGCCATTGTCCTGATAGGACAGGCCGAGCAGCGACTTGGCCTTGCCGGCCTCCAGGATCTCGCGGCCGATCGGACCGTCCACGACCTTGAAGAAATGCGCCTTGTCGCGGAACAGGAAGGGCGTGTCGAAGACGCCGAAGGCCGGCTCGAACGCCGCCAGCGGCGAGGCGTTGGCATGGGCGAAGTCGAGCGCGCCGGCCTGGAGCTGCTCCAGCAATTCGCGCTGCTGGCCGAGCTGGCCGGCCGGGAAGACCTTGATCTCGATCTCGCCCTTGGAGCGCTCGGCGACGAGCTTGGCGAAGAGTTCGAGCGAGACGTCGACCGGGTGGCCTTTGGCGAGGCCGTGGCCGAGACGCATCGTCGTCTTGGCCTGCGCGACGGGCGTCAGCGCCAGCGCGGCGGCGGCTGTCATGCCGGCAATCAGGGTGGTGCGTCGTGTGATGCTCATCTGCGTGTCCTCCGCGTCGGGTTTCGTTTGTCTTGGCCGGGCGTTTTCGCCTTGGGGCCGCTTGCTCATGTTCCAGCAGGCTTCTGCTGCTGCGCCAGTTCGGAATAGCGCTCCGAAAGCGTGGTGAAGGCCTGCTTCCGCGTCGTCTTGTCGGCGGCGATCAGGCCCTTGAGGTTCCAGCCGCGCTGATAGGCGGTCTGCCGCCGCTCGGTGCGGAAATCGTAGAGAATCCACGGGCAGAAGCCGCGCACATAAGGCGCGTTTTCGACCAGATCGAGCTGGCGCGCGTAGAGGTCGGACTGGTGGCTCTCGCCGAACAGCTCGCCCGGCCGCCCGGTGCGGCCAGCCACCGCATCGGCGCCCGTTTCGGTGATGATCAGCGGTTTGTCGAGATCGCTGTTGGCGAAAAGCCGCTTCAGCCCGTCGAGCGAGGGCTCGTACCAGCCGAAATACTCGTTCAGCCCGATGATATCGAGCGCCTCGGACAGTCGGTCCTCGATGCGGAAATGCTCGCGGTTGATCAGGCAGGCGGCCGAAACCAGACGGGTCGGATCCAACGCGCGGCAGGAGGCGGCGAGCCCGCTCATGAAGGCGAGCCGGGCATCGGTGTCGGCGTTCTCGTTGCCGACGCCCCAGATCACGATGCTGGCGCGGTTGCGGTCGCGCCGGATCATCTCGCGGAGCTGGTTGTCGGCGTCGGCAAACGTGTCGGGGTTGGAAAAGTCGATCGCCCAGTAGACCGGCACTTCTTCCCAGAGCAGCAGGCCGAGCTCGTCGGCGATCTGCGCCGCCAGTTCGTGATGCGGGTAATGCGACAGCCGCAGGAAATTGGCGTTGAGCGCCTTGGCGTCGGCATAGCGGCGGCGGATATCGGCCTCGGTCGAGACCTTGCCGAGTTCCCGGTCGTCCTCATGCACGCAGATGCCGCGCAGGAAGATATCCTCGCCATTGAGCAGGATGCGCTGGCCCTCGACCCTGATCTCGCGGAAGCCGATCCTGTCGTTGAGCAGGTCCTCGCCGAAGTTGAGGCTGACCGGGTAGAGCTTCGGACTGGCAGGGCTCCAGAGTTCGGGGGCCGCGTCGAATTCGAGCCGGCCCACGCCGCCGGAGACAGGCACGGCGATGTCGCTGGCCAGCCCCGCGATCGAGAGCCGCGCCGTGCCGCTGGCGGCCTCCGACAGCGTAACATCGACCGCAATGCGCTTGCCGGCCGAGCCCGGAACCAGTGCGACGCCGAAATCGCGGATGAACAGCGCCGGCACGCGCACCAGCCCGACCTCGCGGTATATCCCGCCATAGTTGAACCAGTCGGTGTGGTTCATCGGCACGCGCTCGGGCCGACGGCGGTTGTCGACATTGATCTGCAGCCGGTTCGCGCCCGTGTTCAGGTGCCCGGTCAGTTCGATGAAGAACGGCGTCGAGCCGCCGCGATGGCTGCCGAGGAAGACGCCGTTCAGGAAAACGCGCGCCTCGTACTGCGCCGCGCCGACCCGCAGGAAGACGCGCTCGCCCGCTTTGCCGGGCGCGAAGTCGAGGTTGCGCGTGTACCAGGCGCCGCCTTCGAAATAGGTCCATTCCGGGCGCACGACATTCCAGCAGGAGGGAACGGTCGTGCTCTGCCAGTCGCCGTCGTCATAGTCGCGCGGGGTCGTCCAACCGCCGATCGGCTCGGGCGCGTCCTCGAACCAGCGTTGGCGCAGGCCCTCATCATGCAGGTCGAGCACGAAATTCCATACGCCATCGAGCGATTCGATGGTGCGGCCCGCCACGTTCAGCATCTCGCGCCAGCCGACACGCACTTCCGCGAAGGGAGCGGCATAGGCCTCGTCATGGAGATGGTGATAGGGATCGTGCCCCGGCTGGAGCGCATGCTCGCCGCGCCCGCTGGCAGGGTGTGTCTCGACCTTGGCGTCCATCCCGATAACAAGTCTTCTTATGAAGGAAAACGATTTCCCTTATGCTAGACAAGCGCCGCGCCTCTGGCAACCATATGCTGAACCGCGTCCGCAAGGCGAGGCGCGGCGGGAAGGGCGGCGAACTCTTGAACGAGCATGATCCACGAAAAGGCGCCGGCGGACGCCCGGTCTCGATCGCCACTGTTGCGCGCCGCGCCGGGGTCTCGATCGCGACCGTCTCGCGGGTGATCAACGGCGTCGAGAACAAGGCCACATCCGAGACCGCCGCCCGCGTCGTCGCCGCCGTTGCGGCGCTGGGCTACCGGCCCCAGAGCGTCGGCCGGGCGCTGCGCCAGCGCGAAAGCCGCATCGTCGGCGTGCTTGCGGCCAATCTCGGCAACCCGGCGATGGCGGCCGCCGCCGCCTCGATCGAGCTTGCCCTGCGTGACGCCGGCTTCGTCATGGCGCTCTGCGACACCCATGAGGACCCGGCGATCCAGGACGAATATCTCGCCGAGATGGAGGCGCAACTCGCGCGCGGCATCGTGCTTCTGGTCGCGGTGCCGTCGCCGGGGCTCGACCGGCTGCGCGCGGCCGGCCGGCCGCTTGTCTTCGTCAACCGGCGCGATCCCGGCGACGAGGCCTCGCCTTTCGTCGGCATCGACGACCATGCGGCGGGCTGCGCAGTGGCGCGGCACTGGCTGGCGCAGGACGGGCGCGGCCCGTTCGGCCTGCTGCACGCCTCGCTGTCCTTCAGCGCCGGCCAACGCCGGGCGGCCGGCTTCGTCGCGGGCCTCCTCGCGGGCGGCATTGCCGAGACGGAGATCCTGCGCGGCACGGGGTCGGGCAAGAGCCATCTCGCCATCGGCCATGAAGGAATGGGCGCGCTGCTGGCGGCCCCCGTCCTGCCGCGCCGCATCCTCTGCCTCAGCGACCTGATCGCCTATGGCGCCTATCGCCGCCTGACCGAGGCGGGCCTGAGCGTGCCGGGCGATGTCGCCCTGTTCGGCTTCGACGACAACCCGCTCAACGCCTGGATTGCGCCCTGGCTCAGCGCGGTCAGGATTCCCTATGACGGCTTCGGCCCGGTCGTGGTGAAGACGCTGGCCGCACTGCTCGAGAAGGGGCAGGCGAAGGCCGCCTTTCTGGACCACGAACTCGTCATTCGCGGCGGCTGAAGGACGCTTTGCAGACCCCGTCAGGGTTTCGTCGGATCGAAATGCCTGGTCAGCCTGTGGCCATAGGCCCCGTAATCGGTCTGGAGTGAGGGGCTTTCGGCGGCGAAGCGCGTGACCTGCTGGGGAAACCGCGTCTCGAACATGAAGGCCAGCGTGCCTTCCAGCTTGTGCGGCTTGAGTTCGACCTGGCTCGCCTTCTCGAAGGCGTCCATGTCGGGCCCGTGCGGCAGCATGGTGTTGTGCAGCGAGACGCCGCCGGGCACGAAGCCGCCGCCCGTCTTGGCGTCGTACTGGCCGTAGACCAGCCCCATGAACTCGCTCATCACGTTCATGTGGTACCAGGGCGGCCGGAAGGTGTTCTCGGCCACGAGCCAGCGATCGGAAAAGATGACGAAGTCGATATTGGCGGTGCCTGGCGTCTCCGAGGGCGAGGTCAGCACGGTGAAGATCGACGGGTCGGCATGGTCGAACAGGATCGGGCCGACGGGGGAGAATTTCCGCAGGTCGTATTTGTAGGGCGCGTAATTGCCGTGCCAGGCGACGACGTCGAGCGGCGAATGCGCGATATCGGCGACCCAGAGATTGCCGCCCCATTTGACGAACATCCTCGAGGGCGCGTCGCGGTCCTCGTAAGCCGCTACGGGGGTCAGGAAGTCGCGCGGATTGGCGAGGCAGTTGGCGCCGATCGGCCCGCGCTCGGGCAGGGTGAACGCGCCGCCATAATTCTCGCAGAGATAGCCGCGCGCCGGCCCGTCCCGGAGTTCGACGCGCAGCTTGACGCCGCGCGGGATCACGGCGATCTCGCCGGGTTCGATGTCGATGATTCCGAATTCGGTCCATAGCCTCAGGGACCCCTGCTGCGGCACGAACAGCATCTCGCCATCGGCGTTGTAGACGTATTCGTCCACCATCGAGCGCGTGATCAGGTAGACATGCGCGCCCATGCCGGCCTGGCTGCCGGCGTCGCCGGCGGTGGTGATGCTGTGCAGGCCCTCGACGAAGGAGACCGGCTGCGTCGGGATCGGGATCGGGCTCCAGCGCATCGGCGCGATCGGCAGGTCGATCTCGCGGGCAGGCGCGGTGCGCCAGAGCCCGGCATCGGCCTTGCGGAACTGGCCCCAATGCGCGACGGTCGGCCGGATGCGGTAGAGCCAGGAGCGCTCATTGGTGGTGCGCGGGGCCGTGAAGGGCGAGCCTGAGAGCTGCTCGGCATAGAGCCCATAGGCGCAGCGCTGCGGCGAGTTGCGCCCCAGCGGCAGCGCGCCGGGCAGCGCCTCGGTCTCGAAACCGTTGCCGAAGCCGGACATATAGCCGGTCTGGATCGCGCTCCCGGCCGGGGCGGCCTTCGCGCTCGCCGGACTCTGGATGTTCATGCCGCGTCCCTCCGCCAGATAGTTGCATCCGTAACAGTTGTAACTGCAACCATCAAGGCGTGCGGGGCGTCGATGCAGGCGCACGAGCGACGTGGTCTCGCCCGCTGCAAAACATCACGCAAGGGGGGGCCGAGCCTTGCATGCAACTTGTTGGGGATGGGCTGGTGCTGCGAGAGAGGATTGAACTCTCGACCTCTCCATTACCAATGGAGTGCTCTACCACTGAGCTACCGCAGCAGGATCGTCCGGCGGGCGTCATTTGCGTCGCGTAAGGCGATGCAGGCGCTGGCCTTAAGTTCCGAAGCGGCGTCCTGATGCCACAAGGCCTTCGCCGACGCAACCCGGATCGGGTTCTGTGCAAAACTCAATCGGGGAGAAGCAGACGCTCGTCGATGCGGAAGAGCCGGCCGTCGCCGAGGATATGGGCGCTGAGGCCCTCGCGGAAGAGCGGGCGGAAGGCGCGGTCGCGCAGGTTCAGCCCCCCGGCATAGGCGCCCATCGCCGGCATCACGCAGCGCTGGCCCGACAGCGCGAAGCAGCGCCGGCGCAGCGCCCGGCCGCGCATCCTGACTTTTGCCGCCGGGTGGAGATGGCCGGCGATCTCGAAGCCGCGCGCTTCGGGGTCGGGTTCGTGGCGCAGCGAGACGCCGGCGATCTCGATCTCGACGGCCACCTCGCCGCCGAGCCCGGGGCCGATCTCAGGGTCGTGGTTGCCGGTGATCCAGAGCCAGTCGCGGCCTCTCTGCAGGCTCGCCAGCGCCTCGCGGCAGGCGGGGTCGAGCCGGGCCTGACCGCCGCGATCGTGAAAGCTGTCGCCGAGCGCGATCACGCGGGCGGGTTGATGGCGCAGGATCGCAGCAGTGAGCACGGCGAGCGTCGCGGCCGAATCATAGGGCGGCAGGAAGACGCCCCGCGCCGCATAGGCCGAGCCCTTTTCCAGATGCAGGTCGGCGACGATCAGCGTGCGCTCGTCGGGCAGGAACAGCGCGCCCGACAGATCGGGCACGAGCGCCAGCCGGCCCAGCATGAAGGCTGCCTGCGTGTCCCTCGTGCCCATCGCCAATGCCGTCACGCCATCGCCTCTTCCACCAGCATCGCCTCGGCCTCCGCCAGAATCTCGTCGGCGGCTTCGCCAAAAACCGCCTCGCGGCCGATCTCGAGCATCACGGAGACGCCGAGCGGCGAGACCCGCTCCAGCGGCTGATGCACGATATGGCCGCTGATTCGTGTCAGCATCTGGCCCAGCCGCTGGATGTCGAGCAAGCCCGAGGCTGCGTCCTGCCGTGCGGCCTTGAGCAGCACATGGTCGGGCTCGTGGCTGCGCAGCACATCGTAGACGAGGTCGCTCGATAGGGTGACCTGCCGCCGGTTCTTCTCCTGCCCGGGAAAGTTCCGCTCGATCAGGCCCGCGATCACGGCGCATTGCCGGAAGGTGCGCTTCATCAGCGCCGATTCGGCGAGCCATTCCTCCAGATCGTCGCCGAGCATGTCCTGCGCGAAGAGATCGTCGAGGTTCAAGGATTTGCGCGCGATCGCGGCGCTCATGTCGCCCAGCGTCCAGCAGGCGATGCCGTAATCGTTGCAGACGAAGCCGAGCGGCCGCAGCCGCGCCCGCTCCAGCCGCCGGGTCAGCAGCATGCCGAGCGTCTGGTGGGCGAGGCGGCCTTCGAACGGATAGGCGACGAGGTAGAACCGGCCTCCGCGCGGAAAGGTCTCGACCAGCAATTCGCCAGGCTTGGGCAAACGCGATTTCAGGCGCTGGGCGTGCAGCCAGGACGAGACCTCGTCGGGCATGGTCGTCCACTCCTTCGGGCTGGCCAGAAGGGCGCGCACGCGCGCCGCCAGAAAGGTCGAGAGCGGGAACTTGCCGCCGGCATAGGAGGGGATCTTCGGGTCCGTGCCCGGAGCGGCGCGCGAGCAGATCGCCTCGTTGCCGGTGATGCCCTCGAAGCGCAGCACCTCGCCGGCGAAGATGAAGGTGTCGCCCGCCGTCATCGTCTCGGCGAAATACTCCTCGATCTCGCCGAGCACCCGCCCGCCGGTCATGACCCGCGCGGGCTGGCCCGCTTTGCCGCCCCGCGCCCGCCCGAGCCTGACCTTGAGCATGGTCGATTCGACGATGGTGCCGACATTCATGCGGTATTGCTGGATGATGCGGGCGTTGCTGGCGCGGAAGACGCCCGCCTTGTCCTGCCGCAGCTTGGCGAAGCGGTCATAGGAGCGCAGCGCATAGCCGCCGGTCGCGACGAAGCTCACGACCGCGTCGAAATCGGCCCTCTCCAGCCCGGCATAGGGCGAGGCGGTGCGGATTTCCTGATAGAGCGCCTCGGTTTCGAACCCGTCGGAGCAGGCGACGCCGAGCACATGCTGGGCCAGCACGTCGAGCCCGCCGAGCCTCGGTTCGGCTGTGTCCTGCGCGGCTTCGGCGACGGCCTCCAGCGCGGCGCGGCACTCCAGCAACTCGAAGCGGTTCGACGGCACGAGCAGCGCCTGCGAGGGCTCGTCCATGCGGTGGTTCGAGCGGCCGATGCGCTGCATCAGCCGGCTCGCGCCCTTGGGCGCGCCGATATTGACGACGAGATCGACATCGCCCCAGTCGATGCCGAGATCGAGCGTCGCCGTGCAGACCACGGCCTTGAGCCTGCCCGCCGCCATCGCCGCCTCGACTTTGCGGCGCTGGCTCGCATCGAGCGAGCCGTGGTGCAGCGCGATCGGCAGATTGTCGTCATTGATCGACCAGAGCGCCTGGAAGGCGAATTCCGCCTGCATCCGCGTATTGACGAAGACCAGCGTCAGCTTGTGGTCCTGGATCGCCTTGTAGATGTCGGCCATGGCGTGGCCGGTGGTGTGGCCGGCCAGCGGCAGGTGGCGTTTGCTCGCAAGGATGCCGATGCGCGCCGCCGCCCCGCCGGTGACGGTGACGAGGCCAGCCGGCGTCTCCGTCCCGCCGAGGAAGCGTTGCAGGTCTGCCGGCTCGCGCACCGTGGCCGACAAGCCCACCGCGCTGACCTGCGGGGCGAGCGTACGTAAACGTGCCAGACCTAGCGCAAGCAAATCGCCGCGCTTGGAGGTGACGAGCGCGTGCAACTCGTCGAGCACGATCCGGCGCAGGCTCGAGAAGAACGGCTTCGCGTCGCGATGCGAGACCAGCAGGGCGAGTTGTTCTGGCGTGGTCAGCAGGATGTCGGGCGGCCGCGCGATCTGGCGGGTGCGCTTGGCGGCAGAGGTGTCGCCGGTGCGGGTCTCGACCGTGATGGGCAGACCCATCTCGGCGATCGGCATCTCCAGATTGCGGGCGATATCGACGGCCAGCGCCTTCAGCGGCGAGATGTAGAGCGTGTGCAGGCCATCGCGTTTGGCTCCGGGCATGGCCTGGCGCTCGGTCAGCTCGACCAGCGAGGGCAGGAAGCCGGCCAGCGTTTTGCCCGCTCCGGTGGGCGCAACGAGCAGCGTCGAGCGCCCGGCTCGGGCTTCCTCCAGCAGCGCGAGTTGGTGCGGGCGTGCCTGCCAGCCGCGGCTGGCGAACCAGTCGGAGAAGGCGGTGGGGAGGGAGGCGAAGGCGGCCATGCCTGCCAGAGATAGGGTCTGGCGGTGGGGAGGGGAATGGCGAGCCTTAGTCCGGAGGCTTGGTGAATTGAGCACTGAGATCGCGATGGCGCTCAATCACTCTGAGGATTTCGACGGCTTCGCCTTCGTAGCGGAAGACGATGACATAGCTCTTGACCGGAAAACTGCGAGCATCCGGACGAATATCGGTGCGGGATCGTCCCAGCGTGCCGGGAAGTTGCGCCAAGCGTCGGCATTGCAATCTGAGACCGTCTACAAAGTTGACGGCTGTTTGCGGACTGCCGCTGCCGCGCCGAATGTAGCTCGCGATGGCGACGAAATCCCGGCTTGCGGCTTTGCTGTAGAGCAGCCGCCGCATTACCCGGCCTTGCGGCGAACGTCATCCTCGTCGATTTCGTCAAGCGCCGCCTCGATTGCAGCTGCCACTTCCTCGTCCGTATACCAGACATCCTCGGCAATGGCGGCGTCGATCGAGTCGCGCAGTTCCTGCAGACGCTCTTCCCGATCCTGCAAAAGACGCAGTGCCTCCGTCACCACATCGCTTGCCGAGGTGTAGCGCCCAGTCTCAACTGCAGCTGTGACGAAAGGCTGCCAGCGCTCTCCAATCGGGACATCCATGCGGCTTCCTCCTTGATCCACGCCCAGATTAGCCCGAAACGAGCTCGATCCGCCAGTCTCGTCCGCGCTCAGCCCCGCTCCGCCACCACGATCAGCCCCGGCACGGCCACCCCCCGATCCTCGCGCGTGCTGGCCGGTTCGACCAGCACAGGCCGCATCCCCGCCGCCGACAGCCGCTCGCGCAGCCAGCCCTCGCCATGGGCGAAGCGCCGGTCGGGCCCCACGACGACGCCCTCGCCGGCATGGCTCTGCACCGTGAAGGCGAGCAATCCGCCCGGCTTCAGCACACGCCGGCCCTGCGCGAAGGCCGCTCCCAGTTCGCCGAGATAGACGAAGACGTCGGCCGCAATCACCAGATCGGCCGAAGCGTCGGGCCGGCTCGTCAAAAAGCTCGTCAGCCCCGCCACCGCGAGCTTGTCGTAGAGCGGCGCACCGTCGGGGCCGCTCTTGGCCCGCGCCCGCTCGATCATGCGCGGGGACAGGTCGCAGCCGGCGAGGAAGCCGGCTTCAGGCCTGATCGCCTCGCCCATCAGCCCGGTGCCGCAGCCGAGATCGTGGACGGTGTCGAAGCGGAACGGCCGGCCGCGCTCCTGACAGAGCCCGGCGAGCGCCTGTCTCAATAGGGCAGGGGCGGTGTAGCGCAGCGTCTCGACCAGATGGCTGTCGAAGCGCTCGGCATAGCCGTCGAACAGCACGCCCGAAAAATTTTCCGAGGTCGCCTCCTCGGCCGACATCGCGCCGATGCGGGCGAGGTCGAGCCGCGCGCCGAAATGGTCGTTGGGGTCGAGCGACAGGCATTGCCGCCAGGCGGTCGCGGCCTCCTCGTTGTGTCCGAGAGCCTCCTGCGCCACGCCGTAGAGATGCCAGGCGGCGGTGAAGGAATAGGCCTGCGCCAGCGTCTGGTCGAGGATTTCGACGCAAGCCTGCGCGTCGCCCTCCTTGAGCGCGGCTTCAGCCCAGGCGTAGCGCCGGTCGAGGCTCAGGTCGCCGGAACCGGCGGAATGCGCGTTGCTGCCCTTTTCTGTCATGGTGGCCGGTCTATCTGAGGTGGATGACACTGGCCAGACATGCCGCCGCCGCAAAATTCCGCCCGTCGGAACTGTTGATCCCGACGCCGGCCGGGCTCTACTGCCCGCCGGCCGATATTTACATCGACCCGGTGCGGCCGGTGGCGCGCGCGCTCATCACCCATGGCCATTCCGACCATGCCCGCGCCGGCCATGGCGCGGTGCTGGCGACGCGCGAGACGCTGGCGATCATGGCGCTGCGCTATGGCGAGGGTTTTACAGGGGCGCGGCAGGAGGTGTTGCCAGGCAAGGTCACGCGGATCGGCGAGGTCGAATTTCGCTTCGTGCCGGCCGGCCACGTTCTCGGCTCGGCCCAGATCGTGGTCGAGGCGCGCGGGCTGCGCATCGTCGCCTCGGGCGACTACAAGCGCGAGCGCGACCCGACCTGCGCCCCCTTCGAGCCCGTGCCCTGCGACATCTTCATCACCGAGGCGACTTTCGGCCTGCCGGTGTTCCGCCATCCGCCGGCCCATGCGGAGGTCGCCAAGCTGCTGGAATCGGTCAGGCTGTTTCCCGACCGCGCCCATATCGTCGGGGCCTATTCGCTCGGCAAGGCGCAGCGCGTCATGGCCCTGATCCGCGAGGCTGGCTACGAGCGCCCGATCTATGTCCATGGCGCGATGGAGACGCTGACCGGGTTCTACCTCTCCGAAGGCGCAAAACTCGGCGAGATCAGGAAGGTGGTCGCGGCCGAGCGCAAAAACCTCGGCGGCGAGATCGTGATCTGCCCGCCGAGCGCGACGCAGGATCTCTGGGCGCGAAAATTTCCCGATCCCGTCACCGCCTTCGCGTCCGGCTGGATGCGGGTCAGGGCGCGGGCGCGCCAGAAGGGCGTCGAACTGCCGCTGATCGTCTCCGACCATGCCGACTGGGACGATCTGCAGGCGACGATCCGCGAGGTCGGGGCTGGCGAGATCTGGGTCACACATGGCGAGGCCGAGGCGCTGGTCCACTGGTGCGGCACGATAGGGCTGAAAGCCAAGCCCCTGCATCTGGTCGGCTATGGCGACGAAAGCGAGGCCGAGCCTGACACCATGCCGGTCGAGGCTGCGCCATGAACCGCTTCGCCTGGCTGCTCGACCGCCTCGCCTACGAGCCGCGCCGCAACGCCAAGCTGGCGCTGATCGCCGACTATCTGCGCACCACGCCCGACCCCGATCGCGGGCTGGCGCTGGCAGCGATGACCGGCGGGCTCGTGTTTCCGAACGCCAAGGCAGGGCTGATCCGGACGCTGATTTCGGAGCGGACAGATCCGGTGCTGTTTGCGCTCTCCTACGACTATGTCGGCGATCTGTCGGAGACGGTGGCTCTGATGTGGCCGAGCGCAAACGGTGCCGTTTTTGACGCAGGAAGCACCGACGCCAACCCCTCCCCCTCGTGGGGAGGGGCAGGGGTGGGGGGCGAACGACCGGGCGAGTGCTCGCCAAGCGGGACGCCCCCCCTCTCCATCTCTCCCCCACCAGGGGGGAGAGAGGAGCCACATCCGGCGCTGCCTGAGCCCGGCCACAACCGCACGCCGCTCACCCTCCCCGACGTCGTCGCCGGCCTGCGCTCCGTCGGAAAGACCGAACTCCTGCGCCTCGTCGCCTCATGGCTCGATGCGCTCGACGAGACCGGGCGCTGGGCGCTGCTCAAGCTGATCACGGGGTCGCTTCGCATCGGCGTCTCGGCAAGGCTCGCCAAGACCGCCGCCGCCAGCCTCGGCGGCGTGCCCGCCGACGAGGTCGAGCAGGTCTGGCATGGGCTCGAGCCGCCCTATGCGAGCCTCTTCGCCTGGCTGGAGGGCAGGGGCGCGCGGCCGGAGGCGACCGACCCCGCGCCCTTCCGCCCGGTGATGCTCTCGCATCCGCTGGAGGACGCCGATTTCGACAGGCTCTCGCCGGCCGATTTCAGCGCCGAATGGAAATGGGACGGCATCCGGGTGCAGGCCGTCAGCGGCACGAAGGCTGACGGCACGCGCCTGACGCGGCTTTATTCGCGCACCGGCGAGGACATCGCCGGCGCCTTTCCCGATCTCGTCGAGGCGCTCAACCTGGACGGGGCGCTCGACGGCGAATTGCTGGTGATGCGCGAGGGCGCGGTGCAGAGCTTCAACACGCTGCAGCAACGGCTCAACCGCAAGACGGTCACGCCAAAAATGCTGTCGGAGTTCCCGGCCCATATCCGCGTCTACGACCTGCTGGTCGATGGCGACGTGGACATCCGCAGCTTACCGCTGGATCAGCGCCGCGCCCGGCTGGAGGAATTTCTGAGCCGGCTAGACGGCGCTCGCTTCGATCTTTCGCCGACGATCCCCTTCGCAAGCTGGGACGATCTCGCCGCCGCCCGCGCCGACCCCGCCTCCGCCGGGGCGGGCGGCGATGCCGAGGCGGTCGAGGGCTGCATGATCAAGCGCCGCGATTCGCCCTATCTGCCGGGCCGCCCCAAGGGCCATTGGTGGAAATGGAAGCGGGAGGCGCGGCTCGTCGACTGCGTGCTGATGTACGCCCAACGCGGCCACGGCAAGCGCTCGTCCTTCTACTCGGACTACACTTTCGGCGTCTGGCGAGTGGGCGAGGCCGGCGCGGACGAACTCGTGCCGGTCGGAAAAGCCTATTTCGGCTTCACCGACGAGGAACTGGTCGAGATCGACCGCTATGTCCGCAAGAACACGCAGAACCGCTTCGGCCCGGTGCGCGAGGTGACGCACAACGCGCAGACCGGCCTCGTCTTCGAGGTCGCCTTCGAGGGCTTGCAGCGTTCGACCCGGCACAAATCCGGGCTCGCCATGCGCTTTCCCCGCATCAACCGCATCCGCTGGGACAAGCCCCCGGCCGAGGCCGACCGGATCGAGGCGCTGGAACAGCTTTTGCCGGCGGCGGGTTGAAGCGCTGGCGGATCATCGTCCCGGCACGGTCTCCGTCTTTGCGAGGAGGCGTAGCCGACGAAGCAATCCAGGGGGCGTAGCGCTCGACGCCCCCTGGATTGCTTCGCTTCGCTCGCAATGACGACAGGGAAATTGCCCATGACCCCGCTCCGCTTCGTCTTCCTCGCCGCCGCTTTCGTGCTCGCCGCCGCGATCGTCTGGGCCATGGCGACAGCCTCCTTCTCGGCGAGCTTCGCCAAGATCGCCAACGATCCCTGGGGCGTGGTGACGCTGATCGACCTCTATGCGGCCTTCCTCGTCTCGGGCTTCCTGATCTGGCGATTCGAGCCGTCCAGGCCGCTGGCGCTCGGCCTGATGGTGCTCACGCTGGGGCTCGGCAGTCTCGTGCCGCTGTTCTGGCTCGCCTTCCGGGCCGGGCCCGCTCTGTTGCCGGCGCGCCGCTGAAGTCGGTCGGCAGGAACCCGACGACTGCGCGTCACGTTGCTGTGCTGAAACCCGACAAGCCCGTCTCGCCGCAGCCGGGCAGTTTCTCAGCAGTGGAGACGACCATGCCCTTCATCAAGGCCGGCGACGGCACGCAGATTTTCTATCGCGAGGCGGGGACGGGCACGCCGGTCGTGCTGATCCATGGCTGGCCGCTCAATGGCGACATGTGGGAGTATCAGGTCCCGGCGCTGGTTGCGGCCGGCCACCGCGTCATCACCTATGATCGCCGCGGCTTCGGCCAGTCCGACCAGCCCTGGACCGGCTACGACTACGACACCTTCGCCGACGATCTGGCCGCGCTGCTCGACGCCCTCGACCTGAACGGCGTCACGCTGGTCGGCTTCTCGATGGGTGGCGGCGAGATCGCCCGCTATGTCGGCCGCCACGGCACGGCGCGGATTGCGAAGACCGTGCTCGTCGGCGCGGTGACGCCTTTCCTGCTCAGGACGCCCGATCACGAGAACGGCGCGCCGCAATCGGTCTTCGACGAGATGGTCGAGGGTTTGACCGCCGACCGGCCGCATTTCCTCGCCGGCTTCGGCAAGGCCTTCTTCGGCGTCAGCCTGCTCAATGCGGCCGTCTCGGCCGAGATGCTGGACTGGGCCCAGGTCCATGCGCTGAAAGCCTCGCCCAAGGGCACGATCGACTGCGTGCGCGCCTTCTCCGAGACCGATTTCCGCGCCGACCTGCCGAAATTCGACAAGCCGACGCTGATCATCCATGGCGACGACGACCAGACCGTGCCGATCGACATCTCGGCCCGCGAGGCGGTCAAGCTGATCCCGGGCGCGACGCTGAAGGAGTATGAGGGCGCCCCGCACGGGCTCTTCATCACCCATAAGGACCAGCTCAATGCCGATCTCGTCGCCTTCATCGGCGGCAGGGGCTGAGCGATGCCTGGGCGGGGCAGGGCGCTGTCCTGCCTCGATCTTATGTTGCATTGCAATAGGTCTCGTTTGGGAGCAGATGACGCACATTATCCCCAGTGTTGATGCGCTGGCGGCGCACCAGCATGCGCGCCGCTTGAGATCGTAGCCGCGTCTGGGGCAGAATATACGGACGGACGAGGACGAGCGCGATGAGTCGGCAGCCTGTGACGCGGATCGTGATCGCGGATGACCACCCCTTGTTTCGGGGCGCGCTCAGGCAGGCGGTGTCGAGCGCGCTGGCCGGGGCCGATGTCAGCGAGGTTGGCTCGCTCGAGGCGCTGACCGAGGCGCTGGGTACGGGCGCGGATGCCGATCTGGTGCTGCTCGACCTGACAATGCCCGGCGTGCAGGGCTTTTCGGGACTGCTCTTCCTGCGCGCCGACCATCCCGAAGTGCCCGTCATCGTCGTTTCGGCCAATGACGATCCGGCCGTGATCCGGCGCTGCATTGAATTTGGCGCGCTCGGCTTCCTGCCCAAAACCGCCGGTGTCGCGCAGATGGGCGAGGCGATCCGCGCCGTGCTCGACGGCGGAGTCTGGACGCCGCCGGGCATCGATCTGTCGAGCCCGGTCGATGCCGAGGTCGCCGACATGGTGCGCAGGCTCTCGACGCTGACCCCGCAGCAGGTGCGCGTCCTGATGATGCTGTCCGAGGGGCTGCTGAACAAGCAGATCGCCTATGAGCTCGGCGTCTCCGAGGCGACGGTGAAGGCCCATGTCTCGGCCATCCTGACCAAGCTCAATGTCGACAGCCGCACGCAGGCCGTGATCGCCGCCGCCAAGATCGCCGGCACCGCGTGGTCGGGCGTGGGCGCGTCGGCGACGGTCTGAGGGCTCCGTTCAGGGTTCATTCAACGCGAGTGAGCTTGTCTGGAATCAAGGCGACCAATAAACGCGTCGTCATCCCGGACAAGCGGCGAAGCCGCGCAGCTCCGGGATCCATCATAAGGCTCGACAGTGCCCTATGATGGATCCCGGAGTTCCGCTTCGCTGCATCCGGGATGACGGCGCTATATTGGTTTATCGAGATCGAGCCGGAAGACGGGATCGCTGACATGGCCAATGGCAATATCGAACGCTTTCTCGGCGGTTCGCCGCTCGGCGTGCTCGTCCGGCTGCTGTTTATCTCGCTGCTGGTCGGCGCGGCCATGGCGTTTCTGGGACTGTCGCCGCAGGCGCTCTATCAGGCCGCCGCCCGCTTCGTGCGGTCGCTCGGCGATCTCGGTTTCGGGGCGGTGCGCGAGGTCGGCCAATGGATCGTCGCCGGCGCGCTGCTGGTCATCCCGCTCTGGCTGCTGTCGCGGCTGTTCGCCGCGCGCCGCTGATCGTCAGGCGGCCCTGCCGTCGGCGAAGTCGTTTGCGTCTCGGCCGCTGAGCGCCGACAGGCGGGTCAGGCCGGCGCGGCGCGCCTCCTCAGTGAGCCCGGCCTTGATCGTCTTCACCAGCCCCGGACCCTCGAACACCATGGCGGTGTAGAATTGCACGAGGTCGGCGCCGGCCCTGATCCGGTCGGACGCAGCTGCGGCCGAATCGATGCCGCCTACGCCGATCAGCGGGAACTGTCGCTCCACCCGCAGAAAGGTCTGCGCCAGGATGCGGGTCGCCGCCGCCCGTAACGGCCGCCCGGACAGCCCGCCGGTCTCGGACTTCGCCGCGCCGCGCAGGCTCGCCGGCCGCGCCACGGTGGTGTTGGCGACGATCATGCCGTCGATGCCGCGCCGGCGAGCGACCGCGACGATGCCGTCCAACTCCGGCAGGGTCAGGTCGGGCGCGATCTTGAGCAGCATGGCGGTGCGTCGTCCGCTGCCCTGCGTTGCCTCGTCGCGGGCCTCCAGTGCGCGTGCGATCAGCTCGTCCAGAGCGGCTTCGCCCTGCAGGTCGCGCAGGCCCGGCGTATTCGGCGAGGAGACGTTGATCGTCAGGAAATCGGCGACGGGGCTAAGCTTTTGCGTCAGCACGGCGTAGTCGGCCGTTCGGTCTGCGGATTCCTTGTTGGCGCCGAGATTGACGCCGACGATCCCGCCGCGCGCGCGCCGCCTCAGGAGCCGCCCGGCGACGACGTCCATGCCGTCGCTGTTGAGGCCGTAGCGGTTGATCACCGCGCCATCCTCCACCAGCCGGAAGACGCGCGGGCGCGGATTGCCCGGCTGCGGCAGCGGCGTCACGCCGCCGACCTCGACGAAGCCGAAGCCGAGACCGAGCGCCCCGTCGACAGCCTCGGCATGCTTGTCGAAACCGGCCGCGAGTCCGACCGGATTGGGAAAGCTCAAGCCGAACGCCTGCGTCGCCAGCACGGGGTCGTCGCTGCCCGGCCGCAGTGGCGGCGCGGCCGCGAGCGCCGCCACCGTCAGGCGATGCGCGGTCTCGGCGTCGAGCTTGTGGATCAGCGGGCGCGCCAGGCTGAACAGGCCGTCGATCACGCGACATCCTCCGGGATCAAATGCAGGCCGTCATTGTCGGACGCCAGCGGCGCGACCCAGCGCGCCGTTTTCGGGTCGAGCGGCCCGTAGAGATGGGGAAACAGCGCCCCGCCGCGCGAGGGCTCGTAGCGCAGGACCGCCCCGAGACGGGCATCGTCGAAGGCGACAAGCAAAAGATCGCGCTGGCCGGCGAAATGCCTGGCCGCCGTCTCGCGCACCTGCCCGCCGGTCGAGAAATGGATGAAGCCGTCGGCAAGATCGACCGGCGCGCCTTCAAACACGCCTGCGTGCTCGGCCTCGCGCCAGAGCGCCTCGGGGCAGATCTTGTAGATGAGCGGCACGGGCTGTCTCGGGCTGTCGGGATGATGGGGCGACATAGCGGCAGCGGCCGGCTCAGGGCAAACCTTATCGCGATGTCCCCAACAAACTGATTGAAGTCTCATTCGATAGGGGATATTTCCTATTTTCATCCCCGCCTTCCGCCACCATCAGCAGCGAGGCCTCCGCGGTGCTGTCCCATGACCAGATCTGGAGCGCCATCGACGCGCTCGCCCAGCGCTATGGCTTCACCGCCTCGGGCCTCGCCCGCAAGGCCGGGCTCGACGCCACCACCTTCAACCGCTCCAAGCGCATCGGGCCTGACGGGCGCGAGCGCTGGCCCTCGACCGAATCGATCGCAAAAATCCTGCAGGCGACCGGAGCGTCGCTGGACGAGTTCATGGCGGTGGTGATGCGGCGCGGCCCCGCGCCCTCGCGCACCATCCCGCTGATCGGCTTCGCCCAGGCGGGCTCGGGCGGCTTCTTCGACGATGGCGGCTTCCCGGTCGGCGCCGGCTGGGAGGAGGTCGCCTTTCCCGGCGTCGCCGACGAGAAGGCCTATGCGCTGGAGATCGCCGGCGATTCGATGCTGCCGCTCTACCGCGACGGCGACACCATCATCGTTTCGCCGACCGCGACCGTGCGGCGCGGCGACCGGGTCGTGGTCAAGACGACCGAGGGCGAGGTGCTGGCCAAGCAGCTCAAACGCCAGACAGCCAGGACGGTGGAACTCGCCTCGCTCAATCCCGAGCATGCCGAGCGCGTTCTGAACCTGAACGAGATCGCCTTCATGGCGCGCGTGATCTGGGCGAGCCAGTAGCGATGGGCGTCAGTTGCCGTTCTGCCGGCTCAATGGCAGCGTCACCTTGAACACAGCCCCCATCGGCGAGGGTTCGAGTGCGATCATTCCGCCATGCAGCCGCACCAGTTCGGCGGCGATCGCGAGACCCAGGCCCGTGCCGCCCGGGCTGACCGAGCCGCGAAAGGCCTGGAACAGATTTTCGCGCGCGCGGGGCGGCACGCCGGGGCCGTTATCGGCGACGCGCAGGGCGATCTCGCGTTCGCCCGCTTGAGCCTTGACCACAAGCATGGGCTGGCCGCCGCCATCGGCCCCGGCCTGGGTCAGGGCCTGCACCGAATTGCGCATCAGGTTGAGCAGCACGCGCGCCATCTGGTCGGGGTCGCAGGGGGCGATCAGATCGGCCGGCACCTCGTTGGAGAAGCCGATGATCTTGCTTTCCGTCAGGCCGAGCAGTTCCGCCTGATCGGCGACGAGCTGGCGCAAGCCCACCTCGCGCAGCACCGGCGTCGCCTCGGCCGCACGGCCATAGGCCAGCGTCGCCTGGCAGAAATCGATGGCGCGGCCGAGCGTCGCGATCAGCCGCGGCGCGAAGCGCTTGATCTTGGCGTCGCGGGTGTCGACCAGCCGATCGGACATCAGCTGCGCGGCGGCCAGCATGTTGCGCAGATCGTGGTTGATCTTGCTGACGGCCAGGCCCAGTTCGGCGAGGTGCTTCTTGGTGCGTAATTCGTCGGCCAGCGTCATCTGCATGCGCGCCAGCGCGCGCTCGGCCTCGCCGATCTCGTCGGCGCGCTGCGTCGGCTCGATGATGTTGCGCGGGTTCTCGGGATCGGCCTCGAATTCCATGACATTGGCCGCGAGCCGCCGGATCGGCCCGACGATCATCCAGTTCAGCGCCAGATAGACCGCGACCGCCGTTAGCCCCGAAATCAGCAGCGAGAGCAGCAGGATGTTGACCGAGAATGTCAGCAGCGCCCGGCGCAAAGGCGCCTCGTCGATGACGAGCTCGACGAAATCGGCCTGCCCCATCGCCTGGCCGATCACGCGGATCGGCTTGTCGTGCGGCGGCGTCACCAGCACCTCGACCGCCTCCTTGATCGCGCTCATCCAGCCGAGATCGCGCAGATCGACGGTGCGGACCACTTCGAGCGGCATCGAATCGAGGCTGAGCAGGCGGCGCGCGCCGCCGACGCGGGCTGCGATCGCGCGCGCGCCGACGCCGCCGAGCAACCGCGCCTCGCTGCCCTCTGGCAGCCCGTCCTGCGGCGCGCCCTCCAGCACCAGAACCGCGACCTGCGCCGCCGCCAGCCTGTCGTTCAGCCAGTTGCGCCGGAAATTCGCGACCGAGGGCAGGTAGATCAGAACCTCCGCCAGCATCACGAAGAGCACGGTCAGCACCAGCAGCTTGGCCGAGAGACCAAGCCGGGTCAGGCCGCGTGGCACGCTGACGGAGAGGGGCTTCTGTGGGGGCGGTGAATTGGGCATCGGGCGTAAAGTCTATCCGAAACGGCGCAAAAAGCCGATCAGCTTGCGGATGCCCGGTTTCGCGGCCAGCGGCGCGTAGAACGAGACGGCCGCGCGCTTCGAGACCTCCGAAAAGGTCGGATACGGAAACACCAGCCCGGCCATGTCCTTGACGCCCATGCCCTTCTGCACCGCCATGCACCAGGGCACGATCATGTCGCCCGCCTGTGCGCCGACGATGGTGACGCCGAGAATGCGGCCCTTCCTGGTCGTGATGAGCTTGACGAAGCCCTCGGTCTCGCGCTCGGTCTGGGCGCGGTCGTTCTCGGCATAGGGCCAGCGCAGCACGCGGATCTCGCCGGCGGCCTTGCACGCCTCCTCCTCCGAAAGCCCGACGCTGGCGAGCTCGGGATGGCAATAGGTCACGCGCGGGATTGCGTTGGTCGAGACCTTGACCGGCAGCCGGAACAGCGCGCTGCGCAGCACGAGCCCGGCATGATAATTCGCGACATGGGTGAATTGCAGCGCGCCGGCCTGCCCGCTGGCGCAGTCGCCGATGGCGTAGATGCGCCGGTTCGCCGTGCGCAGGCCCCTGTCCACGATCACGCCCTTGGCGTCGCTTGCGACGCCGGCGAGATCGAGGTCGAGCGCCTCGATATTGGGCTTGCGACCGGCGGCGACGAGCAGATGGGTGCCGTCGAGCGTCTCCTCCGCGCCGTTCTGCCCGCCTGCGAGCACGAGCCTGACGCCGCCCCTGATCGCCTCGGCGCGCAGCGTTTTTGCCTGCTCCTTCAGTGTCACGCCCTCGCGCATCAGCTTGCGCCGCACGATCGCCGCCGCCTCGGGATCATCGCGCGAGAGCAGCGTCTGCGCCTCGACGATGGTGACCGCGCTGCCGAGCCGCGCCATCGCCTGCGCCAGCTCAACGCCGATCGGGCCGCCGCCAATCAGCAGCAGCCGCGCCGGCAGCTTCGTCAGCTCGAACACGCTCTCATTGGTCAGGTAGGGAACGTCGGAAAGGCCCGGAATCGGCGGCGCCGAGGGCCGCGAGCCGGTGGCGATGACGAAGCGCCGCGCCTTGATCGCCTGCTCGCCGACCATGACCGTGCTGCGGCTGGAAAAGCGCGCCTCGCCCTTGATCACGGTGACGCCGAGCGCCCCGAAGCGCTCGACCGAATCATTCGGCGCGATCGCCGCGATGACCCGCTGCACATGGTCGTGGACCTGCCCGTAATTGACCTGCGGCTCGCCGGCGCTGACGCCGAAGCGCTGCGCCTCGCGGATGGCCTGAGCCCGCGCGCCGGCCGCAATCAGCGCCTTGGAGGGCACGCAGCCGACATTCAGGCAGTCGCCGCCCATCCTGTCGCGCTCGACCAGCACGACGGAAACGCCGAACATCCCGGCTGCCGCCGCGACGGAGAGCCCGCTCGAGCCCGCCCCGATGACGCAGATGTCGGGCGTCAGCGTCTGGGGCGTCGTCGTTGCCTTGGTCTCGCTCACGCCGCGTCTCCCCGGTCGCCCGTCTTCGCCTTGCTGATGCGTCGCCAGATCACGGGAATCAAGGCCACGCAGCCCAGAAGCGCGAATGCGATCAGAAGTTCCGGCGTCAGGATCGCCTTGAGGTCGAGGCCGCCGGCGCAGTCGGCGCGTCCGGCCGCCTGGCAGGCGGCGCGCGCGCTTTGCTGCGCCGCGATCACCGAATCGAGCCCGGCGCCCGCCACCGCGAAGGCGACCGTGCCGGGGATGATGCCCACCAGCGTCGTCCAGGCGAAGACCGGCAGGCTGACTCCGCCGAGCGCCGCCGCCAGGTTGACCAGCCAGAACGGAAAGGCCGGCACCAGCCGCAGGAACAGGAGATAGGAGGCGGCGTCGGATTTGAAGCCGTCGAGAATGCGCGCCAGGGCTGGGCCCGCCTTGCGCTGCAGCGCCTCGCCGAAAGCCGAACGCGCCACCATGAACACGATGATCGCGCCCAGCGTCGCCGAGACCACGATGACCGCGCCGCCGAGCACGCCGCCGAACAGGAAGCCGCCGAGCAGGGTCAGCAGCGCCGCGCCCGGAAAGGACAATGCGACCGCGGTGATATAGATTCCGGCGAAAGCCAGAAGCGCGACGGGGCGGTTGGCGGCGACGGATTGCTGAAGCTGCTCGCGGTGCTGCAGCACGGCGTCGAAGCTCAGATAGCGATGCAGTCCCGCCGCATAGGCGCCCGCCATGGCCAGCACCAGCACGGCGACCGGAAGGTAGCGCCGCCATGCGGGCCTGTCGTCACTGTGCTCCGGCACGGCCGCGCCCGCCGACATCCCAGGCTCGGTCATACGCCATCCACCTTCAGGCCGATCGTTCGGAAGGTCAGTTAAGCGAAGCCTGCGGCAAACGCATCGCCCTGTCACCGCATAGTGAGGCGGCGTGACACGACAGCCGGGTCAGGCGACGTGACGGTTCTTGTCGGGAGAGAAGCTCGACATCGGCTCGGGTCGGCCGAACAGATAGCCCTGCGCCCGCTGCGCGCCGAGCAGTTGCACCGCGATGCGCTGCTGGTCGGTCTCGATGCCTTCCACGACGACGGTCATGGAGAGCCGGCGCGCGAGCTGGCAGACCGCTTCGATGATGGCCTTGGAGGCCTCGTTCTCGGTGACGTTGCGGGTGAAGCTCTGGTCGATCTTCACATGGGCGAAGGGGTAGGTCGAGAGATAGGCCAGCGAGGAATAGCCGGTGCCGAAATCGTCGAGCGCGAAGCGCACGCCGAAGCTGCGCAACTCGTCGATCACGGCGAGCGTCGTCTTGTTGTCCTCGATCAGCAGCGATTCGGTGACCTCGAGCGTCAGCCGGTCGGAGGTCAGGCGCGAGGACAGCAGAGCCTGCTTCACGGTTTCGATGATGCGTCGGGGCTCGCGGAACTGCAGCGGCGAGATGTTGACCGAGACGCCGATCGAGCCGGGCCAGGTCGCGGCGTCCTTGCAGGCCTGGTGGACGGCCCAGTCGCCCATCGCCGCGATCAGGCCGGACTGCTCGGCAATCGGGATGAAGACGCCGGGCGGCACCATGCCGCGCGTCGGATGGCGCCAGCGCATCAGCGCCTCGCGCGAGACGATCTCCTGGGTCTTCAGATCGACGATCGGCTGGTAGTAGAGCTCCAGCGCGCCCTCGTCGCAGGCCTTGCGCAGGTCGACCTCGATCTCGTGGCGGTCGAGCATCTCCTCGGCCATGGCCGGGTTGAAGAACATCAGCGTGTTGCGGCCGGCAGCCTTCGCCTTGTAGAGCGCGGTGTCGGCATGGCGCAGCAGATCGGCCGGGTCGGCCCCGTCATGGGGGGCCATCGCGATGCCGATGCTCGCGGTGATGTAGACGCTCTTGGTGTCGAGCAGGAAGACCTTCGACATCGCGTCGATCATGCGCTGGGCGATGGCGGTGACGACGGCATGGTCGGCCGAGGGCAGGATCAGCAGGAACTCGTCGCCGCCGAAGCGGGAGAGATGGTCGCCGGTGCGGATCGCGGCCCGCAACCGGTTGGCCGTCTCGGTCAGCACGCGGTCGCCGATATCGTGGCCGAGGCTGTCATTGACCTGCTTGAACCCGTCGAGGTCGAGATAGAGCAGGGCGAACTGCTCGGCCGTGCGATCCATCCGCGCGAAGGCCTGCGCCAGTTGCGTGTTGAACTCGAATCGGTTGGCGAGTCCGGTCAGTTCGTCGAAGCGCGCCATCTGCTCGATGCGCGCCTCGGTCGCCTTCCGTTCGGTCGCGTCCTCGGTCACCATCAGCACGCCGCCCTCGGCCGCCGGCGCGATGGAAATGACCAGAACGCGCCCGCTGCGGGTCTGGAGTTCGCGGGTCAGCGTCGCCTGCGTCTCCTGGACGACGGCGAGCGCCGCGCGCATGTCGCGCACCTGCTCGCCGTCCACGACCTGGCGCTCGATCAGGAACCGCGCGATCGCCGTCAGCGGCGTTCCGGGCAAGGCGAGCGTTTCCGGAATACCGTAGAGCGATTGGTGCGGAGCGTTACTGACTGCGAGCTTCAGATCGCGGTCGAACATCGCCAGACCGTGGATCATGGTGTTGAGCGCGGCGTCGAGCGTCAGGTTCTGCGAATGCAGCGCCGTAGCCAGCGCCTTGGACTGCTTGGTCGCGTCGCTCAGCGCCAGCAGGTTGCGGTGCAGCGAATTGGTGATGGCGATGTTGGCGATCACATACAGGAAGGCGAAATAGCCGATATACTGGTAGTAGACATTGTGGGCCTGGATCAGCCCGAAGGCCATCGGCACGCAGAACGTCAGCAACTGCACCGCGACGAATTTCGGCCGCCCGGCATTGCGCGAGACATAGCCCGAGGCCAGCGCGATCGTCGATGCGACGGAGGTGATATGCGCGGCCGGATCGTCGGTCTGCGCCAGCGCGACATAGCAGCTATAACCGAGCACCGCGCTGAACACGGTCGCGCCCAGGAAATATTCGCGGTCCCAGCGCCGCGTCTCGGCGAAGCTGTCCTCGGAATGATCGCGCCTGCGATAGCTGACCACCGTGATCAGCCTGATGACCACCACGAGCCCGACCAGCACGGTCAGCGTCATGAACAGGCTCATCCCGGTGGAGAGCCAGCAGAGATAGGGCGTCAGGATGCCGGCGATGCCGCCCGGAACGATCGAGGCGGGCGAGGAGAACAGCGAAGAGACCAAAAGGCGGTAGCCCGGCAGGTCGGAACCCTCTGCCGGCCTGGCCGTCCCGCCTTTGAGAATACGCCCGAGAGCGCCTACCATCCGCTCTAGCCTTGTGCCGGCGAGGTCGATCGGGCGCACTACGCGCCGTAAACCTCGCCATTCAAAGGGTTTAAGGCAGGAGAGGTAAATGTTTCGTATTTCGCCCCTGGGCCTTGCGGGACGGATCCCATCTCGGTCGGACGAAATCCGTACTTCAATGCGCGCTGCCGACGACTGCCGTTGCGGGCCGCTGATAGACCCGCGCCAGCATGCGGTCCTGCGTCGCGGCGATCCGCTGCAGCTTGGATATGGCGGCCGGATTGAGCCGCAGCATGCAGTCGGTCCAGATCTCGCCGAGGCTGTCGAGCTCGCCGCGCAGGTCGCCGGCGCGGCGGTTGAAGGCCGAGAACAAGGCTGTCTTGGCGGCATGCATCGGCAGGGAATCGCTGGCGTATTTGCGGATCCAGTCCTCGCCCGCGCCAGCCGGCACGACCGCCTCGAGCCCGCCTGCCGCCATGAACTCTGTCGCGCTCATCTCCTCGCCCGAGAGCAGCATCCGCTCGGCGGCGCGCGGACCCATCCGGCGTGACAGGATCGCGACCGCCGTGATCGGGAAATGGTTGAACTTGATCTCGGGATAGACGAACGAGGCCTGCTCCTCGGCGATCATGATGTTGCATGAGCGCGGTGCGTCGATGCCGCCGCCGATCGCCTTGGCATGGATCGTCGCCAGCGTGATAACCGTGCCGTTGAGCCCGCCGGCGTTCAGGACCGCGCCCTCGATCGAGAGCCTGGCGTATTCGGTCAGCGCCGCCCGGTCGTTCTTGGCCAGGCAGTCGAGATAGAAGTCGAGATCGCCGCCGAGCGTGAAAAACGGTCCGGCGCCACGGAAGGCGAGAAAACGCACAGGCGAGCGGTGATATTGCTCGGGCTGGCCCCAGAGCGCGATGATGGCGCGCTGAATCTTGCCGAGGCTGTCGAGCAGTTGCAGCGTGAAGACCGGCTTCAGCTCAGGCTTGATCGTCACCCACAGCGTCTTGATCTCGGCCTCGTAGGCGAGTTGCACCTCGGGCAGGAAACCGGCCTTGCGCCGCACTGCGTCGATGACCTCGCAGCATTCGATTTGCGTCGCAGGGGTTGTCTCGCTGAACGGGGCAAATGACGCAAACATGCCGCTGATCCCTCTTTCCGCAACGCAACAAGCACCGGATCAGGGTAGGCGAAGTTAACAGACTGTAAACGAAAACCCCGGGAAATGGTTAATTTCATTAAGGTTTGTTTGCTAACGATTTGGGCGCGGCCATGCCTCCGGCATCCGGCCGCCGATCGGGCAGGAGGCAGCCGGAAGCGTTGCGGTCGGCGCTGCAATGCACGCATGAGTCGTGCCAATCCCGACGGGATCGTATCCCGCCCGGCAGAACGTTGCCGCATCGGCCTGCATCGTCGATGGTGCGCCGCCCGCCGGATCCGTCTGAGCCATTTCGGAGCAGGCCCTGTCCGATGCCGGCACGCAGGCGTCCCGCCGCGAGCCTTGTCGCCGCGCTTGTCGAATGCGCCGCACAGGGCTATCGGTTGCGCCGCGAATTCGCCGTGTTCCGGGCGTTCAACCCATCATGCCGAGTTGATTTGCGTGACCCGCCAGCCATCCGCCGACGACGAGAAGCGGGCGCGCCTTGCCGCCGCCCTGCGCGAGAACCTGAAGCGCCGCAAGGCGCAGGGACGCGCCCGCCGTCAGGATGAGGCGCAAGCGCAAGAGCCCGACCAGCCCGTCCAGGCCGAACCTCCCCGGTCCTGACATTCAAGACTTCATGCGCCCGGCTGCCCGTGCCGCAGCGCTCCAGCAGGACCGACAATGGACAAGATCCGCATCACCGGCGGCCAGCCGCTCACTGGCACGATCCCGATCTCGGGCGCCAAGAACGCCGCCTTGCCGCTGATGATCGCGAGCCTGCTGACCGACGAGACGCTGACGCTCGTCAACGTTCCGCGCCTGTCGGACGTGACCGCGCTCTCGCGCATCCTCTCCAATCATGGCGTCGATCGCTCGGTCGCCGGCAAGCGTGTTGGCCAGTCGGCCGAGACCGGCCAGACCATCTCGCTCACCGCCCGCCAGATCGTCGACACCTGCGCCCCCTATGAACTGGTCTCGACGATGCGGGCGAGCTTCTGGGTCATCGCGCCGATCCTGGCGCGGATGGGCGAGGCCAAGGTCTCGCTGCCGGGCGGCTGCGCCATCGGCACGCGGCCGGTCGATCTGCTGCTGATGGCTCTGGAAAAACTCGGAGCCGAGATCACGATCGAGAACGGCTATGCGCTGGCGCGTGCGCCCAAGGGTCTGAAAGGAGCCGAGATCGTCTTCCCGAAGGTCACGGTCGGCGGCACTCATACCGCGCTGATGGCGGCCGTTCTGGCGCAGGGCACGACCGTGATCGAGAACGCCGCGCGCGAACCGGAGGTCGTCGATCTCGCCGCCTGCCTGTCGAAGATGGGCGCGAAGATCGAAGGCGCGGGCTCGAGCCGCATCGTCGTCACCGGCGTCGCGCGGCTGGGCGGCGCGCATCACGCCGTGCTGCCGGACCGGATCGAGACCGGCACCTATGCCATGGCGGTCGCGATGACCGGCGGCGACGTCGTGCTGGAAGGCGCGCGGGCCGACCTGCTGCAATCGGCGCTCGACGCCATCGTCAGGGCCGGCGCCGAGGTGACCTCGACCAATGAGGGCATCCGCGTGCGCCGCAACGGCCATGGCCTGAACGCGGTCGATATCGACACCGACCCGTTCCCCGGCTTCCCGACCGACCTGCAGGCGCAGTTCATGGCGCTGATGACGCGGGCCAAAGGCACCTCGCGCATCCGCGAGACCATTTTCGAGAACCGCTTCATGCATGTGCAGGAACTGGCCAGGCTCGGCGCGAAGATCAGGCTCGATGGCGACGTCGCCCATGTCGAGGGCGTCGCCAAGCTCACCGGCGCGCCGGTGATGGCGACCGATCTGCGGGCGTCGGTCTCGCTGGTCATCGGCGGGCTGGCGGCGCAAGGCGACACCACGATCAACCGCGTCTACCATCTCGACCGCGGTTTCGAGGCGCTGGAGGCCAAGCTGACGCGCTGCGGTGCGCAGGTCGAGCGCATCAGCGGTTGACGCAAGGCGGCTGCGTAGCCAGAACACGGCGATGTCCCAGAACACGGCCAGGCCTGACGACGCCGCAGAACCGCTGAAACTGATCGCGCTCGATGGCGACGATCTCGCGATCATCTCCGCCCATCTGCAGGACGCCGTCCTGAAGATCGGTGATATCGTGTTTCGCCCGTCCGAGCGGCGTTTCGCGCTCGCATTGCGTCGTTTCGACTGGGAGGGCGCGGCGTCGGGCGCACGCCGACGCAGGCTGACCGCGCTGCATTTCGAGCGCGTGACCAGCGCGCGCAGCTCCGGCATCGACGCGGCTGCGCCCGATGTCGTGCTCAACCTGCTCGCGATCACCTTTGCCGAGCGCGACGCGCCGGCCGGCGACCTGACGCTGCATTTCTCCGACGGCGCGGCGATCAGGCTCGACGTCGAATGCATCGAGGGCCAGATGAAGGATTTAGGCCCCGTCTGGGAAGCTGTGGCGATTCCGGGCCATCCGGACGACGCCTGAACCAGACCTTCGAGCGACCAGCAGGACGAATCCGATGCCGATCAGGCTCGACGACAGGGATGACCGCTTCGCGGCGGATTTCGCCGCGCTGCTCGGCGCCAAGCGCGAGGTCTCCGAAGAGGTCGACCGTGTCGCCGCCGACATCATCGCGGCCGTTCGCGAACGGGGCGACGCGGCGGTCATCGATTATACGCAGCGTTTCGATGCGCTTTCGCTGACGCCCGTCAGCTTGCGCGTCTCGCAGGCCGAGATCGATGCTGCGCTCGCCGCCTGCCCGCCGGAGTTGCTGGCGGCGCTGGAGACCGCGCGCGTCCGCATCGAGGCCTATCACCGCCGCCAGAAGCCGGCCGATAGCTGGGAGAGCGACGCCCTCGGCATCGGCAGCGGCTGGCGCTGGAGCGCGATCGAGGCGGTCGGGCTCTATGTGCCCGGCGGCACGGCGAGCTATCCCTCGTCCGTGCTGATGAACGCGATCCCGGCCAAGGTCGCAGGCGTGCCGCGCGTGGTCATGGTCGCGCCGACGCCGCGTGGCGAAACCAATCCGCTGGTGCTGGCCGCCGCCCATCTGTCCGGCGTCGACGAGATCTACCGCATCGGCGGCGCGCAGGCCGTGGCCGCGCTCGCCTATGGCACGGCCAGCATCGCGCCCGTGGCCAAGATCGTCGGTCCGGGCAACGCTTGGGTCGCCGCCGCCAAGCGCCGCGTCTTCGGCCAGGTCGGCATCGACATGATCGCCGGCCCCTCCGAGGTGCTGGTCATTGCCGACGGCACGGCCAATCCCGACTGGATCGCAGCCGACCTGCTGGCGCAGGCCGAGCACGACGTCTCGGCCCAGTCGATCCTGATGACGGATGATGCGGTGCTGGCCGCCGAAGTCGAGAAGGCGGTGCTGTCGCAGCTGAAGAGCCTGCCGCGCGCCGACATCGCAGGCAAAAGCTGGGCCGATTTCGGCGCGATCCTGCTGGTCACGGATCTGGAACAGGCCGTGCCGCTGGTCGACCGGCTAGCGCCGGAGCATCTCGAGATCATGACGGCGGAGCCCGAACGTCTCGCCGGCATGATCCGCAACGCCGGCGCGATCTTTCTCGGCGGGCATACGCCCGAAGCCATCGGCGACTATATCGGCGGCCCAAACCATGTCCTGCCGACGGCCCGCTCGGCCCGTTTTTCGTCGGGCCTGAGCGTCATGGATTTCCTGAAGCGGACCTCGCTGCTGAAATGCAGCCCCGAGGGTCTGCGCGTTCTGGCCGGCGCGACATCACTCCTCGCCGAGGCCGAGGGCTTGCAGGGGCATGGCCGTTCCGTGACGATCAGGCTCAATCTCTGACAGGCGCATCCAGATTCGCGCGCGGAGACGGGAGACCCGATGTCCGACGACCAGAAGTCCCGACGGCAATGCCTCGCCGCCGTCACGCTCGACGAGGCCTCGCTGGGCCGCGGCACGCCCGATCAGGAGCATGAGCGCCAGGTCGCGATCTACGATCTGATCGAGCGCAACCATTTTGCGTTGTCGGGCCATGAGGGCGGCCCGTATCACGCCCATCTCGCGCTGGTGGAGCGCCGCCTCGTCTTCGAGGTCAGGCTGGCCGACGGCGCGCCCGTGGTGAGCCACCACCTCTCGCTGACGCCGTTCAAGCGGATCATCAAGGACTATGAGATGGTCTGCGAGAGCTATTACGCCGCCATCCGCACGGCGACGCCCTCGCAGATCGAGGCGATCGACATGGGCCGGCGCGGGCTTCACGACGAGGCCGCGACCATTCTGGTCGAGCGGCTGGCGACCAAGGTCGAGGTCGATCACGACACGGCGCGCCGGCTCTTCACCCTGATCTACGCCCTGCACTGGAAGGGCTGAAGCGGGTGGAGCCGCCGGCCTCCCGCAAGGTCCAGAGCGTGCTGTTCATGTGCGCGCAGAACGCCGTGCGTTCGCCGATGGCCGAGGCGATGGCCAAGCACTTCTTCGGCAAGTCGGTCTATGTCCAGTCGGCCGGGGCGCGGAAGGGCGAGCCGGACGGCTTCGTGCTGGCGGTGCTCGACGAGATCGGCATCGACGCCCACAAGCACAAGCCGAAATCGATCGAGGAGCTGGAGGAGTGGGAGGGGTTGAACTTCGACCTGATCATCTCGCTCTCGCCCGAAGCCCACCACAAGGCGCTCGATCTGACGCGTACGGTCGCGGCCGAGGTCGAGTACTGGCCGACCATGGACCCGACCGTGATGCAGGGCACGCGCGAGCAGATGCTCGAGGCCTATCGCGACGTCCGCGACGGGCTGATGAAACGGATCAAGGACCGTCTGCGGAGTTGAACTTCATGTTGGCGCGATCTTCTCCGTCTTTGCGAGCGTAAGCGAAGCAACCCACAAATTTGCGCGAGACGCTGGATTGCTTCGCTTGCGCTCGCAAAGACGGCGAGCGGCATTGTCCAAACCCTCCGTCCTCAACGCACCAGCACCGCCCCGCCGCAGCGCAAGCCGGTGACCCAACTATCGGCCTGTCCCAGCCCGAGACCCAGCGTGCCCAGCACCGCGTTGAGCACCTGGTCGAGCGGCGTTGCGGCGCCGGCTATGACGCCGCTGACCGCAGGGCCGAGCCCCGGCACGCCGAGCCCCAAGCCCAGCGCCTGCACCCTGATGTCGAGATCGCCGACCAGTCGCGACAGCAGCGTCGCCGTGAAGTTCTGCGTCGATGTGGTGCGCTTGTCGCCGCGCAGGATTTCCGAATAGCCGAAGCTGACCGGCGTCGGCGAAAGGTTGGTCATGGTCGCATGCGCCCGGCCGCTCACCGAAGCGAGCCCGGCGAGGTTGAGCAAAGTGGCGGCGGGCGGGTTTGGCGCGCTGCGGAAATTGGTGAACTCCGCCATGGAGACCTGTCCGATCCAGGCGTCGACGAGGGCCGGCGTGACAGTGAGCGTGACGCGCGAAGTCGCGACATCGATGCCATTGCACTGGATCGAGGACAGTTTCGCGGTGGCCGCCGCAAGCTCCAGATAGAGCGGCAGGCGCACCAGCGCGGCAGAGCCGGAACCCACGAGTTCCACCGTCAGCAGCAGCCGCGTCTGCGCGGTGTGTGCGCTCGCGCCCATGCGCCCGACGCTGACGAGGCTCGTGCCGACCGGCCGCTCGCCGATGCCGAGCCTGAGTTGGGCCGAGGCGATCCCCGGGACCTGAAGCGCCAGAGCAAGGTCGATCTGGCGCGCGCCATTGGCGATCTGGGCCACCGCCGCGACGAAATCGAGCGCCGTCAGCGAGGCCGCGATCGGACCGGGTTCCGACAGCGGCTTCTCGCCGAACGTGCAGAAGGCGGCGAGCGCGCGCAGATCGACCGGGCGGGTCGAACCGGAATTTGCTGAGGCGAGCCGCGACAGCGCGCTCGTCGCGGCTGGCGAGCCGGTCGCATGGTCGCGCGAGGCCTCCTGCATGGCAGCCAGCACCTCGGGCAGCTTCACATTCGCCTGCAGCACGTCGTCGAAGGTGACGGCGGTCAGGTTCGCCCGCGTCGCCAGCCGCTTCGAGAAGTCGAACAGGTCGATCCGTGCTTTCGCCAGCGCCTCGTAATCCATCACCGACAACGACAGGCTGCCGCCGAGCAGGCTGCCCAGCAGCCCGTTCAGCACGCCGCCCTCCAGCCTGGCCAGCCGCGAGCCCACAGCGAAGGCGGCCTGCATGTCCTGCATGGCGATGGCGCTCGATCCGATCGGCACGTCGCCGCTGCTGTAGCTCGCCTGAATCGCCGCAGCCGGCGTGCCGGGTGTTGCGGTGGTGAGGCTGGAGGAGGCCGACAGCACGCGCGCGAGCAGCATCGGCGTCACCGCCTTCATCCGCACCCTGACGGCGTTTGCGGTCGCGGCCGGCCCTGGAACGAAGCGCTGCTCGACGGCGAGCCCCGCATCGGCGGTATAGACGCCGTGCTGTACGGTCTCGACCGTGCCCGGAGCAAAGCCGTTGCGCGTCGCCGTCGCCTCCGCTGCCGCTCTGGCCCGAGGCAGGTCGCCCGCGGCGGCCAGCGCGGCGAGGTCGTTGGCGGTCTGCTGCCGACGCTTCTCGTAGAAGAAGCTGCCGACATCGACCGCCATGGCGCCGAAGCCGAACAGCACGAAGATGGCGGCCGCGAACATGAGCGTGACGCCGCCGCGCCGGTCTGCGGCAAAAGCGGCGAGCGGCCTCACGAGACCGTGAGCGGGCGGGACGATGCGTGCCATCTCAATAGCCTCCGCGCTGGATAACGGCCCGTCTCTCAACCAGAGGTGGTGGCAGCGCGACGAGCGAGCTCAGGCTGCTGAACAGCGAATCCGACATGTCGTAGATGACCGCGACCTCGAAGACCTGCTGCGGCGCCGGGCTCTGGCTGGTCGTGACCCTGATCTTGGCGGGGTCGATGAAGGCGTAGGAGGAGGCATGCGCGACGACGAAGTCGCGCGCGATCCGCGCCCGTTCGGCATCGTTCAGGCCAGAAACCGAGGCTATGGCGGCCTCCGAGGCGATCTGCTGGACGCCATGGTAGATCCCGAGCACATAGCCATAGCCGATGATGCCAAAGGTCATCAGCAGCAGGACGGGCGCGACGAACGCGAATTCGACCGCGCTGGTCGCGGTGCGATCGCAGATCAGGCGGGAGGCGCGGCGCAACATGGGCGGCTCCAGATAAGACACGCATAGGTTGTAATCCGCGCGACTTAACAGAAGCCTAACGTCGCTTGTGAGCCTTGCGGGCGGCCGCCGCTTAAACCCAAATTTTACCCTCGTCCGATACCGCCGCTCCATGCTTTCGACACTTGGCCTGCCGTTACGTCCGCGACCGCCCGCAGTGGCGGGGCAATCGTTTTCCCCTGCGCCCTCCCTGCCGGGCAGCGTCCTTCAGACTTGCGTCGTCGCGCTCGTCCTGTCTCTGTCCTGTCTCTCGGCGCTGTCGTCCCTGCCGCGTGCGAACCCGGCCGGGACGGAGCCCTTCGCGCTGGTGTTTCCGCCATGGACCTCCGCGCAGGCGGCGGCCGGGATCAGCCTGGCCGCCGGATTCAGGGTGCTGCGCAGCGGCGCCTGGCCCTTCGTCGCGATCGTGACGGGACCTGATGATGGGGCTGCCGCCGCGCTGCCGGGAAGCGCGCTTGCACTGAAGCTCGCCGGACTGGCGGGCTGTCTGGACTCGGGCCTAGCCCGCGAGCCGACGCCATGATCCTGACGCTCGACGCCATTCGCGGCCTTACGGCCCGGGCCTTGCTCGGCCTGACCGTGCTGCACGGGCTGCTGCTCGGGCTCGCCGGCCCTGTCTTCGGCACAGAGACCGGGATGGCGGCTGCATTCGCGCTTGCGCTGGCAGGCGCCGCGCTGCTGACCTTCCGGGCCTTCGCCGTCGCCGTCGTGACGCAACTGGTCATCGCGGTCGTTCTGGTGGGCCAGGTCTCGATCATGGTCTACAGCCTGTCGGGCCATCCCTGGCAGCCCGACAGCCACATGTACTACTTTGCTGTCCTGGCTTTGCTCGCGGGCTTCTGCGACTGGCGGCCGATCGCGATGGGCGCGGGGCTGACGGCGCTGCATCACCTTGCATTGCAATACGCCCTGCCGGCGGCCGTGTTCTACCAGGGCGGCAGCCTGCTGCGCGTCCTGCTCCATGCCGTGGTGCTGATCGTCGAGACGGTCTTCCTGATGGCCTATGCGATGATCATGGCCCGGCTTCTGGCGGCCAATGAGGGCAATCTCAGTCTGGCGCAGGAGACCGCCGAGCGGGAGCGCGCGACCGGCGGCCGCGAGAAGGCGCTGGCGGACGATCTGGCGCGTCGGTCGGCTCTGCTGCGGCAGGAGATCGACGGCTTCAGCCGGCAGATCGCGGCCGCCATGGCCGTGCTCGACAGCGCGCGGGAGAACATGCAGTCCGATGCGCGCGAACTCTCCGAGGCCTCGGAGCAGGCGCGCCGCGAGATGGCCGTGGTCTCGGATGCGTCAGCGAGCACGACGCAGGGCATCCAGCATCTCACCAGCGCCAGCGGGGAACTCGCCCAGTCGATCGCCGAGATCGGCCGCAACGTGACGCAATCGGCGGATGGTTCGAAGGCCGCCGCCGAACTGGCGCGGCGCGCCAGCGACGAGATCGGCCAGCTCGCCACCAACGGCCAGAGCATCGGAACGGTCGTCGAACTGATCCGCGGCATCGCCTCGCAGACCAATCTGCTGGCGCTCAACGCCACCATCGAGGCGGCCCGCGCCGGCGACATGGGGCGGGGATTTGCCGTGGTGGCCAGCGAGGTCAAGGCGCTGGCCTCGCAGACGGCGGCCGCGACCGACGAGGTTTCGGTGCGGATCGGCGTGATGCAGACGGCGTCCGAGCGTTCGCAGGCCGTGATCCGCGAGATCGTCGAGGCCATGTCGAATGTCGAACGGCTGACCGACGCGATCGCCGTCGCAGTCCATCAGCAGGATATGGCGACAAGCGAGATCGCGAGGCAGGCCCGGTTCTCGTCGGACGGCGCGCAGCGGAGCGCAAGCATGGTCAGCGGCTTCGAGACCATGACGGTCCGCACCCATGATGCGGCCGGCAGCCTCAGCACGGCCGCCGAGACGCTGGCCGCGCAGGCGCAGGACATCCGCCGGCAGGTCGCGGCCTTCTGCGAGCGGGTCGCGGCGGCCTAGCGCTTCGCTGCAAGCCAGGAACGGCCGGGACCGACCGCGCCGACGCCAAGCCATTCGCCAAGCGTCGCGGCGATGTCGGAAAAACTCTCGCGCCGGCCGATCGCGCCCGCAGCGACGCCCGGCCCGAAAGCCAGGATCGGCACATGCTCGCGGGTGTGGTCGGTGCCGGGCCAGGTCGGGTCGTTGCCATGGTCGGCGGTGATCACGGCAAGGTCGCCCGGCTTCAGCGCCGCTTCCAGCCGGGGCAGCATCGCGTCGAAGGCCTCCAGCGCCGCCGCATAGCCCGGCACGTCGCGGCGATGGCCGAACTCGGTATCGAAATCGACCAGATTGACGAAGCAGAAGCCGCCATCGGGCAGGCGCTCCCACGCTTCCAGCGCGGCATCGAACATGGCCGCGTTGCCGAAGCGCTTGATTTCTTCGCCTGTAGCGCGGTGGGCGAAGATGTCGCCGATCTTGCCGACGGTGACGACCGGCCGGCCCCGCGCGGTCAGCCGGTCGAGGATGGTCTCGTCGGGCGGCGGGATAGAAAAGTCCTTGCGGTTGCCGGTGCGGATAAAGCCGCTTTCGGCATCGCCGATGAAGGGCCTCGCGATCACGCGGCCGATCCGCAAAGGATCGACCAGCACGCGCACCTTGCGGCAGAGCTCGTAAAGCCGCTCCAGCCCGAAATGCTCCTCATGCGCTGCGATCTGGAGCACGGAATCGACCGAGGTGTAGCAGATCGGCTTTCCGCTCGTGATGTGCTCCTGCGCCAGTTCGTCGATGATGCCGACGCCCGACGCATGCCTGTTGCCAAGGATGCCGGGCAACTCGCCCTCGCGGATGATTGCGGCGATCAGCTCCGGCGGGAACGAATTCTCCAACGCGGTGAAATAGCCCCATTTGAACGGCACCGGGCAGCCCGCGATCTCCCAATGGCCGGACGGTGTGTCCTTGCCCTGGCTGATCTCGACCCCGTAGCCGAACTGGCCGGACGGCGCGGCCGGCGCGGCGACGCTCTCCAGCATCCGCCCCGTCGAGGCCTCGCAGGCATGGCTCAGCCCGAGCCGCGCGAGGTTCGGCAGCCTGAGCGGCCCGCTGCGCAGACCCTCGCGGTCGCCGCCTCCCTCCGCGCAGGCCTGCGCGATATGGCCGAGCGTGTCGGCGCCGGCATCGCCATAGGACGCCGCGTCCTCGGCGCCGCCGCAACCGACGGAATCGAGCACGATCAGGATGGCGCGCGCCACCGTCAGTCCCTGACCGCGGCTGCGCCGACGGGCTCAAGATTGAGCGCGGCCGCCAGCAGCGCCTGCGTGTAGGCCTCGCGCGGCCGGGCGAAAATCTCCTCGGCCGGGCCTTCCTCGACGACTTTGCCGTTCTGCATCACCACGACGCGGTGCGAGAGCGCACGCACCACCTTGAGGTCGTGGCTGATGAAGAGATAGCCGAGCTTGCGCCTGGCCTGCAGGTCGCGCAGCAATTCGACAATCTGCGCCTGCACCGACATGTCGAGCGCCGAGGTCGGCTCGTCGAGCACGATGAATTTCGGATTGAGCGCCATGGCGCGCGCGATCGCGATCCGCTGGCGCTGGCCGCCGGAGAATTCGTGCGGGTAGCGGTCCATGGCTGCGGGATCGAGCCCCACATCGGCCAGCGCGCCGGCGACGATCTCGCGGCGCTGGGCATAGGTGAGCGAACTCTGCTGGACGGTCAGCCCTTCCGCCACGATCTCGGCCACCGACATGCGCGGCGAGAGCGAGCCGTAAGGATCCTGGAAGACGACCTGCAGGTCTTTCCGCTTGGGACGCACCGCGGAACTGGTCAGCCCGTCGATGCGGTCGCCGAGGAAGATGATCGGCCCATCCGAGGAGATCAGCCGCAGGATCGCGAGGCCCAGCGTCGTCTTGCCTGAGCCGGATTCGCCGACGACGCCGAGCGTCTCGCCTTCGCGCACCTTGATCGAGATGCCGTCGACCGCCTTCACATGGCCGGTGGTGCGGCGCAGGAAGCCGGACTTGATCGGGAACCAGATCTTCATCGGGCCGGCTTCGAGCAGCGTCGCGGCTCCGTCGGGCACCGGCGAAGGCCGGCCTTTGGGCTCCGCCGCAAGCAGGCGCTTGGTATAGTCATGCTGCGGGTTGCCGAAGATGTCGGCCACCGGCCCCTGCTCGACGATTCTGCCCTTGAGCATGACGCAGACCCGGTCGGCGATGCGCCGCACGATGCCGAGGTCGTGGGTGATGAACAGCATCGCCATGCCGAGACGGCCCTGCAGTTCCTTCAGCAGCGCCAGGATCTGCGCCTGCACCGTGACGTCGAGCGCCGTGGTCGGCTCGTCGGCGATCAGCAAATCGGGTTCGTTGGCGAGCGCCATGGCGATCATCACGCGCTGGCGCTGCCCGCCCGAAAGCTGGTGCGGATAGGCCTCCAGTCGGCTTTCCGCGTCGCGGATGCCCACCAGCGCCAGCAGTTCGAGCGTGCGCGCGCGCGCCCTGTCGCCGCGCAGGCCCTTGTGCAGCTCCAGAATCTCGCCGATCTGCCGCTGGATCGTATGCAGCGGGTTGAGCGAGGTCATCGGCTCCTGGAACACCATGGTGATGTCGTTGCCGCGCACCTTGCGCATCGCGTCCTCGTCGGCGGCGATCAAATCCTGCCCGTCGAACATCACCGTGCCGGAGGGGTGATGCGCAGCAGGATAGTTCAGCAGCTTCAGGATCGAGAGCGCCGTCACAGACTTGCCCGAGCCCGACTCGCCGACGATCGCCAGCGTCTCGCCCTTGGCGAGGTCGAAGGAGATGCGATCGACGGCCAGCGTCTCGCGCCCGCCCTGGCGGAAGGCGACGGAGAGATCCTGGACTGAGAGGAGGGGAGAGGGGGTCATCTTACTATTGCTTCGGCCAATGCATCGAGCTTGAAACAATCCAACTCGACCGTTTCGATTTTGAACAGCGGATCCTGTGCGCGATGCCGGGCGATTGATTTCATCAAGCGATCATCGCCGGTTATGAAATGGCTGCATCGCGAAATCTGGGCAGCGGCCAAGTGGATTGCGTCAGGCGCCTTCAACGAGGGTGTCTGCGAGCGAAGCGTGGCAGCGGATGCTAGGACTTGGGTGCTTATCGAAATCGTGTCGATGAAGCGCCCGTTAGGAACGAGATTGCGCACATACCAATCATGAAGCTCCTTGCTGTCGTTCCTTACCTCGACGTTCGGCGAGCGTAAGCCGGTAATCGGATAAACGAGAACTTCCAACAATGAGAGTTCGCATGTCCGGAGTGCGACACGTCTCTCGAAAGCTTCGATCATAATGTTCGATAAAGATTGACCAGCGTCGGTCAGTTTTTCGCGTGCTTCAATGATCGCACAGGCGTCGAGATAAATCAGCATTGATGCCGCTAATCATCCCATTCATCGCGGAGTTCCCGAACTCTGGCGACAGAATCGTTTGCACTTGGTTTCAGTTTGCTACGAAGTTCGATCAGCTCAGCAATCGCGGCCTTGCGTTCGGCATCGCGCGACGGGTCGTCTTCGGCCTCGATCACCAACGTGACAGTCCGTGCAAGCCCTAATTCGGCTTGCAAATCCTCCGGCAGCCTCTCAACCGGATAATGCTCCCGCACGATCTTGTTCATCGCCTCTCTCCTCGTCTGCGAGCGTAGCACAACCCTCACGCAAACGTCTTCCGCGGATCGAAGGCATCCCGCACCGCCTCGCCGATGAAGATCAGCAGGCTCAGCATCAGCGCGATCACGACGAAACCCGAGAGCCCGAGCCAGGGCGCCTGCAGGTTGGATTTCCCCTGCGCCAGCAGTTCTCCGAGCGAGGGCGAGCCGGGCGGCAGGCCGAAGCCGAGGAAGTCGAGCGAGGTCAGGGTGGTGATAGAGCCGTTCAGGATGAAGGGCAGGAAGGTCAGCGTCGCCACCATGGCGTTGGGGAGCAGGTGCTTGACCATGATGGCGCGGTTGGAGAGCCCGAGCGCGCGCGCGGCGCGGACATATTCGAAATTGCGCGCCCGCAGGAACTCGGCGCGAACGACGCCGACCAGCGCGACCCATGAGAACAGCAGCAATATGCCGAGCAGAACGAAGAAGCTCGGCGTGATGATCGCCGCCACGATGATGAGCAGATAGAGCGCCGGGATCGAGGTCCAGATCTCGATGACGCGCTGGAAGATCAGATCCGTCCAGCCGCCGAAATAGCCCTGGATCGCGCCGGCCGCGATGCCGATCACCGACGAGATCCCGCACAGGATCAGCCCGAACAGGATCGAGATGCGGAAACCGTAGATCAGCCGCGCCACCACGTCGCGGCCCTGGTCGTCGGTGCCGAGCCAGTTCCATTCGAGGTCGCGGCAGCCTTTGCCGCCGAGACGCTCGGCGACGGTCCTGCACTGCTCGTCCTTGAGCATCCAGGTCGGCGGGGCAGGGGCGGGCACCGGCAGGTCTAGGTTGTGGGTGCGGTAGGAATAGCGGATCGGCGGCCAGATCGCCCAGCCATTGGCCGCGATCTCCCTGGCGATGACCGGGTCGCGGTAGTCGGTCGTGGCGAGAAACCCGCCGAACTTCTCCTCGGGATAGTTCACCGCCACCGGAAACAGGAACTCGCCCTTGTAGCGCACCAGCAGCGGCCGGTCGTTGGCGAGGAACTCGGCGAAGAGCGACAGCGTGAACAGCGTCAGAAAGAGCCAGAGCGACCACCAGCCGCGCTTGTTGGCCTTGAAGTTGTTGAGCCGGCGCCGGTTGATCGGCGAGAGCTTCAGCCAGCCCTGATTCGCTTCGGCGGGCGCGAGGGGCAGATCGCTGCGCAGGCTCTGCGGCGTCGCGTCGAGCAGGGCGTCAGTCATGCGCTCAGGTCTCCCGCGTCTCGAAATCGATGCGGGGATCGACCCAGGTGTAGGTCAAATCGGTGATGAGATGCACGACGAGGCCGATCAGCGAGAAGATGTAGAGATTGGCGAAGACGACCGGGTAGTCGCGGTTGACGATCGCCTCGAACGACAACAGCCCCAGCCCGTCGAGCGAGAATATCGTCTCGATCAGCAGCGAACCGGCGAAAAGCGCGCCGACGAAAGCGCCGGGAAAGCCGGCGATCACGATCAGCATGGCGTTTCGGAAGACATGGCCGTAGAGCACGCCGCGCTCCGACAGCCCCTTCATCCGCGCGGTCAGGACATATTGCTTCCTGATCTCGTCGAGGAAGGAGTTCTTGGTCAGCAGCGTCGAGGTGGCGAAGGCCCCCAGCGCCATCGCCGTCACGGGCAGGGCGATGTGCCAGAGATAGTCGGCGATTTTGCCGAAAAAGCTCAACTGCGCGAAATTGTCGGAATAGAGCCCGCGCAGCGGAAAGATCTGCCAGAACGAGCCGCCGGCGAAGAGCACGATCAGCAGGATCGCGAACAGGAAGCCGGGGATGGCGTAGCCGATGATGACGACGGCGCTGGTCCAGGTGTCGAAGCGCGAGCCGTCCTTGACCGCCTTGCGGATGCCGAGCGGGATCGAGACCGCATAGGAGAGCAGCGTCATCCACAGGCCGAGGGAGATCGAGACAGGCAGCTTCTCCTTGATCAGTTGCAGAACCGGCGCGTCGCGGAAATAGGAGCGGCCGAAATCGAAGCGGATATAGTCCCAGAGCATCTTGCCGAAGCGCTCATGGGCCGGCTTGTCGAAGCCGAACTGCTGCTCCAGTTCCTTGATAAAGGCGGGGTCGAGTCCCTGCGCGCCGCGATAGGACGAGTTGGCGTCGCCGCCGGCCTGAAGCCCGTCGCCGCCCTGGCCTCCGCTGACCCGGTCGGCAGCGCCCCCGCTATTGGGGTTCTGCAATTGCGAGATGATCCGCTCGACCGGGCCGCCGGGCGCGAACTGCACGATGACGAAAGAGATCAGCAGGATGCCGAACAGGGTCGGCACCATCAATGCGATGCGGCGGGCGATGTAACTCAGCATGAGGGAGACTCAGCTTTCGCAAGTTCAATCATCGCCGGCAATCGCACGATGAGATCCGGCAATGCGCTATTGATGGTTTCCCAGACAATGGAAATGCTAACGTCATAATAACTATGCGCAATTTTGTTTCGCATTCCCTTCATGTTATTCCATTCGATATCGGGATGACGCTGCAAGAATTCCATCTCTGTCTTCAGTAGGCGCGAGGCGGTTTCGCCGATGATAAGCAAGTTGAGGACGACCGCCTGCTGGGTACGCTCGTCCGCCAGGAAGCTCTCTTTATCCATCCCTTCGACATAAGCCGTTACCTTCAGCGCGGCCTCCAAGATGTGATTCAAAAGATCGACCAGCCGCATCTCGGCATTCATATCGGCTGCGCCTCGGCGAGAATACGCGCACGAAGACGCTGCGGTAGGTCCTCGATCGTCAACACGTCGACGCTGACGCCCAGAGCTTCCTCAAGCGTGATCTGCAGTCCGCCGAGGTCGAAGAGGGTGGTGCCGGGCAGAGGATCGACCAAGATATCGAGATCGCTGTTCTGGTTATCCGTGCCTCGGCTGACCGAACCGAAGACGCGCGGATTGGTCGCCCGGAACCGACTTGTCGTCTGGCGGATAAGGTCGCGGTTGAGGGCTAGTGCGGTTGAGGGCTTCATCGTCGTCTTCCGGCTCGCTGTGGCATGACAAGATCCGGCTGTGCCGACTACCCCCGCCCGATCCGCTTGGCCTTCTCCGCATCATACCACCACGTCGAGGGCGCGCCCGAGCCGAATTTCGGCTTGGTCTGCGGTCGGTCGAACATGTCCCAATAGGCCAGCCATTCGCTGGCGTTCCACCACATCGGGATCCAGTAGCGCCCCGCCCGCAACAGCCGGTCGAGGCATTTCGCCGCGACCACGACCTCGGCGTAGGAATCCGCCTGGCCGATCTTCTCGATCATGGCGTCTATCGCCGGGCTGGACACACCGCCGGCATTGCGCGAGCCGCGCGTCTTCGCCGCCTCCGAGCCGTAGACGATGCGCAGGCTGTCGCTGGGGATGGCGCTGCCGCCGAGCGCCCGGCTGATGATGTCGAAATCGAACTCGTCGAGCCGGCGCTGATACTGCGCGCCATCGACGATGCGCGAGGTCGCGTTGATGCCGAGCCGTTTGAGATTGGCCTGGAAGGGCTGGGTGTGCGGCTGCAGGGCCGGCTGCGAGTCGAGGAACTCGATCTCGAAGGGCTGGCCGTTCGGCAACTTCAGCACGTTGCCGTCCCGCTTGCAGCCCGCCGCGCGCAGCATCTCGTCAGCGCGGCGAAGAAGCGCGCGGTCGCTGCCCGAGCCGTCCGACACCGGTGGCAGGAACGGCTCGCCGAAGACCTCATCGGGAACCTGGTTCCGGAACGGCTCCAGCAGCACCAGCTCCTCGGGCGAGGGCTTGCCGACGGCCTTGGAATCGGAGTTCTCGAAATAGGAGGTCATCCGCGAGAAGGACGAGAACATGATGTTCTTGTTGGTCCACTCGAAATCGAAGGCGAGGCCGAGCGCCTCGCGGATGCGCGGATCGGCGAATTTCTCGCGGCGCAGATTGTAGATCCACCCTTGAGAGCCGGTCGGGTCGGTCTTCGGGACCGCCTCCTTTTTCACCTTCCCTTCGTTGATCGCCGGGAAATCGTAGCCGGTGGCCCAGATGCGCGAGGTGAACTCCTCCTGGAAGGTGATGACGCCGCTCTTGAACGCCTCGAACGCGACCTGCCGGTCGCGGAAATACTCCCAGCGCACCCGGTCGAAATTGTTGGCGCCGATGTTGACCGGCAGATCTCTGCCCCAATAGCCGGGGAAGCGCTCGAACTCGATGAAGCGGCCCTGCTCCAGCCGCGCCACCTTGTAGGCGCCCGAGCCGAGCGGGGCCTCCAGCGTCGCGGCTTCGAAATTGCGCGTCGACCAGTATTTTTCCGAGAAAACCGGCAGGCCGGCGACGACGAGATGCAGGTCGCGGCTGCGCTTGGGCGACAACTGCACCACGAGGATGTCGTCGCTCTCGGCTTTTGCCGAGACCACCTCGTTCAGGATCAGCCGGTAGGACGGGTGGCCCTTGGCCTTGAGCAAGTTGAAGGTGAAGGCGGCGTCGCCGGCCGTGACGCGCGTGCCGTCATGGAATTTGGCCTCGGGCCGCATCCGGAAGCGATAGGTCAGCCGGTCTGACGAGACCGCGACGCTCTTTGCAAGCAGCCCGTAGAGCGAGCCCGGTTCGTCGGCCGAACCCGCCATCAGGCTGTCGAAGCAGGCATCCATGCCGGCTGCGCCATTGCCCTGCAACACGAAGGTGTTGAGCGTGTCGAAGGTGTCGAAGCTCTGGTTGCCGCCGGCGCGCTTGATCTGGATCGTCAGCGTGCCGCCCTTGGGCGCTTTGGGGTTCACATAAGCGAAGTGCGGGAAGTCCGGCGGCAGCGCCAGTTCGCCGAAGGTCGAGAGGCCGTGGCTTTCGGTCTCCTGCGCGAAAGCCTGACCTGCGAGGCCCGGAAGCGCGACGCCGGCGGCAAGCGCGCTTGCGCCCTCGATCAGCCTGCGGCGCGTGAAGCGGATCGCCATGGTGCGCTGTCTCCCTGTTCGATTCGCCGGACCATTATGTCGCCTGCCTCAAGCGATGCCAGCCTCCTGCGATTGACGCTACCGTGAAGGCGGGAACATGGCGGCGGCGCGGAACGCGACACAAGCAAAAGCCGGGCGCGGCGGCCCGGCTCGTCGTCTTTGCGAGCGTAGCGAAGCAATCCAGAGCCGCGCGCTCTACGTCCCCCTGGATTGCTTCGGAGCTTAAGCTCCTCGCAACGACGGCTTACTTCGGCAGCGGCTTGGGCGCGTCGGCCAGGGTGTTGAGATAGGCTACGATGTCGGCGCGCGTATCGGCGCGGCCGAGCCCGGCATAGGCCATCGACGTGCCGGGCAGGTAGGCCTTCGGATTCTTCAGGAAGCCGTCGAGCTGCTCGGCTTCCCAGGCTTCTCCGGACTTCGCCTTCAATGCGGCGGAGTAGCCGAAGCCGGCGACGGAGGCCTTGGACCGGGCATAGACGTCGTAAAGCGCCGGGCCGACCTTGTTGGCGCCGCCCTTCTCGAAGGTATGGCACGCCTTGCAGGCGCCGACGGCGGACGCGCCTTTGGCGACGTCGGCCTTGGCGAGCCGCACGACGATCGGCTCGTCGGCGGCGGCAGCGGCAGGGCCTGCGGCGGCAGCCGGCTCGTCGCTCGGCAGCTCGTAGCCGGGAATGGCGGGCTTCTTCGGCGCGAAGACGATGCCGGAGATCATGTTGAGGCCCAGCGCCACGAGCAATGTGGAGAGAACCGCACCAGCGATCTTGTTGGTTTCGATATCCATCGCATCCGAACCCTGAGACGCCTCTCGCGCGAAGGCGCGGGAGGCCGGTAAAGCGGCCCTGCCGGCACCGCCTGATGCCAACATATACGAGGGTTGCTTAACCGCTTTGCGCGCTGCAATGCAACTCGTATAAGCACCCTCCGCTTTGAGACCTTTTGACGCCTCCCCGCCGAGCCCTGTCCCAAAAGATGTCCGATCCGCTCATCCTGATCCCCGCGCGCATGACGGCGACGCGCCTGCCCGGCAAGCCGCTGGCCGACATCCATGGCGAGGCGATGATCGTGCATGTCTGGCGGCGCGCCATCGAGGCCGGGATCGGACCGGTCGCGGTCGCCACCGACGAGCCGCTGATCGTCGCCGCGATCGAGGCGGTTGGCGGGATCGCGGTGCTGACGCGCGCCGATCACCCCTCCGGCTCCGACCGTATCAAGGAGGCCGCCGACCTGCTCGACCCCAATGGCCGTCACGACGTCATCGTCAATGTCCAGGGCGACCTGCCGACGATCGATCCGCGCGTCATCGCGGCCTCCGTCGGCCCGCTCTCGGATCGCGCAGTCGACATCGTCACGCTGGCCGCCATCATCACGCGCGACGAGGAGAAGTCGGAGCCCAGCGTCGTCAAGGCGATCGGGTCCGAGATCGCGCCCGGCCGGATGCGGGCGCTTTATTTCACCCGCGCCACGGCGCCTTCCGGAGACGGCCCGCTTTTCCACCATATCGGGCTCTACGCCTATCGCCGCCGCGCGCTCGACCGTTTCGTGTCGCTGCCGCCGTCACCGCTGGAGAAACGCGAGCGGCTCGAGCAGCTGCGCGCCGTCGAGGACGGCATGCGCATCGACATCATCGTCGTCGACGACGTGCCGCTCGGCGTCGATACGCCCCATGATTTGGAGCGCGCCCGCGCGGTCCTGACATCCCGCGCCGGAGCCTGAGTTCAGTCGATGTCCGAGTCCAAGACCGCTATGATCGTGTCCTATCAGGGCGAGCCCGGCGCCTTTTCTTCGCAGGCCGCGCTCGCGGTGTTTCCCGATTGCGAATTGCTGCCCTGCGCCACCTTCGAGGATGCGCTGGCCGCCGTCAGCGACGGCACGGCGCGATACGGGATGATCCCGATCGACAACTCGATCGCCGGCCGCGTCGCCGATATCCATCATCTGCTGCCGCGCTCGGGGCTGCACATCGTCGGCGAGCATTTCCTGCCGATCCGCTTTCATCTGATGGCGCTGAAAGGCGCGACGCTGGCGACGCTGAAGACCGTGCAGAGCCACATCCATGCGCTCGGCCAGTGCCGCAAGATCATCCGCAAACTCGGCCTCAAGGCCGAGGTCGCCGCCGACACGGCGGGCTCTGCCCGGCAGGTCTCGCAGTCGGGCGATCTCACGCGCGGCGCCATCGCCCCCCATATCGCGGCCGAGGTCTACGGGCTCGACATCCTCATGGAGGATATCGAGGACGAGAAGCACAACACCACGCGCTTCGTCATCCTGTCGAAATACCCGGAATTCGCCCGCGCCGGCACGGCCCGCACGGTGACGACGCTGATCTTCCAGGTGCGCAATATTCCCGCAGCCCTGTTCAAGGCGATGGGCGGCTTCGCCACCAACGGCGTCAACATGACAAAGCTCGAAAGCTACATGGTCGACGGGCACTTCTCGGCGACGATGTTCTACGCCGATGTCGAGGGCCATCCCGAGGACCCGGCGCTCAGGCGCGCGCTCGACGAGCTGGCCTTCTTCTCCAAGGAGATGAAGATTTTGGGCGTCTATCCGGCGCATCCCTTCCGCGAGACGTTCGCGGAGCCGGGGGAGTGAGCGCCTTTCCTTCTCCCCTCGGGGGAGAAGGTGGCCCTGCGCAGCCGGGTCGGATGAGGGCCGCCGACGCTCTTTCGTCGGCGGATTGCTAAACGTCCCTCATCCGACCCGGCTGCGCCGGGCCGGCCCTCATCCGTCAGCGCTGCGCGCTGCCACCTTCTCCCCCGAGGGGAGAAGGAGAACGCCCGGCGCTACGCCTCTTCCCCATCCACCGCCCAAGCTTTCAGCAGCGTGTTGGCGATCGCCATGTGGGGCGGGCAGAACAGATTGTCGGGATGCTCGCCCTTGAGCATCTGCAGGGCCTCGGCCCGCGAGAACCAGCGCCCGGCCTCCAGTTCCGTCTCGTCGAGCACGATGTCGTCGTTGAGCGCCTGCGCGATGCAGCCGATCATCAGCGAGCCGGGGAACGGCCAGGGCTGCGAGGCGATGTAGCGCACCGTGCCTGTCCGCAGGCCCGCTTCCTCCCAGGTCTCGCGACGCACCGCATCCTCGAAGGTCTCGCCGGGCTCGACGAAGCCGGCGATGCAGGAATACATGCCGGGCGCGAAGCGCGACTGGCGCGCCAGCAGGCAGTTGTCGCCGCGTGTCGCCAGCATGATCACCACCGGGTCGGTGCGCGGAAAATGCTGCGCGCCGCAGGCGGTGCATTCGCGCTTCCAGCCGGCGGCGCCGGACTGGCTCGGCGCGCCACAGCTTGCGCAGAAGCGGTGGCGGGCGTGCCAGTCGAGCAGCGCCTTGCCTTCGCCGAGCGGCCCGAGCTCGTCCTTCGGCACGAGTTTCTTGAGGGCGACCGAGCGCAGGTCGGTCAGCAGCAGTTCCGGCCGCTCGCGCAGCAACTCGACAAGGCTCTTGTCGATCAGCCGGGCGAAGCGCGGCGCGCCGCCGGGAGCCAGCCCGAGGAAAGCCTCTTCGAGCCCCGTGCCGAGCAGTTGCGCCTCGGCATGGCTGAACCAGACGCTCAGCGCCTCGCCGTCGAGGCGCTTCAGCACTGGCGTCTCGCCGGCGACGACCGTCAGCCGCGTATCCGAGCGGTGGCGCAGCGCCTCGATGGCGTCGGGCTTGTCGCGCAGGTCGGCGCGGCGGTCGAGGCTGCTGGTGGCGAAGCCGGTCTGGGCAGAGCGTTCGCGGCGGATGGAGGCGTCATTCATGCTCCTGTCCTAGCGCCTCTCCGCCAGACCCGGCAAGCCGGTCTCACGCCGGTCGCCTAAGCAGGATCGCGCCCGCGCAGCAGATGGATGATCGCCGAGAAATCCGCGCCGCCTTCGCCCCAGGCATTGTGGATGCCGAAAAGCTGAGCCGCGGCCGCGCCGAGCGGGGTTGAAGCGCCCGCTCCTTGCGCCGCCTCCTGCGCGAGCTTGAGGTCCTTCAGCATCAGCGCCGAGGCGAAGCCGGCCTTGTAGTCGTTGTTGGCCGGCGAGGTCGGCACCGGGCCGGGCACCGGGCAATAGGTCGTCAGCGACCAGCATTGGCCTGACGAGGTCGAGGCGACGTCGAACAACGCCTGATGCGACAGGCCGAGCTTTTCGGCCAGCACGAAGGCCTCAGACACGCCGATCATCGAGATGCCCAAAATCATATTGTTGCAGATCTTGGCCGCCTGGCCGTTCCCGGCCGCTCCGCAATGCACGATGCGGCGTCCCATCTTCGCCAGCACAGGCTCGCCCAGTGCGAACGCCTCCTCCGTGCCGCCGACCATGAAGGTCAGCGTGCCGCCCTTCGCTCCGCCGACCCCGCCCGAGACCGGCGCGTCGAGCGAGAGGCAGCCGCGCCCGGTCGCCAGCGCATGCGCCTTGCGGGCGCTCTCGACGTCGATCGTGGAGGAATCGATCAGCAGCGCGCCCGGCTTCACCGAGGGCAGGATGTCGGCCCAGACCGAGAGCACATGCTTGCCCGCCGGCAGCATGGTGACGACGATCTCGGCCTCCGCCACCGCCTCCTGCGCCGAGCCCGCAATGCCGACGCCGAGTTCGGCGGCGGCGTCCTTCGAGGCTTGGGCGAGGTCGAAGGCGCGGACCTCATGCCCCGCCTTGACGAGATTGCCGGCCATGGGCCCGCCCATATTGCCGAGTCCGATGAAGGCGATGGTGGTCATGGCTGCTCTCGCTATTCTGTTTGACGGAATGGGCGCGGTAGTCTACCTTGCGGCAGTGATCAGATCATTTGCCGACAGAGACGCGGAACGCCTTTTTCAAGATGGCTCGGTCCGGCGTTTCGTGGCGCTTGAGCGCATCATCCGGCGCAAGCTCCTGATGCTCGACGGTGCGCGAGGGCTGGATGACCTTCGTTCGCCGCCGGGCAATCGTCTGGAGGCTTTGCGTGGCAATCGCTCGGGGCAGCACTCGATCCGGATCAACGACCAATGGCGCATCTGCTTTCGCTGGATAGAGGGCGAGGCACATGACGTCGAAATCGTGGATTATCATTGATGCCGAACGTTGAGCGCGAAGGGACGAGGTCGTCATGAGGGATGAGCACAGCGATGGGATTCCGGATGGCTCGCCGCTGCCCTTGATCCCGCCCGGTGAAATCCTGCTCGAAGAATTCATGAAGCCGCTAGGCGTCAGCCAGAACCGCCTTGCGCGGGACATCGACGCGCCGGTCAGCCGCATCGCCGGCATCGTCAAGGGCGAACGGGCGATCACCGCGGATACCGCCTTGCGGCTTGCCCGGTTTTTCGGAACCAGCGCCGAGATGTGGCTGGGGCTCCAGGCCAGTTACGATCTGCGCGTCGCGCGCCGCGCCAAGGGCAGCGAAATCGAAAAGCGGGTGCGGCAACTGGCGGCATAGGCTCAATTCCCCTTCGCCCGCCCGACCAGCCCGCGCGCGACGATCATCCGCATCACCTCGTTGGTCCCCTCCAGAATCTGGTGGACGCGCAGGTCGCGGACGATCTTCTCGATGCCGTAATCGGCGAGATAGCCGTAGCCGCCATGAATCTGCAGCGCCTGGTTGGCGACCTCGAAGCCTGAATCGGTCGCGACGCGCTTGGCCATGGCGCAGAGTTTCGTCGCGTCCGGCGCTCTGGCGTCGAGCGCGGCGGCCGCCCGCCACAGGAAGGTCCGCGCCATCTCCAGTTCCGTCGCCATGTCGGCAAGCTTGAACTGCAGCGCCTGGAAATCGGCGATGCGGGAGCCGAAGGCTTTTCGCTCCTGCGCGTAAGCCAGCGCCTTGTCGAGCGCTCCTTGGGCCCCGCCGATAGAGCAGGCTCCGATGTTGAGCCGTCCGCCGTCCAGCCCCGCCATCGCGATCTTGAAGCCGATGCCTTCAGGCCCGATCCGATTGGCGACCGGCACGCGGCAATTCTCGAAGATCACCGCCCGCGTCGGCTGGGCGTTCCAGCCCATCTTCTTCTCGTTGGCCCCGAAGGAGAGGCCCGGCGTGCCCTTCTCGACCACGATGGTCGAGATGCCAGACGGCCCCGCATCGCCGGTGCGCACCATCACGACATAGATGTCGGCGACGCCGGCCCCCGAGATGAACTGCTTCTGGCCGTCGAGCACGTAATGGTCACCGTCGAGCACCGCCTTCGTCTTGAGCGCTGCCGCATCCGAGCCTGCGCCGGGCTCGGTCAGGCAATAGCTCGCCAGATGCTCCATCGCGCACAGCTTCGGCAGGAAGCGCCGACGCTGCGCCTCGTCGCCATAGCGGTCGATCATCCAGGCGCACATGTTGTGGATCGAGATATAGGCCGCCACCGTCGGGCAGCCGGTCGAGAGCGCTTCAAAAATCAGCGCGGCATCGAGCCGCGTCAGCCCCGAACCGCCGACATCCTCGGCGATATAGATGCCGCCCATGCCAAGGGCTGCCGCCTGGCGCATCTCCTTGACCGGGAAATGCTTCTCCTCGTCCCAGCGGATGGCGTTGGGCGCGAGCGTGTCGGTCGCGAAGCCGAGCGCCATCTCCTGGATGGCGAGTTGGTCCTCGGTGAGGGCGAAGGCGGTCATGCAGAGGCTCGCCAATCTTTGAGATGAACGGTTGAGGTTGCAAAGGCCGTCCCTTGCAGCTTTGCGAGAAAGCGGTCGTCAGCCGTAACAAAAACCAGGCCCAGGCGGCTCGCGACCTGAAGGTAGATCAGATCGTAAATCGGATGCCCAAGGTCACAGGCTGCGAGAAGCGCTGGCTGGAGTTCATTTTCGTGATCGACGATCTCGGGAATGAAGCGGGGCAGCATCGCAAGGTCTGACACCGCGTCGGCAGGCTTCATCAGATTGGCGCGGACCTTTTTGAAGAATGCGTTTGCCAACTCCGTCATGATCAGACGCGGCGCGACCAGGCGCGCGCCTGAGGCAGAGAGTTCATCGGCTCGCTCGGAGAGTTCTTCCGGCACAAACCACTTCACGGCTACGCTGGCATCAACCACGAAGCCGCTCATTCGAGGCCTTCGCGGATTTCTTCCAGCGTTAGCGAGGGCTGAATTTCGGTATAACGCGCTCGCATGGCGCGCGACATTGAAACCCTCTCATCGGGCGTGAACGGCTTGTGGGTTTCCATGAGATCGCGGAGTTCCTGCTCCAGCGAATGGCCCTTCAGCTTCGCCTTAATTCGGTAACTCTCGATTGTGTCGTCGGCGACGCTGCGGACCAGAACCTGACCCATGACTGCCTCCCTAAGAATTGCTATCACAATTGATAGCAAGCCTTCTGTCCCATCTCAACCCATCGTCGGGATCACGAAGCTCGCGCCGTCCTTGATGCCGCTCGGCCAGCGCGCCGTCACCGTCTTGGTCTTGGTGTAGAAGCGGATCGAGTCCGGGCCGTGCTGGTTCAGGTCGCCGAAGACCGAGCGCTTCCAGCCGCCGAAGGTGTAATAGGCCAGCGGCACGGGGATCGGCACGTTGATGCCGACCATGCCGACCTGCACTTTTGATGCGAAGTCGCGCGCAGCGTCGCCGTCGCGGGTGAAGATCGCGGTGCCGTTGCCGTATTCATGGTCGTTGGTCAGCTTCAGCGCCTCGTCATAGGTCTCGGCGCGCAAGATCGAGAGGACGGGGCCGAAGATCTCCTCCTTGTAGATGCGCATGTCTTTCGTCACGTTGTCGAACAGGCAGCCGCCGACATAAAAGCCGTTCTCGTAGCCCTGCATCCGGAAGTCGCGGCCGTCGACGACGAGCGACGCGCCCTCCTCGATGCCGATATCGACGTAAGCCTTGATCTTTTCCATCGCCGCCTTGGTGACGACCGGGCCGTAATCGGCCGAGGCGTCGGTCGAGGGGCCGATCTTCAGGCTTTCGACGCGAGGGATCAGGCGCTTCACCAGTTCGTCGGCGGTCGCCTTGCCGACGGGAACCGCGACCGAGATCGCCATGCAGCGCTCGCCGGCCGAGCCGTAGCCCGCGCCGATCAGCGCATCGACCGCCTGGTCCATGTCGGCGTCGGGCATAATGACCATGTGGTTCTTGGCGCCGCCGAAGCACTGCACGCGCTTTCCGGCCGCGCAGCCCCGCGCATAGATGTACTCGGCGATCGCGGTCGAGCCGACGAAGCCGATCGCCTTGATGTCGGGGTCGTCGAGGATGGCGTCGACCGCGACCTTGTCGCCGTTGACGACGTTGAGGATGCCGGGCGGGCCACCCGCCTCGATGAAGAGTTCGGCCAGCCGCATCGGCACGCCGGGGTCGCGCTCGGAGGGCTTCAGGATGAAGGCGTTGCCGCAGGCGATGGCGGGGCCGAGCTTCCAGAGCGGGATCATCGCCGGGAAGTTGAACGGCGTGATGCCGGCGCAGACGCCGAGCGGCTGGCGCAGCGAATAGATGTCGATGCCCGGACCCGCGCCGTCGGTGTATTCGCCCTTCATCAGATTGGGCACGCCGAGCGAGAACTCGACCACCTCGACGCCGCGCTGGATGTCGCCCTTGGCGTCGGGAATGGTCTTGCCGTGCTCGCGGGCGAGTAGTTCGGCGAGTTCATCGTTGTTCTGCGCGATCAGGTCGAGGAACTTCATCAGCACGCGCGCCCGGCGCTGTGGGTTGACGGCAGCCCATTTCGGCTGGGCTTTGGCCGCGTTCTCGACGGCGGCGCGCAGCTCGGCGGCCGAGGCCAGCGCGACCTTGCCGATGATAGAGCCGTCCATCGGCTGGTAGATGTCGGCGGTGCGGCCCGATGTGCCGGCGACATGCTTGCCGCCGATGAAATGCCCAACCTGACGCATCGCGCCCTCCCTACGAATGGTGGTGTCCGGTGATTGCCGCCACCCCTACCATTCTCGTTTGCGCACGGCTATAGCGATCATGGTTGGGGTGTTGTGCGGAAAAGCGAATATCAGGGAGGGTGGCTTTGGAGAGGTTCGACTGGGACGATCTGCGCTTCTTCCTCGCCGTCGCGCGCTCGGGCCGGCTGACGGCGGCCGCGCGCCGGCTCGGCGCCGACCACGCCACGGTCTCGCGCCGCATCACCTCGCTGGAGGAATCGCTCAAGGCCAAGCTCTTCGAGCGCCGGCCGCAGGGCTACACGCTGACCGCCCATGGCGAGCGCCTGCTGGCCAAGGCGGAAAGCATGGAGACCGAGGCGCTGGCGATCCAGAGCGACATCGGCGGGGCCGACATGGCGCTGGCCGGCACGGTCAGGATCGGCGCGCCCGACGGCTTCGGCACGGTCTTCCTCGCCCCGCGCCTCGCCAAGCTCTCGGCCGCCTATCCCGGCCTCGAGCTCCAGCTCATCGCCATGCCGCGCCTGCTCTCGCTGTCGAAACGCGAGGCCGATGTCGCGATCACGCTCGCCCCGCCCAAGGAGGGCAAGGTCGTGGCGCGAAAGCTCTCCGACTACCGGCTCGGGCTCTACGCGAGCCAAGATTATCTCGCCGCGATGCCGAAGGTGGAAAAGCCGGAGGATCTCTTCGCACACCGCATCGTCGGCTATATCGACGACCTGATCTTCACCCCCGAACTGGACTATCTCGACGAAGTCGCCAAGGGCCTGCGCGCGCAGGTCCAGAGTTCGAGCGTGCTGGCGCAGATGAACGCCGTGGTGGCCGGGGCCGGCATCGGCGTGATCCACCATTTCATGGCGCAGGGCGAGCCGCGTCTCGTGCCGGTGCTGCCTGAGACGGTTTCGATCACGCGCTCCTTCTGGCTGCTCGTCCATGCCGATCTCAAGGACGTGGCGCGGGTGCGCGCCATCGTCGATTTCATCGTCAGGGAAGCGAAGGCGAGCCGGGCGCTCCTGATGGGCGAGGCGTGAAGGTCCGGGGCGGCGTCAGGCCTGAATGCGGTTGCGACCGCCTTGCTTGGCGCCGTAGAGCGCCCTGTCTGCCCGGTTCAGCGCCTGTTCGAGGGTTTCGTCAGCCGCCAGTTCCGCGACGCCGATCGAAACCGTGAGCTGAAGCGACATGTCGCGCACACGCAAACGCCGCCGGGCAAGTCCCGCCCGCAGCGTTTCGGCGAATTCGGCGGCTTCGGCTTCCGCAAGGCCCGGCAGGATCAGCGCGAACTCCTCGCCGCCAAGTCTTGCGAGCAGATGCTCCCGGCCCTCCAGCGCCTCGCGGAGATGGTCGCCAAGTCCGCGCAGGGCGTCGTCGCCGCCCTCATGCCCATAGCTATCGTTGATACGCTTGAAATGGTCGATGTCGAGGATGGCGATCGAGGCAGGCTTGCCGGCCTGGCGCGCCTCGGCGATCAGCTTGGGGCCGCGTTCGAAGAAATGGCGGCGGTTGAACAGGCCCGTCAGCACGTCGCGCCAGGCGAGGTCGTGCAACTGGCTGATCCGCAGCAGGGTTTCGGCGTTGGCGGCGATGCGGCACTGCAGCTCTTCCAGGACGAAGGGGCGCGCGATGAAGTCGTGAGCGCCGGCCTTGAGAAAGCCTGCCGAAGTCGTCCGGTCTGTCGACGACGAGATGCCGATGACGCGGATCTGGTCGGAGGAATAGCGGCGGCGGATGCGGCGGGCGAGTTCGAACCCGTCCATGTCCGGCATGTTGTAGTCGGCGACGACGAGGCGTATCTGGCTGTCGCCCTCGAGAGTCGCGAGCGCCTCGGCTCCCGAGCCGGCCTCGATCACCGCATATTGCTGACTGCGCAGCATATGGCCGAGCAGCTTGCGCGTCGAGGTCATGTCATCGACGACGAGGATTCGGGTTTCGCGGTTGGTCAGAGCGCGCCTGACCGAAGCGACGAGGTTGCCGAGGGCGAACTCGGTGTCCTTCAGGACGTAATCGAACACCTCGCGCTCCATGATGCGGGCGCGGGTGGCGAGGTCGAAAGTCGCGGTGAAGACGATTGACGGAATGCCGTGGCTGACGGTCCAGTCGAGCGCCTCGCCGTCGGGCGCGTCGGGCAGGTTGAGATCGACCACGGCGACCGCATAGCCTTCCTGATCGTCGAGGATCGCGGCGCTGAGATCCTTCAGGCAGCGGCATGTCGTGACGGGAAGGCCCGTCTCGGCCTCTATCATCTGGCGCAAGGCGATCGAGAAGGTTTTGGAATCCTCGACGACCAGGACCCGGCGGCTTTCCGTTGTGCTGGCCGAACGCTGCGCGAGGCGTTGGATCATGGGAGCGTCCTGCAGGCCGGACCCGCGCTCTGGCGGGGCATCATGCTATCAACGGCACGAAGCTGTGCCGTTCTGTTGTGCAGATTTACGGCCCAGTTGCTTAACGCCCTGTTAAGCAAACACTGGTGTCGACCGGATTCACAGCCGCCAGGGCAGGACGTTTTCCGGCAGACGCCGGCCGAGCAGGTCGAGCAGCAGCATCACCACGAGGATGATGGCGCTGGCGCTGATCGCGACCGCGGCCGCCTCGCCGGCGAGGCCGGCCTCCTTCAGCGAGAACAGCACGACGCCGAGCGTCTCGGTGCCCGAGGACCAGAGCAACGCCGAGACGGTGAGTTCGTTGAAGGCGATCAGGAAGACCATCAGCGCAGACACCATCGCGGCCGGCGCCAGGATAGGGGCCACGATGTAGCGCAGCATCTGCCAGAGCGTCGCGCCGTCGAGCCTGGCCGCCTCCTCGTGATGCGCCTCGATCTGCGCCATCGCCGCGACGGGCGCTTTCAGCGCGAGCGGCAGGAAGCGCGCCATGTAGGCGAAGAGGATGATGAAGGGCGTGGCGTAGAGGCTGACGCCGATGACCGGCAGCGGCTTGAGGAAGAGAAGGATACACGCGATCGCCAGCACGACGCCGGGCAGGGCGTAGGGCAGTTCGATGACCAGCTCGACCCAGCGCCGGAACCGGCCCATGCGCCGCTCCAGCCCATAGGCGAAGGCGATCGAGAGCAGCGACAGGATGACGGCCGCCGCGCCCGCGAAGAGGAACGAGTTGCGGAAGGCGCGGATGGTGACCTGCTGGCGCAGCAGCACCTCGGCGAACTTGTCCAGCGTCAGGCTCTGCCAGCTCAGCGCGACGCCCAGCGCAGGGGTCAGCGCTTCGCCGAGCAGCGCCAGCAGCGGCAGGCCGAGCTTGAGCGCCAGCAGCAGCCACAACGCCGCCGTCAGGGCAAGGCGCGCGCGGCCGAGTTTCCAGAAAGGCTGCAGCGGGCGCTCGATCTCGACCTTGCCGCCGGCGCGACGGGTCGCCAGCACGCTGGCGAGGATGCCGAGCCCCGCGACCAGCGCGACCAGCAGCGAGAGCGCGGCTGCGTCCGACAGTCCCGCAGGGCCGAAGCTCGACAGGCGGCGATAGATCAGCGTCGGCAGGGTCAGGTAATTGACCGGCAGGCCCAGCAGCGCCGGAATCCCGAAATTGCCGATGCCGGCGACGAAGGCGATCAGGGCCGCCGCGATGATCTGCGGCCGCAGCACCGGCAGCAGGATGCGCGAGACGATGGTGGCCGGGCTCGCGCCCTCCATCTGCGCCGCCTCGATCAGCGAATGCGGGACGCTGCGCAGGCCCGACCAGAGCGTGATCGCGACCAGCGGCGCATGGTGCAGCGCCATCACCAGGACGATGCCGCCGCGCCCGAGCAGCGGGTTCGGCGTGCCGGGCGCGGGCGAGAGGCCCAATGCGCCGAGGATTGCCGAATGCGGCGCGAACAGGGAAAGGAACGCCAGCGCCGCCACCTGCGGCGCAATCATCATCGAGAACACGAAAGCAAAGGCCAGCGGCCGCTTGCCCCGGACATCGGTGACCCCGAGCGCCAGCGCCACGAAACCGCCTACGACCAGCGCGCCGAGCGCCGACAGGCTGGCGGTCTCCAGCGTGTGCAGCGTCGCGTTGACGGCGGCGCGGCTGCCGATCTCGGCCAGCGCGGCGTCGGGCGCGAAGCGCCAGCCCGGCGCAAAGGCCGCCGCCACTAGCCGCAGGAAGGGCAGGGCGCCGAGCAGCAGCGCGGCAAGCGTCAGGAGCGCGGGCAGGCCGAGGCCGGCAGGCAGACGCAGCGTCGGGGCCGGCAGGCTGAAGCTGCTGCTCCGGCCTGTCGGCGAAGGCGCGACGATGGTCACCTATGCCGGCCCCCGTCCCGCGGACTTACTCGAAGATCGCGCTGAAGCGCTTGCGCGCGGCGGTTTCGTCGGCGAGCGCCTTGGCGGCGTCGAACGGCATCAGCTTGATCTGGGTCCGGGCCGGGTAGCCGGCCGGCAGCGCGACATCCGGATGGGCTGCGACATAGCCCTGCTTCAGCGCCAGCGCTTGGCCTTCGGCCGAGAGCAGGAAATCGACGAAGGCCTTGGCTGCCTCGGGATTTTTGGCGGTCCTGAGGATCGCGACCGGCTCGCTGACAGCCGAGACGCCTTCGCTCGGGAAGACGAACTCGACCGGCGCGCCCTTGGCCTTCTCGCGGATCGGCATGAAGTCGACGATCATGCCGTAGAGCTTCTCGCCGGTGGCGACCTGCCGGAGGATGTCGCCATTGCCGCCGGCGGCCAGAGCGCCGTTGCTCTTGAGCGCCTCGTAATAGCTCCAGCCGCCCGGCAGCGTGCCGGTCAGCGTGATGGTGTGGATCAGGGCCGCGCCCGAGGTCAGTGGGCTCGGCATGGCGAGCAGGCCCTTGGCCTCCGGCTTGGCGAGATCGGCCCAGCTTGTCGGCTTCATCGCGGCCTTGGTGTTGTAGACGATGCCGGTGGTGATCAGCTTGGTGGCGAACCACATCTTCTGCGGATCGTGGATGCCGGCCGGATAGGCCGCGACGTCGGCCTTGTCATGCGCGAGCAGGCGGTTCTCCTTCTTGAGGCCCTCCATCGTCACCGAATCGGCGATCAGCAGCACGTCGGGCTGGGGCGCGCCGGCCTCGAACTCGGCCCGCAGCTTGGCCATCACGCGCGGGGTGCCGTCGCGCACGAAGCTGACATCGACCTTGGGGTATTTCGCCTTGAAGGCGTCGATCGTCTGCTGTGCGTCGGTGTTGGGCTGGCTGGTATAGAGCACGAGCTTGCCCTCCGCGGCCAGCGCCGCGACCGGCCCGCCGACGGCAAGCGCCGCCAGGCTCACGCCGAAAATCGTCTTCGTCACCAATGTCCTGACAAGCATCGTCGTTCTCCTGCCCATGGGGCGGTCCATCTCTGCGCGCGGCGGTAGACCTTGCATATGACATATCGGTGAAGGTCGGCGCTGTCATGCCGCGCCGATTGTCCGGCGAGTCGCGGTCGAGCCCGGGCGGGACTGTCGCGAATGCCGATATTTCCTGCATTCGCCCGGCTTGTTTGTCATGGGGGTTTTCGACTAGTGTCCTCGACAAGGCGCGATAAAACGCCGGATTTAAACGTTTTAAATGGGAGGATACCAATGAAACTCGTGCGTCATCTCGTGGCCGGCGTCGCCGCCGCCGCTGTCGTGACAGGCTGGTCCGGGGCTGCGCTCGCGCAGGAGACGGTCCAGGTCTGGTTCACCAAGGGATTCTACAAGGGCGAGGACGACGCCCTGCTCGCCGTCGTCGACAAGTTCCAGAAGGCCACCGGCGTCAAGGTCGATCTCTCGCTCTACGCCACGGAAGACTGCGTCACCAAGTCGGTCGGCGCGGTCCAGGCCGGCACGCCGCCCGATGTCGGCTTCTGCACGACCTACGATTTCCGCACCACCGGTCAGTGGGCCTTCGAGGGCAAGCTCGAGGACGTTTCCGACGTGATCGAGCCGCTGAAGGCCGAGATCCTGCCCGACGCGCTGGTCGGCGTTAACCTGATGAACGACAAGACCAAGAAGAAGGCCTACTACGCCTTCCCGGTCCAGCAGCAGATGATGCACATCACCTACTGGAAGGACATGCTGGAAGAGGCCGGCTTCAAGGAAAGCGACATTCCCAAGGGCTGGAACGGCTATTGGGACTTCTGGTGCGACAAGGTTCAGGCCGGCCTGCGCGCCAAGGGCAAGCGCGTCTACGCCGTCGGCCATCCGATGGGCGTCGCCGCGTCCGACACCTTCTACTCGTTCCTGACCTTCGCCAACGCCTATGACGCCAAGGTCGTCGACGAGACCGGCAAGATCGTCCTCGACGAGCCGGCCAACAAGAAGGCGATGGCGGAGGCCGTGAAGGCCTATGCCAACATCCTGCAGCGCGGCTGCACGCCGCCCTCCTCGGTCAACTGGCTGGACCCCGACAACAACGTCGCCTTCCACAACAAGACCATCGCGATGACCCACAACGCGACGATTTCGATCGCGTCCAAGCATCTCGACGACATGAACAATCCGGCTCTGACCGCCGAACAGCGCGAGCAGGCGAAAAAGAACTATCTCGACAACATCCGCACCACGCAGTTTCCCGACAAGCCCGACGGCAAGCCGCTGCCCAACCTTGCCGCCGTGAAGACGGCGGTGGTCTTCGCCGACGGCAAGAACAAGAAGCGCGGCAAGGAGTTCATGGCCTTCATGATGAAGGACGAGAATCTGCGTCCCTTCGTCGAGGGCTCGCTCGGCCGCTGGCTGCCGACCACCAAGTCCGGGCTCGCAAGCCCGTTCTGGACCGACGGCAAGGATCCCCACCGCGCGCTGGTCTACAAGCAGTTCTCGTCGGGCACGATCCCGTTCCAGTTCGTCTATAACTACAAGTTCACGGCCGCCAACGCCGAGAACGTCTGGGCCAAGGCCGTCAACCGCGTCGTCCAGGACAAGATCACGCCGGAAGTCGCCGTGGACGAGATGATCGCCCGTATCAAGCAGATCGCCGGCTGACGCCGCCGCTCTGAGTCCACCAAGACCGCGCCCCGCGATTCAGACTGAGTCGCGGGGCGCTAACCTGTCTCGAAAGACAGGATCGAGAGGGAACAAGCCATGACAGCCGCCACAATGGCGATTCCGGTCAGCGCGCCTGGCAGCGCGACATCGGGCCAGACCCGCGACCGCGCCCTCTGGGGCGCGATCATGCTCGCCCCTTACATCCTCGTCTTCGCCGTGATGGTGGTTTATCCCGTCGCTTACGGCTTCTGGCTCGGGCTCAACTGGAACTCCTACCGCGCGCTGTTCGCCGATCCGATCTTCGTCACGACCATCGTCAACACCATCCTCTTCCTGTTCATCGCGGTGAACCTGAAGTTCCTGATCGCGCTCTGGCTGTCGGGTTTCTTCGTCGCCCAGCGCGCCTGGGTGCGGATCGTGCTGGTGCTGTTCATCCTGCCCTGGGCCGTGCCCTCGATCCCGACCATCCTGTCCTTCCGGGTCATGCTGAACCCGGAGACGGGCATGATCAATTCGCAGCTCTTCCAATGGTTCGGCATCGTCGAGGGTCCAGGCTGGCTGACCGATCCGACGCTGGCCTTCGCCTGCTCGATCATGGTCCATATCTGGAAGTCGCTGCCGTTCTGGACGCTGATCCTCGTCACCGGGCGCCTCGCTATCGCGCAGGACCTCTATGAGGCCGCCAGCGTCGACGGCGCCAGCAAATGGCAACAGTTCAAGTTCATCACCTGGCCCTCGCTGGCGACGCTCTACGTCACCTCGACCATGCTCTCGATGATCTGGACGCTGGGCGACTTCAACAGCGTCTACCTGCTCACCGGAGGCGGGCCGGGCGACCTCAACCATGTGCTCGCCACGCTCGGCATCCGCTACATGCGCAACAACAATCTCGATCTCGGCATCGCCTCGATCATCGTCGCCATGCCGCTGATCCTGCCGATGGTCTACTTCATGGTGAAGCGCCTTTCGAAGGGACCCGACGCGTGAAAAAGGTCATCGACGAAGGCAAGCTCATCCTGATCGCCATCCCCGTCCTGCTCTGGACGCTGCTGCCGATCTACCACCTGTTCGTATTGTCGATCTCGAGCCAGGAATCGATGCTGGCCGGCACGCTCTGGCCGGCCAAGCCGACGCTGCAGAACTTCCAGATCGTCTTCAACCAGCAGCACTATTACCTGTCGAATTTCTGGCGGCAGATGTTCAACAGCTTCTTCATCGCGGTCACCACCGGCCTGCTGACGCTGTTCGTCGCGACTTTCGCCGCCTTCGCGATCTCCCGCCTCAAGGTCGCCGGCGGGCGCACCATCATGAACCTGGCGCTGGCGACCTATCTGATCCCGGCCGCCTTCCTCGCCATCCCGATGTACAAGGCGATGGGCAATTACGGCCTGCTCAACACGCAGACCGCGCTGATCCTGGCCATGGTCGCGCTCGCCTCGCCCTATGCGATCTGGGTGCTGAAGCAGGCCTCGGACAAGTTGCCCAAGGAACTGGACGAGGCCGCGATCATGGATGGCGCGACCTCGCTGCAGCTGTTCCGGCTGGTCTATCTGCCGCTGATGAAGCCCTCCATGGTCGTCATCGGCATCTATGCGCTGCTGCTGGCGTGGAACGAGTATCTCTACGCCTTCCTGTTGCTCTCCAGCGAACAGGCCGTGCCGCTCGCGGTGGGGCTCGGCCTCTTCCTCTCGGCCGACGATGCGCCCTGGAACCTGCTGATGGCGGCTGGCCTGCTCTACGCCATTCCGCCGGCGGTGATCTATTACGGCTTCCGCAAGAACATGGTCGGCGGGCTGACGGCGGGCGCGGTGAAGAGCTGACACTCCCTGTCATTCCGGGGCGCGACGAAGGCGCGAACCCGGAACCCACGACCGGGCGAGCGATTGAGATCCAGCCGACACGGGCTTGCCCGGTCGTGGGTTCCGGGTTCTCCGCTGCGCGAAGCCCCGGAATGACAAGCGGACGCATGCCGGACATGCCCCATCCCTCTCGCCAATCCGCCGAACCATCGTCACATTGGGCGCGTTAGCCTCAAGCCGAAGATTGCCAGGACGTGACATGACCGCCTCGAAACTCGACCAGCTCCGCGAGATGACCGTCGTCGTCGCCGACACCGGCGACATCGAGGCGGTGCGCCGGCTCAAGCCCGTCGATTGCACCACCAACCCGACGCTGATCCTGAAAGCCGTCGAGACCCCGGCCTACGCCCATCTCGTCGACGAGGCGATCGCCTGGGGCAAGAAGGACGGCGGTTCGGGCGAGGCTGCCGTGCATGTGGTCTGCGACCGGCTCGCCGTCGCCTTTGGCGCGGAACTGACGAAGATCGTGCCGGGCCGCGTCTCGACCGAAGTCGACGCCGACCTCTCCTTCGACACGCAGGCGACGATCGACAAGGCGCGCGCCATCATCGCGGCCTACAAGGCGCGCGGCATCGACAGGGATCGCATCCTGATCAAGATCGCCTCGACCTGGGAGGGCATCCAGGCGGCAAAAATTCTGCAGGCCGAAGGCATCGACTGCAACCTGACCCTGCTCTTCGCCCTGCCGCAGGCGGTCGCCTGCGCCGATGCGAAGGCCTTCCTGATCTCGCCCTTCGTCGGCCGCATCCTCGACTGGCACGTCAAGGCCGGCGGCGGTCCCTATACGGCCGAGACCGACCCGGGCGTCGTCTCGGTCAGGAGCATCTACGCATATTACAAGACCCATGGCATCGCGACCGTGGTGATGGGCGCGTCCTTCCGCAACACCGGCGAGATCGAGGCGCTGGCCGGTTGCGACCGGCTCACCATCGGCCCGGGCCTGCTCGACGAACTGGCCGCCGCGACCGGCGACCTGCCGCGCCGGCTCGCCCCCGAGGCCCCCGGCGAAGCCCCGGCAAGGATGACGCTCGACGAAAAGGCCTTCCGCTTCGCCATGAACGAGGATGCGATGGGCAGCGACAAGCTGGCCGAGGGCATACGCGGCTTCGTCAAGGATCTGCGCGGCCTGCGGAATCTGGTCGCGGCCCGGTTGGCCTGACCGCGATGCCGCAGCAACGCATCGCCGTCGTCACGGGCGGCGCCAAGGGCATCGGCCACGCCGTCGTGGAGCGGCTGGTGCGGGACGGGCTGATTCCGGTCGTCTGGGACATCGCCGCAGGGTCATCGCCGCATGCCTTCATCGCCTGCGATGTGGCCGATGAAGCCGCCGTCGAGGCCGCGACCGCCGAAACCGAAGCCCGGCATGGCCCCATCGCGGTGCTGATCAACAATGCCGGCTTCACCGGCCCTTCGACCACGGTCGCGGAGACGCCGCTGGCGCAATGGCAGCATGTCCAGGCGGTCAACCTGACCGGCACCTTCCTGTGTTCGCGCGCGGTCTCTGCCGTCATGACGCCGCGCGGCTATGGCCGCATCGTCAACATCGCCTCGCTCGCCGGCAAGGAGGGCACGCCGACGCTCGCCGCCTACAGCGCCGCCAAGGCCGGCGTCATCGCCCTGACCAAAGCCCATGGCAAGGAACTGGCGGGGACGGGCGTTCTGGTGAACGCAGTCGCCCCGGCCGCGATCGAAACAGAGCTGCTCATGCAGATGAGCCCGGAAACCGTGGCGACGATGATCGGCAAGAGCCCGCTGCGCCGGCTCGGAACCGTCGACGAGCTTGCGGAACTGGTCACCTGGCTTTCAAGCGAGCGATGCAGCTTCTCGACCGGGGCGGTGTTCGATCTTTCGGGCGGCCGCGCGACCTATTGAAACCTATTGAGGCCGAGGCGGCTCTCGAAGCTGACCAGTCAAAGCTCTCACCGTCCCTGCGACCGCAGCGAAGCAATCCTGATCTCGGCGCGAGACGCTGGATTGCTTCGCTGCGCTCGCAAAGACGGCAAAGGTTACTGTCGAAGGCTGCTGGTATGAGGCGTGGTCCGGCGGCTCAGTTGGTCTTCGCATCCGTGAGTGAGAGCCCGATTCAGAAGTTCACGCGGGTTTGCAGTGTCTTGCGATTCGTCGCGTGAGCATGCGGATGCTGGCGATGTGGGCGAAGGCGGTGGCGCTTTCGATGGATTTTTCCCAGTCCTTGGCGA
>JAESGK010000074.1_pt1 | contig 113882 bp, 90 predicted proteins | sample 9269681 | NCBI WGS metagenome assembly JAESGK01 (sample SAMN14515347, study PRJNA621673) | algae metagenome | isolation source: Timaviella obliquedivisa GSE-PSE-MK23-08B and co-occurring heterotrophs from... | place: USA: Grand Staircase Escalante National Monument, Utah | collected 2006-08-15 | reverse complement strand
GGCGGCCATCAACCGCTTCGTCAAAGAGCACAATCAGGAACCGAAACCATTCATCTGGAAAGCAGACCCGGATGAGATCATCGCCGCCGTCAAACGGGGGCACCAAGCGTTGGAATCAGTCCACTAGGGGCGGGTTGCATGTGCGTTTAAGGGAGTAAAGTACCTATGAATTCACTGTTGATGACAAACGGCAAAGATATATCAAACAATATTTTTCATCCGACACAAGTCGATCATGCACATACTGAAAATGATAAGGGGCCTATAGATATTCAACGGGGCCGTTCACTTCTGATCATTGATGACCGTGCACTTGATCGCCAATGCCTCGCCTACTGTATTTCTGCCCACAAAATGGATATGGACGTTCTCGCATTCGGATCGATGACCGAATGGGAGCGCAAGCGTCATGATTATCCTGCGGTTGCCGCCATTCTCCTGAACATTGGCGGCAAGAAAATATCAGAACCGGCCGTCGCCGAAGAAATCAGGAAACTTTCCTCTACATTAGAAGCGCCGATCATCGTCCTGGCCGATACCGACGATCTTCCGCAAATCATGAAGGCGCTCGAATGTGGGGCAAAGGGTTACATCCCATCTTCGGTCAGCATCGATGTTTGCATCGAAGCAATAGCGCTGTCCATGGCAGGCGGCATTTTCGTCCCGGCCAGCAGTGTATTTGCAATGCGCCAGGCTCTGGAATCTGGAAATCCAGCTGCCCGTCCGTTGGCTGGCATGTTCACAGAACGCCAGGCTGAAGTCGTCGAAGCACTGAGACGCGGAAAAGCCAATAAAATTATCGCCTACGAACTGAATTTGCGCGAAAGCACCGTAAAGGTTCATATCCGCAACATCATGAAAAAGGTCAAGGCAACCAACAGGACGGAAGTTGCTTACAAAATCAAGGACCTTTTTCCCATGTCTGCTACCGAAGGGATGAAGGGAAGCGAACATTAAATTGGTCGGCGTATAGAATTGATATTATTTCTCCTTCATTTTGAGCAAAGCACCTTTAACCGGGTGCTTTGCTTTTTCATGTACTTCATGTTCCAAAGCACTATCACAGACCAGTTCCTCTCAGCACAACGATCGGCGTCTGTGATAGAATCCAGATATCGGTACTGAAAGACATCGTGCTCGAATAACGCGTATCGTGCAGAGCTCGCTCGACGAACGTACAGTTGTTGCGTTCGCTGATCTGCCACAGCCCAGTCAACCCGGGGCGCAGGTCGAAATAGGCTGTGCCTGGATAATGCTGCCGTTGCTCCGGAAGCATTGGACGCGGACCGACCAAGCTCATATCTCCGAGGAACACGTTCAACAATTGCGGAAGCTCGTCGATCGAGTATTTCCGCAAATACCGGCCAATCGTCGTAATGCGTGGATCGTTTCTCAGTTTCTGTTTGGTATCCCACTCCAATCTGGCCACGGGATCCGCGGCCAAATGTTCCTGCAGCCGGGCTTCCGCATTCGACGCCATGGTTCGCAACTTCCAGAGGCTGAATATACGCCCGCCCTTGCCTACCCTGGGTTGGCAGAAAAAGGCATCGCCACCATCTCGCCTGATCAGCAAAGCGCATATTCCAACGATCACAATCGCGCATGGCGCCATCAACAATGTCATAACCACATCAAAGAGACGCTTGCTCGTGAGGTAGAAGGAGCGTGATTTGATCGCCCGATCACCTGACAGGTTATGCTCGATAGACCGCAATGGGTATCGCAGATCGCCTTCCGACATAATGCCTCCAAAATTGATCCATTTTTAGAAAACCGGATTAATGCTTCCAGTGATAAATATAATTTTCCAAAACCGAGCCAATTTCTTATTCTATAAATTTTCTAGGATTTGGATTTGGCTCAATGTAACAATATCTTAACCAAACAGAGAAAAATCTCAATAAACCTAATCTAAACAATTCGATCTAGGCCGCTCCATATGCGACAGTTTTATTTTACGTTGCTTTGAGATCGGGAGTTTGAAGGCAGCATATACGTGCCATTTTGAGCCCTACCACGCGCCTAATCTGGCCGTGGAAACACTGCTTTCCATCGTCCATGGGCTTGGGGTCGCGTCATTTTGCGGTAAGCAGTGCTCCCAAACGGGTCACGGCGAGACCGCTGCTCTTCCAATGGTGCCAGCGGAGAGACTGTGGTAGTCCCGCAAGCCTGGCAGACAGGATGTGCGATGTACCTCAAATGCAATGCGCTTGCGGCGACTCAACGCACGGTTGTTAATACGACAGCTTTATCCATCGCGATTCCAGCTTTCGACAAACCGGTGCGCGTCACCGTAAAGCGCCAACCCGAACATCCGCCTCGCCCTGTGGAGGCGAATGCGTGTCAGGCAGCTCAGTGCAAGCAGGCGATTGCGGATACCCGAAACGCGATCCGTCATTAATATTCTAACGCTCTCGGCCAGAGGCGAAACCAGAACGACCGCACAGCCGGCAATCCATCGCGCCTTGGCAATGCGGTGGGCGGCGACCCGTCGAAACTCATGTGCCACATGCCGATCCCACCGGCGTGCCAGCTCCGCGAAGGATTTGCACGATGGTGTCAACACTCTCGCCTCGGCAAGAAAGGCAATCCGGTGCCCCTTCGCCGTTGCCCGCTGCCCCCATTCAGTGTCTTCCATTGTCCCTATTCCGCCGAACGGACCAACGGAACGAAAAACCTTTTTCCTGACGGCCATGTTGCCTGTCGCCGCAAACCCGTATCGCTCGACGTAAGCGCGCGCTCGGTAGCTATAAATGCTCTCGTAGGATTCGATCGCACTCGGCCATTGCGGATCGGCAATCAGTATTCCGATATCACCACCCGCGAGATCGACATCCGGCCGCTTGTCCATCATCCCGACGATCGCGCGCACCCAGCCCGGTTGCGCAATGCAATCGCAATCGATGAAGGCCAACAGATCGGCCCGTGCGAGGCTGGCACCAAGATTGCGCGCCGGTCCCGGACCAGGAACGACCTCGCGCTCCAGTCTGAGATCGGGAATACCCGCACAGGACCCAAGCGGCATCTCGCGCGATCCATTGTCGACGACAATGATCTCGAAGGCGATGCCATCGGCACGCTGGGCATCCAACGCAACAACGCATCGTCGCAGATCGTCCGGTTCGTTCAGATGCGGGATGATCACGCTCAGTTGCAAAGGAAGGCTCATCGGTCTTTCCTGTTCAATTGAAGCGGGGTCAAAATTCTGTCTTCGATGTCACCGATGAGGCAGCCCGAAACCTTCGGTTCCATCGCGGCATTCAGCGTTTCCTTATGGGACACAGCATGGACAAATTGTCCGCACGTAGGAAGACGTTACGCTCCCCACCTTGAGGTGCAGGAGCGGCTAGACCGGGTTAGGCAACTTGGAGAAGGTCCGCGCTGCTTGCGGGCAATGCCTACGCCTTTTGACGGATCGGCAGTGCTCGTGTCCACGATTCGAGCATATCCGGAGCAGCGCCGGCGATACGGCCGGAAGCGTCAAACCCGCCGGGGCAGGCAGCGCTTGCGGGCCACGACGGTTAAGCAACCTGAAACGGGATCTACAGCATAGGGAGTGTTAAGCTGTCCGAAAGGACTAGTCTTGCCCGTCGGGCGCGCCCGCGCACCCTACATTGACTATCTATTCCGCGATTCCGAACCACTGAACAATGATCACGGCCTTGAGAGCCGGTTTCAGGAGTTGGGTGTCTGCGTAATGGGCAACATAGACTTGGGCTTCTATCTTTCGATCCTGCGGCGCAGATTGCCATATCTGCTGGTGTTTTCGGTCGTAGGCTTGCTTGCCGGCTTCGTGGCAACTCGTTTCATCCCACCTGTTTACAGCGCCAGTGCCAAAATTTTGGCGGAGGCGCCGCAGATCCCGGTTGAACTCGCACGCTCCACGGTGCCGCTCGGCGCAGTTGAACAACTGCAGATCCTTCAACAGCAAATCACGACGCGCGACGACCTGATCGCGCTGGCGAAGAAGTTCCGCATCTACACGGACGACGTGCTGACCCAGCATAGCGAAGATGTCGTCAAGGATATGCGGACGCGGATCAAATTCGAGCAGCTACAGTTCGATACGCGGGGCCGCGACCAGGGGGCGACTGTATTCAACGTGTCGTTTGCGGCAATCAAACCGCACATCGCGGCTGACGTATCGAATGAGCTCGCAGCGATGATCCTCGCCAGGAACCAGCGCGAACGGACCGGCCGTGCTGGAAGCACATTGGATTTTTTCAACCGGAGCGTCACGAGATTGGCCTCCGACTTGAACCGGCTCGAAGCCAGCATCCTCGAGTTCAAGACCGAGAACAAGGATACCCTGCCGGAAAGCCTCGATTTTCGCCGCGCTCAGCAGGGCAGCCTGCAGGAGAGACTGATCTCGCTTCACCGCGAGGAATCCGACCTGTACATCAAACGGAGCAGCCTCATCGCGACATATACGAGTGCCGGACAACTCGTGGGCGCCGCGCCGCTCACTCCGGAACAGCAGATTCTGATGGATCTCAATCGCGCGCTGGCTGAACAGCTGGCTATATTCTCCGAGACGAGCCCGAACATCGTGGCGCTTCGTGCCAGAATAACAGCGTTGCAAACCCGCCTCATGGCCGGTTCGTCCGAGGAGGAACCCAAGGACAAAGTCAGCTCCGCTGCTGGGAATGGGTCGCCATTCGGGCTTGATCTGCAGCTCTCCGACATCGACAAACGTCTCAAGACCATAGATGCCGAAAAAGCCTCGGTCTCGCGCAGCATCGATGATCTCAACCGCTCGATCACCGGGACACCGGCCAGCGAGACGGCACTGAACGCGCTGGAGCGCAATCGCCAGAACATTCAGATGCAATACAATGCCGCCATCGCAAGACGTGCGGAAGCGTTGACAGGCGAGCAGATCGAGGCGCGGTCCGATGGCGGACGGTTCTCGCTCCTTGAGTCTGCCACGCCACCCACCAGCGCGATCAGCCCCAGGCGCTTGAAGACAATCGGTCTTGGCGCCGCTGCAGGCATCGGTCTTGGACTGGCCCTGATCGTGTTGCTTGAATTGCTCAACAAGACAATCCGCCGTCCCGTCGAGCTGGCCCAGTTGCTCCAGTCGCAGCCTTTGGCAACGATCCCGAAAATTCGGGCGCCTCAACCGCGACTCTTTCCAAAATTGCAGCGTCGCCTGGAGGGACGGATTGCCGCCGGAGTGACGTTAATCGTTTTGGCGTCAGCGAATGCAGCCTTCATGCCCGCTCATTCTTCGTTCTTGTAAAATAAAACCCGGTTCGGTCAGGATCAGCCATGGAACAGATTTCGGCTTCGTTACAGGAAACCTTGAGGTTCCAAAGCGCAGACCGTCTTGCGGAGCAGGCGATACAGGCGTGCACGCGGCTCGGCCGTGAAATCACCTGGGATAACCTGTTGCCGCTTGAGCCGGATCCCGAAAAACTCTTCGCAAGTAACATCGTGACGATCGATCGTTCGGATCCCGCACACGCTCCATTTGACATGATGCGAACCAGAGTGCTGCAGATGATGCGGCAAAACAGCTGGACATCGGTGGCGATCACCTCGCCGACGGCGTCCTGCGGAACCTCGCTTGTCGCTCTCAATCTCGCATTCAGCCTGGCGCACCAGCAGGATTGCCGAACGCTTCTGGTCGATCTCAGCCTCAAGCAGCCTGACATCGGGAATATGCTGGGCGTCAAAGCGCCGGCGTCGATGGAAGAGTTCCTGAAAGGCAATGTGCCAATTCACGATATTTTCCTGCGCTACGGTGACAATCTGGCGATCGCACCGAACCATCAACCTGTCGAATTTTCGGCGGAACTGCTGCAGAGCCTGGAAACGGCGAACGTCCTGCAGGAACTGCAGCAAAGGATGGGGCCGGATATCATCCTGTTTGACATGCCTCCGATGCTTTCCAGCGATGACGTCACGGCATTTTTGCCAAGCGTCGATTGCGCCATTCTGGTCGCCGCCGCCGAATACAGCACCGCAGACGAGATCGACCGTTGCGAGCGCTACCTCTCGGAGCGAACCAACATGCTGGGAGTGGTCCTCAACAACTGCCGGTACTGCCCCGACTACTGAATACGTCACCGGTATCGCCGGCGAGTGCTCTTTTCAAAGAACCGTCAACATTCCGTCAAAAAGGAAAATGCCATGCGCAAGTTGCTCGTTGTCTATGGCACGCGCCCGGAAGCCGTCAAAATGGCCCCCTTGATCGAAGAGCTTGCCCGCTCCCGCCATTGCAGGCCGGTTGTCGCCGTCACAGGCCAGCATCGCGAAATGCTCGATCAGGTCAATCAGTTGTTCGGGATACACCCTGATCATGATCTCAACATCATTACGCAAGCGCAAAGCCTCGAAACCATTACCGCCCGGGTACTCGCGGGGGTTTCCAACCTGATCGAGGTTGAGGCGCCGGATGCATTGGTGGTGCAAGGCGATACGACGACATGTTTTGCTGCAGCGCTGGCTGCATTCTACCGGAAAATTCCGCTGATCCACCTTGAGGCCGGCTTGCGGACAGGCGAACGGCACAACCCTTTCCCGGAAGAGATCAACCGGCGGCTAACCACCCAGCTTGCTTGCCTGCACCTGGCTCCGACGCAGACGTCGAAGTCCAACCTGCTGAAAGACGGCGTCGCAGAACGCGATATCGTCGTGACCGGCAATACCGTCATCGATGCGTTGCTGCGCGTTTCCGACAAGAACAACCCGATCAAGAACCAGGATATCCAACGGATCGCAGCCAGGAATAGCGTGCTGATCACCGCGCACCGCCGCGAATCCTGGGGGGAACCGATGGCGCAGACTGCACGTGCGATTGCGCGGCTGGCGCGGATGTTTCCCGACATTGCATTTCTGCTGCCGGCGCATCTCAATCCGGCGGTCCGCGAGGTGCTGTTGCCGCCGCTTGCCGGCCTGGAAAACGTGCTGATCACGCAACCGCTCGACTATGGTGATTTCGTCAGGGCCATGCGCGACTGCTCGATTGTGCTGACTGATAGCGGCGGCGTTCAGGAAGAAGCCCCGACATTCGGCAAGCCGGTGCTTGTCATGCGCGAAACGACCGAGCGTCCGGAGGCTGTCGCTGCAGGCACCGTGCGGCTCGTTGGAACGAATGAGGATCGTATCGTCGACGAAGTAAAAAACCTCCTCACGAACCGGCAGGCCTATCTGGAAATGGCGCGCGCGGTGAACCCCTATGGCGACGGAATGGCCGCCGCCCGGTCGGTCCAGGCTATCGAACACTTCTTTGGTTTGGGAGACCGGCCAGCCGAGTTCGACACACAGCCCGATCTTCGCCAGGATCCGGTCGCCGCCTAGGACCCTTCAGGGCTAACCCGATGCCGGAAAGCCCAGAGGCGGCCAATGGCCGCCTCTGGTATCGTTCGTTAAAAAGCACGGTTTGGGCTGTGTTTGCAGCCCTGCATGCTAAAGCAGGAAATAGTCCTTCGACAGCGTGACCGCGTCATCCAGGTGGATGGCGAAATCGGCCTTTTTGTCTCCGTTCGTATCACCGTAGATGTAGGTATCCGAGGCTTGCTTGCTGTAGTTCAGCTCGCCGGCCTTGCCCGTGAAGCCAGAGGTTCCGATGAACGAGAACGCCTGATTGCCGGAAACCTTCGTATTCGCATCGATCGCCGCCAAATCAATCCGGTCACCGCTGATGCCCGAGAAATCAAAGATGGTATCACGACCGGTTTCGCTGACCGTCGAGGAGGCGGTGCTTTTGAAGACAAAGGTGTCTGCCCCTGCACCACCGGTCAGGTCGTCGGCACCACGGCCGCCACGGAGTATGTCGTTTCCGGCACCACCATCGAGCACGTCATTGCCGCGACCGCCATCCAGCAGGTCGTTTCCGTCATTGCCGGCGATCCGGTTGTCGCTGCTATTGCCGTAGAGTTTGTCGGCATAGTTGGAACCGGACAGGTTTTCGATCGACACATAGGCGTCGCCCTTGGCATCGCCGGTGTTGATCGACGTCCTGGCAAGGCTTGCCGTCACGCCGGCCGTTGCGCCGAAGTAGGACGCGGTGTCTGAGCCCGCGCCGCCATCGAGCTTGTCGGCACCGGCACCACCGTTCAGCACGTTGTTACCGCCGTTACCCGTAAGGGTATCGCCGTAGCTGGAGCCCAACAGGTTCTCAATGCTAATCAGCTTGTCGCCGGTAGCATGTCCGCCGGAAGCAGCTCCCGTCTGAAGGTTGACATTCACGGCCGTCGATCCGGCGTAGCTTGCCACATCTGTCCCGGTACCACCGTCGATGATATCGGCACCGGCACCACCCTTGATCAGATCATTCCCGGCGAGACCCTTGTAGGTTTCCGCACCTGCGCTCGTTTTTCCGGCAACAGGCATGATGTCGTCGCCTGCGGTACCGGTGTGCACGGTCGAATCGACCGGTGGCTTCGTTTCAGGCAGGGTTACTTCCGGCGGGATTACCACTGGCGGGATCGTCACCGGTGGCACCGTGCCCGTCGGGATGGTATCCAGGCCGGTGTTGCCGTACACGACAGGCTTGTCGTCATACAAGGCCATATCGCCCCAGCGGCCGTCGCCGATCTGGTTGTTGGTGATCCGGATGGAGCCGTCATCGACCGTACCGCCACCAAACCGTCCGTCGAGGTAGACGGTGTAGCCACCACCAACCAGCCGGTTGCTGTCGATCGTGATGTTCGACAGACCACCGAATACGTTCGCCATCATCACGGCCGCAGTCTGGTCGTGATCGTTGACGACGGTGTTGTGGATGATATCGATGTTGTGGCCGCCGTTGATTTCGATGGCATCGAAATGCGCTTCCGGGCCACCGCGCAGGCTATGGATGTAGTTGTCGCGGATGACGGCCGGGCCACTGAGGTTGAAGCCGTTTTCGACATCGTGGATGTTGTTGCGCAGGAACGTACCGTGGCCGAAGACACCGTTGGATCCTGCATTACCATCGATTTCACTGTCTTGCAGCGTGAAACCGGTGGCATTGTCCGTGACCCTGAGCGCAGTGAATCCACCATTGGATACCAGCTTGATATTGCTCAGCGTGACGTTCTTCGCATTGATAACGATATCGCCGTAGACTTCCATATTGCTGATGACAGCATTGTCCTGCGTAATGTTAAGCGTACCGTTGTACTTGGTCATTGGAACGCCGGCCTTGACGCCGGTCGTGGTTTCATCGGGATAACCCGAGACTGTCACTGCAGTTGCTGCAGCACTCGTTACAGGGGCCGCAACGCTGGCCGTTACATTGCTGCTGAGCGCAGCCGCCTTGGCTACAGGCGCAGAAGCTTGGGTTTCCACGCTGCTTGTAGCGGTTTCGATAGGGGTAACTGCGGATTCGCTTTGGTCAGTGCCGGCTTGGGAGAGGCCGGTCTGGCCACTGTCTACGTTTCCAGCGTCGGCAACTTCGACCGACGATTTGCTATCAGATTTGAAGGACCGATATTCGGAAGTCCCTTCACTGTGTCTTCCATCACGCGCGCCAAAACCTTGCATCACACTATGATCGGCAGTGTCGAAGGCGTTTTTCAGCGTCGCTCTGGACGGAACCGTTGTTCCATGAGACTCGCTCGCTGTGTCTAGATCGATAACGCTCAGGGGTTTCCCCTCACTGTATTTCTCTGTCAAAAAGCCACCGTTGGTTGCGTTCAATACTGTTCTTGCCACTGTTCTATTGCCTTTCTCCTCAGCCCTTGAACCCCATTCAAGTTTGCCTACTACCAGTCAGCCTACTCATTTATTGGTAAGCCAGACCTACAATAGGGATGAGTAATGCAACTTCAGGGATGGTGCAATGCGATGGCAACAGTTGAGTATATTTAGACAGGGTGCCCCATTCGTGTCTTATTATCGCCACAAAATACTTATCCACGCGCTTCATTTTGAAATATTTGACAAATTCTCGATGATTAAAGAAAAAATATATCTTCGTCGCTATTTTGAAACAAAATGGCACATTGCAACCCTAGGGTATTGTTACCCTCTGAAAAGATTCACGAAAATTTTTTGAGAGATTGCCGAACTCACCCTGAAGCAGAAAAACAACAGGTGTTGAAAAAAAATTTTGTGAAAATTAATTCCGCGCAACTTTGAGTGCGCGCTTTTCGAGCACTCAACCGTTTTTGGTTGATATCGCTGTTGGGAAGTGGTGTTGGAGGGGTAGGTGACGAGGCCGCTGCCGCTTTGTCGTTCAAGTGATTCGCTGGCAGGAGAGGTTCCGGGACACTGCCAATTAGGCCGGCGAACGGCCCCGCCAGAGCCCGAGAGCGGCTTGAAGCGCCGACCGGTGGCCAGATCCCACAGCCAAACGTATCAGTTCGCCAGCGACAATACCCGATCGGAACAGGGCGGATGCCAGAGCACCATGGTGGCGGCGATGATAGACAATGCGGTTGGCTGTCATGAGGGCGGTGAGAAAATCGCTGCTGTGATAGTCGCCACCAATATGGACCGTTTGCGCTGCCGGGACGTAAAGCACGTCAAGACCGGCCCGTCGAACGCGCTCCAGGTAATCAACCTCCTCACTATACAGGAAGAAGCTCTCGTCCCAGTCGCCGACCGTTCGGCGGGCTTTGGCAGAAACCAGCAAGATCGCACCGGTTGCCCATTCGATCGCTCCTCCATCCCGGTAGAGCACCGGGTCATCGACGACCTCTCCGAGCCCCGCCCGCGCGGCCAGTGTGCCACCCAGTAAGGCCTCGGACCACGCCGTTGCGACGGAGGGCTCGCGGCGGATGGATTTCGAAACGGTACCATCCTCGCCACGCACCTGCGGCACGGCCACCCCGCCCGGAGACCGCCGCAGGCCGCGATACAAATTGCGGATCGAACCGGGCTGCAGACGAATATCCGGATTGAGAACAAGCAAATCTGCCGTGGGGGCAATCGTCGCGGCGGCGGCATTAATGCCGGCCGAATAGCCGCCATTGCGGCCTGTTCGAATAACCCTTGCACCGATCGGATGCGCAAGCGCCAGGTCCACGGAATTATCGTGGGAATCGTTGTCGACAACGATCACCTCATACTCTGCGATCCCCTCAAGCCCTGCCGATAGGGAGTCGAGCAAACCGGGCAGAACGGACGCGCTGTTATAGGCAACGGTGACGACCGCCAGTGCCGGCGCAGGTCCGCCAACAGGGCCGTTGCCGTTGAGCGATTCCTTTTGTTTTCCGGATGCGTCCATGTCGCGCTCTCATATTCAGCGGTCTCCCGAAACGGGACGTCCGCAATCCATGCCGGAAAACAAGACATGCCGAAAGACTGCAGAGAGACGTAGCCTTCGTGCCGTTCCGCTCGACCGCTAAGCCGGAAAGGTGAGTGCAGCCGGTTCGGTTCATCCTATCGGCGCATACCGATACCATCGGCGACATGCTGGATATGGAGCCCATAAGTCTTTGAGTGCGCTGGCATATCTGTGGGGATTTTCTAGCATACCGGCAGAATTCGACGATCGAGATTTACGTATTTTTCAAGGACAAGCTCGCCCGACCTTTGATCAACCGCCCTTTCATTGAAACGGCAAGGCATCAGGAGCTTTCATGCCGATTGAATTTCAGCAGTCATTGCCCGCACGCACACATCATTCAGCATCAGATAAGAACGGATACCGGCGCTGGCATCCCGACCAGGACTTGGCGGACGCGCACAACAGGCTCGATGCCATGGAAGCGATCTCCCGTTCGACGCGCATCCAGGCGGATTGGTACCTGGAAATAGCCGGCCGCGGTCTGCCGCGCATGCATGCGGGTGGCGTGTTCGGTCATACCCTGCGGGCAGTCAGGGAAAATTCGAGCTGGTCCGAGCGGCTTGAAGGAGACAGCCTTCGCTACGCGGCCATCGTTGCTCTCGGGCTCTCCTACACCGATACCGCGACGCAGCAACAAATCCTCGCCGGCAAAACAGCAGCCGAGCTGGCACGCACATGCGCTGTCCGCGCCGAAAAATCGCCGGATACCGGCGCTGTTGCCTTGGCCGCCTGGGCTGCCGCAGAGGCCGGACAGTTTCACGCTGCGGCCTTGTTCAAGCAGCTCGGTTCGCGGCTTGGCTCGAATGCACCTATCGCGACGGTACAGTGCGCCTGGGCACTCACCGCAGGCTTGGCAGCCGGGCAATTGGGAGACACGCGCGGCGTCGTCTCGCTTGCGGCCGACAGGTTGATGTCCGGGCTGTCATCGACAGGACTGTTGCCGCACAACCTGCCGGCATCGGCCAGTGGACGCCTGCGGGCGCATGTCGGATGTTTTGCCGATCAGGTTTACACCATCCAAGCCCTCGCCCGTCTCCATACCGCGCAGCCAAATGCGCTTGCTTTGTCGGCTGCGGAAGCCTGTGCCGAACGTATCTGCGCATTGCAGGGGCCGGCCGGCCAGTGGTGGTGGCACTATGATGCCCGCAGTGGCGGCGTGGTCGAAGGTTACCCGGTGTATAGCGTTCACCAGCACGCGATGGCTCCGATGGCATTGTTCGATTTGCGGGAAGCCGGCGGTACCGACTATTCGCAGGCCATCATCAAAGGCATGCAGTGGCTGGAGAACCATCCGGAGGTGCCGGCCGCACTCGTCGTTCCCGAAAAGGGCGTGATCTGGCGCAAAGTGGCGCGGCGGGAGCCGCGCAAAGCGGTGAGAGCGATATCGGCGGTCACGACCGCGCTTATGCCGGGCTTGCATGCCCCCGGGATCGAGATGCTCTTCCCGCCGACCACCGTGGACTACGAGTGCCGCCCTTATGAACTGGGATGGCTGATGTATGCGTGGCTTGGCGGCGGCGCGGTTGCAAAGCTCGCGCCAGGGCTGGCCGGAGACACGCCCACCCTCTTCAAGGAGAATTGATATGTACCAGCAACGCCAGCTTCTCTTTGGCATGTACATGGATGCCATGCGCATGGATGACGTGATCGAGCGCTGCCGCACGGCGCTCGCGACGCGCAGCCGGGTTTTGCTTGGCGTGCTCAATGCCGCCAAGATCGTCGAGTTGCGCCGGAACCCCCTCTTGCGCGAATCCCTGATGGAATGCGATCTCCTGTTGGCCGATGGTCAGTCTGTGGTCTGGGCAAGCAAGCTTTTGGGCCGCCCCTTGCCGGAGCGCGTCGCCGGCATCGATATCTTCACTCGTCTTCTGTTCCTGGCCCATCGCGACGACCGGTCGATTGCACTGCTGGGTGCCAAGCCGGACGTGTTGGCGGAAATGCAGCGCGTCATTGCCCAACGCTTCCCCGGCCTGCGCATCGCCTACAGCCATGATGGATATTACGAGGCAGGCGAAGCAGCCCAGATCGCTGCCGATATCCGCGATTCCGGCGCCGATATGCTGTTCCTCGGCATAACCTCGCCGAAGAAGGAAATATTCCTGGGCTCGTATGGCGCATCGCTAAACGTTCCCGTGCTGCATGGCGTCGGCGGCTCTTTCGACATCATGGCCGGCATCACCCGGCGCGCACCGGTTGCCTGGCAGAAGGCAGGCATGGAATGGGCTTACAGACTGTTGCAGGAGCCCCGGCGGCTGTGGTGGCGCTATCTGAAAACCAACACCAGTTTTGTCCAGCTCACCGCGCGCGAAATGATCAATCCGGCCCGTGCCTTCAAATCCGGTGCGGACGTGGAGACCATGCCAAGCGTTACAATCGCCACCAGCACACAAGTTCGGAGTTTTGCTGATGAATGACGTATTCAAGGGCCGATTGGCCATATTGGGAATGGGTTACATCGGCCTGCCCACTGCCGTCGCAATCGCAACACGCGGGATCGACGTCATCGGTGTCGACATCAATCACGCCACAGTGGCGGCGTTGTCGCGGGGTGAGGTTCCTTTTGTCGAGCCGGATCTTGCTGTCGGTGTCAGCGGTGCCGTCGCCATGGGCCGGTTGACCGCGACCACCGAGACACCCGAGGCCGACGCCTTCATCATTGCTGTCCCCACACCCTTCAATGAAGACAGAACGGCCGACCTCTCTTACGTCAAGGCGGCCGCCGAGCAGATCGCCCCCAGGCTGAAATCGGGCAATATCGTCGTTCTGGAGTCCACCTCGCCTCCGGGCACGACGCAGAAGATCGGCGATTGGATCGGTGCCGTTCGCCCGGATTTGCGGATGCCGCGTGACGGCGAAACCGGTGCGGATGTCTTCATCGCACATTGCCCCGAGCGGGTTCTTCCGGGCCGCATCATGATCGAGATGATCACCAACGACCGCGTCATCGGCGGCTTAACGCCCAGATGCGCGGAAAAGGCAGCGTCCATCTATCGGCTGTTCGCCCAGGGTGAAATCCTCTTGACCGATGCAGCCAGTGCCGAGATGGCCAAGCTTGTGGAAAATGCCTATCGCGACGTCAACATTGCGTTTGCCAACGAGATATCCCTCATCAGCGAAAGTCTTCATATCGACGTCTGGGAGGTGATCCGCCTGGCCAACAGGCATCCGCGCGTCAGCATCCTCAGCCCGGGACCGGGGGTGGGCGGGCATTGCATTCCCGTGGATCCGTGGTTCATCGTTTCCGCAGCGCCGACCCTTTCACGTCTGATCCGCACAGCGCGCGAGGTCAACGACCATCGTCCGCACCATGTCGCTGAACAGGTCGTCGAAAAGGCCAAGAGGTTTCGTTCGCCAACCGTTGCCTGTCTGGGTCTGACCTTCAAGGCAAATGTCGATGATGTGCGGGAAAGTCCGGCAATCGAAGTTGTCGGGTTGATCGCCAAGTCGCTACCGGACGTCGATATCCTTGTGTGCGACCCCTATGTCAGCACGATGCCGCCATTGTTGGCCAAATACGAGAACCTTCGGCTGGAAGGTGCGTATCAAGCCGTGGAGCGCGCGGATATTGTCGTCCTTTTGGTGGAACACGAACCTTTCAAAGCCATGAGGCACACGCGCCTTGGCGGCAAGGTGATCTACGACACCCGTGGCGCCTGGCATTAGAGCCCTTCCGGCAAGAAGCGGGAAAGCCTTCTGCGGCAGCGAATACATCCAACATATGAGGTTGCTGCTCGCCGGCGGCAGTCGCATCCTGTATTGAATGTATAAGACTGGAACCACGCACAGCGGGCCGGTTCACAGGACGGAAACGAGGCAGAATGAATGTCGGGCGGGCAGTAGATTTCGATATCGTGGTAATCGGCGGCGGTATAGTCGGTCTCTCGACAGCCATGCAGCTATCGCAGCGGTTTCCCGGATTGGCGATCGGCGTCCTGGAAAAGGAACAGATGCTGGCCAGCCACCAGACGGGGCGCAACAGCGGCGTCATCCACGCGGGCGTCTACTACGAGCCCGGCAGCCTGAAGGCGACATTCTGCCGTGAGGGCAGTGCTGCGACAATGCAGTTCTGCAAGCAATACGGCATCCGCTTCGACCAGCGCGGCAAGATGCTGGTGGCCACCAGCAGGGACGAGCTGCCGCGCATGGAAAAGCTCCATGAGCGCGCGGTCGCCAATGGGCTTGAGGTTCACCGCGTCAGCAAGGACGAATTGACGGAACGCGAACCGCATGTTGCCGGGCTTGCGGCTTTGTTCATCCCGGCTTCCGGCATCGTCGACTATGGTGAAATCACCCGGTGCATGGGCGCACTGCTTATCGAAGCCGGGGGCACCATTCTGACCGATGTGGAAGTATCCCAGATCAACGAGCAGCCCGATGGCGTGGAAATGACCCTCGATACCGGCATGCTGCTGAGTGCCCGGCATGTCATTGTCTGCGCCGGGGTCAATGCCGACCGGCTGGCTCGCATGTGCGGCCTGGCGAAAGACATTGCAATCATCCCTTTCCGCGGCGAGTATTTTCGCCTTAGCGCCGACAAGAACAATATCGTCGATCACCTTATCTACCCTATCCCGGAACCGTCTTTGCCGTTTCTCGGTGTACACCTAACGCCGATGATCGGCGGGTTCATCACCGTCGGTCCAAATGCCGTGCTTGCATTTGCCCGCGACGGCTATCGCTTAGGCAACATTGCCCCCAAAGACCTCTGGGAGATGGTTCGCTTTCCCGGATTTCGCCGTGTCATGATGGACAACATCCGGTATGGAGTGTCCGAAATGGCCAACTCCTTGAGCCGTCGGCGCTATCTCGCCTTGTGCCAGCGCTACTGTCCCGAACTCGAACTGTCCGATCTTCATCCGCATCCGGCCGGTATCCGCGCCCAGGCGGTAAGCCGCGATGGCCGGCTGTTGCATGATTTCCTAATCGAGCGGACGGCGCGCACCATCCATGTCCTCAACGCACCGTCCCCGGCGGCGACGTCGGCGCTTCCGATCGGCAAACACATCGCCGACCTCACACAGACGCATTTCGCCTACTCCCCCTCTTCGCGCTGACGCGGCCTATTTTCTTCTACAGGCCCGGAGCCCCGCACGGTCCACCGCAATCGCCCACAAAAAAACGCCTTCCCTTTTTTTTGAAGAGGAAAGGCGCTCAGGGACGTTGGCTCCATCTCATCCAGGAAGGATGAGGGTATGACGATAGCGCATACCCGCGGAATAGATATTGCCACAAATGGAGTAGGAGGCTCGCTTCTTCGGGTAGAAGAAGCACCGGAATTGCGGCACGAATGGAAGCCCTCTGATCACCCTTCCAAGACAGCCGGCTATGCACCTTTTGATTGCATCCGGCGCAGACATTCTTCCTGATGCAGTACGTTTCGCCCATTCTGCGTCGGCGATCTCCTGTTTTGAAAGACTGTCTTGCCAGCAAGCGGCCCGTGGCTTCCAAAACGGCTTCCCCTCCGGCTATGGGCCGCTGCGCAACGCAGTCCTTTGCATTCGTTGTTCAGGATACCGCCCTCATCACATCGGTGGATACGGCCGCTGTCTGATGTACCACCGATTGGTGTGGTTCGCGGAGCCAAGAAAGTTGGCAAGATGAAGAATAAAGAAACCAATCTGAATCTGGCGATCGGGCGGTGCTGCATGATTAAGATCAACGTGAAGAGCGATAACTATTTGAGTGTGTCCGGGGGCGCCCGCAGCGTCTACAGTTCGCCTGCTGTGTGGACCAGCGCTTCGTCCAGCACGACCGCGGCAACGATTGCCGGGGCCCTCAGCGTTGTCCAGCCGTCATCGACAACGTCTTCGGAAGGTAGCACTCTGGACGCCACGAGCGGTCAGGGCGCGGTAGCCGCGAAGCTCCTGCCTTCAATCGGCACGCCGTCGTCGATGCCTGGGTCAGCGTCCGCGGAAAACCCGGCGGGCGGAAAAATTGTCGATACCCTGCTCGCCCCCGTGGCGGGGACTGTCGGCAAATCGTCCGCGACCTCTTCACCGGGCAGTGCCGAAGATCTGTCGAATACTCAAACCGCCAGCCTGACGACAACCGCCGCTGCCGTCAGCTCGCCGTCGGCGGCGCTCGATCCGACATCCTCGGAAAGCCGCCTGACCAACGAGGCTGTTACTGGTCCGATCGTCAGCCCCTCCGCAGATTCGACGTCCGCAGCAATCGCGGCTGAACCGGCCGCTGGCAGCGCGAACATGACCAGTCCGTTTTCAACATTCAGCGCGTTCGCCGCGCGTATGGCTGCTGCCGAAGAGCCTTCTGCAGAATCGGCCGCGGTCAGCAACAATGCGGCTCTCGCCGCAACGGCAACCAACAAGATCGTGCTCGAAAACATGAAGCAGGGCACGTCGCGCAACGAATGGACTGTCGACGGTGATGGTGACAGCAATATCCAGGGGTTTGCGACGCAGATCAGCTCCAACATAGGACAAACCGTCGATTTCAAGATCGCAACCGATTCGACGAACTACCGCCTGGACATCTACAGGCTGGGTTATTACGGCGGGGACGGGGCCCGCAAAGTCGCGACGATCAACAAGTCGCTCACGACTGCACAGGTGCAGCCGCATCCGATTGTCGATATTTCGATCGGGTTGATCGACTGCGGCAACTGGTCGGTGTCGGCGAGTTGGACAATTCCGGAAGACGCTGTTTCCGGGGTCTATTTCGCAAAGCTGGTCCGCGAAGACGGCACAGAGGGTCAGAGCATGGTTCCGTTCATCGTGCGCGATGACGGCTCCACCAGCGATATCGTTTTCCAGACGTCCGACACCACATGGCAGGCTTACAACGCATGGGGTGGCGCCAGTCTCTACTACGGCCAGGTCCCCGTCGATCCTGCCGACATGATCGGCTACACGCCGCCCAACTGCGCCTGCAGCCTGACAGCCATCGGCCGCGCCTCGGCAGTGAGCTACAATCGCCCGTTTATCACCAACACCAGCCCGATCGGCGGTACCCACGACTTCATATTCGGCGCCGAGTCCTCGGCAATCGAATGGCTGGAGCAGAACGGTTACGACGTTTCCTACATCTCGGGCGTCGATACCGCGCGAAACGGCAGCCAGTTGCTCAATCACGATGCGTTCCTGTCCGTTGGGCATGACGAATATTGGTCCGCCGAGCAGCGGACCAATGTCGAAGCCGCGCGGGATGCAGGGGTCAACCTCGCCTTCTGGAGCGGGAATGAGATTTATTGGAAAGTCCGCTGGGAAAACAGCATCGATGGCAACGGCACGCCTTACCGCACCATGGTCTGTTACAAGGAAACGTGGGGTACCAGCACCGATCCGAGCGATATCGGCACCGGCACATGGCGCGACCCGCGCTATGCAGACCCGGGGCAGAAGCCTGAGAACGCGCTTACGGGGACGATGTATACCGTCGATAGCTACCGGCAAGACGCGATTTCCATCCCCTACGATTATTCCAACCTTCGCTTCTGGCGCAACACGGATGTGGCCAACATCCTGCCAGGTCAGAGTTTCGAGCTTGTAAGGAACATTCTCGGTTACGAATGGAACTCTGACGTCGAAAATGGGTTCAGGCCTGCTGGCCTCATCAACCTTTCGCTGTCGAGCATTGCGGTGGATACCTATCTGCGCGACTATGGTACGACGGTCGGCCCGGGCAATGCGACGCACAGCCTGACCATGTACCGCGCGGAAAGCGGCGCGCTCGTCTTCAGTGCCGGTACGGTTTTCTGGTCCTGGGGTCTGAGTGCAAACCATGAAGGCGCTGCCACACCCACCGACAAGAACGTGCAGCAGTCGATGGTCAACATGTTCGCCGATATGGGCATTCAGCCCGCGACGCTCGATGCAAGCCTGATTCTCTCTACGCAGTCCCCGGACCAGATCAAGCCCACCTCGACCATTACATCCCCGATCGTTGGTGCAAGTTTCCTCGAGGGACAGCACGTCGCGGTTACCGGAACCGCGCAGGACTTCGGCGGCGGCATCATTGCCGGTGTCGAAGTCTCCACCGATGGCGGCGCGTCCTGGTTCAAGGCGACAGGGCGGGAAAACTGGAGCTATAACTGGGTCGTTCAGGCCAGCGGCACCTACACGATCCGGTCGCGTGCCGTGGATGATAGCGTCAACATGGAGACCCCGGCGGCTGGAAAACAGGTGACGGTATCCCTACCCTCGTCGTCTAATCTTTGGACGATGGCATCAAAGCCGGCGGAAGAAACCGTCCTCGACCGGAATGGCGTCGAAGTCGGTGTCCGTTTCCAGGCCAACACCAGCGGTACCGTCTCTGCCATCCGCTTCTACAAGGGCTACTACAACGTCGGCGACCACGAGGTCAGCCTGTGGACGAACAGTGGAACGTTGCTTGCAACGGCTCTGTCGACGGGAGAGTCGATCACGGGCTGGCAGACGGTTTCCTTCTCCAGTCCGATTCAGATCACTGCGGGCACAACCTTTGTCGCCTCCTACCACACCGACGGCTATTATTCGCAAACACCGGGATATTTCAGTAGTGCCTATACGAAAGGGCCCCTGACGGTTGCTCAAAATGGTGGTGTCTATGCCTATGGAGTCAACTCGACATTCCCCGGCAACAATTTCGATGGCAGCAATTATTGGGTCGATGTCGTCTTTAACGCATCGACGGTCAACACCCCTCCTGTTGCCAACAACGACAACGGATACAGTGCTACCCAGAACACGGCGATAACGATCGCGGCAACGGATGTGCTTGCCAATGATACCGATCCAGACGGCGACGCGCTCTCCGTCACCGGCGCCAGCAACGCCGTCAACGGAACGGTCAGTTATAGCGCCCAAAACAACACGTTCACCTTTACGCCGACGGCGGGCTATACCGGCACCGCAAGCTTCTCATACAGCGTTTCGGACGGCAGGGGTGGTACGGCTTCAGCACAGGTTTCGATGACAGTTGCCCCGCCCTCTACGGCGGTGAGCCTGTTCACCGCGGCCGACACTCCGGCAATCACTGCAGCCAACGATCCGAACTCCGTGGAACTCGGCATGAAGTTCATCGCCTCGGCTGGAGGCACGGTAACCGGTGTCCGCTTCTACAAGGGCACCACCAACACCGGCACCCACACCGGCTCGCTCTGGAGCAGCACCGGTGCGCGGCTTGCGACGGCGACCTTTACCAACGAAACGGCAAGCGGCTGGCAAAGCGTGACCTTCGCGCAACCGGTCACCATCACGGCCGGCACGACCTATGTGGCGAGCTATCACACCAACGGCAACTATGCATTGACGCAAAATTACTTCGCAACCAGCCGCACCAATGGCCCGCTGACCGCACCGGCCAGCTCCACGAGCGGCGGCAATGGCCTGTATGCTTACGGAACAGCCAGCATATTCCCGACGGGAACCTTTAACGCTTCGAATTACTGGGTCGATGTGCTTTTCAACCAGGCTACGCCGACGCAGAACACCCCACCCGTCGCGGTCAACGATCCCGGCTATTCGGCGACCACCAACACACCCCTCGTCATCCAGGCGTCGTCGTTGCTGGCAAATGACACCGATGCCGATGGCGATACGTTGACCATCACGGGCGCCAGCGGGGCCGTCAATGGTTCTGTTTCCTTCAACAGTCAGGCAAACACCGTCACATTTACTCCGACGGCCAGCTACACCGGCGCGGCAAGCTTTACCTATGCCATCGCCGACGGAAGGGGTGGTACGGCTTCAGCACAGGTTTCGATGACAGTTGCCCCGCCCTCTACGGCGGTGAGCCTGTTCACCGCGGCCGACACTCCGGCAATCACTGCAGCCAACGATCCGAACTCCGTGGAACTCGGCATGAAGTTCATCGCCTCGGCTGGAGGCACGGTAACCGGTGTCCGCTTCTACAAGGGCACCACCAACACCGGCACCCACACCGGCTCAATCTGGAGCAGCACCGGCACGCGGCTTGCGACGGCGACCTTTACCAATGAAACGGCAAGCGGCTGGCAAAGCGTGACCTTCGCGCAACCGGTCACCATCACGGCCGGCACGACCTATGTGGCGAGCTATCACACCAACGGCAACTATGCGATAACGACCAATTACTTCGCAACCAGCCGCACCAACGGCCCGCTGACCGCACCGGCCAGCTCCACGAGCGGCGGCAATGGTGTGTACGCTTACGGAACAGCCAGCGTATTCCCGACGGGAACCTTTAACTCTTCGAATTACTGGGTCGACGTGCTGTTCAACCAGGCTGCGCCGGCACAGAACACGCCACCAGTCGCGGCCAACGATCCAGGTTATTCGGCAACAGCCAACACACCCCTCGTCATCCAGGCGTCGTCGTTGCTGGCAAATGACACCGATGCCGATGGCGATACGTTGACCATCACGGGCGCCAGTGGTGCGGTCAATGGGTCCGTCGCGTTCAACACGCAGGCTAACACGGTGACGTTCACGCCGGCGGCCAACTACACCGGCGCGGCAAGCTTTACCTATGCCATTGCCGACGGCAGGGGCGGTACCGCTTCAGCACAGGTTTCGATGACGGTTGCCCCGCAAAGCACCACGCAAAGCGTCTTCGCCGCCAACAGCACCCCGACCGTCATCTCGGTCAACGATAACAACCCGGTCAATCTCGGCATGAAGTTCCAGGCCGATACGGCAGGCTGGATCTCCGGAATTAAATTCTACAAGGGTGAGACCAACACAGGGGCCCACACGGGCTACCTCTGGAGTTCCACCGGAACACTGCTCGGCACTGCAACCTTCGCCGGCGAAACCGCGAGCGGCTGGCAATCGGCCAACCTCAGTCAAGAGGTCGCGATCCAGGCGAACACGACCTATGTCGTCTCCTACAGCAGCAATGGCAGATACTCGGTCACCAACAATTTCTTCACAGGCGATGTAACCAACGGCAACCTTCGCGCACTCTCCTCAGCGCTCAGCGGCGGTAACGGCGTCTATGCTTACGGGGCGAGCGGACTTTTCCCGGCAAGCACCTACAACAGCTCGAACTACTACGTGGATGTGGCGTTCAGACAGCAATTGGCGGCGTAGAACAGATGAATGGGATGACGGACGACAAACGGCTACCGGTAACGGTGCTCTCGGGCTTTCTCGGAGCGGGCAAGACGACATTACTGAACCATGTCCTGCACAATCGCGAAGGCCTCCGCGTAGCCGTCGTCGTCAACGACATGAGCGAGATCAATATCGATGCGGATCTCGTTCGCGACGGCGGTGCCGATCTGTCGCGAACGAACGAAACACTGGTCGAACTGACCAACGGCTGCATATGCTGCACCCTGCGGGACGATCTCCTGAGCGAAGTCCGCCGGCTCGCCACGGAAGGGCGTTTCGACTACCTGCTGATCGAGGCAACCGGAATTGCCGAGCCCTTGCCGGTCGCGGCCACATTCTCGTTCCGGGATGAAACCGGTGCGGCCCTCTGCGATATCGCCAGGCTTGACACGATGGTATCCGTCGTCGATGCGGCAAATCTGCTGTCCGACTATTCCAGCGCGGATTTCCTCAGCGATCGCGGCGCAACGCGCGACGAGGACGATAAGCGAACACTGGTCGATCTGCTTGTCGAGCAGATCGAATTCGCCGATGTCGTTGTCGTCAACAAGGTATCCGAGGTCCCGGCTGAAACGCTGGGCGCCGTGCGCCGGATCATCGCAGCGCTCAATCCCGATGCCCGCGTCATTGAAACGGACTTCGGACAATTGCCGCTCGCGGCCATCCTCAACTCGGGCCTTTTCAGCGAAGCGAAATCGGCCCGACATCCGCTCTGGCACAAGGAACTTTACGGCTGGGGGGACCACGTCCCTGAAACGGCGGAATACGGCATTACGAGTTTCGTCTACCGGGCACGCCGCCCTTTTGACCCCGCCAAACTCCAGGATGTCCTTGCGCAAGACTGGCCCGGTCTGATCCGTGCCAAAGGTCATTTCTGGCTTGCCACCCGGCCTGACTGGATCGGCCTGCTGTCGATTGCAGGCACGCAGCGCCGCGTGGAATCCAAGGGCCTGTGGTGGGTTACTGTCCCGCGGGCGCACTGGCCGAAACACCCTCAGTTTATCACGCTGCTCAACAGCCATTGGAGCCCCGTCTGGGGTGATCGCAGGCAGGAACTCGTCTTTATCGGCGCCGGTCTTGACGAAGGCGCTATCCGCTCAGCGCTCGACGGCTGTTTGATCGGCGAGGAGAACGGCTTCGATCCGCAGGTTGGCCGCGATCTCTTTGATCCCTTCCCGCCCTGGCAACACGCACATGCAGCCTAATTCACACCAACAACAAGCGCAGGAGATGACAATGGCCGAAGAACTCTATGCCGACGGAATTGCCGAAATCACCATCACCGGAACGATTGTCCGGATCGACCTGATGTCGCTTTCTCCAAGCGAACGCGATGCGGACAACAATCCGCGGCCGGTTTTCCGCCAGCGGATCATCATGCCGGTGGACGCCTTCGCCAATGCCGTCGATCTCATGCAGAAAGCCATGACTGGCCTCGTGGAGGCCGGCGCCATCCGCCGGATTGGCGATATCGGGCAAATTTCCGCAAGCGAGGCCGTTCAGCAGCCTGCGTCGTCGGCGAACGCATCGCCCAATTTCAACTGACCGTGTAACGCCATTTTTGTCCAAGTGAGGCCATGAGTACATTCGCGCACACAAATCTCCAGTGTCTGGTGCTGGTCGGCCGCCATCATGGGGTCGATCTCTCACCCGAAAGGCTGATCCACGATTATGCCGTGGGTGAGCAGGCGGTTCCCATGCGGCAACTCCTTCGCATGGCAAAAGATGCGGGTTTGCGTGCGCGAAACATTCAGACCACGTGGCGAGCGCTGTTTCAGATGGGCGACGCCTACCCCTTGCTCGCCGAACTCGAGAACGGCAACTGGGTCGTTATCGCCGGCGCTGCCGGCGAAGGCGATAACGAAATGATCCGGATCCTCGATCCGCTGGCGCAGCGCCCGGAATTCATTCTTTTGGATGAAGCCCAGTTTTCCAAGCGCTGGCGCGGATCGGTCATACTGGTCAAACGGAGCTACCGTCTGTCAGACAATGACCAGCCGTTCGGCTTTCGGTGGTTCGTACCGGAAATCGTCCGGCAGCGCAGTTTGCTCAGGGATGTTGCACTGGCCGCCTTCGTTCTCTACGGGCTCGGGCTTGCAACACCAATCTTCTTCCAGCTCGTCATCGACAAGGTGCTCGTCCATCAGAGCTATTCGACGCTTGTGGTTCTCACCGTCGGTATCGGTATAGCGCTGATCTTCGACGCCGCTTTCACCTTTCTGCGGCGCTACATGCTGCTCTACGCCACCAACAAGATCGATATCCGCGTCGCGACCCGGACTTTCGCCCATCTCCTCAATCTGCCGATCGCGCTGTTCGAACAGGCATCGGCGGGTGTGCTGGTCAAGCACATGCAGCAGACGGGGCGGATTCGCGAATTCCTGACGGGGCGGTTGTTCCTGACCCTTCTCGATGCTCTCTCACTTCTGGTCTTCTTGCCGATCCTCATTCTCTACAGCGTCAAGCTCACTTTTGTGGTGCTTGGATTTGCAGCCCTTGTCGGCCTGGTGGTGATGGTGCTGGTGGGACCTTTCCAGCGGCGGCTTCAGTCGCTCTATCAGGCAGAAGGGGAACGGCAGGCGCTGCTCGTCGAAACGGTACATGGGATGCGCACCGTCAAATCGCTGGCGCTCGAGCCCCGCCAGCGGCAGGTATGGGACGACCAGTCCGCACAGGCGATCTCCGTACGGTTCCGCGTCGACAAGATCTCCACCATTGCACAGGCCCTGACCGGGCTCCTGGAGAAACTGATGAGCGTCGCAATCATCGGGCTTGGCGCACTCGATGTCTTCAGCGGCTCCATGACGATCGGTGCACTCGTTGCGTTCAATATGCTGGCTGGCCGGGTCTCCGGTCCTCTGGTCCAGATCGTCACCATGGTTCACGAGTATCAGGAAGTGGCGCTTTCTGTGCGCATGCTCGGCGAGATCATGAACCAGAAACCCGAGCAATTCGGCCGCGGCCGCGGTATTCGGCCCCAGCTCAAGGGCCGTATCGAATTCGACAAGGTGACGTTCCGTTACGGACCAGACGGCCCGCCGGCGCTTGACGACGTGTCTTTCACGGTTCCCGCAGGTTCCGTCTTCGGCATTGTCGGCAAGAGCGGATCCGGCAAGACCACCGTGACCCGGCTGATCCAGGGGCTCTACCAGAACCAGCAGGGGCTGGTGCGGGTCGACGGTTACGATAGCCGGGAAATCGACCTCGTTCATCTGCGCTCGAGCATCGGTGTGGTGCTGCAGGATAACTTCCTGTTCCGGGGATCCGTGCGCGACAACATCGCCGCCGCAAAGCCCGACGCCAGCATCGAGGAAATTATCGAAGTTGCCCGCATCGCCGGCGCCGAGGAATTCATCGAGCGGCTGCCGCGCGGGTTTGAATCGATGCTGGAGGAAAACGCCTCGAACCTTTCCGGCGGACAGAAACAGCGCCTAGCAATCGCGCGGGCGCTGATCACCAATCCGAAACTGCTCATTCTCGACGAGGCCACCAGCGCGCTGGACCCCGACAGCGAGGCAATCCTGCGGCAGAACCTGAGCAAGATCGCCGCCGGGCGCACCGTCATCATCGTTTCCCACCGCCTGACGACCCTGGTCGATGCCGATGCCATCCTGGTGGTGGATCGCGGCAAGGTCGCCGATATCGGCCGCCACGATCAGCTCGTGTCGCGCTGCATTACCTACCGCCACCTGTGGACGCAGCAAACGAGGCAATCCGCATGAACGCCCGCCCGGAGAAGCTTCACAAAAACCTCCCCGTTCCCGTCAAAAGGCCGGGAACCGAAATCGTCCTCAAGCGCGAACTGCCGCCGGTCATCGCCGAGTTCCAATCCGATGCCGTGGAACTGGAAGAGCGCGTACCACCGAAAATCGCCAGGCTCACGCTCTATGGCGTGACGGCACTGATTGTAAGCGCGGTGATCTGGGCCTCGGTTTCCAAGATCGACGAAGTCGTCATTGCCCCCGGCAAACTGATCACCACCCGTCCAACCATCATTGTCCAGCCGCTGGAAACCTCGATCATCCGTACGATCGACGTCTCCACCGGAGATGTGGTGCGTGCAGGTCAGACGCTCGCGACGCTCGACGCGACATTCAGCCAGTCGGATGTCGATCAGCAGCACGCGAAATTCGAAGCGCTCGATGCGCAGGTCAAGCGGATCGAGTCGGAACTCTCGGGCGCCGACTACGCCAAGCTGGCCGGCAATTCCGCCGATGAAGCGTTGCAGGTTCAGCTCTTTGCACAGCGCCACGCTTTCTATACGGCGCAATTGCAGAATTTCGGACAGCAGATCGCAGGTCAGGCCGCTGCGATGGAGGCCGGAAAGAACCAGGAAGCCGTGCTCGCCAGACGGCGTGACAACCTGATCCTGATCGAGAATGCGCGCGAGACGCTCTACAAGAACGACACCGGATCGCTTGTGGCGTTCCTCGGTTCGCGCGATGCGCGGCTTGATGTCGATACCGATATTTCAGCGCTGCAGGGCAAGGCGGCGGAAGCAAAACACTCGCTGGCAAAACTGACGGCGGACCGGCAGGCCTTTATGGAGGATTTCCGGCGCGCATCGATGGAACAGCTGGTGGAATTGCGCAACCAGCGCGATACAACCGGTGAAGAACTGAAGAAGATGACCCTTCGCCGCAACATGGTCACATTGACCGCCCCCGCCGATGCCGTTGTTCTGGATCTCGCCCAGCGTTCGGTTGGCTCGGTCGTCCGCGAAGCGGAACCAATCGTGACACTTGTTCCACTCAACGTCCCGCTGGAAGCCGAAGTGTCGATCGGTTCGCAGGATATCGGCCGCGTGGCGGCTGGCAAGGAAGCGCGGGTCAAGCTGGATGCATACCCATTCCAGAAGTTCGGGACCGTCACCGGCACGGTCAGGATCATCAGCCGCGATGCCTTCCCTGCGCCAGAACAACAGGCTGGTTCCACGCAACCGGCCGCTCCATTTTTCAAGGCGCGCGTTTTGTTGGCCGGAAACCTTCTCCAGGCGCCGAACGAACCCGTACGGCTCCTGCCGGGAATGACCGTTTCCGCAGAAATCAAGGTCGGAAACCGGACGGTGATTTCCTACTTCCTCTACCCCCTCCTGCGTGGTCTGGACACAGCCATCCGCGAACCTTGAGCGCCTTGACGCCGCAGCAGGCGTGCCTTGCAGGCGTCAGGCGAGATCATCCAGCGTGTAGGCGCGGATGTAATCGATCTTCATGTCCGAACCATTCGGCAGACCATCCGCCGGGGCGCCCGCCATACCGCCCACAGCAAGATTGACCAGCATGTACATCGGATCATGCATGTCGGAGGGCGTATCGGCACGCGCGACCGCGACGTCATCGAAATACCAGACGATTTCATCCTCCTGCCACAGCACGCCGTAGGTGTGGAAGCCTTCCGTATCCGCCACGCTGACCGCAGTGGACACGGACGTCTGCTGCCCCGTCTCGTTCGAGTGAACGCTCACGTGCACGGTGTTCGGGTCCTGGCCGCGCATTTCCACGACATCCAGTTCCGGCGGCCAGGAGCCGTCTTCCGGCAGCAGCCAGAACGCCGGCCAAGCACCCCTGTCGTCCGGCATATCCGCGCGGATTTCGAAATAGCCGTAGGTCTGGGCGAATGAGCCATGTGTCGTCAGCATGCCGGACGTATAGGCGTACCCCTCAACCTGCGAGCGGATTGAGGCAGGCGTTTGCTCCGCCGTGATCGTCAACACGCCGTTGTCGATTGAAAACGGATTGACGGCGGATGTGGGCGCATAGAGGGGATTGACGTACCACTGAAGCTCGCCGTTTCCCGACAAGGTGGCGCCTTTTTCCGGCGCCCACCAGTATTTGGCACTCCACACGCCGCTCGTCCCGTTGATCAGCTGAAGCGTGTCGAAATGATCGCCGAATGTCTCGACCAGACGGGACCGGTCCAGGCTAAGCTCGAACTGACCGGCATTCAGATCGGTAATGTCCGTGTCGGCAAAAACCAGGCTTTCCCCGTCGCCAAGATCGAACCGGAGATTGGCCCCTTCCTGCGTGGCCGCGCCGAGCAGCTGATCGAAAGATGTCAGCGCGTAGCCGTTCAGCCGCACGATATCGTCAGCGGCGAAATCGGTGATCAGGTCGCTGCCATTTCCCTTGGCGAAAATGAACGTGTCCGCACCCGCACCGCCCGTCAGCACATCGTTGCCGCCGCCGCCGTCCAGCGTCTGCTGCCCGGAGGCGCCGCGGATGATATTGTCCGCGGAATTTCCGAAGGCATGGCGTAGATTGCCGGTGACGGTGAGGTTTTCGAAGTTTTCCGGCAGCGTATAGCTCATCCACGTACTGATCGTATCGATACCCTGCCCTGCCGCCTCGTAAGCCCGGTTGATCGCCGAGTAGAGATAGTAGATATCGTCGCCTGTCCCGCCCGTCATCGTGACGTTGACGGCACTGTCGCCCCACATCGAATCATTGCCCGCCGTTCCGCGCAAGACCGGGCCGGAGCCAGTGGCCGAGAAGAACCCGTTGGAAGCACCGCTGTAGAACAGGGGTTGCCCAACTGCGTTCAAAACGGATTTACGCATGATTATCTCCTGTCGATCCTGCCGCACGCGGCCCACAACATCGGAAAGTGACATCGATGTCCTAGCGCACCCAAACTAAAGCAGGTTTTCGATTCCCCCCAATGACGGATCGAGATAAACGCCTGAAACCATCAGGCGGCGTTAATACACAGACAAGAGATCCTGTTCTGGATCAAGTGTGATCGATTTCGGACCATGTTGTGCCGTCATTTGTGGATGATGCTCTCCCGCAGGAGGTCCCGGCTGGCTGGCTGTCCCAGCCGAACAATCCCGACAGGCGCCCGGAAATCACCCGGGCACCTTGAGCGGGTTCTCATACCGTCTGCCCTAACCCAGACCTCTGCCCATGCTCTTTTTGTGACGGAGGCGATGACAGGCTTGTCGTTTGCGAAGAAGTTCCATGCCTCGCAGCATTTGCCGATGATGGTTTGGTCATCATTGAAGACGGTGAAAGCGAAGTTGTTCTGGCGCAGACGCCGCCAGGCGTTTTTGATTGATGGTGTGGATGGCACCTGCTTCCGCCGGCGACTTCCGGCATAGTTTGGGAGTCGTTGTCCCCAATCGAGGAGCCTCCCATGTCTGAGCTTGCTACCGTTTGAATTGACTTGGCAAAGAACGTCTTCCAAATCCATGGTGTCGACAATATTGGGCGAGTTCTTGTCCGTCGTCAGATCCGCAGCAGCCAGTTTATCGCCTTTTTCATAAAGAGCGCGCCTTGCTTGATCGGTATGGAGGCCTGCTCGGACGCTCACGATTGAGGCCGTAAACTTCAGGAGATGGGCATGACTTACAGGTGATACCACCGTCGTATGTTAAGCCCTACGTGAAGCGTGAAGAAGAATGCCGCCGATGCAGCTGCGATTTGCGAGGCCGTCACACGTCCTACGATGGGTTTCGTCGCAGTTCGGACCGAAGCATGCTCGTCGATTATAGTCCTGCATCGTACACGAGATTTTCTTGTCCGGCAGCGAACACAGATCGGTCGAGCCTGTGCAACTCATCGTTTTTTAAGCTGCCTTCCTAGCTTTCGCATCTGCCATTTTTTGGTATCGTCGGCCTCGTGCATTGCAATTCCGATAAGATCGGACAACATGCTGCGACGGCATCGTCCGACGGCCAGTTCTTCCAAGCGAGTTGGAGTTCCCACATTGGCAACCTCCTTCAAACACTTCGGTCATTTTTCATATCCAGCATGTCAAGTTTTCAGATCCGGATGGACAGATTAGAGTTGATTTGACAGAAATGTGCGCAACCTTTCGCTTTGCGGCCGCGTAAGAACCTCTTTGGGATGCCCCTCTTCGGCAATCACGCCCTGGCTGAGGAACACGACGCGATTGCCCACGTCGCGCGCGAACGCCATCTCGTGGGTGACCACGATCATGGTGCGCCCTTCCTCCGCCAGAGACCGCATCACGCGCAGCACTTCACCGACAAGTTCGGGATCGAGCGCCGATGTCGGCTCGTCGAAGAGCATGATTTCCGGCTCCATCGCCAGCGCGCGGGCAATCGCCACACGTTGCTGCTCCCCGCCGGACAGGAAGGCCGGAAAAGCGTTGCGACGGTGTGAAACACCGACCCTGGCGAGATAGGCGTCCGCCTTCTCGCCGGCTTCGCTGCGCGATTGGCCGAGCACCCGCATCGGGCCGAGCATGACGTTTTCCCGCGCCGTCATGTGGCTCCAGAGATTGAACTGCTGGAACACCATGGTCACGCGGGTCCGCAAACGGGTGAGCGCCGCGGCATCGCCGACAAACAGTCCACCTGACCCGTCGCGTTTCAGCCCCAACCTCTCTCCGAGCATGGTCAGGCTCCCTTCCGACGGGCGCTCGAGAAAATTGAGACACCGCAGAAACGTGCTCTTTCCCGAACCGGACGAGCCGATCATCGAGATGACGTCGCCGCGGCTCGCCTTGAGCGAAATGCCCTTCAGCACCTCGATGTTTCCAAAGCGCTTCTTGATATCGATTGCCTCAAGCATCGTGCTCATGGCGTCCTCCACTTTTTGAAAGCTGATCAGGGGCTGAGCAGCAAGCCGTCGCGATGCGGCTGCTTGCCGGCAATCTTGCCGATGCGCTTGCCTGTTTCGGCAATGCGGGTATCGGCGCGTGCATAAAAGACGCCGCTTGTCGTGGCCTTGACGGGCGTCACGGTGCCAGACAGCGGGTCGACGATTTCGGCAACCGTGTCATTGGCAAGGACGGTTTCTCCAAGCGGCCGCGTAAAGGCAAGAAGGCCAGCCGTCGGCGCAATCAGCGCTTCGGATCCCGCAAGCGGGGTCGCTTCGCACAAGGGTTCTGGCACTGGATCACGTTCGCCCTCGATGAAGCCGAGATGCATGAGGAACTGCACGATTGCCCGCGCATCCTTTTCAGCGACACGGCGATCGACATCCATGCGGCCGCGCAGTTCCACAGTCGTCGAAGCGCAGGACAGAGGGACCGGGACGTCGGGAAACGCCCGCGCCAAATCGATCCAGGGCCGGGCAACCGCCTCGTCGAACGGATTGTCACCGGAAACTTCGGCGAGCAGAACGGCCCGGGCGCCGAGATGAGCGGAGAGCGGCGCGAACGCATCGGCAAATGGCGGCTGGGTATAGAGGTGCACTTCAGCCTCTCCGTCGCAATGGAGATCGAGCACATAGTCTGCCTCCATCGCAAGGCTCATCAGCGCTTTTCGAAGCCGGTCGGCGGGGGTCGAGACCTTCCAGTCCAAGAGTTCCGCCCGTAGCGCCTGGCGTATCGTCTCGACATTCTCGACAGCGTCCCCGGTCAGTCGTCCGGCGACGCGGCTGGCCGCACCGCTGCCGAGATCCGGATAGAAACGGTTGAAATTCCTGCCGTCATAGCTGTCGAAACGGCCTTCCTGCTGACCAAGCGCAAACTGGGAAAGGCCGATCGGATTGGCCACCGGCACGACGCGGACATGGCCCACCAGCCTGCCCTCCGCCTCCAGCACTTCGAGCCGGTCGCAGAGCATCCGCGCCGCGATCATGCCGGGACCTTCGTCCGCATGCAGGCCACCCTGAACATAGACGTGCGGCCGCGCCAAGGGGTCGCCGAAGCTGAAGGATGTCAACCGGTGCGTCGTGCCGGCACCACGGCCTTCGACATCGAATCTGAGTTCATGCATGTCATGCCACTTTCAGTTGAATGGCCGATGCGGCCGGCGCCAACGTCTCGGCGCGATCGAGATGGCGCAGATAATGCCGCTCAAGTTTTCTGAACGCCTGGGCGAGAACGACCGTCAGAAAGAGGTAGATCACCGCAGCCACCCCGAATGATTCCGTCAGGACGAGATAATTGGTGTAGACGTCGCGCGCCACGCGCATGATCTCGACGATCGTGACCGTACTGGCAAGCGCGGTGGCATGGAGCATCATCACCACCTCGTTGCCGTATTGCGGCAGCGCGCGGCGCCATGCCGATGGCCAGACGATGTGTCGCATCACGGCAATGCGCCCCATGCCGATCGCGCGGGCGGCCTCCACCTCGCCGGGCGCAATCGCCTTGATGGCGCCGGCGAAGATTTCCGCCGAATAGGCGGTTGTGTTGATCGTCAGTGCCAGCCAGGCGCAGAACCACGGAGAACGAAAGAACACCCAGAGCGAGCTTTCTCTCAGCCAGTCGAATTGGGCAAGGCCGTAATAGAGAACGAAAAGCTGCACCAGCAACGGAGTGCCGCGGATGACATAGGTGAAAAACCACACCGGTTTGGCGATCCAGGGCGACCGCGCGGCGCGCGCGATGCCGAGGGGGATCGAGATCACCAGTCCGCTTGCGATCACCATCGCTAGCAGCAGCAGCGTGTTCTGCAGGCCGGCAAAAAATGCCGGCGCGGAGCTTGATATGATCGACCACGAGATCATGCGTCACCTACCCGTCGGATGCTCTTTGAGAAGCGTCGTTCCAGACCGGAGAAAAACAGGATGGAGACGGTCGTGACGCCGAGATAGATCAGGCCGATGAGCGCGTAGAACGTGAACGGCTCCCGCGTTGCGGCCGATGCAAGACCGGCGCGATGCACCATGTCGTCGAGGCCGATGATCGAGACGAGCGCGGTCGCCTTCAGCATCACCAGCCAGTTGTTGGTCAGCCCCGGAATCGCATGGCGGATCATCTGTGGCAGAAGAATGAGACGTGTGACCTGCGAACGGGAGAGCCCGTAAGCGGCGCCGGCCTCGAGTTGGCCCGGAGGAACGCTGAGGATGGCACCCCGGAACGTCTCCGTGAGATAGGCGCCAAAGATGAACCCGATCGTCAGGGTGCCCGCCGCAAACGGATTGATGTCGATGTAGCCCCAGCCATAGCTGGCCGACAGCCTGTTGAGCAGAATCTGCCCGCCGTAGAAGACCACGAGCATGAGCAGCAGGTCCGGCAGCGCCCGAACAACCGTCGTGTAGATATGCGCCGCCGTGCGCGCGGGGCCATTTCCGTAGACCTTGGCCAGAGCGCCGATCAGTCCGAAGAGACAGGCGATGGCCAGCGACACCGAAGCGACGCTTAGCGTGACCCGCAGGCCCGATAGAATCATCGGTAGATAGCCATGGAACACGGCGGCCTCCCTCCATCAGATCCCGTGCGCCACAAGCGCACGGGATCCCACCGGTGTTACTTCTTTGCGGATTGCGGCGTGACGTCGAAATCGAAGTATTTCGCGGCCATCGTCTTATAGGCGCCGTCGGCCATCAGGGTGGCGAGAGACGCATTGACGTTGGCGCGCAGCTCCGTTTCGCCCTTGCGCAGAGCGATCCCGACGCCGCCGTCGGTCCCTTCACCAAGAAACAGCGTATCGCCGATCTGCGCAAAACCTTCGCCTTCCGGCTTCTTCAGGAAGGATTCGGCAGAGACGACGGAGGAGCCAAAAGCGATATCGCCCCGGCCGGCGGCCAGTTCGAGATAGACGGCCGGTTCCTTGTCGACGGCCAGGACAGTGCTTTCCGGGTAGTTTGCCGCGATGTAATCAGCGCGCGGCGAATTGCGCAGCACGATGATGGTCTTGCCTTTCAGCTCCTCCGGCGACCAGCTCTTGAACTGGCCCTCCTTAGCCACCCAGCGCGAGGGAACGTCGTAGTAGGGATTGGAGAAATCGACGACCTGCTTGCGCTTTTCACTGATCGTCATCGAGGCGACGATGATGTCGAACTTGTTGGCATTGAGCGCCGGGATCATACCGTCCCATTCCTGCTGCACCATTTCGCACTTGGCCTTCATCTGGGCGCAGATGGCATTGGCAATATCGATGTCGAAGCCGGAAAGCGTGCCGTCGGGTGCGACGACCGAAAAGGGCGGATAATTTCCCTCGACGCCGACACGCACGGTCTTTTCCTCGGCGAAGGCCGCGGTCGCAACGACGGATGCAAGGGCGAATGCAGTGGCAAGTTTGAAACGCATGGTCTTTTCCTCCCTGAAATGCGCTAAACTGACTTTTCAATGGCAGTAAATTTTCATAGAGTCAATTAATGAAAACAGATTTTCATAGGCAAGCCACCTGGAACGCCGACGCCGATCGGCAATTTTCGTCTTCGCCGCTTGGCAGGAAGATCGCGACTTTCCTGCGTGACGGTTCGAGTTCGCAGCGGCAGCTTTCGGAGTTCGTCCTGCGCGACCCGGTGTTCGTCGCGACCCGCGGCATTGAGGATCTGGCCGCGGCAACGACGATTTCAGCCTCCACGATCAGCCGCTATGTCCGCGATCTCGGATTGGCGAACTATGCCGAATTCCGCTCGACGGTGGGCGAGACCGTCACTGAACTGATCGCACCCGTAACGAAACTGAATGCGACGATGCGGGACGAAAGGCAGCGAAATAGCGCCGTCGAGATGAGCATTGCGGCCGCCGAGTTCCATATTGCGGCGCTGCGCGACCCGCAGACCGCAGAGCTAGTCCGATCAACTGCAAAAACGCTATCATCGGCAACACGCATCTATGCGATCGGGTTCGGCTTCAGCGCGCATCTGGCGGCTATGCTGACACTTGCCTTGCAACCTTACCGCGAAAATGTCATCAACGTCGCACAATACGGCGGCACGGAGTCAGCGGCCGCACGGTTGATGTCGGTGACCGAGGGCGATTTGCTGGTCGCGATCTCCTTCCCGCGCTATTCGCGAGACGTGGTCGACATGGTCCGCTACGCCCGCGACAACGGTGCGCGCATCGTGGCGCTGACCGATTCCAGCGCCTCCCCGATCGCACAGTATGCAGATGACCTCCTGCTGGCGCCGGCACAGCATCCGGTGATTTCCAGCAGCAGCGTTCCGGCCATGGTTCTGATCGAAGCGCTGGTCTCGGAATTTCTCCTGGCCGATCCCGACAATGTGAAAAGGGCAGAAAAGCTGGCAACCGCGATCGCTTCCTATCTGGCGACCGACCATCGACCGTCAAGTTAGCAAAAAGCGGCCGTTTCATGAAAAGTTTCTTGGCACGTCTCGCCAATCGCCTCCTGTCTGTTCAACGCCTTCTATTGGGATTTTCTGGATCGAAATACCGAGACGCTGTGGAAAAATCACCGGCTTGCCCAGATCCACGCATCCTGGCACGCATTGGGTGAAAGCAAAAAGCAGAAGCGCTTCATTCTTCCTCACGAAATTGGACGCCGGCCAGCGCGGGTAAATGCGAGTAATCGTAGATGACGCGGAATAGGAACAGAACATGCCGAAGATCGTTAAAAAGGGAGACTTGCGGACCAAACTATGCGCGGCATGCGGCCTGCCATTTGCCTGGCGGCGGAAATGGTCGAAGAACTGGGATGATGTCAAATACTGCTCGCAGCGTTGCCGCCGCGAGAAGACCACTTAAAGCAAAAGCTGCATGGCATCGTTCGGAAAGAACCCTGAATGTCCGAACCAGGCGTGTCGTTTTGCATTTAATCGTGAGATTCATCTTCCAACAAAATCAAGCAATTAGAGCAATACAGAATTCGAGATTTGGCAGTTAATTTGAGAATTCACCCTGATTTTTTTCGTGGACCATTGCTAAAATGCCATCAGATTTGTTCACCTGATATTTTCACCGAATACCTCAAAGATAGTGACCCCTGCAAAAGCTCCGTTTACCGATGACTCTGCAATTTCGCCAAGCCGCAATCGTCCGGCATATCAAGATAGCAACGCTCGGCGCGCTTGCCTGTTCCGTTGGGGCGATCGCAGGCGTTTGCGTCATCAGCCTGCTCATTCCCGACCGTCCGTTTTGGGTGGAATTGCCCGTCGTGGCGTCAATAACGGCAGCGGTTACATTTCCGCTTCACTTTGTGCTTTGTCTACGCAACGAGGCGCTTCGCGAGACGCAAAAAGACCTTCAGCACGCACTCCATCATGATCCCGTCACGGGTACACTGCGCGCCAACGCATTTGCGACCTCGGTCGAGCAAGCGATAGACCGCAGGCGCCTGAGCACGGATGAAAGCCCGGATGGCGTCATGCTCGTTCTCAGGGTCGGCAATTTCGATGAGATCGGTCGTCGCTATGGCCCGCAATGGGCAGATACGCTGCTTCAATCGATTGTTCAGATCGTACATTCTGCCGTGCGCTATGGTGATCTCGTCGCCCGCCTTGCCTCCGACGAACTCGGGATCTATCTGCCAGGCACAACTGCGGAAAACGCCAGAGACATCAGCGAGCGCATCCGCGCACGGATAGACGAGACGACCTTCACAGCCGGGCAGGAGCGCCACATATCGGTGACGGTGCGGCTTGGTGGTACGAGGGTCGGAGACCAGGCCGACTTTCAGGCACTCCGCGAGGCAGCCAACCACGCCGCCCTTGCGGATGAAGAGGCTGGCCCCCTCCTGTTCCGGGAGCTGTTTTCGTAACCGGGAGGCTTTCGGGCCTGCTCTGCGGGGCTTCGCCTTCTCCTGTACACGGACGCGGAATGCGAACAGTTGTGGTTGCTCTTTAACGCCTCCCCTGTCGGTCAATCGAACCTGATGGATCGCCACGGCAGCCACGGACGCCGTTGCCGATCATCTGAATGCGGGGCGCCGTGGAGTTGTTGGTTTGTGCACCCCGCAGCGTCCGAGATGACCTTTTCCGCGCTCCCCGCAGAGCGGCCGCGTGCGGGCCACTGACATGGTAGGGGACAGGTCATATTGGTCATCTCGCCGGCTCCTCGCCGGTATTCGCTTCAATGGCCGCGACGCCGGCCGGGCTCAAGGCGCCGCAGCGCCAGACGCTGTAGACCGGCTGCGTATCCCAGTCGTAGTAGAAGGCCGCATCCAGCCTGCCTTCCTCCATCAGCGCGGCGAAGCTCCGGCGCACGGCACGGACCGCCCCCTCCCGCTCACGATCATCGACCGGGCAGGAAAGCGCGATGTTGGCAATGCCCCATTCCGTCACCCAGCACGGTTTGCCCTGCCCTTCCGGCTGACAAAAATCGAGGCGTGTCGTCACATAGCGCGCAAGCGCCACGTCACCTTTGCGCCCCGGGTAGAGATGGATGCCGTAACCATCGACCAGTTCATCGATCCCGCGCGCTCGCAGGAGCGAAAGGAACTCATCGGGATCGAGCCGTTCCATCCCGCGATCGTCGGCCTCGTCTGCGCCGAGATCGGAAAGTCCGGCGGAAATCAGAAGCGCGCCGCGGCTATGCACCGACGCACGCAATTCCTCTCGGGTGATCCGGACGGCATCGACATATGCGTCGAGCCCGCGCTCGAAGGCCGAGCGATTTGCGACGTCCGAAACGCTGCGCGGTGTCTGCCGCCCGGGTTTTTCGTAGACGGCGAGGTCGCCATTGTAGGCGCTGTAGTTTATTTCGTTTCCAGGCTCGACGGCGTCGATGCGGATGCTCATGCCATCGATGCGGCGAAACGCTTCGCGCAGCTGCGCGCGGTAACGATCGAGGTCGAGATCGGAAAGGCGCTGGACGTCCCAGATGCGTCCGAAACCGGTGCGAGGGCGGGTCTCCGGCGGATAGTAATCCTTGTTGCCGAGCTGGATTTCGAGGAGGATCTTCAGCCCGAGCCGATCCGCCATTTCGAGCGCTTCGATGCTCTTGTCCACCGTCCGCGACAGCGAAAGCCGGACATGGGTGATGCCACTCGCCGCGATATCCCGCAGCACGCGCTCCTGATCGGCGCGGGAAAGCCAGGCGAGGTTGACCCGGTTGATACCGATGCGATCGGGGAACGCATCGTCGGCGCCCGCCGGCGGCGCCGGGGCAAAGGCCCAGAACGTCGCCAGCACGCAAACGAGAGGCGCGCGCGGTCGAGCCCTCGCTGTCATTCGCTCAAAGTCCGATTTGCCCCAGAGCATTTCGGAAATTGGCCTCGCAGGCCGAATAGCGATCGATCACGGCCTGCGTGTCGATCTTGCCGAGGAAATTGGCGAGATGGGCGCGCTTGTCCGCCTCCCTGTTCCAGGTGGCCGCCTCGATATAGGGGAAGCCGATGAACTCCAGCATTTCCCGCATGCGGTCATCGACCGCGATCATCAGGGCGGGTGTGCCGGCCTGCATACCGATGATGCAGCCGTGGAAACGGCGGCCGAAGCAGAGATCGCGCGAAGACATCGCGCCCCGCCACTGGTTCGTATCGAAGTAGACCAGCAGCTCGGATTTCCGCTGCCATTTTTCCGAGTGCTTGTATTCGGTCGCGCCAGTGATACGCCCGCTCGCCCGGTCATAGACGATGTCATTGTCGTCGCCGGTCAGGGAGAGGTTGTAGGCAACGATCTCGTCCTGGACCACATAGCTTGCGACGCTGTCGGGCTTAAGCAACGCATGCGCATCGACGATCGTATCCGCGACACTGCCGAGATAACCGCCGAAGGCGATCTTCTGGGCTTCTGCCAGTCCCGGATTGGCAAGCGCGGAAAGTGACCGCTTCATCTCGTTCGGAGCGAAATAGAGCGATGGGCAGCCGGTCGGCTTGACGAACTTCATGCCCTGCTCCCTGAGAAACTCGGCAGTGAAATAGCCGCGGGTAAGGAAGAAACTCTCCTTTTTCCTCAAGACATCAAGGAACTGGAGCGTACCGGCCGGCAGCAGTTCCTTGAGACCCTCCTTGCGCTGGATACCGATGCCCATCACCACGACCGGCATCTTCAGCTTGGCGAAGATTTCCGCTTCCAGGTCCGCGGAGTAGCCGGGCCGCAAAAGGTTGGCGGAGGCGAAAACGCAAATATCGAACTCGCGGTTGACGCGCTCGTAGAGGTCTTCCGATTCCCGGTTGTTGGCGAGGTGCCAGAAGGGGAGGTAGGTGACGTCATGACCACGCAGGCTTTCGGCCGCGCCCTCGCCGATCAGGTAGTTGCCGGTATTGGCGATCCGCCTGACCTGGGAAATCAGGTCCTTCTTGGTGCTGGCCTCGTCAAAATAGGGCCGGTGGACAACAGTCGTGCCCGAAACCTGAGCAATCGTTCTCTGCAGATAAGACGGAATTCCCGTGAGCAAAATACGCATAACTATCCTCTGAACCGATAAATGGTGGCCTTCGGGCCATTAATTCGCGATGCCGATTTCACGAAGCGTCGTGCGGAAGGCTCGCTCGCGGTCTGAATACCGGTCGACAAGTTCGCTCGTGTTGAGCTTTGCCAGATGATCCGCCACGAACTCGGCGCGGTTCTCTGCTCTGTCGACCTCCGTGATGTCGACGGCCGGCAGGCCGGTGAAGCCCAGCATCTCGCGCATGCGGTCGTCCACCGCCACCATGAGGCTTGGCACGGCCGCCTGCATGGCGATGATCGAGCCGTGGAAACGACGGCCGAAATTGAAGTCCATCGAGGAGGCCCAGCCGCGCCACTGGTTGTTGTCGAAGAAGGTGCGCACCTCGAAGCGCTGTTTCTCCCGCTCCTTGCCGGGATAGGCCAGATCGCCGATCATCAGGCCCGATGCGGAATCGTAGACGCGTCCCTCATCGTTGGGCTCCACTTTCATATCGAAGTGAAGGAACTCGTCCTGCACCACGTATGGCGGCACAGTGTCCTTTGGGGCCAGCGCATTCGCATCGAGGATCGCGTCCTGATTGCCGCCGAGATAGCCGGAAAAAATGGTCTTCGCCTTGCCGATCTTGACGCTCGACAGCTTCCTCATGGACCGCCGCATGTTGTCCGGCATGAAATAGACGGAAGGGCAACCGGTCGGGCGCACGAAGGAGAAGCCCTGGTCCTTCAGGAAGCCGGCCGACTCGTAGCCGCGCGTCAGGAAGTAGTGCTCACGCTCCTTCAGGACGGCCAGAAGCCGTTTCGTTCCTTCCGGAAGGTTGTTCTCCAGGTCCTTGCGGTTCTGCAGGCCGATGCCCAGCATGACAATCGGCATGTTGAGCCGGCTCAGGACATCCGCCTCGGCGTCCGCGGAGAGCCCCTTGCGCAAGAGGTTCGCGCAGGTGAAGACGCAGATGTCGAAGTTGGCGTTGAACTCATCGAACCCGTTGCCGCTTTTGCTCAAATTGTAGAGATGCCAGAAGGGAACCTGCTTCGCATGCGGCGCGAGCGCACGCAGTGCGCCCTCACCGATGAGGTAGTTCCCGGTGTTGCTGATGTTGCTCAGCTCCTGCAGAAACTCCTCTTTCGTTTCCGGCTGCTTCTGCCGCTCCGCATAGGAGACGGACAAACCGTTGGCGCCATTGGCAAGGCGGGTGTAGTGACCAGGAATACCCGTCACGAGAATTCGTGGACGCATTCGACTAACCTTTCTGTTTCAAAAAAGCGGCCCGGCAATCAACCGATCGCCGCGACCACGGGATTTGCCGCCGCCTGCTCGCGAAAGACCGCGACGCGCGACAGTGATGAATTTTTCACGGAGCGATCGCTCCACGAGATGAAATCCGAGAAGGACGATGCCCATGACCCGCGCGCGGCGGTCCTGATGCAGCCCTCCATGAGCGGAGCGAGCCTCGAGCGATTGCGCGCGACCTCTTCGATGATCCGGGCCATCTCCCTCACGACTTGAGGATCGGAAGCCGCATTGATGAGTATACCGTCCTCGCCGTCGGAAATGAGCTCGTCCACGGCGCCGACCGCGGTCGCGATGGGTACGCAGCCGAGTTGCTGCGCCTCGGCGATCATCAGCGGCGCGCCCTCCCACCGCGAGGGCATGACGAGAATGTCGGCCCATCCCAGGGCCTTGATCAGATCCTTACTGGCGAAGACGGGCGGGCGCACATCGACGCCCAAGTCCTTCAGCCGTTCGCTCCAGGAGACGCTGGAATCGGCGAGGATTTCCCCACCGATGGCCCGGGCGTCGAAGGGGACGTTGGAGGCCCGCAGTTCCGCAAGCGTCGCCGCCAGTCGATCGATCCCCTTCTGCTGATCGAGCCGCCCCATGTAGAGAAGCCTCAATCGGTCGTCCTTGCGCTCGATCCGCCTGACCGCCAGAACCTCCGCCAGAACCTTCGGTGGCACCGAAAAGCTCGCGCAATTCGCAACGGCGAAGACTTTCTCGTGCGGGACGCCGTAGCTATGCAGATAGATCTTGAGTTGTTCGGAGCAGGTCAGGAAAGCATCGTAGCAATGCTCGTGGGCAATCGCTGCGAAGGGTTGGCCGGCGGGCCTCTTGAAAGCCGTGTTGTCGATGACGTGAAGATAGCAGGCGGTGCGCGTGCCTTCGGAGCGCAGTCGCGCGATGAGGGGATGGGCGGCCATCACGTGGTTGTTGATGACCAGGTCGAAGCCGGAAAGCTGACCTTTCAGCGCTTCCCAGTCGACCGAATGCCCCTCGGCAATAAAGTCCTGCCCCAGGAAGGAACCCGACCCTCCCCAGGCCGGAACGCCCTCGTCCCAGAAGTGAATGTAGTCGAAGCTAGAATCGAATTCATCGATCACGTCCATCCGGGACGTGCCGAGCACGAAGAGATGGGTTTCGTAACCCGCCGCCTTCAATTCCCGGGCGGCCGCATAGACGACTTTCTCGGCCCCACCAAACGAGGCGTTCGGCACAAGCAGCGCCACGGTCCGTTTGCCTTCGCTGTGACCGAGCGGCAGGACCGGTGATCCGCCGACTTCCTTGCGCAGCGCCTTGTGCAGGTCGGCATAGGGTACGAGCCGTGCCGGACGCCAGGTCCACCGCCTGCCCGCCGTCTCGCGCAGGGGACTTGCGGCAATCGCGTTGACGCAATTGATCATCACCTGCTGAGGCGTGATGAGAGAGCGGCGCGGCAGGCTTCGTGGAAAAGGGAATCGCACTTTCAGAACAGTCAATGTCGGCCATACCTGCTGGCTGCCGATCGAGGCAAACCAGTCCACTGCATTGTTCTGGACCACGTCCTGGACGAGCCGGGTCGAAAGGAAAATGAGATCGGTAGGGCCAATTTTTTGTCCGCCCGCCCCATGAGCGATCGGCTCGATCTTGCGCTGGGCGGCATCATTGGCGAGTTGGACGAAGACAATGTTGCTGTTCTCGCTCAGGCGCTCAAGGCGGGCAAGAACGTTCGGCAGCATGCGCGAACGCCGGAGCAAGTCGATCGCCGCACCGCTTCCTGCGACCAGGAACGGCGGGAAATGCTCATTGTCGGGCTCGCCGATATTCGCCCAGAACGCCGGGATAATGTCGTCGAGGCGAAGCATCATCGGTGGCTTTGTGGGATCGGTGAAAAAGGAGATCGCCGTATCTTCCGTTCGCGCAAACAGGTAGCGCGGGCACTCCTCATGCTCGAAATCCACCAGCATCGGGCGCTGGAACAGCGGCATGTGGCGCTTGCGCAGGAAGCTCACCGAGGTGGCGCGGTCTCGGTTCGCCTCCTTGAAGCGGCTCTCCGCCCTTAGCCTGTATTCGAAGACGGTATCGTGGCAGGGCGTGCCGACGAAACCATGCTCGATGCAGGACAGCCAGAACTCCCAATCCTCGAAGCCGTTCTGCCTGTCGTCGTTGAAGCGGACGCCTTCCTGAAAAATATCGATCGAGATCATCGATCCCGTATCGCAGATATTGTCGGTGATGCAGTGGGCCAGGCGTGAATAGCGGTTGCCGTAATGGGCGCGCCAGCTGACCGAAAATGTGTCGATATTGGTGTAAACCCACCCGCAACCACTGGAGAGGAGTTGCCGGTAAAGCGTCTCGATGGTGCCGGGAAGGACGCGATTATCGGCATCGAGGAAATAGACAGCCTTCGCCTCGGGAAAGCGCTCAAGGACGAATTCGATGGCGCGATTGCGTGCACCACCTGGCCCGGCATTCTGGCCGAACACGACATGGACCGAAGGATAGGCCGCGGCGTAGAGCAACAGTTGATCGAACGTCTCGTGCCGTGGATCTCCGTCGACCGAGATGACAATGACGACCCGGCAGCTACTAAAATTCGAGGCAAGTACGGACTCTATCGCCTCCAAGGCGAGCGCCGCATGACCGTAGAGGGGCATGGCCACGGCGATCAGGTCCGAGAACTCCCGGTTACCGGACATCGGCGGCCTCCGTCGATTGCTTGACCAGCCTGAAGCCGGACACCTTGAGCCAGGAGAAGTCGACCGAACCCGTGACTGCGCGGCTGAGGATCATCAGATCCATCGGGCCGCGTACCGGCTCATCCAGCTGGACGTTGATATTGACGACCTGATTGGCGGTGACTTCGCGCCAGCCGCTGAAGAATGCCGACGGCTTGACCGCACCCTTTCGCGCAAGCTCGGCCACTTCGGAACGCGCATTCGAATTCGCCGGGGCGAGCAGGAAGCTGACCGCCGCGGGCTGACCTTCCGGATGATCGATAATGGCACTTGCCGAAAAGGATATCGTTCCGGGCTCGACAGCGCGACTGATCGCGCCTGCTGATATACCGTTCGGCAACGGGTGACAGACGATGGCATGCTCATGCTCAAGGTAGCGCACCGTCTGGAATTCCGGGACGATGGGCGTGATCGAAACGTCCGCGATCTGGCTCAACGTATCGACCGCCAGGCGATAATCGACGATGTACTGCCCCTCGAGCAGGCTGCTCGGCGCAATCATATTGGGTGCACTGGCGGGCTTCACCCCGGGCAATCCGGTGAACACCTTGAACGCCAGCGGGCGCAGGTCGAGATCCGGATGCGGAAGTTCCGACCGCGCCGAATAGCGCTCGCCGGCGATCGGATAGCCAAGCGAAAGGCCGACGGTTTCGGGTCCGGTCGCGGTTATCCGCAGCCGAAGTGTCCGTGCGCCGCCGCCGCAGGCCCGCGGCAATGAGAAGAAATTCCAATTTGGGACGAGTTGCGCATAGGGCACGATCCACTCGGCCACGCCCTCCCCGCTTTCAAGATATCTCAAAGCAACGACGAGCTCTCCACTGGCTTTCGGCACAGAATGCAGGTGAAGCGCGAGCGCGGCCACACCGAGGCTGGACACCGGCAGCAATTGCTCGACAAAGGTATTGGCGAGCAATTGACCGATCCCTTCATCCTTTGGGTCGGCATAGGGATCGTGGGAAAATACCTCGGAAACCGGCTCCCAGCTTCGCGCCTGGAATGCGTCTTCGAGAGCCCGGTAATTTTCCAGCAGCGTCTCGCGTTCCCGCCGCAGAATTGACAGTTCCGAGGTGATCGATGCGCTGTATCGGGCGAGCCGCCCCACGCCGCCGTCGGCCAGCGTTCGCAGAAGCGCAAGACTGTCCGGCCTGTTGGCGGGATCAAGCCGCTGAAGGGGAACTGCAGGCACCGTACCCAACGACCCCAGCAGCACCAGGCGCTCTTTCAGATCCGCCTCGCCCTCGTCGGAAAAGGCGACGGCGATCAACGGAAAGGCGTTCTGCAAGGTCGCATCAGGGCGCCCGTCCATGTCGAGGTAGGTGACCAGATGCTCTATATCGCTTCCCTCGAGGCATGAGCGGTCCCGGCCCGATGCCGCCACCAGTTTTCTTGCCGCCAGTCGCCGCCCTTTGCCGGAAGATATCAAATCTTGCACGCATCGCCCCTGAAGAACTATTTCGGAACAAAAAAAAAGACGCCGAATAATCAGTATTTATCCAAATAATCCGGCGTCATCTACCAAAACGTAACAACTATTTTTGCGATGCACAATGATAAAATTCAAAATGAGACAAGTAATATATTTCATATATACTTTAAAAATCAAATTAATAAGTCAGGATTTTGCCAGATTGTGGCGGAGAAGCGATTTTCCACTCAACTTTTCAAGAATAGTCCTTTGGCGATCGAGGCAGTCCGTCAGCCGGAAACGGCGCTCGACCGTCCGGCGCGCCGCGGCACGCATCCCGTTGTGGTGTTCCGGGTTCTTCAGGACGCCGAGAATAGCCTCGGCGAGTGCATCCGGGTCGAAGAATGGCACCAGCAGCCCGTTCCGGCCGGCGCGTATTACCTCCCGGACAGGCGCGGTATCCGATCCAATGACCAGGGCGCCGCACGCCATTGCCTCCAACACCGACCAAGACAAAACGAACGGATAGGTCAGGTAGAGGTGTGCGGCCGAGATCTGGAAAAGCTGCCGCAGAACAGAATGCGGCACCACGCCGGGAAAGAGGATATTTTCCCGCGGTATGTCCAGCGACTTAAACAGGTGGTCCTTCCACGCCCCGCCGCCGGGCGGCGGCACACCATAGCTAGTGCCATCTCCGCCGACACAAACGAAGAGCGCATCGGGACGTTGCCGCACAACCTTGGCGGCAGCCTCCAAGACCTGTGGAAATCCGCGATACGGCTCAAGGTCGCGCGCGGCAAAAGTGACAATCGGGGGGCCACCAGCGCTGAGCACACGTCCGTCCGGAAGCCTGACAGAAGCTGTCGGGTCCGGTCGAAACCGCGCCGTATCGATGCCCTCGTGACACACCGAAATGCGCCCCTGGGCGTCGGCGGGGTAAAGGCTTCTCTGCCAGTGGGTGGGGCTGATCCCGGCCTCAATGGCCTCAAGAGACAAGAGCTGCGCGATGTTACGCAGCCGCAGCCTCTTTCGCGTCTCCAGATCGGGCCGATCATCAGGGGAGAACCCTATGTCCGCCCCTTCCGACCGGTAGAAGAACTCGCAATACCCCAATGCGGGCACCTGCGGCAGCACGTCCTTCAAGAACATCATGCTGCCCCAGCCGATATGGCCAACGACAATGTCGGGCACCAGCCCCTGCCGCGCCATGGCGTCGAGCGTTTCGGCGACACGATGGCCAATTCGCGCGTGATGATCGGGAGTACCCATGTGCCGGGCCATGTGCGGATGTGCGCGCGGACCCGATTCCGCTCGATGGCGAACGACGCGAACGGACGGGATCTTCTGATCTATGGTTTCGGTGATGAGGCTTACCTCATTGCCCGCCTGCGCGAGCTGGGTGGCCAAGGCGGCGAACTGGCCAAAGCCCCGCCGATGAACAAACGCCACGTGCATCGCGCCTAGTCCGCCATTGCCGGGCCCACGACGTCACTCACCACTTAGACGCCGTACCGTGAGGCGGTGCCCCAGGCCAGTTCAAGCTGGTGCAGCGTCTGGAAAGCCGTCTCAAGCATCCGCTGGTCCTGGTCGCCACGATTCACCGCGCGCTCATAGGTCATGGCCGCGTCGCGGAGATTTGCCCTCAGTTGCCGCCCTTTCTCTGTCAACTTGATGCGTGCGGACCGCTTGTCGCGCTGGGAGGCAACGCGATCAATGTAGTCGCCGTCGGCAAGCTGCTTCAGATAGTAGGAAACATTGGAACCAACATAATGCCCACGATCCAGAAGCTCGGCGACCGAGAGCTCCGAGTCGCCGATTGCCAGTAGAATCATCGCCTGTGCCGGCCCGACGTCATCGACACGAAGCTTGGTCAGCTCCGCCCGGATCAGCCCCGAAAACCGTCGGCTTGCCCGCTCCATGAGGCGAGCAAGCTCGAAATACGTAATCTGCCGGAGGTCAGCAAACTCGGCATCCTGCGGATACCCGGGGTCCATTTGTGCCGCCTGCGCCTTGTTTCTAGTTCCCAGTTCGTCACTCAGCTGGGACAGAATGAGCACATTATCTTCTTTCACTTCACTCTCCGTTTCGGAAAATACTTCAAAAATCGAAGTAATCTTCAAATATGCCCATCATAGCGAATTAACCTGAGCTTGCACAAGCCCTCCCTTCTGTGCCAGATTGGCAAAAGCAATACTACACTTCCGCCCAGTTATAACCAATTATGCCCTCCAGAAGATGGCTCTAACGTTAACTAAAGGCAAATTGCCATGCGTGATACTGTTCAAAATGGGACAAGAAGCAAGAGTCAAATTTTGGGAGGCAAAGATCAAAACAACCCCGGATTGCTTATATTGCAATCAAAACGTGTATTTGTGTCCGGATTACTATATGCGGCGGCGCTTAGCGTTTGTCTGAATTTGCTACAGCTCACGATGCCTCTGTTCATGCTGCAAGTTCATGACCGGGTGCTCAACAGTCAGAGCATGGACACGCTCGTCATGCTCACCATTTTGGCGATCGGCGCGCTTGTGGTGCTCGGTGTTCTGGAATTCATCCGCGCCCTCTCTTTCCAAGCCATCGGTGGCGCGCTCGTGCGCCGTTTAAACATGCCGGTCCTGGCAGCCGCCGTTCAGGCCTCGGTCGATCAGGGCCTGTCGCGCGCGACGCAGTCGCTTCGGGACATCGCAGAATTGCGAAGCTTCCTGACCTCGTCAGCGGTGACCGCGCCCCTCGACGCAGCCTGGTCACCGATTTTCCTCGGTGTCCTTTTCGTCTTGCATCCGCTTTTCGGCCTCATCGGGACGGTCTCTGCGGCGCTGCTCCTTTGCGGCGGCCTGGTCACGGACATGTTGACACGCCAACTCACCAAGGACGCGAACCAGACAAATATCGAGGCCGTGTCCAAGATTGGCGCATCGCTGCGGCATGCCGAGGCTATCGAGGCGATGGGCATGCTGCCGGCCCTGGCAAATCGTTGGCGCGCCCTGCAAATGCAAGCCCTCAGCGGCTTTGAAACGAGTGGGAGCCGGAGCAAGGCGATGTCGTCCATCACCCGCAGCCTGCGCTACTCCATCCAGATCATCACCCTGGCAGCCGGAGCGTTTCTCGTGCTGGAGCAGGCAATCACGCCCGGCGCGATGATGGCAGCGAGCATTCTTGTCGGACGCCTCCTGATACCCTTCGATTCGATCATCGACAATTGGCGGCAGTGGGTTCTGGCGATCGCGGGCTGGCGTCGCCTGGAGGCCACCCTCAAGACGGACCTTGCGATCCGCCAAACGATGCCCACGCCGCATTCGGCGGGCGACATCGTGGTCGATAAGCTGGTCTACGCAGCACCGGGGCTGGATGTTCCGATCATCAAGGGCATTTCCTTCTCCCTCTCTCCAGGCGAGGTTCTGGGCGTGGTCGGTCCCTCCGCGGCGGGCAAATCAACCCTCGCGCGCCTGCTGGTCGGAATCTTGCGGCCCACTGCCGGCGGCGTCTTCCTCGGCGGCAACAACACCTATCTCTGGGAGCGCAGCTCGTTCGGCCACGTGGTCGGATATCTGCCGCAATCCGTGTCGCTTTTGGAAGGCACGATTCGGGAAAACATCGGACGGATGGCCGAATGCGATCCGTACAAAGTGCTGGAGGCGGCGCGACTGGCCGATATCCACGACATGATCGGACGCCTGCAGCTCGGCTACGACACGCCCGTCGGCGACGGACACCTGACCCTTTCCGGAGGGCAGCGACAGCGCATAGCGTTGGCGCGCTGCCTCTACAACCGGCCTCGTCTCATCGTGCTCGACGAGCCAAACGCAAACCTCGACGCGATTGGCGAGCAGGCCCTCATCCGCGCGATCCACCACGCGCGCGGCGACGGCGCCATCGTCATCATCATCGCTCACAGGCCAGCCATCATGCAAGTCGCTGACAAGCTGCTCGTGCTCGAAAACGGCCGCGTCACACAGTTCGGGCCGCGAACGGACGTGATTCCGGCCACAATGCCGGGCGAATCACGCCGCGAGGTGGCCGCGATATGACGCAGACGAAGCCTCTTGCGGCCCGCCCCGACCTTTCCGAGCGTCACCTGCCATTGCATCAGCCGGTGCCGCTGAATGTCAGCCCCTCGGACTTGGAGTTCGAACAACTTGATACCACCTCGCCGCTCCGCCGTCTTGTCATCGCGGGGATCGCCACCATCCTGATATCCTTCGGTGGATTTTTCACCTGGGCGTTTTCAGTCGAACTCAGCAGCGCGACAGTTGCCAACGGCACGGTCGTCGTCGATTCGAAGCGAAAGACCATCAGCCATTTTGAAGGCGGGGTTATGAGCCGGCTGCTTGTTCAGGAGGGCGACAAGGTTTCCGCCGGGCAACCCCTGATCGAGCTGGAGGATACACGCGCCCGCTCCAGCCTGCGGTCGCTCCAAATCCGGCGCATTGGCCTAATCGCGAAACTGGCGCGATTGAAGGCCGAGCAGATCGACGCGCCCCAGATCAGCTTTCCACACGATTTCGGTGACGCCCAGGACGCCGCGATCGACGACGCCGTTATGGCGGAGACGATGTTCTTCGAAAAACGGCGCGAGACCCAGGGAGGGCGCATAGAGGTCCAGAAAAAGACTATCGAGGAGCACCTCGAACAAGCGAAGTCACTCGGCATCCAGATCCAGGCAACGGACCAGCATATCCACCTGATCGACGAGCAGCGGACGGCGATAGCGGCGTTGGTGAAAAAAGGGGCCTTATCGCGCACACAACTCATCGAGATCGAGTCCCGGCTCAGCGAGCTTGCGCGGCAACGGAGCGAGCTCGTCGGCGACAAGGCCCGGGCAGAAAAAGCCGGAGCGGGCGCAAAACTCGCATTGATCGGAATCGAAAGCGAGTTTCAGTCGACGATTGCCGGCGAAATCACGACGACACGCGGCGACCTCGCGGACGTCGAAGAGCAGATCACAGCCTCGAAGGATGTGCTGCGGCGCCTTGCTATCCGCTCTCCGCAGGACGGTATCATCAGCAACATCTGGCTGCGCACCCCTGGCAGCGCGGTCACGCCCGGCCAGGCGCTGCTCGAAATCGTTCCGGAAAATGAGCCCCTACTGATCGAGATGCGCGTCAATCCTCGCGACATCGACAGCATCGCCGTGGGCTCCCGGACGCAAATCCGGTTGACGGCCTACAATCAGCGCTCCCGCCTGCCAATGGAAGGCGCCATCACATATGTCGCCGCAGATCAGTCGCTCGATGAAAAGTCGAACACCGCGTTCTTCGTCGCGCGCGCCAAAATCGACGCGGCATCGCTCAAGGCAACCCCCGATGTCAGCCTCTATCCCGGCATGCCCGCGGAGGTGCTGATTGTCCACAAGTCACGCCTTGCGATCGACTACCTTACCTCTCCCGCGGTCGAGAGTTTCAACCGCGCCTTCAGGGAAGATTGAAATTGGGAAAATATGGCACTGCAACAGAAATTACTTCGTATTTCGAAGTTTTTTTAAAGTAAAATACATAAATTTTACTTCAGAAAATGCGGAATTCCCGAAATAAAACATCGTTTAGGCTCATTGTGAGAAATATATTTCTCACAATCTAACAAAAGAGCGGAAGTTATGCTTGCGCTCTATTTTTTTGCAGTGCACATTTCAGGCGCGAAATCGTCGCACCCAGCGCCGACAACGCGAACATATCAATCCACAAGAGGAGAGGCAGATGGCCACATTAGAAGGCGGAGCATACGATGACGCCCTGTTCGGCTCCCGCTTCAACGATTTCATTCGCGCCCATGGGGGCGATGATTTCGTGAACGGCGGCAACGGGAATGACCTCGTGTTCGGGGGCGACGGTGACGACCTGCTGTTCGGCGGAAAGGGAAACGATACCCTGTTCGGCGGCGAAGGCGATGACTTGCTGAACGGCGAAAAAGGTGACGACATCCTCAACGGCGGCTGGGGTAATGACCTCCTGTACGGCGACAAGGGCAACGACATTCTGTTCGGCGGACAAGGAAGCGACCTGCTGTCGGGCGGCAAGGGCAGCGACATTCTGTTCGGCGGCGACGGTGGGGACATCCTCGAAGGCGGCGCCGGCAACGATGTCATGGCGGGCGGTGCCGGCCACGACATCTTCGTCTTCAATGGCGGCGGCGGGAATGACGTCATTCTCGACTTTGCCGCAGGCGAGGATCTCTTGCAGATTTCCAAGGATATCAATGGTCTGGATGTGTCTTCACCCGAAGACCTGGCCTCGCGCATCACACAGGTCGGCGGCAATGTCGTCGTCGATCTCGGCCATGGCGATACGCTCACCTTGGTCAATGTCGATGCCGACGACATCCAGGCCAATCCCGAGAACTACTTCACCGTTCACTGAACCTGAGCTTTGCGCGCCCTGCTTCCTCCCGCGGGGCGTGCTCTTCCGATCCAGAGGGGCAGCGTGTGACGTTCGACGAAAAGATAGGCGCCACGGGCGTTTTCAGGAATGCGAAGATCTTTCGGCTTGGCACGGAGCTGGCTGTCCTCATCTGGGATCTCCCCCCCGCCCTTCCCGCCGGTACACGGTGTTTGCTGTCGATGGAGCAGTCTCCGGTACCGCTCGTCAGCATGATGCTGCCGCTTGGCAACGGAGGACAACGCATGTTCTGGGCGATGAGGCCCGACAAGCAGCCTGTGACCATCGATATCTGCACGGAACAGGGCGGCACCCTCGAAACCATCGTTATGCAGCCGGCGCGCATGCTGGCCCCCCTCGACGTGGAGGCTCTTTTCGTTGATCTCGCGCCGGATGCCCGCATTAAGTTCATCAACAACCTGCTGACCGTATGGCGAAGCGCCTTCCGCATTGCCAGCGACCATCTGTTCAACATGGTGACCGAAGACGCCCTTCATGCGCTCGTGCCCGAACCGCAAGCCGCCAGCATCGTCTGCCAGATTGCGCGAGCGAACCATCTCATCGAGACGGCGATCAACCCCGATCTGGGCGACATCACGGCGATCTACACGATCGGTTCAATTTCGATCACGCGCATGGAGGCAAGATACGTCCTGCGACGCAGCGCGAAAAACGGATTGCAATCGTGCCATTTCATCGCGGAGGTGCCCTCCCCTCCGTTTCTCATCGTCCTCCTTAGCAGGAATGGGCTCGCCATTCGCCAGCTTGCCGATAGCAAACCGCGCCATGCCAGCCTCCAGAATTGGTGGGGCAAGAACCGTGAGGCGGTGGAGCTGCGCGAAATGATTGTCCGTCGGCTCGCCACCCTGCCGGAAGGCGCCGCCGCCACAGCGATCGATCTTCAAACGCGCGCGCCGCTGGCGGCAAGCCGGGTCGCCAAGTCGTCGATGCACCCGTCCGGGGAGATCGATCTCGCCCTGGCGCTCGACGGCGGTCTTCTGGCCGGCGGCTGGTTCCATGCGCCATCGTCGGCATTCGCCGGCATCGATTACGTCAAGGAAGACGGCACCGCCGTACCGCTCGACGGAAACAACTACAAATTCCCGGCATGGGCGCAAGGTAAGGACGAGAAGAGCAAGACCGATGTGACCGGTTTCGTCGCCTGGATTCCGCTGACGGAATCCCGCGGGCCGCTGCTGCAACCACGATTTCAGATGCGCCTTGCCTCGGGAGCGGTCCGGCCGCTGATCCCGAAGCCGCAGCCTTTCGAGCCCGCGATCCAACGAAACCACGTCCTGCGCGCCGTGCCACCGCAGCATGCGGTGGATGGCGCCTTCCGCACGATCCTCGCCCCTGCCCTGCAGGACATCGAACGGCGATTGGGCAAGACCATCGAGGTCGACTGCACAAAGGACTACAGCCTACCCGAAAGCGCGCCGCTCGTCTCGATTGTCGTGCCCCTCTACAAGGTTCTCGATTTCCTGCGTTTTCAGTTGTCGGGGATGGCCACCGACCCGTGGCTCGCGGCCAACGCGGAGGTCATCTACGTCCTCGATTCACCGGAAATCCAGGACGAGACGGAGCATCTGCTGGGCGGCCTGCATCTTCTGCACGGGCTGCCGATGAAGCTTGTGGTTATGAACCGCAACGGCGGCTACGCGCGCGCGTGCAATGCCGGCGCGCGTTTTGCACGCGGCGCTATCCTGGTGATGCTCAATTCGGACGTCGTGCCCTGCGCGCCCGGCTGGCTTCAAGTCCTGTCGCGGGCGCTGTTGGAAGACAGGACGCTGGGCGCCATCGGCCCGAAACTGATTTTCGAAGATGGATCGCTGCAGCATGCCGGGCTGTACTTCGGCCGCGACCAGCGCGGGATCTGGCTGAACCATCATTTCCACAAGGGCATGCCCGGCGACTACAGACCGGCGCAGCATACCCGCGATGTACCCGGCGTCACCGGCGCCTGCCTGGTGGCTCGCAGAGAGACTTACGAGCGCGTTGGCGGCTACACCGATGATTACGTGATCGGCGACTACGAGGACAGCGATCTCTGCCTAAAGATCCGCCGCCTCGGGCTTCAGATAGCCTATGAACCGGCGGCATGCCTCTATCATTTCGAACGCCGGTCGATCCGCCGCAGCCAGGACTACATGCGCGGCGTTGCCAGCCAGTACAATTCATGGCTGCACACGCAGCGCTGGGAGGACGACATCAGCGAACTGATGGCGAACCAATCCGGCAAAGACAGCCATCGCTCCACTGCCGCGGGAATCCGGGAAAGGAGTGCAGCATGATGCAAGCAGCACGCCTGCAGCCCCCCGCGCCAGCCCGGCTGATCGCTGAAGACCGTGTTCGCTGGGTGATCGAAGCCGTCCGGGGCAATCGTTTTCTGCCGCAACCGGAGACCACCAACGTCTTTGTGGGAGACGGAGATTTCCGCGCGATAGGAGCGGAGTTTCTCGGCTATTTCATCCGCATCGGCGGCCTGCGCGAAGACAGCCGCGTGCTCGACATCGGTTGCGGCATTGGCCGGATGGCCGTGCCGCTCACCCAGTATCTCGATCCGCACACGAGCCGCTACGATGGCATCGACCCGGTCGAGGACGGCATTGGCTGGTGCCAGCGGACGATTACACCTGCCTATCCCAATTTCGCCTTCCAGCGACTGGACATCGCGCACGAGCTGTACAATCCGCGCGGCAAGATCAGCGGGATGGCCTTGGCGCTGCCCTTTCCGGACCATCATTTCGACTTCGTGATCATGACGTCCGTGGTCACCCATCTGCCGCCCGCGGAGGTCCTTGTCTACCTCGCCGAGGTCCGCAGGGTCCTGTCACCCGGTGGCCGCTTGTTCATGACCGCGTTCGTGGTCGACCGGATCGCGGCGGCCGACGAACACGGGCGGCGCGATCCACGTCTTGCTTTCCAGCGCTATGGCGAAAGCCCCTGCTGGTTCGTCCCCAATCAGCCAAGGCTTGCCGCAATCGGCTTCGAAGACGGCTTTCTGGATAAAGCGCTCGAACGCGCCGGCCTCTCCGTCTCCCTGAAATCGCTTGGCCATTGGCGCGGCACCAAAGCCAACCACCATCAGGACTTCATCGTGGCGAAGCGCCGGGGAAGCGGTCGATGAGCAAGCGCATTCTGGTGGCCGCCCATAACCATCCGTCCCTTCATCCGGGTGGAACCGAGATATTCGCTCACGACCTGTTTCGTGCCTACCAGCGCGAGGGGCACGAAGCCCTGTTTCTCGGTGCCACCAACCAGATCCATCGCGAGGCGAGGCCAGGCACGAGCTTTCAGAGCATCGGCCCGGCGGGAGACGAAGTCCTGCTGTGGTCCGGACATTTCGACCGCTTCTTCATGAGCCAGATCGACCTCTATGGCATCGTTCCGGACATAATGGAGCTGCTGCGCGATTTCCGGCCGGATGTGGTTCACCTCCACCATCTTCTGCTGCTTGGCGCCGAGTTCCCTCACATCGTCCGCCGCACCCTGCCCCACTGCCAGATCGTCATGACACTGCATGACTACTACCCGATCTGCCATCATGACGGCCTGATGGTGCGCACCGGCAGCAAAGAACTTTGTCAACAGGCCAGCCCGGACCGCTGCCATAGCTGCTTCAAGGACATTCCGCTCGATCGATTTGCCTTGCGCGAAAGCCACCTGAAGGCGCTGTTGAGCACGATTGACCATTTCGTGTCGCCAAGCGCTTTTTTGCGCGAGCGCTTCGTGCGGTGGGGACTGGACGCGGATAAGATCAGCGTCATTCCCAATGGCATCCCCGCCCGAAATGCCGGCGTTCGAAGAGAGCTGCTCGAGAACGGGAGGCCGGTCTTCGGATATTTCGGAAATCTCAACCCCTGGAAGGGGGTAACCGTGCTCCTCGAGGCCGCACGCCAGCTTCTGGCCGACGGCCACGATTTCGAGCTTCGCGTTCATGGCGGCGCGCCCTTCCAGAGCGAGGCCTTCGTCGACGAGATCGTTCGGCGCTTTGCCGAAACCTCGGCATGCGTGCAGTCCCGCGGACCCTATCGCCGCGAGGATATCGCCGATCTGGTGGCCGCGGTCGATTGCACCATCGTTCCATCTGTCTGGTGGGAGAACGCACCGCTGGTCATCCAGGAAGCCCAGGCTCAGGGCCGCCCGGTCATCGCCAGCAACATCGGGGGAATGGCTGAAATGATCGAGCACGGCGTCAACGGCCTGACCGTTCCACCCAACGATGCCCGAGCACTCGCCGCGACGATGCGGACCATATTGGAAGAACCGAACCTGCTACGCCGGTTCTCCGAAAACGCGCGCAAGCCCGACGACATCGACACGACCGCCCGCCGCTACCTCAAGCGGATCGAGACGACGCAGGTTCAGGCATAGGAGAACCCATGGCCAATCCCGCTGAACGACCGGATGCCGCATCCGAACAGGACAACGCCAAGCCGATGAACGGACGGGTGGATGCCATCGACATGGGCAGGATTTTCGGCTGGGCATTCGACCCGATGGCGCCGGATCAACGGCTGATCATCCGCGTCCTGCTCGATGGCAAGGTGATTGCGGAGGCCGTTGCCGATCGCAATCGTCCCGACCTTCGGCGCAACGGTATCGGCGACGGCAAACACGCATTTGAAATCGCGCTACCCGAGCCCACCCAGTCGCGAACGAAGGATATCGTCGTCGTGGCACGAAATGGAAGCGGTTCCGAGCAGGCCTTGCGCGTTCCCCAGCCAGACGAGCAGGCGGCCGAAGCCCTTATCGCCGCGCCGCTGGCGAAAGTGCTCGACAAGCTCGACCTATTGATGGCAGCGCAGCGGCAGTTGCAGGTCTCACAGCGCTCGGTGCAGCGCACATCGGAAATCGATCCCGACAAGACCGAAACCACCGGCCTGACCGATATCAGCCACGCCGTCGAAAGCCTCAGAGTGGATATCGGCCAGCGGCTGAATGATCTCGATGTCCACCTGATGCGGATGGATGGGGTCGTGGCAGGCATGGAACAGAACCTGAATACGTTGCGCAAGCGTGCAAATGGCGAGTTGAAGCCGTTGCTGCTGTTGCTCTTCGTTCTCGTGGGATTTGTTGCCGGCGCCAGCCTTGCGCTGGTTGCCAGGGTCTGATCCAGGGAGGTACGGCGTGCTGGTTACAGAACAATCCCCGGCGGTTACAAGCCCGACGGCAGGCAAACACGGAGCGAACAGAGCGCTGCGCTCTGGAAGGGTCATCGGCTGCCGCGTCGATGAGACAACCTTGCTGATCATCGGCCTCGGCCGTGTCCCCGCCGGCAACGTAGCCGTTACGATCGGCGAAGATCATACGGGCACCCGAAATGCGTTTGTCTCGGAATGGCTATTGGCCGCGCCCTCACCACGAGCCAAACATGGCTTTGCAGCCCTCCTGCCGACGGGGGACGCAGACCCGGCTCTGACCACGATACGGTTCGGAGAGGCGGAAACGGGCGCGCACTTCATCTTCGCACCCCGGCTTGCCTCGGCGGAAGAAGCAGCCGCGCTCGTGCTTGAATCCGCAGGGTCCCAGTCAGTCGCCATTATCGACAGGCTCGTGGACGTTCTGATGGCTGGCAATCTCAGCCGCCACAGACTTCTGACCATCGTCACTCTTTTACAGGCAACTGAAGCAAGCGATGGTTTCGTCGAGTTGATCGGTGAAAGCCATGATGGCGTGACCTTCCTGCAAGGCTGGAGCCGCGGCATGGTGCCTGGGCCTTGCCGGATGTGCGCGGTCGGAAACACGACACCGGTGGTCGCGGAGTGCGGCATCGCAGTCTTTCCCCGCCAAGACGCCCCCGATGGCGCCTCCGGTTTTGTCGGCCTTCTCTATGCCAGCCAGACTGCCCGCGCGCTCGACATCGAAGGTCTGGTCTTTCGGGCCCGCGCCGGCTGGCGGCACATTGCGGTCCACCCCCGAAAGCGCATCGCCAGCGCGTTGGAGACGCCCGAACATATCCGGTCGATCCTGCTGCGGACCCATGGCTCCCCGGACGTGCTCCTGTCCCTGCGCGCAGCCGCCAACAGCTTTGAGGGCAAGGAAACCGTCTCCAGCCTGCCGTATCCCGTCCGGATGGGAATAGACAACATGTTCGAGGCCGCTGGAGGAAACCTCCTTTTCTCCGGCTGGCTTTACGACCCTGACGGCCACGTCGCAACGGTGAGACTGCGCCGGCGCAATGCCGCAGCTCGCCTCGACGAATGCTGGACGCGCTTTGATCGCCCTGATGTCACGGACAGTTTCAACGAGCAGCAGCCCTTCGCGCCGAGCCTTCGGGGCGAACAGCATCTGCATGGCTTCATCGCCCAGGCCCAATTGCCAAGTGACGATCCTGATGCGCCGCTGTGCTTCGAGCTGACGCTGCGCGATTTGCGGCGCGCGTTTTTGCCGGTGAAACCAAACCGGGTTTCGGCGCGTTCGGCGACATTGCGCCAGATCGGCTCCATCGATCCCGAAAACTGTGCGCTGCCGGCGATCGTCGATACACACATTGTCCCGTTCCTCACAAGATCCGGAAGGTCGGCGCCGATCATCGATACCGTCCTGGATGCTGGATCTTTCGATGAGGAAAACAGCCCGCCGATCGTCATCGGTGCCGGAGAAGGCGAGGAGGACATTGGCCCGCTCATGGCCTTGCTCGCGCTTGATCCGGAAACCCGGCGCGCGCCGATCGTGATCGCCATGCCTGCGGAGCGCTTTCGCAAGCAGGCCACCCGCCTCGGGGAACTCGCGCGGTTCTATCGCCTTTCGGTCAGGCTGGTATCGGCCAAGGGAACAGGCGACGTCTACGACATGCTGGAAGCCGGCACGCAAGCACTCACTTGCGAAACGGTCGTGTCGCTTTCCGCCTCACTGATCCCGCGCGGCACAGGCTGGTACGGCAAACTCGTGGCCACAACCGCGCTCCTGAAAGGAAGCATCGTCTCGCCCGTCCAAGCTTACGAGGACCATTCCGTTCGCTGGGCGGGAAGCTGGATCGATGACGGCAACTGCGACCAACCAGTCGTGGGCCGCTATACTGGATATCCGCTCAAAGCGGTTACCGGGATGACGCTGACCCGTATCGCGGCGGCCTCGCTCGAGTGCTGCATCATGCCCCGCGACGCGCTGTTGCGCGCGGGCGGCTTTTCCGGCGGCTATCTGGGCACGCAGGAAAAAGGCCTGGATCTCGGCCTCCGTCTCAGCCGGTCCGGCATCGATTCCTACTTGCTGCCATCCGTGCAGATGTGGGGCTGCGACGACGCACGCAACGGCGACGGTCCGGCGATGGCGGCTTTGGTGGATGAGATCGATCGAAAGATCTTCAAGAACCAATGGGCGTCTGTCCTCACCGTTGAAAAGCAACCCAAAAAGAGGCCCGCATGAACGAGCAGCTTCGCGTCCTTGTCGTCTCGCATGCGCACCCGGCAGTCTCGCTCGGCGGGGCTGAAATAGCATCTCATAACCTGCATCGCGGCCTGAAGGCATTGCCGAACGTGGAATCGGTTTACCTCGCCCGGGTCGGCCATCCAGCACCGCGGCACGCCGCGTCCGCGTTGATGAGCCTTCGCCTTACCGAAGATGAGCTACTGTACCACACGGACGACTACGACCACTTCTTCCTGTCCAACGGCGATACGCAGGCGATCAGCCGGGACCTTTTGCGTTTCGCATGCGATCTCAGGCCTCACGTCATTCATTTCCATCATGTTCTCGGCATCGGTCTCGAAGCGCTCTACGCCCTTAGAGAGGCATTTCCGCACGCGGCCATACTCGTCACGTTCCATGAATATCTGTCGATCTGCCACAATCACGGGCAGATGGTGAAACGGCCTTCCGGCCAGCTCTGCGAAGCAGCCTCCCCTATCGCCTGTCACGGCTGCTTTCCAGACATCCCCGTCTCGCGCTTCTTGAAGCGGGAGTTGTTTGCGCGCGGGATGCTTGGCCTTGCCGACGCTTTCGTCTCCCCCAGCCGGTTTCTGGCGGAGCGCTATGTCAAATGGGGCATCGAAGAGGACAAGCTCCACGTCATCGAAAACGGGATCACTGTAGAAACAGCTGTATCCCCGCGAGAGCTGCAAGGTCCCAACCCGCGCCGCAATCGCTTTGCCTATTTCGGCCAGATGACTCCATTCAAGGGGGTCGACGTCCTGATCGACGCTGTTTCGCGCATCCCGAAGGAGCTATGGGGTGAAGACTCCTGCCTGATGATCTTCGGCGGGAACCTTGAGCGACAACCGATCGACTTCCAGGAACGGATGAAGAAGCTCATCGCGGACGCCGGCCACCGCGTCCGATTCTACGGCGCCTACCAAAATGCGGACATGCCACGCCTGATGCGTTCGGTCGACTGGGTGGTTCTGCCGTCCGTCTGGTGGGAAAACTCGCCCATCGTGATCCAGGAGGCCCTGCTGCATGGCAGGCCGATGATCTGCTCCGACATCGGCGGGATGGCCGAAAAGGTGCGTGACGGAAAGGACGGCCTGCACTTCCGCGCTGGCAGCAGCCAGGATCTCGCGGACCGCCTCGTCGAGGTATTGGGTGATACCCAAACCTGGGATCGGCTGCGCGTCTCCATGCGGCAACCCGCCGACCACCTCAACTGCGCGCGCGAACACCTCAAACTCTATCGAGCGCTGCTGCGGCGGAAACTCGATGCCGCCACGGCCGGACGCCCGGTGCTTCTCTCGCACGCGCTTTAACGACGCTCGTCTTGAGGAACGCTGAAACGGCTTCGACCAAGAGACGATCGATGCAACCAACCCCTTGAGAAAGACCGTTCGCAAGGCTGTATGAACTGGAGGCTACCGACAATGCACAATAAAGTCCGCAAGGCCATCATCCCCGCCGCCGGTTTTGGCACAAGGATGCTGCCGGCAACCAAGAGCGTTCCCAAGGAATTGCTGCCCATCATCGATCGGCCAATCATCGATTACATCGTCGCGGAGGCCTTCGCGTCCGGGATAGAGCATGTCGTCATCGTCACCGGGCGCATGAAGGGTGCGATCGAAGACTATTCGACCACGCCTTCGAAATCGACGTCAGCTTGCGCAACGCCGACAAACATAGCCTGGCCGACCAGATGGCGCGGCAAACGCCGGGTACCGGAAGCATTTCCTTCGTGCGCCAGCAACAACCGCGCGGCCTGGGGCACGCGGTTTGGACGGCGCGTCAGATCATCGGAGACGAACCCTTCGCTGTCCTGCTCCCCGACATGCTGATGGTCGACGAGGAACCGTGCCTCAAATCTATGATGGACCTTTATGACCATCTCCTGTCGGCAACTGTGAATGACAACCGGAGGGAACCCTTGTGGACATCGAAGACAAGCACCCCGGCTGTGCCTACTCTGACTGCGGCGCAGCATTTCGCCAAACAGGGATTGCTGCCAGGCCTATGAAACCCGGGAAGAATGTTAACGCAGGGCTAAACGATCCCGTTTCGGGGCACTCTTTGCCGGGCGCATGCCGGAGAATGTGCCCTGGCAATGTGGCCGCCCGTGTCAGGCAGGTTTGTTCTCGTTGAAAATACCACGCTTCTTCAAAAGGCTGACAAGTGCCGTTGCCAAACCGGTGAGCGCGATCAGCGAAACCAGAGTAAGAAGATGAGATATGTCCTTCCGGTCAGCTCCCATCGCCTGCTGATAGATTCCAGCCAGCAGTAAGGTGATCAGCGTGGCGGATGCGGTGGAATAGTCCTTGGCAATGACGCGTTTGACATTGAAGGACATGCCCTGCATGGCCTGCGGGAATTTGCCAAGGCTCGGAATCCAGCGTGGGACATCGGTGCAATAGGCTTCGTAGCCCTCGCCAAACTTAGCCTCCAGAAACGCTTCCTCGGCATAGACGATGCACTGATACATGAAGCAGAACAACAGTATCCCGGCGGTCATCACCGCCGGATTGCCATGGATGAGAAAAACTCCGGAATAGATCAGCACGTTGCCGACATAAAGCGGGTTTCGGCATATGCTGAACATGCCTTCGGTGACCAGATTCTTGGCATAAACCTTCTTGTTCAGACCACCGCGCTGGATGTAGGCGTATCCGATCACCGTGGCCCGAAACAGCAGGCCGCAACCGGCGACAAGCCAGGCACCGATATCCGCGACATGCTCCAGCTGTGCGCTTTCGAATATTTTCCCGGCGGGCGGTGCAGAAACAAAGAGGGCGAGAATGATCAGCGGGAAGACCTGGTTGCGGTAGCGGAAAAGAAAATTTCCGATGGATATCATCACGGATTTCATGGGGTTCTCGATTACTTGACTGCGATGATCCCGCAGAAATTGTACCAGCGGAAAAATATCTCGACATGACGGAAGCCTGTCTCCTTGAGAAGCAGGATGTTCTCTTCGAGGCGATAGGGGATGAGCACGTTTTCCAGCGCTTCGCGCTTCTTGGAAATCTCGATTTCCGAATAGCCGTTGCGGCGCTTGAAATCGTAATAGTGCTGGATGAACAGACGGTTGAACGTCGTATCTTCACTGGTCAGCTTTTCGATCAGGATCAGGCAGCCCTGGTCATTCAGGCCCGAATAAATCGTCTTCATCATCCGCTCGCGGTAAAGCGGCCGGATGAACTGCAAGGTGAGCAGCATCGTCACGACGCTGGCATTCTCCATGTAGAGACCCTTGTGCAGATCGGCGGTCTGCAGCTCGATCGGCCGCTGCGTGCCGGTCTGGCCGATCTTCTGCCGCGCCTTTTCCAGCATATCGGGCGCGTTATCGACGCCGACGAAGGTCATGCTCGGATCAAGGATCGGATCGAGCGTCAGAAGCGTCGTGGCGGTCGAGCAGCCGATATCGTAGAGGTTGGTGTTAGGCCTTGCGAAATCCAAGGCCAGTTCACACACCATGCGCTGCATTTCTTCGTAATGCGGCACGGAGCGGCTGACCATATCGTCGAAGACATCGGCGACCTTTGAATTGAAGGAAAAATCTCCGACCGGCGGCTCGTCCTGGCTAAAGACGGTGTCCCTGCGCTCCGCCTGGAGGACAATATTCAATGTCTTGTTCATCATTCCGCTTCCCTGAGTGCTCGCGCATTCAATCATCAACGCAGCTGAAGCTGACAGAGACCTGAACATCGCACTTGTTTGGGATGCTGGAAGGAAGCCGGCGATCGCTCAAGGTGCCCGGAAAAAGGACCGGGCACCTTGAGCGGGCTCTGACTACTGCACTCGCTTCAACGCATCGCCGAGCATCGAGACGATATCCTCGATATGGGATTTTTCGGCGATCAGCGGCGGCGAGAAGGCGATGATATCGCCGGTGACGCGGATGAGCAGGCCGCGTTCGAAGCAGTCGACAAAGACATCATAGGCGCGCGCGCCGGGAGCGCCGTCGCGGGAGGCAAGTTCGATGCCGGCGATCAGGCCGATCGTGCGGATATCGGCGACATGCGGCAGCCCCTTCAGCGAATGCATTGCTTCATGCCAGTCATCCTGCAGGTCGGCTGCGCGCGTCAAGAGGCCCTCGTCGCGGTAGATATCGAGCGTTGCGATACCGGCGGCGCAGGCTGCCGGGTGGCCGGAATAGGTGTAGCCGTGGAACAGCTCGATCTGGCCTTGCGGCCCATGCATCAGTGCATCGTGCACCCTGCGGCTGGCAAACACCGCGCCCATCGGGATGGCGCCATTGGTCAGGCCCTTCGCCGTGGTGACGAGATCGGGCGTCACACCGAAATAGTCGGTGGCAAAAGACGCGCCGAGGCGGCCGAACCCGGTAATCACCTCATCGAAAATCAGAAGTATCCCGTGGGCGGTGCAGATCTTGCGCAACCGCTCAAGATAACCTTTCGGCGGGATGAGCACACCGGTCGAGCCGGCAACAGGCTCGACGATGCAGGCCGCGATAGTTTCGGCCCCATGCAGGGCGACCAGTCTTTCGAGATCATCTGCCAGTTCGGCGCCGTGCTCCGGCTGGCCTTTGACGAAGGCATTCTTTGCCAGATCGTGCGTGTGACGCAGATGGTCCGTGCCCGGAAGCTGCGGAAACACCCGGCGGTTGTTGACAAGGCCGCCAACGGAAATGCCGCCGAAGCCGACGCCGTGATAGCCGCGTTCACGGCCGATCAGGCGCGTGCGCGTGCCCTGGCCGATCGAACGCTGATAGGCCACCGCGATCTTCAGCGCGGTGTCGACGGATTCCGAACCGGAGCCGGTGAAGAAAACGCGGTCAAGTTTTCCGTCCACGCCGCCTGGAGCAATCTCAGCCAGCCGCTCGGCAAAATCGAAGGCGATCGGATGTCCCATCTGGAACGACGGCGCAAAATCCAGCGTCAGCAGCTGGCGCTCGACCGCTGATGCGATCTGGCGGCGGCCGTGACCGGCATTGACGCACCAGAGGCCCGCCGTGCCATCAAGGATCTTGCGGCCATCGACGCTGGTGTAGTGCATGCCTTCGGCCGAGGCGAGCAGGCGAGGTGCTGCCTTGAATTGCCGGTTGGCGGTGAACGGCATCCAGTAGCTATCGAGTACCGGGGTATTTGGTTTGCTGTGCTGGTTCATGGCGACCTCCTGTCAGAGAGCGATGACGCCATGATTTCATATGGCCGAACAAGTCCTTTTCTGCTGAACCATAAAGCATTGAAAATACTTGGCGTGATCTGTAATAGTTTCGGTATTTCGAACATGCGAAACAGGAAAAGCCCATGTCGGTGGATATCGGAAACCGATTGCGCCATTTGCGCCTCCTCAACAATCTGTCGCAGCGCGAGCTGGCCAAGCGGGCCGGCGTAACCAATTCGACGATTTCGCTGATCGAGTCGAATTCCTCCAATCCCTCCGTCGGCGCGCTGAAGCGCATCCTGGATGGCATCCCCATCGGGCTTGCGGAGTTTTTCGCCTTCGAGCCGGACCGCCCGAAGAAGGCTTTCTATAGGGTCGACGAACTGGTGGAAATCGGCAAGGGGGCGATCTCCTACCGCCAGATCGGCGACAATCTGTTCGGGCGCAGCCTGCAGATTCTGAAGGAATGTTATCAACCCGGTGCAGACACCGGAAAGGTGCCGCTGGTGCATGACGGCGAGGAAGGCGGGATCGTTCTGTCCGGACGGCTGGAAGTCACCGTCGATGACGAACGCCGGATTCTGGGGCCGGGCGATGCCTATTATTTCGAAAGCCGTCGCCCGCACCGGTTCCGCTGCGTCGGCCCGGTGGCGTGCGAAATCATCAGCGCCTGCACGCCGCCGACCTTCTGACGGGCAAACGTGGTGATCGGCCTGCGCTGCAGCGCCGCCGGTTGTCTTCGCGCTGGCATTCGACCACCGCGCTACGCGATTTTGCGTTTCGGCCGAACAGATCTGGAAGGTTTGCGGGCCGATCTCGATCTCCCGCAAACCCCATAATCGCGTTCAATCAGAGTTCGGCCGGAAAACCGGGTGCGCGCAGATCGGTACCCACGGCATCCTCCAAGAGCTTCACCACCTGCGATGACCACGCATTGCCGCCATAGGTCGAACGGGCACGGATGAAAGTCTGCAGCGCATGCGAGGCGAGATCGAGCGGCACGCCGAATTCCTTGCCGAAGCCGAGCGCAAAGCCGAGGTCCTTGCAGGCAAGGTCCATGGTGAAGTTGATGTTGTAGCTACCGTTGAGAATGACCTGACCTTCGGTCTCGTGCACGAAGCTGTTGCCCGAGCTTGCCTTGATGATGTTGAAAGCGTCGGTCAGATCGATGCCGCCCTTCTTCGCCAGCATCAGCGCCTCGCCGGTTGCGAGAAGATGAATGAAGGCCAGCATGTTGGTGATGACCTTGATCACGGCCGCCTTGCCCAGCGGCCCGGCGTGGAAGATTTCGCCGCCCATGGCTTTCAACGCCGGCAGGTGCGTTTCGAACAAATCGCGATCACCGCCGGCAATCACGGTGATATCGCCGGCCGCCGCACGGTGGACACCACCGGTCACCGGTGCTTCCAGCATGCGGACGCCGCTGGCTGCGGCGACGGCCGAAAGACGCTCTATATCGTTCTGGTCGAGCGTGCTCATCTCGATCCATGTGCCGCCAGCCTTCAACCCCGAAAGAATGCCGTCCGGACCGGTCAAGACAGCCTCGGAAACCTTCGGCGAAGGCAGGCAGGTGACGACCGCATCGACTTGCTTTGCAAGCGCCTGCGGGCTGTCAGCCCACAGCGCACCGCGCGCGAGCAATGGTTCGGCGCGGCTGCGGTCCCGGTCATGAACAATGACGGAAAATCCCTCGCGCACGAGGCTGCCTGCCAGATGCTGACCGAGATGTCCAAGTCCGATAAAACCGTAGCGCATTTCCATACCCCGTTTCAGGTTGGGCTCGGAACGCAGGCGGAAACCGGTTTCCGTCTGTCTTCGTCCGGCCATGGCGTCATGTTTTCAAGCTGCGTCTTCCAATATCATCGCCGCGCCCTTTTCCGCGACCATCATCGTCGGTGCATTGATATTGCCGGCCGTCACATTCGGAAAGACCGAGGCATCGACGATGCGCAGGCCCTCGACGCCATGCACCCGTAGCCGCGCGTCCACCACCGATGTCGCCGAATCCGGCCCCATCATGCAGCTGCCGCAGAGATGATAGATCGAGCTGGCATTGGCGCGGAAATAATCAAGCAGGCTTTCGTCGCTGGCCACCGATGGCGAGGGGGAAATTTCCGCATCGATGATGGCCGCCAGCGAAGGAGCCGATGCGATCCGGCGCACCAGCCGGCTGCCCTGGATCACTTCGTCGATATCCCGGTCCGTGGACAGGTAATTCGGCTGGATCAGCGCCGCTGCGGCAGGGTCGGCGGAGGCGATCACAACCCTGCCGCGGCTTGTGGGACGGCAGGAATTGAACGCGATCAGGAAACCCGGATAGGGCTCCGGCACCATGGAGGCGCTCTTGTTTTGGGGAATGCGGTAGGACAGGGGATTGAAATAGAGCTGGATGTTCGGACGCTCTTCGTTCGGCGTACCGCGAAAGAAACCGCCTGCCTGGTTGACGCTCATCGCGAAAGGCCCCTTGCGGGTCAGCACATATTGCAGCCCCAGTCGCGCCTGGCCGAACAGACTGCCGAAGACGCCGTTCAATGTCGGCCTGTTGGCGCGATAGTAGAAGCTTGCGGACAGATGATCCTGAAGATTTTCGCCGACGGCCGGAAGATGAAAACGGGTCTCAACGCCTTTTGCGCCGAGCGTTTCGCCATCGCCGAGGCCGGACAATTGCAGCAATTTCGGCGTGTCGATGGCGCCGGCCGAAACGATGACCTCGCGCCTCGCGGAAAATGTCCGCCGGACGCCATCCTGCAGGACCTCGACGCCGCCCGCCCGCCCGTCCGGTGCAAAGACCAGCCGCTGTGCGACGGCACGGCGCTCGATCGAAAGGTTGGCCCGCTTCAGGGCCGGACGCAGATATTCGGCACTGGAATGCGAGCGGCAGCCGTTGCGGGTGTTGATGTCGTAGACCCCTGCCCCTTCAATCGAAGCGCCGTTGAAGTCCACCGTTGACGGCAGCTGCAGCTCTTCGCAGCCCTTGAGATAGGCGTCGGTCACCGGATGGGTCATGCCGCGCATCGGTGTCACATGGATCGGGCCGCTGTCGCCATGCCAAGGCGAAGCGCCTTTTTCGTGGGTTTCGAGCTTCTTGAAATAGGGCAGCACATCGGATCCGCCCCAGCCCGGATTCCCGGCCGCCGCCCAGTCGTCGAAGTCATCGGCCGCACCGCGCACGAACACCATCGCGTTGATGGAGCCGGACCCGCCCTGCACCTTGCCGCGCGGCACATAAATGCGCCGGTCTTCAAGCCCGGCCTCCGGCTCGGTCGAATACATCCAGTTGACCTTGGGATTGTAGTAGCTCTTGGCGTAGCCGATCGGGATCTTGAACCAGAAGGACGAATCCTTGTCGCCCGCCTCGACGAGGAGGACGCTGTAGCGGCCGCTTTCGCTGAGGCGGCTTGCAAGAATGCAGCCGGCCGAGCCTGCGCCGACGATGACGAAGTCGTGGATCATGAAAAGTCTCTGTTCGGCTCAGCCCTTGGCGGGCATGAGTTCCTTGACGTCGGCAGGGTCGGCGGCCATCTGCAGATGCAGGCGGTCGCCGGTATAGGGAGAATGCTTCTCGATAACATCGAGGTTGAGTTCGATGCCGAGACCCGGTTCGCGCGACGGGATCAGATAGCCGTCGTCGAACTGCAGCTTGGCCTTCAGCACTTCGCCGTGGAACCCGCCGAAATCCATGATCGCCTCGTGGATCAGGAAATTCGGTGTGGCGGCCGAAAGCTGGATGCTGGCGGCGGCACCCACCGGGCCGTTGTAGAGATGCGGCGCGATCTGCGCATAGAAGGCCTCGGCCATGCCAGCGATCTTCTTGGCTTCCAGAAGGCCGCCGACGCGGGCGACGTTCATCTGCAGGATCGCGGCGGCACCCAATTGCAGCACACGCTGGAATTCGTATTTCGTCGTCAGGCGCTCGCCCGTCGAGATCGGGATGGAGGTTGCGCGCGCCACTTCGGCCATCGCCGCTTCCTGTCCCGGCGGCACCGGCTCCTCGAACCACAACGGATCGTATTTCTCCAGCCGCCTTGCCAGCCGAATCGCCGAGGAGGGCACCATCTGACCATGCGTTCCGAAGAGAATGTCGGCGCGGCTGCCGATCGCCTCGCGGATTTTTGCGCAGAACAGCTCGCAGCGATCAAGAACACCCATTGACAGCTGGTGCCCGGAATAATTGGTATACGGGCCGGCCGGATCGAACTTCACGGCGGTAAAGCCCATCTCGACCATCCGGATGGCCTCTTCCGCGGCGAGATCGGGGTCGTTGTAGTCGTATTCGCCGGCCGCGTTCTTCGGATAGAGATAGGTGTAGGCGCGCAGCTTCTCGTTGACCGTGCCGCCCAGCAGATCGGAGACCGGCCGCCCTGCCGCCTTGCCGATGATATCCCAGCAGGCGATTTCCAGGCCAGAGACGATACCCATCATCGTCGTGTCGGGGCGCTGGGTGAAGCCGCTGGAATAGGCAGCGCGCCAGAAGCGCTCGATCGTGTGGGGATCATGATCGAGAAGATAGCGCTGGAAGACATCGTCGATCAGCGGAACCATAGCGGACGGATGAAACGAGGTCGCGTAGATCTCACCGACGCCTGTAATGCCGCAGGCGGTCTTGAGTTGCACGAAGATCCAGTACATGCCGCCGACATGCGGCGGCGGAACGGCAACCACGTAAGTTTTCAACGATGCTATCTTCATGGATGGGTTCCTTGGCTGCTGTATGGTGTTTTCCGGCTCATGATCGCTTCGACTGCAGGCCCCTCATCCGCCCTGTCGGGCACCTTCTCCCCGTTCTGACGGGGAGAAGGACGAACGGCGCCCTCTGTCGTCCCCTCTTCCCGCCCGCGGGCAGAGGGCTAAGGTTAGGGGCAATTCCACACACGATTTCAATGCTTCAAAATGACAAGCCGCGTCTGCGTGAATTCCAGCATGCCATGTTTGCCGTCGTCGCCGCCGAGGCCGGATTTCTTCCAGCCGGCATGATAGCCCTGGTAGGGGTCGGCCGGAAAACGGTTGACATAGAGTTCGCCGGCCTCGATCTCGCTCGCCGCCTGCATGACCTTGCGGTAGTTTTCCGAAAACAGCACCGAGGCAAGACCGAACTGGTGATCGCTGGCCAGAGCCAGTGCCTCGTCGAAAGTCTCGTAAGGGATGACGGCCAGCACCGGGCCGAAGACCTCTTCGCGCACGATCTCCATATCCTGTCGGCAGCCGGTGATCAGGGTCGGCGGATAGAAGTAGCCGTCGCCATCCGGAACGGCGCCGCCCGCCGCAACCGTCGCTCCTTCCGCCTTGGCCCGCTCGACCATCGCATGAATACGCTCACGTGCCGCGGCATTGGCAAGCGGCCCCATGATATCGGGATCGGCAGCGCGGTCGCCGAAGCGGCGGGATTGAAAACCGGCGCGCAGCTTCTCGACCAGCGCGTCGTGGATAGAGGCGTGCACGTAGAGGCGTTCGGCCGATGTGCAGACCTGTCCGCAATGGGCGGTCTTGGCGCCGAGAACCATGCGGGCGACCACATCGAGATCGGCATCGGGCTCGATGATAACAGGCGACTTGCCGCCAAGCTCCAGCGAAGGTTTGGCGATGTTGGCCTTGCAGTAGTCGAGCACCGTTTGCCCCGCCGAAACGCTGCCGGTCAGCGTGATCATGCCGACGGCCGGATGCGTGCACATGGTGCGCGCGACGTCATGCGACATCGTCATGATGTTGACGAGGCCCGCCGGCAGATCGGCCTCCAGCACGGCCTGAGCGAACGCGAAGGCGGAGGTCGGCGTGGTGTTGCTCGGCCGCACGACGACGGCATTGCCGGTGATCAGGGCAGGCGCAATCTTGCGCACCAGAGTGTAGATCGGAAAATTGAACGGGATAAGGCAGGCGACGACCCCGATCGGCTCACGCTTCAGCATCAGGGTCTCGTCGGGCGTGTCGCTTTCGATGACCTCGCCCTCGATCCGCCGCGCCCATTCGGCATGGTAGCGCATCAGTTCGACGCCGTAGATCGCCTCGGCGGTGGCATCCGCGCGGCTCTTGCCGGATTCCATCGCAAGCGCCTCTCCAATCATCGGCGCATGACGCTCGATGGCTTCGGCCAGTCGCCGCAGCGCGTCGCCACGCTGGATCGCCGGTAGCTTGCGCCAGGATTTTTGGGCGCTTTTCGCGGCTTCAACGGCCAGGGTAACATCCGCATCGCTTGCAGCCGGAACGCTGGCGAACACGTTTCCATTGGCGGGATTGCGAACATCGATCCCGGACGAAGCCGAAGCCTCGACAAAGCGGCCATCGATGAAGTTGCGATGCTGCGTCATGATGCCCACCCGAAATCGTGTCCTGTTTCAGGCAGTAGAAAGGAACTCGCACCCCTTTCGCAAGCAACTTATTGTCGGGCCATGCATTCCAAAAACGAATGTTAGTCCATGCTCCGCTGTCAGTCCGGGCGCTGGCCCTGGTCGAGAGCAAATTCCTTCAGGAGCCATGCGCGGAAATGCTGGACATTCCCGGCTTCCGGCTGATCCGTTCGGGTGACCAGCCAATAGGATTCGTGACCTTCGACTTCGACGTCGAGCACCGGTACCAGTTCGCCGCTGTCCAGTTGCCGGCCGACCATGAAGCGATCGACCACAGCAATACCGAGCCCGTTGCACGCAGCTTCGATCACCATGTCGAGAAGGTCGAATTCCATCCCGCCGCGCACGTCGGTATCGCCAAGGCCGGCGGCGTCCAGCCAGTGCTGCCAGGTGAGATAGCGCTGGTCGGCCGCCGCCAGCACATGCAGGAAGGTGAAGGACGAGAGATCGACATGGCCATTCTGCCTGACCTTGTCCAGCAGTGCGGGCGCACAGACGGCGATGTGGCGCTCCGTCATCAGGATTCGCGATTGCAGCATCGGCCATTCGCCATCCCCGAACCGGATGGCGCAGTCGAGCAGGCTGCGCTCGGCAAGAGTATCCCTGAGATCGGTGCTGATGCTGATCTCGATCTCCGGCAGAGCCTCGCGCAGGCGCGACAAACGGGGCATCAGCCAGCGCTTGGCAAAGGTCGGGGGCGCGTTGATGCGCAGCCGGTTGCGGTTGTTCTTCTCCATGATAGAGCGCACCGTCAGCTCGACATTGTGAAAAGCCCGCTGGAGCGTTGCCAGAAGCTCGGTACCGGCGGGCGTCAGTTCCAGATCATGGTGATGACGGATCAGCAGGTTTTCACCCAGCTGCTTTTCAAGATTGCGGACCTGCCTGCTGACGGCACTTTGCGTCAGGTGCAACATCCGGGCGGCTCGCGTGAAGCTGCGGGTCTGACCGACGACCTCGAACACCTTCATCGCCGAAAGCGCAGGTAATTTTCGCATGATGGTCCAAAAGGCTGGAATCGTCTCTTGCACTGTTGATAACACGAAGCTTGGCCCGGTTGTCAGCTGCCGTCAGCATCTGTTTCAGATTTTGCCACAGCGCAAATATTTGATCCGGATTTTTACGGTCATTCTTTCCATGTCTGCAGGGGTGCACCATGGGACATGGCTATACACGCCGGCGCACGACGGCATACATGTCGGGAACGCAGCGCTGTATAAATAAATTGGATATGGCCGTCTCACCGAGCCGGACTTGAACAGGACGGGTTCAGTACGAAATCTCCCCATTGACGATCTGCCCGGTCGAGGGGGAAAGCCCGCGTTTCAACAGGTCGCGCGTCTCCGGGTCGATGACAGCGACTGGGGCGGCGACGGCCACGCGCGCGGCCGAGCCGGCGAAATTGGCGGCCGTAATTCCGATCTGGTCGGCAACGCTCGTCTTTCCGCCATCCAGGCTCTGTCCCGCCAGCCGTCTGCCAAGCAGGCGCACGAGTTCGGGACTGTCGGCGAAGCTGTTGTGGCCAAGTGGATCGTTGGTCTTGATGGCACTCGTGTCGATGACCGAAACACCAAGTTCTTCCAGCACAGAGGCATAGGGCCTAAGATCTGTGCCACCGACGCGATCGACCCCACCCGAGAGCCAGCGAGAGGCGTCGAGCGCCTTGTCGTGTGTCGACGTCAGGATCGCAAAGTGTGGCCGCGCCGGCCCCATCTCCGTAAACTGCCGCCGAAACACGTCGATGTCGATGTCCGGCGATGCCAGAACGACATTCTTGACCTTGGCCGGGATCTTCTTCTCGCGCATTGCCACGCCGCGCAAGGCCTCTGCCGCAAGCCAGCCTCCCATGGAGTGAGCAAGGATTGTTACATCGGCAACGTCGGGGCTGTTCGCAGCCTGAAGGATCAGGTCCTCCAGGGCACGGCGGGAATAGTTGGCACTCTCCTTGTCGTAGAGGTAGTCGAAGACACGGCCTCTTGACGGCCAGGTGAAAAGGATCGGCGCGGCATCGGTTCCCGAGTCATGGATGATCTGCGCGAAGCGGAAGACAGCATCGGCATAGGTGTTGTTAAATCCATGTACGAAAATAATGACCTGACGCTTGGAGTTCCGGTTCCGGCGATACCAGTCCAAGGCTTGCCTTTCCGAGGGGATTTTTGTGACCTCGGTGGCCGCAAACTCCTTTTCCGGGTTGGGCGGCATGCGGGAAGGCCACTGAACCTCTCCGGTCTTGCGGTTCCGATCGGGCGGTATCGATACCGTGACACTGTTGAGGGAGATCGCCGTCCCGCGGTCGCCGGAATAGAGCTTGCCGGGATCTTGCGAAGGCTTGCGTGTCGTGGCGGCAAGCATGGTGACCCGGTTCGTGTCCTTCGGGGAGACGGCCAGCGGCTGCAAGACATCCTGCACCCGGTTTGCACAACCGGGTGTAGCAACGCATAGGACCAGGAGAAGCGGGACGGTTCGACGAGGGAACAAGAGCCAGGCTGTCATATCAATGCTGCTCCTCGACGTCACGCGGTATCCGGAACCAGGCGACATAGAGCGCCGGCAGGAAGAGAAGCGTCAGCGCCGTTCCCACCACGATCCCGCCCATCATGGCGTAGGCCATGGGTCCCCAGAAGATCTCGTGCGAGATCGGGATCAGCGCCAGGGTGGCAGCCGCCGCCGTCAGCATGATCGGCCGCATGCGGTGCTCGGTCGCCTCCACCACCGCCGTCCATGGCGACTTTCCGGCTTTCCGCAGCTCCTCGATTTCCACGATCAGGATAACCGAGTTGCGGATCAGGATACCGACGAGCGCAAGAACACCCAGCAGTGCGACGAAACCGAGCGGGGCATTGCTCATCAGCAGCGCAGCGACGACCCCAATGAGCGCCAGGGGGGCAACCGAGAAGACCAGGAACAACCGATGGAAGCTCTGAAGCTGGACCATCAGCAGCGTCGCCATGATGAGGAACATGGCCGGCGCCACCATCGCAATCGGGCCCTGCGACTTGGCGCTTTCCTCGACCGCGCCGCCGATTTTCACGGAATACCCGACCGGCAGTGTCTTCTCGAAGGCCGCAACCTTGGCGGAGAGCGCCTTCACAATGGTCGCCGGCTGCGTTGCATCGGCGATCCCGGCCTTGATCGTGATCGTCGGGACCCTGTCGCGGCGCCAGACCGTCGGCTGTTCGAGTTCATAGCGGAATGTTGCGACGGACGACAACGGGACGGACTGACCGCTGCTGCTCTGCAGTTGCAGATCCAGCAGCGTGTCGATCGACTCCCGCTCCTTTGCCGCGGCACGGCCGACCACGTCAACCAGGTAGATGTCGTCGCGGACCTGCGTCACCGCATTCCCTTGAACGACGGTGTTCAGCGCCATGGCGATGTCCTGGGATGAGACGCCGAGTTGCCGCGCCTTGTCCTGCAGTACGTCGATCTTGACGACGCGGGCCGGTTCATTCCAGTCGAAGGCCAGGTTCGTCAGGGAAGAGTGCGTGCCGACTACGGAGCCCAGTTTCTGCGCCAGATCACGCACCGTCTGCAGGTCCTCGCCGGACACGCGGTACTGAACCGGCTTGCCGACGGGCGGTCCGATGTCCAGAAGCTTCACATAGGCGTCAGTTCCGGGAAACGTCTTCTGAAGGTAGGCTTGTGCTTCCTGCTTCAGCGTGTCGCGCTCATCGAGCCCTTTTGTGACGATGATCGTCTGCCCGAAGGATACATCGGCGGGCTGCACGTCGAAGGAAAGGATGAAGCGTGGCGCGCCTCGTCCGACATAGGTCGACCAATGCTCGACCGCAGGGTTGCCGTTAAGCATCTCGTGCTCGAACTGAGCCATCTGACGGCTCGTTTCGGCAATCGAACTGTTCTGCGGCAGGTTCCAGTCGACGATCAGTTCCGGCCGGTCGGAGCTTGGAAAGAACTGCTGCGGCACAAGCGACAGGCCGGTGATCGATGCGGCGAACAGGACGACCGTGGCGATGATCGTCATCCAGCGCCAGCGCAGGCAGAATTGCAGCATGCGCGAAAACGCCTTGGCGAAGAAACCCTTGTGTTCGGCATGCTTCTTCATCGTCTTGGGCAGCAGGGTCACGCCGATGAGAGGTGTGAACAGGACTGCAACGATCCAGGATACGATGAGCGATACGGCGATGACGACGAAGAGGGTGAAGGTAAACTCGCCGGCGCTGCTCTTGTTGAATGCGACCGGTATGAAGCCGGCGACGGTGACGAGCGTGCCGGTCAGCATCGGGAAGGCCGTGGATGTATAGACGTAAGTGGCGGCTTTCCTGAGACTGTCCCCCATTTCCAGCCGCGCAACCATCATCTCGACCGCGATCATGGCGTCATCGACGAGAAGGCCGAGTGCGATGATGAGCGCTCCCAGCGAGATTCGTTGCAGCGAGATGTCGGTATAGAGCATCACCACGAAGGTGATGGCGAGAACGAGCGGGATCGCGATCGCGACGACCAGGCCGGCCCTGAATCCGAGGCTGATGAAGCTGATCGCAAGCACGATGGCGACGGCCTCGAACAGGGCCTTGGTGAACCCCCCAACCGCCTCGTGAACCACTTTCGGCTGGTCGGAGACCTGTTCAACCGAGACGCCGACCGGAAGATCCTGGACGATCCTGCCCATCGTCTCTTCGAGGGCCTCGCCGAAGGCGAGCAGGTTGCCACCTGTCTTCATGCCGATGGCGAGCCCGATCGCCGGCTTTCCGTTGAAGCGGAAAAGCGAAGCCGGCGGATCGGCATAGCCGCGGGTGATCGACGCGACGTCCGTCAGCGGGAAGAAGCGGTCGTTGACCTTGAGATTGATCCCGCGCAAGGTCTCTTCGGAGATGAAGCGCCCGCCGACGCGCAGGGCAATGCGTTCCGGTCCCGCCTGGATGAAACCCGACTGGGTGACGGCGTTCTGCGCCTGCAGCGTGGCAATGATGCCGGCGCGGTCGATGCCGAGGGCGGCGATCTTGCGGGTGGAGAATTCGAGGTAGATCACCTCGTCCTGCGCACCGGCGATGTCGACCTTGCCGACGTCCGGGATCTTGAGAACCTGCGTTCGCGCGTCCTCGGCAAAATCGCGCAGTTCCCTCTGACTAAGGCCGTCGCCGATGAAGGCAAAGATATTGCCGTAGACGTCGCCGAACTGGTCGTCGAAGAACGGACCGGCCACGCCCTGCGGGAATTCGTGCGTGATATCGTCAATCAGATTGCGGACGCGCGACCAGGTCGGCTTTACATCTTGTGCATTCGTACCCGGCAGCAGATCGACGAAGACGATCGTCTGACCGGCGGTGGTGATGCTTCGGCTATGTTCAAGGTTATCGAGTTCCTGCAGCTTCTTTTCGATGCGGTCGGTAACCTGCTGCGTCACCTCCTCGGCCGAGGCGCCGGGCCACTGAACCTGGATCACCATCGTCTTGATCGTGAAGGACGGATCTTCTTCGCGGCCCAGGCTCATATAAGCATAGGCGCCCGCCACGGCGAAGATGATCATGAAATACCAGACAAGAGAGCGATGCTCGAGCGCCCAGTCCGAGAGATTGAATTTGTTCACCGGGGCGGCTCCTGTTCGCGTTTCACCTTTTGTCCATCGGCAAGTTCATTGACCCCGGCGATGACGACTTCTTCCCCTTCCCGCAGCCCGGACAGTACCCGGACAGACTGGGCATCGGCCGTATCGCCGTCGAGCTGAACCGGACGTGGGGCAACGGTGCCGGTCGAGGGATCAACGATCCAGACACGGTCAGGACCGTTCTTGTTGCCAATCGCGGAACTTGGCAGGGCGATTGTCCGCTTTCCTTCTTTTGCAACAGGCGTTGCGCTCACCACCGCACCCAGGCGGAACACGTCTGGGGCATGCTCCATTGCAATCTTCAGCCTGTGGGTACGGGTACTGGGATCCGCCTGCGGCGCGATCTCGCGCAGCACCCCAGAGGTCTGGATCCTGCTGTCGAGTTGGAGGGCAATGGAGAAACGGTCCTTCAGGCGCACGGATCGAAATTGCGCCTCGGGAACATCGACGATCACGTCGCGCTGTTCGAGGCGCGCCAGTCTGAGGACCGGTTGGCCCGCCGAAACCGTCTGCCCCATTTCCGCGAACGTGGCCGTAACAACACCGTCGAACTCCGCCCGCAACTCGGCATACCCAAGCTGCTCATGCGCCTTGGCGAGGCTGGCCGTTGCTTTTGCAACATTGGCCTTGGCCGATTTCAATTGTTGTTCGGCAAGATCGCGGTCGGCAATGCTGCCGGCGCTTGTGCGCGCGAGAGTTTGCTTGCGTCTTTCGGTCGTGACGGCATTCTCAAGCTGCGCCTGGGCATCACGCAGGTCAGCTTCTGCGCTGCGGACAGCAAGCCGGAGGCTTAAGGGATCGATCTGGGCAATCATATCGCCTTTCAGCACGAGATCGCCGACATCGACTTTGCGCGATACGATGCGTCCGAGCGTCCGGAAGGCAAGGTCGGTCTCGACCTGCGCCCGCACAACGCCCGGCAAACTCGCCGCTGCCGCCTGCTCGGCGAAGGCCGTCAATGTCTTGACGGGGCGAGGGCTCGCCTCCTGCTCGGTGACCGGGCTTTGCTCACAGCCGGCAAGGAGCGAGACCGATAGAAAAAGTGGAAGATAAATATGCCAGCGGTTGAGGCTCATCTCACTTACCCTCCCAGGCAACCGTCTGGCCTTCCCTGAGAAACTTTCCGCCTTCCGTGACCACAATGTCGGTGGGGACGATGCCGCCGGTCACGACGAAATCGCTTTTGCGATAACGGGCGACCGAAATCTCGCGGTGGGAAACAGAACCGTTTTCGGTATTGACCAGCCAAACGGCGGGTTGGCCATTGGCGGAGGTGATGGCGTTATAGGGCAGCACGATACCATCACGCGGCGAAGACCGGAGCGTGCCGACGATCGGCGTGCCAAGCGGCCATTGCGCGTCTTTAGGAAACCCCACCTTGATCCGGATTGTGCCGGCCTTTGTGTCTATCACCGGGGAGACCTCCCGGATGCCGGCATGGACTGCGAGCGTCCGATCCCCGACCGGCGCCACCTCGACGTCCGCCAGCGGGGGACCGTCCAGAAAGAAGGCCTCGAACACATCGAACACCGCATCTCTTGGGCCGTCATGCGCGAGCGTGAAGACAGATTGCGCGGCTGAGACCACCTGCCCAACCTCCAGGTTCCGCGCGGTGATGATGCTGTCCGCATCGGCCCTCAACTCCGTGTAGGACAGCGCGTCCTCGGCTGTCGCCAGCGCGGCCTCGGCAGATTCAAGGATGGCTTGGGTACTCGTCAGCTCCTTGCGAGCCTCGTTGAAAATCGCCTGCGCGATCGCTTGCGACTGGAGGAGCGACCTGGATCGCTCGAAGTTCAGTATCTTCTGTCTCACCACCGCCTGCGCCGATTCCAATGCCGCTCTGGCGACGCTCACATCGGCCTGCTGTTCGGTATCGTTGAGCCGTGCAAGGACATCACCGGTGCGAACGTGCGAGCCGACGTCGGCCTGCCTCTCGAGCACGCGGCCACTGACCCGAAAGGACAGCTCGGTCTGGATTCTCGCCTTCACCTCACCCGTGATTTCCGCATCCGGCTGGTACTCAGCCGTGGCCGCGGGAACGACCCGCACCTGCTGCGGCGGTGGCGGCACCTCTGCTTTCTCTTCGCAGGCAGCAAGGGATGCGCAAGCGAGGCCAATTCCCAGCAATCTAAAGGGCTGCATTTTTTCTCCGGTAGCGTTTGCACGGGAGCTGCGCTGTTCAGCGTCAGCCTTCAATCCGATGCGTGTAACGAGCCATGACTCGATGTTGACGATGCCCACCTAAGGGCTAGAGTGGACATTGTCAACATCGCCTGAGTGCAAATGTTGACATGCGCAACATCAGCATCTAAATGGACAATCATGACCAAAGCCACTTCCACGACAGAGCTGCGCCCATACCACCACGGGGACCTGCAAAGGGCGATCGTCGGTGCAGCGCTCGATGTGCTCAGCGAATCCCAAAGCACGGAATTCTCGCTTCGCGAACTCGCCCGTCGAGCGGGCGTCAGCCATAACGCCCCTTACAAACACTTCACCGACAAGCGCGATTTGCTGGCGGCGGTCTCGGCGGTCGGGTTCGAGCGTCTTGCGAAACAGATGACCGATGCGATGAAGGAACTGGACAGTCCGCGCGAGCGGCTGTCAGCTCTGGCGCGCGCCTATGTTCGCGGCGGCGTCGCCAATCCTGCGCTCTACAGATTGATGTTCGGCGGCTATCTTTCCGGAGAGGACAGTGGGCGTCCAGACATCGAAAGAACCGCGGCAGAGGACATGAAAGCGCTTCTGGTGGAGGCGATCAGCGACGGTGCTCTCGGACGCATCCTTCAAAACATCCCGGCAAATATAGCGCGGGTCGATGGAGCCATTCTGATCTTCTGGTCTCAGATGCATGGTCTTACATTGCTGCTGGTCGACCGCCTTGTAGGCCCCGCTGAAAAGGCAGACGAGCTGAGTGAGAGCGTCCTGCAAGGCATGCTTGACGGGTTGGCGAACGGTATCCCCGCAGTACCGGAGGGGGTATGGATCGGCCCTCCGCCACCGGGTAAAACGTCCCAAGCCGCGAGGGCCTGAAAGGCCCGGAAGCTTGGCCCCTTTAGGCACCGAACATTGACGCTATCGAACCGCGCGCGGCGTCAGCGGGCGGTGCCGGGCAGATGGAACGCCTGCTGGAAATAGGAGCGGAAGGCAAGCATCGGCGGCGAGAGTTCGACATTCTTGCGCCAGGCCAGCCCGACATCCATGGCCGGCACGGGATCGCGCACATTGATGGTTTCGATCCGCCGCCCTTCCAGCGACCAGGGCCGGTGCACCATGTCGGAAAGGATCGCGACGCCCTGACCGTTGGCGACAAGGGATCGCACCGCCTCGACCGACGAGGTGCGCAGGACCACCTGCGGCTGATAGGGAGAAGCGCTCCAATATTTCAACGATGAATGCGCTGCCTCGTCCACGGTCAGCATGATGTAGGGCTCTTCGGCGATTTCCTCCAACCCTACCGAATCTGCCTGCAGCAGATGATGCTGCGCCGGTACCCACAGGCGGCGGGTCGAACTCAGCACCTTTTCCGTGACAATCGACGGGTTGAGGATGTTGGAGGTGAGCAGCACCGACATGTCGTAGCGGTTGGTCAAGAGACCCTCCTCGATGGATTCCCGTGTCAGTTCGAAAAGCTGGATATCGAGCTTGGGGAAAAGGCGCCGCAGCCGCTCGATGTGCAGAGGCAGGAAATAGCCGATGACGGTATAGGTGGCGGCAACGGTCAGGGTTCCCTCGACTTCGTTGTTGACGACGTTCAGGTGCGTTGCCTCGTCTACCTTCTTCAGGATGTCATACGCATGCGACAGGAACTGGCGCCCGGCCGCTGTCAGGTCCATGCCGTGCGGCGCGCGGATGAACAGGCTGGCGCCCACCGTCTGCTCCAGTTCCTTGATCGCCGTCGTTATCGCCGACTGCGAAATGGAAAGATCGACCGCAGCCTGGGATATCTGGCCAAGTTCCGCGGTCGCGACAAAGTAGCGAAGCTGCCGGAGACTGAGCGCCATGACTGTGCCTTCCTATTCAATAAACCAAACCATGCCATCGGAAAATCAGAAGAGCCGACCCCAAAAGCGGCACATATCCGCAAGAAAATGCCCAACCGTGTCTCAAGAAATTGAAATTACGTGCTTTTGCAGTGCAATATTTCTGAGCATCGTATTCTGATTTTCAGATACTAAACATATGAAAATAGAATTTTTCAAATGAATTAATTCGTCCTAGCGTGATTTTGTCGAAAAAGCGGCAGACGGCGACTTTGCCCAATGCCGGCAGGCGAGGAATACGACGTTGATCGATGCAGTAGACATCAATTGTGACATGGGAGAAGCCTTCGGGCGGTGGCGCGTCGGCGATACCGACGACACAACGCTGATGGGATTGATCAGCTCAGCCAATATCGCCGCCGGTTTCCACGCCGGCGATCCCAACCTCATGGACCAGACAGTTCGTCTTGCGACGGAGCATGGAGTCGGCATCGGCGCGCATCCGGGCTACAATGACCTCCAGGGTTTCGGCCGCCGCAAGATCGCAGGCACCGCCAAGGAACTGGTCAACGACATGGTCTATCAGGTCGGAGCGCTGCGGGAATTCGCCCGCCGTCACGGCGCGCGCCTTCAGCATGTCAAGCCGCACGGCGCCCTTTACATGGAAATGGCTGTCAACGCCGAGCTTTCTCAGATCTTCGTGCAGTACATGCGCACCGTCGAGCCCAATGCCTACATCTTCTGCATGGGCGGTTCGGCGACCTATCGGGCCGCAAAGGAAGCCGGACAGCCGGTCGTGCGCGAGTTCTATGCCGACCGCGACTACGACGACACCGGCTCGATCGTCTTTACCCGCGATGCCGGACGCCCCGATCCTGCCGCGATCGCCCGGAAGGTCGTGCGTGCCTGCAGGCAAGGCAAGGTCAGGACCGTCACCGGTGGCGACGTCGACATCGCCTTTGAATCCATCTGCTTCCATTCCGATACGCTTGGCGCGCTCGATATCGTACGCCAGATGCGCGAAGCGCTGATTGCCGAAGGCATCCGCATCGCACCGGTTTCGGACATCGCAGGCCACTGAGACTTTTTAAGCGGAGAGAGACATGAGCAAGCTCGAAATCAGATCGCCCCTGCCCGGCACGTTCTACCGGACGCCAGCACCGGACGCAGCCCCGTTCAAGGCGGACGGCGATGCGGTCGCAAGCGCCGACACCATCGGCATGATCGAGGTGATGAAGACGTTCCAGGAAATCCCGGCAGGCATCGACGGCAAGGCCATCCGCTTCCTCGTCGATAACGAAGAGCCGGTGATGGCCGGTCAGGTGATCGCAGAGGTGGAGGCATGACCATCCGCGCGCTCCTCGTTGCCAACCGCGGCGAGATCGCGGTGCGCATCATCAAGGCGGCAAAGGCGCTCGGCATCCGCACCGTGCAGGTCCATAGCGCCGCCGATGCAGACATGCTTGCCGTGAAGCTTGCCGACGAGGCGGTCAACATCGGTCCGCCGTCCGCCGCAAAGTCCTACCTCAATATCGACGCCGTTGTTTCGGCCGCCAAGGCCGCGGGTGTTGATGCGGTGCATCCAGGCTACGGTTTCCTCTCAGAGAATGCCGATTTTGCCGATGCGGTCGAGGCTGCCGGCCTGATCTTCATCGGCCCGAAGGGTGACGCGATCCGCCTGCTTGGTGACAAGGTCGCCGCCCGCGCAGTGGCTGCCCGCGCCGGCGTGCCCACTGTTCCCGGCAGTGCCGGACGGATCGCCAGCCTCGACGAGGCCCGCGCCATCGCGGACAAGACCGGTTTCCCGATCATGATCAAGGCGGCCGCCGGCGGCGGCGGACGCGGCATCCGCATCGCCGACACCATGGACGACCTCGATCGGCATTTCCCGCAGGCCTCGGCGGAGGCCGCTGCCGCCTTCGGCGATGGCGGGCTCTATCTCGAGAAGGTCATCACCAAGGCGCGCCATGTCGAAGTCCAGATCCTTGGCGACGGCGAGAACTTCGTCCATTGCTTCGAGCGCGAGTGCTCGCTGCAGCGCCGCCGCCAGAAGGTCTGGGAGGAGGCGCCTTCCTTCCTGCTGCCCACGGCCGTGCGTGAAAAGCTGTGCGCCAGCGCCGTGGCCCTTGCCAGGGAGGTCGGCTATCGCGGTGCGGGCACCGTCGAATATCTCTATGACGAGATCACGCAGGAATTCTACTTCATCGAGGTCAACACCCGCATCCAGGTCGAGCATCCGGTGACCGAGATGATCACCGGCATCGACCTCGTGCAGGAGATGATCAAGGTTTGCGGCGGCGCCAAGCTGTCGATCGCCCAAGAGGATATTGTCGCGCACGGGCACGCCATCGAATGCCGCATCAATGCCGAGGACCCGGCGCGCAACTTCATGCCGGCCCCCGGCAAAATCGAGACGCTGAAAGTCCCGGAGGGCGAAGGCATCCGCTTCGACACCATGCTCTACGAGGGTTATTCGATCCCGCCATTCTACGATTCGCTCGTCGGCAAGCTGATCGTCTGGGCCGAAAGCCGCGACGCCTGCCTCGACCGGCTGAAGGGTGCGCTCGAAGGCCTGACGATCACCGGCATTCCAACGACGGTGCCGCTGCATCTGGCGCTTGCCAGCGACGGCAGCGTCCGGCGCGGAGCATTCCACACCCGCTTTCTCGAAACATGGCTTGAAACCGAATTCGCCGGGCTGTCCGGCAAGACCGCGGAGGTTGCCCGATGAGCATACGATATACGTTCGGCGGCGATGAGCATCTGTTCGTCGAATGCAGCGAGGAAATGTCGCTCGAAGCCTTCTTCACCAGCCTGTCGATGGCAACCGGGGTGCGCGAAAGCGGGATCAGGGGGGTGACCGAGATCTGCCCGGCCAACGCCTCGTTCCAGATCAAGTTCAATCCCGACATCATCCACCCTGACGATATCCTGCGGGAGGTGAAGTCGATCGAAGGGGCCGCCAGCAAGGCCGAACCGGTCATCAAGACCAGGATCGTCGAAATCCCGGTTTTCTACAATGATCCCTGGACGCACGAAACGCTGATGCGCTTCCGCGAGCGCCACCAGGATCCTTCGGGCACCGACCTCGATTATGCCGCCCGCATCAACAATTTCGGCTCGGTCGATGATTTCGTCGCTGCCCATTCCGGTTCTCCCTGGTTCGTCTCCATGGTCGGTTTCGTCGCCGGACTGCCGTTTATGTACCAGATGGTCGAGCGCCAGCGGCAGATCCAGGTTCCGAAATACCTTCGCCCGCGCACCGATACGCCAAGACTGACCGTCGGCCATGGCGGCTGCTTCGGCTGCATCTACTCCGTACGAGGCGCAGGCGGCTACCAGATGTTCGGCATCACCCCCATGCCGATCTTCGATCCGGCCCAGACCACCAGCTATCTCCACGACTTCATGGTGTTCTTCCGCCCCGGCGACATCGTCAAGTTCAAGCCGATCGGCCGTGAAGCCTACGACCAGGCGGTCGAGGATGTCGACAAGGGCCGCTTCTCCCCGCCGATCCGCGAGGTCAGTTTCGATCTCAGGGAGTTCCAGAAGGACATCGACGGCTACAACGCAACGCTGGAGGGCATGCTCAATGGCCATTAAGGTTCTCCATCAGGGTCTCGCGACCACCGTCCAGGATCTCGGCCGTCCCGGCTACTTCCACCTCGGCATACCCGTCGGCGGTGCAATGGACCGCTATGCGATGCGGGCGGCAAACCTGCTCGTCGGCAATGACGAAAGTGCCGCCGGGCTTGAAGCCGTGTTCATCGGGCCGAAGCTCGAATTCACCGAGGATGCGCTGGTTGCCGTCACCGGGGCCGAGATGCCGGCCAAGGTCGATGGCGCCGCACAACCGGGCTGGACCGCTTTCAAGGTCGCGGCCGGACAGACCCTGACCTTCGATTTCCTCAAATCCGGCGCCCGCATCTGCATCGCCGTTTCCGGCGGCATCGACGTGCCGGAAGCGCTCGGCAGCCGCTCGACCTATCCGATCGGCGCGCTCGGCGGTTACAAGGGCCGGGCGATCGCAGCCGGCGACGAGCTTCCCGTCGGCACGGCCAGCCTTGCGGCCGAGGGCCGGACGGTCCCTGATGATCTGCGCCGCAAGCCCGGCATGCCGGCGGAGCTTCGCGTCTTGCCCGGTCTCTACTGGCACCGCGTCACGGAAGAATCGCAGGAAAATTTCTTTGCCGACGAGTGGAAAGTCGCCAACGAGGCGGATCGCATGGGTTACCGCTTCAAGGGCGGCCGGAAGCTCGATTTCGTCGAGCGCGAGCAACCTTTCGGCGCAGGCTCAGACCCATCCAACATCGTCGACAGCTGCTACCCCTATGGTTCGATCCAGGTTCCGGGAGGAACGGAACCGATCATCCTGCACCGGGACGCCGTCTCGGGTGGCGGCTACTTCATGGTCGGAACGGTCATCTCGGCCGACATGGACCTCATCGGCCAGCTCCAGCCGCATACGCCCACCCGCTTCGTCAAGGTGACGATGGCGGAAGCGCTTGCGGCCAGAACCGAACGCGCAAATCTACTCGAAAGGCTGCGCGCGTCCTTCCACTGACAGGCAAACCATCATCACCAGAACAGAGGGAACAAATAAGATGAAAAAGCTTGCAACATACGCACTCGCAACAACCGCGCTGGCACTTGCCATGAACAGTGCAGCCTTGGCTGAAACCTGGTACCCTTACGACGCCCAGGCCATCGAACCGCCGTTCGCCGCTGACGGAAAATCGGTCGATGTCGCCTATTCTCCGCTTGAGAAGTCGGAAAAACCCTGGAACATCTGCGTCTCCTTTCCGCACATGAAGGATGCCTACTGGCTCGGCGTCGATTACGGCGTCGCCGAACAGGCAAAGGACATGGGCGTGAAGATGAACCTGGTCGATGCCGGCGGTTATACCGAGCTTGCCAAGCAGATCAGCCAGATCGAGGACTGTGTCGCCGGCGGCGCGCAGGCCGTGGTGATCGGGGCGATCTCCTTCGACGGACTGAACAATCTCGTCTCGGAAATCGCCAAGAAGGGCATTCCGGTGATCGACGTCATCAACGGCATTTCCTCGCCAGACGTCACGGCGAAATCGCTGGTCTCCTTCTATACGATGGGTCACGAGACGGGCGCCTATCTCGCCAAGAAACATCCGGCCGGTAGCGACGCCGTCAAGGTCGGCTGGTTCCCGGGCCCGGCGGGCGCCGGTTGGGTGGAAGCGGCCAACAAGGGCTTCCTCGACGCCGTCAAGGGCTCGGCGGTCACCGTGCTCGATCCGAAATTCGGCGACACCGGCAAGGAAGTGCAGCTGAAGCTGGTCGAGGACGTTCTGCAAGCCGAGCCGGACGTTCGCTACATTGCGGGCACGGCCGTCACGGCCGAGGCGGCGCAAGGTCTCATCCGCGAGCGCGGATTGAAGGGAAAGGTCGATCTTCTCGCCTTCTACATGACGCCCGGCGTCCATGAGGGCATCAAGCGCGGCTTCATCCTCGCAGCCCCGGCCGATTCCATGGTCATCCAGGGCCGCATCGCCATCGACCAGGCCGTGCGCGCGCTTGAAGGCAAGGAACTGACGAAGCATGTCGGCCCCAAGATCTTCGTTGTCGATCCGTCGAATGTCGAAACCGTGCCTGCGGCCAATATCCTGCCGCCGGACGGCTACAAGCCGGTCTTCAGCGTCAACTGACGCCATCGGTCCATCGCTTTGCGGTCCCGGCACCAGCCGGGATCGTTTCCAACAAGGACAAGAAGCATGCCCGGTTCCGCTCCGCTCGTCGAAATGACGAGGATCACCAAGACCTTTCCCGGCGTCAAAGCGCTTGACGGGGTGGATTTCACGCTGCTGCCCGGCGAGGTGCATGTTCTTTTCGGCGAAAACGGCGCTGGAAAATCGACGCTGATCTCCATTCTGTCCGGCGTCTATCCGCAGACGTCAGGTTCGCTCAGGATCGCCGGCGAAGAAGCGGCATTCTCATCCGTCAAGGATGCCAAGAAGAGCGGTATCGCCGCAGTCTTCCAGGAGTTTTCGCTCGTACCGACCATGAGCGTCGCCGAGAATATCCATCTCGGCAGCGAGCCCATGCGCGGCCCCTTCACCGACAAGCGCGCCATGCGGCGCGGCGCGGAAAAGCTGTTTGCCGATCTCGGATTTTCGATCGATGTCACCCGTCCGGTGGTGACGCTGTCGCGCGCCGAACAGCAGATGACCGAGATCGCCAAAGCGATCCATTCCCAAGCGCGTATCCTTATTCTCGACGAACCGACCGCCTCGCTGACCGAGCGCGAAACCGAAACGCTGTTTCGCATCGTGCGCGAGGCAAAAGCCAAAGGCGTCGGCATCGTCTATATCTCACACCGCATCCAGGAGTTTTCCCAGATCGCCGATCGGATCACGGTGCTGCGCGACGGCAGGTTGATCGGCACGGTCTTCGTCAAGGACATCTCTCAAAAGGCGCTGGTCGAGATGATGACCGGACGGGCCATCGACGAGATCTACCCGCCAATCGCCCGCAATGAAAACGGTGCCGTCGTTCTTTCGATCCGCGGCCTGCGTGCCTGGGGCGTTGATGGCGTCGATATCGATGTCCGGGCCGGCGAAGTGCTGGGCGTTGCGGGACTGGTCGGCAGCGGCAAATCGCGAACCCTCCGGGCGGCCATCGGCCTCCTGCCCATTTTGGCCGGCAGCGTGACGCTGAAGGACCGTGACGTCACGGGCGCGCCCACCCGAAGGTTCATCCGCGACGGCGTGTTCTACCTGCCGCCGGATCGAAAGTCCGAAGGGCTCATGCTTGGGGCGACGACGCGGCAGAACATCAATCTCGGCGCGCTCGACCGGCCGGAAGCCTCCGGACTGTTCGGGGCGCTCTCGCCATCCCGGCTTCGCGGCATCGCCAACGGCATCGGCCGCCGTGTCGACCTGCCCGACAGCTATATGGGCCGTGTGATTTCAAACCTCTCCGGTGGCAACCAGCAGAAAGCGCTGTTCGGCAAGGGCTTCGGCCGCGACTACGACATCTACATCTTCGACGAGCCGACGGTTGGCGTCGATATGGGCACGCGCGCCGCGCTCTATCGGCTGATCAAGGAGATCGCAGAGGCCGGAAAGGCCGTGGTGATCATCTCCTCCGATCTTCCCGAAGTGATGAACCTTGCCCACCGCGTCATTGTGTTTTCCTCGGGGAAGATCTCCGCGGAGGTCAGCGGCAGCGACATCAACGAACAGACCATCCTCGGTTCCTTCTTTTCCCACGAAAGGCTGACAGCATGAACACCAGCGCCCAAACCCTCGCGGAGCCGCAGGCGAAGGCCGCTTCCCCGATCCTCGCGTTCCTGCGCGCCGTCTTCGTGCGTGCCGGCGTGTTGCCTTTCTTTCTCCTCGCCGCGCTTATCATCTTCACGCTCGCATCAAGCCAGTTCCTGACATTGCAGAACCTCACCAACGTGGCGCGCCAGTCGGTCTATCTGATCCTCGTTTCGCTGGGGCAGATGCTGGTGTTGATCACCGGCGGCTTCGACCTCTCCGTCGGTACCGCCATCGCGCTGACGTCCGTCGTGTCCGCGACCGCCATGGTGGCTGCTTCCAGTGTCTTTCCCGATGCCGTCTGGCTGATCATCGCCCTTGGCCTTGCCGCCGGATTCGGCGCGGCCCTGTTGATGGGGCTCCTCAACAGCATCGGCATCGCCGGCTTCAGCGTCTCGCCCTTTATCATGACGCTCGGCGTGCAATCGGTCGGCGCCGGCATCGCGCTGTTCATCACCGGCGGCGTTCCGGTTTCGGGGCTTCCTTATGAATTCGGCGAGTTTTTCGGGTTCGGCCGCGTCTTCGGCGTACCCGTTCCGGTGCTGGTTGCCATCGTCGCAATCACTGTTATGTGGGTGCTGATGAACCGGACCCGCACCGGCGCGCAGATCTATGCGGTCGGCGGCAACATAAAGGCCGCGCATTTGTCCGGGATCAATACCCGCAAGACGCTGTTCATCGCCTACATGGCCTGTTCGTTGCTGGCCGCTCTGGCCGGTATCCTCCTGACGGCCCGCGTCGAAAGCGGCGAAACCAATCTCGGCGGCACGATCGCGCTCGAATCGATCGCCGCATGCGTCATCGCCGGCGTGTCGCTGCGCGGCGGCATCGGCCGTGTCGAGAGCGTGGTGCTCGGAGCATTCTTCATCGTGCTCGTCCAGAACGGCATGAACATCATGCAGATCGGCTCTTACATGCAGATGGTGCTTCTCGGCAGCCTGCTGGTTCTCGCCGTCGTCATCGATCAGCTCCGCTATCGCATGCTGGTCGGCAATCGATGACGGAAAGAAGCCGCAGTGAACGTTGCGGCTGGCACCACTCGTACCAAGGATCGATGATAAGGACCCATAGAATCGACCCTTGGTATCAGCTCTCGAAATCGCCGAATACGTTCTGCAACCGGGTCAGCAGTTCGACGCGTTCGCTGACATCGTTACCGAGCAGCACGATGACATTGCTGAGCATCAGGTCCATCACCGCCGTCATCGTGGCAGCGCCGTCCCAGAGCGGGCCGTGCGAGCCCGGGACGATCAGGCAGATATCCGAGACTTCCGGCCCCCAAGGGCAAAATTCATCGGTCAGCAACACGACCTTGACGCCCGCGCGCCGCGCTTCCAGCGCCAGCGGCCGCGCCTTGGCTGCAAAGCGGCGCACATCGTGCAGAAAAAGCAACCGCCCGTCGACGGAGCCGTCGAGCAGTTCGGCATAGGTACCGTTTACTCCATCGACAAACTGGACGCGCGGCCGGGTATAGGACAATTGGCTGGCGAAATATTGCGCGATGCCGCGGACGTTCTGGTAGGCCGCAACGTAGACCTCGCTGGCAGACACCAGCGCCTCGACGGCCTGTTGCCACTCCGGCGCTGTCGTCAGTTCGTAGATAAAGCCGAGATTGTCGATCTGCTGCTTGATCAGGCCGGCCAGAAGGTTGCCGTCGCGAATATCCTGCTGAAGCCGGTCGACATGGCCCTTGACCTCCCAGGCAGGATTGGAGCCGCCATGCCGCAATTCATGCTTCAGCTGATCCAGTCCGTCGAAACCCAAGCGGCGCAAATAGCGGCCAATGGTCATCGGCGACAATTCGAGCCGGGTGGCGATCGAGCGCGCCGTCTCGAACGGCAGTTCGGCGAGGTTACGCTCGATGTAATTTGCGATCAGCTTGTCGGATTTGGACCGTCGGAGGTCGTCGCTCTGAACAAGCTTCAAGATACGCTTCGGCACGATCGGTCTTCCCCTCGCAACCTCGCCCCCGCCGCGCTCAGGCGACAGGGGTCGCGGTTCTGCTTGCCATCGGCTGCTATTGCGCCGTCTTCACCTTGGTCCATACCCGGTCGACCTGACGCAGGCCGGGTCCCAGATCCTTAAAGATATGAAGCCGTTTCATCGTCTCCGCCGGCGGGTTGATTTCCTTGCTATTCTTGATGTTCTCCGGCGTCAATTGCCGCGCGGGAACATTGGCCGTGCCATTCGTCTGCTGCGAAACGTTGAGTGCTGCAATCTCCGGCCGGGTATAGAACTGCATGAACTTGACGGCGTTCTCCTTGTTCGGCGCCGTCTTCAGCACGCACATGTCCTCCTGATACATGGTCGCGCCTTCTTCGGGGATCACATATCCCAGATCCTTCTGGTTGGCGAAGACATCGATCATGGCGCCGACGTAAAAATGGCCGGCGGCAACGTCGCCCGATTGCACCATCGGGCGGGTATCATATGTGAAGGCAGCAACATCCGGTTTCATCGCAATCACCGTTTCGGAGGCCTTCTGCAACTCTTCGGGATCGGTGGAGTTGACGTCATGGCCGTTGAGCATCAGGCCGACCGCCAACACTTCGCGCATATCGTCGAGCAGGGTGACCTTCAGCTTCTTTTCCTTCACCGTCGCCATCAGGTCGCGCCAGCCGGTGACATCCTTGCCGAGAATCTTGCGATTATAGAAAATGCCCACCGTACCCCAGGCATAGGGCAGGCAATATTCGCCGTTCGGGTCGCTGTTGGCGCGCAGGAAGGCGGGATCGATGTTCTTGAAGCCTTCGTAAGTATTGATATCGGTCTTCTCGAGCAGATCGAGCTTGGCCATGATGTCATGCATATGCACGGAGGGAAAAACAATATCGTAGCCGGTCGCACCGCCCTGGATTTTTGCCAGCATCTCCTCGTTGGAGGAATAGGTCGCAAGGTTGACCTTGATCTGGGTTTCTTCCTCGAATTTCTTCAGCACTTCCGGATTGATATATTCGCCCCAGTTGTAAACGTTGAGTTCGGCAGCGGCCGCCGTCCCCGCGCCGGCAAGCAGGCAAGTGCTGGACAGCAGGACAGCCCCGGCAAGGATTGCGCTGCGTGAAAAAGTCTTGCGTCGTGTCGTTCCCCGAAAGGATATCATAAGCATTCTCCTCTGTTGGTTTGCGGGGCCTTGTGAGCAACCCGGGCACCGTTCACGGCTTCTAGACGGCCGTTGACTTCGGTAAATAAATGATATCCACATATCTAAATCGCACAAGCGTTATGTTTATAACATTTTATCCGGGGAACGGCATATGCGAGAATCTATAGTCCGGCTGGAGGGCGCGACAAAAACCTATGCCGCACCGGAAGGCCACGCCGTCCGCGCGCTCGACGGCATCGATCTCGATGTCGGCCGCAATGAATTCCTGACGCTTCTCGGCCCTTCCGGTTGCGGCAAGACCACGCTGCTGCAGGCAATTGCCGGTTTCGTCGAGCTGGACGCTGGCCGCATTCTGATCGACGGACAGGAGATGACTGACCGGCCGCCTTATCGCCGCCCCGTCAACACCGTCTTCCAGAACTACGCGCTCTTTCCTCACATGACCGTCGGCGAAAATGTAGGCTACGCGCTGGAGGTCGCCCGCGTCGGCAAGGCCGAGCGTCAGGCGCAGGTTCGCGCCGCGCTGCGCATGGTCGGGATGGAGGGCATGGAAGGCCGCCGCCCGCGCCAGCTGTCCGGCGGCCAGCAGCAGCGCGTCGCCCTTGCCCGGGCGATCATCGCTCGACCGAAACTGCTTTTGCTTGATGAGCCACTCTCGGCGCTCGACAAGAACCTCAGACATTCGATGCAGATGGAATTGAAGACCCTGCAGCACGAACTGGGCATCTCCTTCATCTTCGTCACCCATGATCAGCAGGAAGCGCTCACCATGTCGGACCGTGTCGCGGTGCTGTCCGGCGGCCGTATCCAGCAGCTCGACACGCCGCGCGCAATCTACGACCGTCCGGCAAACAGCTTCGTCGCAAACTTTGTCGGCGCTAGCAATCTGTTCGAGGGATATGCCGAGGGAGGGCGGCTGGTGCTGTTGGGCGGCGAGACGATCCAGCTCCCGGCGGCAGCTGCCGGCACTGGTGCGGCCACGGCGCTCATTCGGCCGGAACAATTCTGTCTTGCCGGAGGCGACCTGCCGTCGCTGGATATCGAGCTGGAGCAGATCGTCTTTGTCGGCGCCGCCTTCGAACTCTATGGCCGCACCCTGTCGGGCCGCAAGATCGCGGCAACGATCCCAGCGGGCCAAAGCGGACGGATCGCGGAGATCGAGCAGAGCCGCCGCGCCCGGCTCTGCTATGATCCGGCCGCCGTTCACATCATCCACGCCGGCGCCGGGGAGGCATGATCATGGCCTCCATCACTGCTCGCCGCCGTATCCATCTCGCCATCCTGCTTGGCCCTGTGTCGCTGTTCCTCGCGATCTTCTTCCTTGGCCCGCTGGCAATCATGATCGTCACCAGCTTCCTTGCCCCGGGCCTGTATGGCGGGGTGGAGTGGACCTATTATCCGCACAACTACGGGCGCATCCTCGGCTTTGCCGATCCGGCTTTCGAGGAGTTCGATCCGGTCTATGTGGCGATCTTTCTGCGCTCACTGAAGATCGCAGCGCTGACCGTCTTGGCCACCCTCATCGTCTGCTATCCGGCTGCCTTTTGCATCAGCCGGCTCTCCGACCGGTGGAAGAATTTCTGCCTCTTTCTGATCACCCTGCCGTTCTTTACCAGCCTGATCGTGCGTCTGTTCATCTGGGTGCTGATTCTAAGGCAGACCGGCCTTGTCAACGAGGTCCTGCTTGGGACCGGTGTGATCGCCCGGCCGCTCAATCTGATATACACGGACGGAGCGATCATTCTCGGCATGGTCTATATCTTCATCCCGTTCATGTTCATGCCCGTTTATGCCAGCGTCGAGAAGCTCGACTGGACGCTAGTGCGTGCGTCGCTCGATCTCGGCGCCGGCCCGATCCGCACCTTCCTGCGCATCATCCTGCCGCTGACGGCCCCCGGCATTGCCGGCGGCGCGATCATCGTTTTCATCCCGGCGCTCGGCAATTTCGTCGTGCCCGCCGTTCTGGGCGGCGCCAAGGTGATGATGCTCGGCAATCTGATCGAGCAGCAGTTCCTTTCGGCCCGCAACTGGCCTTTCGGTTCGGCGCTGGCGATGATGGTCATGGCCGTGATGCTGGCTCTACTCTTCGTCTATGTGCTCGTTTCCGGCAGGCGCGGCACCGACGCCGCCCTCGCGCGCTGAGGAGGACACCATGAAATTCGTTGCCTCGTTCTTTCGCGCCGGCCTGATTGCCTACACCGCCCTGTTCTTTGCCTTCATCTATGTTCCGCTGGCGCTAATCGCAGTCTATTCGTTCAATGCCAATCCGGTGAACATGATGACCTGGACCGGCTTCACCACCGAATGGTACGCACAGGTCCTCGGCTTCAAGACGACGATTTCCGAAAGCGCGCTCTATATCGAATCCACCGGCCAGCTCGTCGCCGCGTTGCGCAACAGTCTCGTCATCGCCGGCGCGACGACGCTGATCGCCACCATTTTCGGCACCGCGATCGCCATTGCGCTCTACCGGTTCCGCTTTGCCGGCGAAGGCTTCTACCGGGTCTTGATGTTCATGCCGATGCTGATGCCGGATATCGTGCTCGGCATCGCTCTATTGATCTTCTTCGTCAATTCCGGCGTCCACCTGGGCCTGACGACGATCATCATCGGCCAGTGCACCTTCCTGATCTCCTATGTCTTCATCGTCGTTTCGGCCCGGCTCGCCGGTATGGACCGGACGCTCGAAAACGCGTCGGCCGATCTCGGCGCGAACGAATGGACGACATTCCGCAAGGTGGTCTTCCCGCAACTCCTGCCCGGCATCATCGGCGGAGCACTGCTCGCCTTCATCATTTCCATGGACGATCTGGTGATCACCTATTTCATCGCGGGCGTCGATGTGACGACCCTGCCGATGTTCATCTTCGCCATGCTCCGGCGCGGCCTCAAGCCGGAAATCAATGCCATCGCGGTGATGATGCTTTCCTTCTCCTTCGTCGTCGCCTCGCTCGGCCTTTACCTTCGTTCCCGGCAGAAATGATCATGCACAAGACAAACGCTCCCAAGCCCCGCGCCCGCGACCTCGGTCTTCCCTTCACCGGCCAGACGGGTCCGTTCAATGCCATCACCGACGTTGAAGGCATAACCGTCGGTCTGCGCACGATTGTCGAGGAAACACCCCGGCCCGGCCGCAGCCGGCTCGTGCGCACGGGCGTTACCGCGATCATTCCGCATGCGCGCAGCGAAACACCGGTGCCGGTCTATGCCGGCGTCCACCGATTCAACGGCAATGGCGAGATGACCGGTACGCATTGGATCGAGGATGGCGGCTATTTTCTCGGTCCGGTGATGATCACCAACACCCACGGCGTCGGCATCACCCACCACGCGACGGTGAAATGGATGCTGGACCGCTATGCCTCGACCTACGACACCGACGACTTTCTCTGGATCATGCCCGTCGTTGCCGAGACGTACGATGGCGTCCTGAACGATATCAATGGCCTGCCTGTCACTGAAGCCGACGTGTACGCGGCACTGGACAGCGCGACGGGCGGGGCTGTCGGCGAAGGCAATACCGGCGGCGGCACCGGCATGATCGCCTATGGTTTCAAGGGCGGCACCGGCACCGCCTCGCGTGTCGTCGAATTTGGCGGAAAGCCCTATACCATCGGTACGCTGGTGCAGGCCAATCACGGCCAGCGCGACTGGCTTTCGATCTGCGGCGTGCCTGTCGGGCGCCACATGCGCGACGGTACCCCACAGAGCCAGATGCAGGAGCGCGGCTCGATCATCGTTATCATCGCCACCGATCTGCCGCTGGCACCGCACCAGCTGAAGCGTCTTGCCCGCCGCGCGGCAATCGGCATCGGCCGCAACGGCACGCCCGGCGGCAACAATTCCGGCGATATTTTCCTTGCCTTCTCGACCGCCAATCCGCAGCCGATGGCGCACCGGGCGCCGTCGCATCTCGTGCTTGAAATCGCCAGCGACGAAAAACTCGACCCGGTCTATATGGCAGTCGTCGACAGCGTCGATGAAGCAATCGTCAACGCCATGCTGGCGGCAGAAACGTCCGGCGGCACGCCCTATGACCGCTTCCGCGTCGATGCGATCGCGCATCAGCCGTTGGTGGAATTGATGAAGCATTATCAGCGAATACCCTAAGTGTCCGAGCCAAAATCTCAATCGCCTGCCGGCCATTCTGGAATTTTTGGGTCGATCTGCTCTTGTTCCATCACTTTCGACCCCGGTTCCATGAAATAATTCACAAGGTCGGACATCGATGAGTGAGAGGGCTCGCTCAGCCGCAGCTTGGAGGTCCCTGACGGGACTTCTCCGAACTCTTCTGCCAGTTCGCGCGACATAAGGTGTGGATGCAGAGGACGGCCCAGCGCTCGCTCGATGGTCCGGAAGATCCAGGTGCCATCCGGATCTATGTCGGACCAATGGAAAAACGGAACACTTGCGGGCAGGATGGATGCAAGTTCAAAAAGCGCCCTTTGTGTTGCGAGAGATGGGTATCCGCCGACGAAAAGTGTCAGTCCCACTCTATCCGGATCCGCTTCGAGGACATGCCGGTTGAAGCTGGCAAAATTCTCGATCGTGAGAGCGTAGGCTGGCGGTTTATCGAAGCTTATCCGCATCATCGCGGTTGGCGGAATACCAAGATATGGCAGTGACGGCGGAACGGGTTGCCGATCGAGCAGAAACGCGCCGGACAGAAGCAGCGGCGGGCCAAAACGTTCGAGACCAAGAGCCGCAAACGCTGCACGCGCGCCGCTTGAGGGTGGGACATCGACAACCGCAGCAATCAAGCGCAGCACCGCACCTTCAAGTTTTTCCAGCGCCTTGCTGTTTGCCACAGTTCGCCGCGAAAACGTCCGATAATCCAGCCCACGGTGGGATCCGTCCACGATGGCTTGCGCCAGGACGATGGCGGTTCGCATGGATGCCGCATCGTCGATCCCGAGAGTGGCCCATGTGCGGTTTCGCGACCATGCGTCGATAGCCGTTAGCGCGGCCTCACGAAGCTTCGGATGAAGATCGAGACCATGGAGCATGGTCTCGCCGGCGCCGATCGCGGCCTGACGCGCCGGCGTCCTGTCAAGATGCTGATACAGCAAAGCGGCATCGGCTAGTCTGACATGCTTGAGCTCTGTATGTCTCCGTCCCTTGCCGTAGACACGCTCGACGCCACCTGTGCGCTCTGCCTCGACAATCGATCTCGCGAAGGCATCGCTCGCCGTGACACTCGGGAATGCATCGTGATCCGGGTAGCCGATCGGACGGGCCGTGCCCTCTTCGAAACGATCAAGCAGATCGTGAAGCAACCCGCTTGCGTTGTTGAACCTGCGAGCCACTGGCCTATTCCGCCGCCATTCGTTGGCCCATCTCCGCGTCGCTCCACGTCTCCGGATTCATGGCGAGCAGTTCGTCGCGGGCACGTTGACCAACGTAGACGGTGTCGGCTGACGATTGGTCGTCGATGCGGTCTATCTCGACCAAAGTATGCATGTAACCGCTGATGGCTGCCTTCTTTTCCAATGGGGCGGCAATCACCACTTGCAGGCCGAGGTCGGCATAAAACGACATCATGGCGCGCTGGTTCTTGCCGTCCATCTTCGAGAACGCCTCGTCGAACAGTGCCGGCGCCATACCTTTCATCCCCCCGGGAGATGCAGCACTGCCATATACAGCAGCAAGTGAAGCACCGATGGCCACATAGAGAGGCACCTGCTGTTCGGCACCCGACCCCGTATTGCGCCGCGTTTCCCAACGAGTCCGGGCCTTGGTCCGAATGTCCTCCATGTGAATCTCGAATGTGTAGAAGTTCCTGTAGTCTTCAAACGCCGACACGTCCTTGTCCGGATCCTCCAGCAATTGTTCGACCGCATTGATCGTGTCCTTGTGCGGAAAGTCGTCGGGCACATTGGGCCTGAACAGGGCCTCAAGGGCGTCGTCGGAAATCCTGCTGATCTCGATGATCTTCAGGATTGGCTGGAACTCAGCCTCCGCGGTGCGATGGAACGAGTAGATCTCATGATGAAACGGATGCCCCTTCAGGCTGCGATTGAGTGCCTCGATATCGCGTTCCATCTTTGAGACACGTGTGTTGAGCGCGTTGACGAACTCGCCGCGAAACAGAACGGACGCACGCTCCGAGGCTTCACGCGCCCTTTCTTCGTAACGTCGCAGCTCATTGCCCTCGATATCCTCGATCAGCACGTCCATCCACGACTTGATCTCGGGAAGCAACGGACTCTCGGGGCCGACCTGCGAACTCACACCAAACTTCGGATTGTTGAAATAGACATGCAATGCGCTGCGCGTTTGGCGTTCGGAGCGACGATTCCGCTCATCCTCCTGCTTGACCAAATCTTCTGACCGCTGGCCCAATTTGCGATGTGCGGCGGCCTCGTCACGTTCCAGTTGGCCGACAACCGCAGAAATCTCGGATCGAGGGCTTCTCGACGACACCAGTTTTTCACGATAGGCAACGCGCCCTTCCGGATAGCTATACAGCTTGCGTTGAGAACGATAGAGGGATCTTGCCAGCTTCAGGTTCAGGTCGGACCCTTCGGTTCCCTCGCCGCTTGTCAAAGTACGCTCACCGCTCTGCGCATCGACACGATATTTGCTGACACGCGCATCGATAGCCCTCAACTCCGCTTCCTTACGCTCCTGAAAACCTTTCTGTTCGAGAAGCCGGCTTCGCAGCCCGTCGTCGCCGGCTGCATCGATGGCATCGATCCGCATCCGCGCATCCCTTGTCCGCATCATGCAATCGTCGACACCGTCCAACATGTCCGCCAGCCAATCGGCGTCCTGTCGAGAAAGCGGATCCAGAGCCATAAGAGCACGCGCCAGAAGCCGCTCTTCTTGCTGCAACTCGGACAGACTCTCGCCCTTGCGAACAAAATCCTCCCGCATATTGCGCAGATGGTCGGTTTGCGCCGCTTTCCCGATCTTGTGGGTATGGGGATCGGTGGATCTGTGACTGCGGACAAGGCCATCGTCGTAAAGGCCATCCTGCATTAGCGCCCGGCCAGGCTGATTGAATTCGTCCAGTGTGAGGGCAAGGCGGACATTGCCGTATCGCCGCTGCAAAAATGCGCGGGCGTCGGCATCGTCGGTCCTGAAAAGGGCCGGAAACGTTCCTGCCTGCGGATTGTCGCGGAACTCTGCGAGCTTGTTCAGACTGACGAGAGATGCGCCTCGAAATTCTCGCCGCCCCTCACGAAACAGCGCGGTCGCGTCCCGGATGTTATCGCGCTCGACGAAGACGGCTTCCCGGTCGCGGCCGAGCAACGCTTCGGCAGCCGCAGTCCAGTTGGGATCCATGACTTCGAGCAGATCGCATAGAGGGCGGGCGTCCATGCCCCGGCTTTCAAGCCGGCGAACGAGCAGCTTCGTTTCCGCCGAGAGATAAGCGGCAGCCCCCGGCTCATGCGACTGCTCCAATGCCCTGCGCAGATCGGCAATACCTCTCTCCAATGGCACGATTTGAGCCGCAACGTCCCGGCGGCGTTTTTCGATCGTCGCAACGATGTCCGGGGCTTTTGCCCTGAGTTCCTGCTCGGCATGTTTCAGCCCGTTGCGGTCTGCATCGCGCAGCGCGAGCTTGCAATAGATGCCGATAATGCCCGCATCGTCGAACCCGGCCATCAGATCCCCGAGATCGGCCGCTGACTTGCGCCTTCTGTCGACGTCTTTGATCAGCCGGTCGTTCTCAGCTATGATGCTCTTCAAGGTCTCCTGCCACTGATCGCGACCCGATTTGGCGGCGTGCGTCGCAATAGCCTTGATGAGACGCTCGATTTCATTCCTTGCTTCGTTGATCCCCTCGATCGCTATATTCCGGTCTTCGCTTTCCGCATCGATGAAGCGTCTCGCTTCGGCGATCTGCTGCTTGATCGCCCGATTTTCCGCTCGGGATACAAGCCAGCGCGCGCGGCGCGCGAGCCACTCCGCCAGCGCTTTCTGATGCAAGCTGTCCTCGAAGGCAGCAATCTGCAGCCTGATCTCCCTGAGTGCCTCCAGCTTCTCGCGCAGGGTGACGATGGTTGCGCTGACACCGCGATAGGTTTCGATGGAACTGCGCAACTCACCGATTTTGATCGGATTGTCTTCAAGGATGAAGCGGCGAACGAACTCCGTCGCGGAATATCCCTGGTTGAGCGTCATCGCATTGACGATGGCTTTCAGCAACGCAGAAGCGTTTTGCTCGGCATTGGGCAAGCTAGGCACGAGCCGCCGCATATATTCACGGACGAAGTCGATGGCCCTGTCGCGATGATTGATGAAATGACCAGCCCCGACCGAAGCAATGGCGCGGGCTTTGGTGTCGTCCCATCGGGCGGCATAGATGCCATCGGCCCGGGTCTCGGTAAAATCGGCTGTCGTCATCAACTTGCCGATGCAGACGAACCGCCCGAGAATCGTCTCAGATGAATCCGTGCGTCGCGCTTCGATCGCCAGACCGATGGTCACCGGAGGCCGCTTGTTCTGCGTATCCTCGAAACCGAGCGCGATATAGGTCAAACTTTCCGGTCGCCGGACATCTCCATCGCCCAGCGTTCCAAGGCAATAGCTGAGTACAGAGCGCTTCGACGTCGAGCGTGCCTTGCCACCGTCTCCCGCCACGGCATTCAACCGGAGATATTGTCGGCTTGCCCCCGACAGTACGACCTGCACCATGTCGAGAATCGTTGACTTTCCCGATCGGTTCTCGCCGAGAATTCCGAAATTTCCGCGAACTTCGATGTCTTCCACGTCAAACAGATGCCAATTGACCAATGTCAGTCGCCGCAGTTCCATCATGCCATGTTGTCCTCGATGGGGGTAACGTCAATACCGTTGGCGGCAAGCGCCGCGCGTGAATGCGAGCGTTGTTCCTCGCTCTTCGCATAGGTTTCGAGACGGGCGAGAGCGTCGGCGCCGCTGATGAATTTGATCATCGGCCGGATTTCGACTTCCCGGTCCTGAGCGTCATGGTCGAAATCGCCGATCCAGATGAGATTGCGAACCGCAACATCCCTGAGCAGGTCGAGAAAGCGGGCGGCGGTGATCATGGGCTTGGCGCTATTCTTCAGCATGTCCCTGTAGCGATCATGCAGGACATTGACCGTGGTGACCGCAATGGCGCGGTCGATCAGATTGCCGACATCGGCTTCCTCCTGCCAATGGCTGCCTAACACGAGGACCGCGATGGTTTCGTCGAGCCGCATCTTGGGAACAGACGAGACATCGTCATCCTCGAAAAGGATACCGACCCATTGCTCATCGGAATTTCTCTGAACGCGATAACCGATGCTGTCGAAAAAATCATCGGCGATGCGTCGGAAACGGTTATCGGTCAAGGTGTTGTAAATGGTTGCGACACCGCGATCTCCGGAATAGGCGAACTGGTTTCGCAGCAGGTAACGGCACGCCTTTCTGAGATCCGCCGCTTTATCCATGCCGAAGGTCGCTTCGACGTTCTCGAATTCACTCAGCATGTCGGCCCCCTCGATGTGACGCATCGCCAAGATGACGGATGGAGAAATTGCTGCAGCGGAGCCATTCGCAGTCGTGTGGCTCGCCGTTCGGCAGATATTCGAGTTCGAATTGGCTTGCCACGGGCCCTGGTATTTCGCCCGTCAGCGCGTAACGTCGCGCAGCGTTGAATGCCAGGAAATCATCGACGGTCTGCAACACGATAAATCGAGCCTCGACGGTATGGTAGGGGGCCAGGATGCGAACAAGAAACTGGCGCACACGTTCGGGGGAAGGGGAAATCCGCTCCAGATATTCGGCTCGCATCCGCTTGCGGAATGCGTAAATCGGATCGTAAGGACGTTTGGCAAGCGGCTGTGTTTCGATCGGCAGCTTGGCCTGCCGCTGCGGCGCCAACTGGCCAGCCGACCACGGCAGGAAAACACGCTCCACCGCGACGGGAACAGTCGGCTCCATGTAACGCTCAGGATTGGCGGCGAGCAGCACTTCCATACGCTCGACGATGCCCCGCGCACGCGACGAAAGTCCCCGCTCTCCTTGTTCAGCGTACTTTACGGTGTTTCGCAATCGCGTCTCAAGCGCCCGGCGAAACTGTGCGATCCGCTCGAACATGTCCCCGATCGTGTCAAATGCCGTTTCGATCGACAAAAGATCGCTAACCGCCTCCTCGCGCGCCTGCTGAACATCGGACGCCACTCCGATTTCGATGTAACCGTCCGCAATGATCGAAAGCAGGTCCGCGGAGTAAGAAATGCGACGCGCCGTTGTGATGATCTGGTCGCGGAAGCGGTACGGATGGTTGAAGGTCAGGATCGCCTGAAAATCCTTGAGAATAAGCTCACCGATAAACTCCTCGAAATAGGTGTCCATCTTCTGGCGGAGATCTTCCGATTCCATCAGGGATTTGCGGATGCGCCGGAGATCGGACAGGATCGCCCGAAGCGTCTTCACAAACTGCCCGGCCTGAACGCGCGCCTCTCTCAGAGCATGCACTGCGCTCGACCGCTCTTTCTCCGGGCTCCCTGCCAATGATTGTCTCTCGACAAGCTCAAGACTGGCTTTGATGTGGACGACGAGCCCACCGAACCGCTGTGAGACATCTGATTTCAGACTCGACAGGCGCTGAACGACCAGAAGCGCACCCATGGGCATATCGGTGGTCACCTTCAGGCCGTACTCCTCCTCTTCCAGCCAGCCGGTCCGCAAGAGGCCCTGATACACCTGCTGAGCTGCTTTGAGGGCGCGATCGCCGGTTTCGCCGCCATTTCCCGCGAATTTCAGCCGGCGCCGCCTTTTTGAAACAACCTCCGGCAGCCCATCAACGAGATCGTCTGCGTCAAGAAGCAATTGAGGCCGTTGAGCAATGACGTCATAGATCGCATGAACCACTTCCTGCGGCGTCGGAAAGACAGCGCCACTTGAGAAGAACCGGTCGTGGACTTCAAGCAGTGACGCTTCGTAGAGATAACGATGCTTGCGCGAAAATATCAGGAATGCATCATCACTGAGATATCTGAACAATGTCATGGGGGGCTGATTCGTGAGACCAATAAAGACAAAACCTATGGTAGCACCGTAAATTGATTATCAAAGAGGCAAATTGTGGGAATTTCTAGGTTCGGCCCCGAAATTAGCCCATGCGGCGGGCAAGATTTGATGAGCTCAGGGTTTGCCCCAAGCCGATGCCTGGATACAGGCGCTGCATCTGGCGGAAATCGGCAAACAGGGGACCCGACGGTGGATACACACAGGAACGCAAAATCGTCCGGGCTTTGTTGATTGCATTCCTGCAGCAACCGGAAGCGAATTTGAGCCCAGCCTTTGGATGGCGCCGGATTGCAGGATTAAACGGCGTGCGTGCAACGGCGGCGAGAGGCCGCCGTCCGTCGATCGGGAATTCGCGGATCTAGCCTCAACGCCCGGCTACCGCGCGTCGGCGCCGGAGGCTCCCAGTAGAAACCGGAGGCGCGCGCGCCGGTAGGCGTCGGGAATCGAAAGTGCCCAGACGAACAATCCGCCTGCATGCCGCCCGATAAAGGACTGGTCCGGCGTGGTCGTCATATAGGTCAGGAACGAAAACAACAGGACGAATGACGCAAATGCCAGCCCGCGCCGGGCTTCGCCGGCTGCGACATGGCCGGCGCCCGGCAGGATGATTGCCAGGAGAAGAACGGCATACGGATTGATCGGCTTCGGCATCACGGCTCCTCACGCGGCTTTCGAGGCGGGTGAACGATCAACGTCGTCCAGAACAGCGCTGAGGCTTTCAGCCATTGCAATCGACTGCCTGATCGTCTCCGCCGGAACCGTCTGCAGCGGAAACTGTGCTTGGCGGAGAAACATGTGAGCGGCACGTTCACCTTGCGACGCCTGATAGATTATGCGGGCGATGCCGGGCGTGATCACAGCCTCCTTGACCCGCGGATCGGCAAAAAGCGCGTGCAGGTGACGGGCGGCAATGCTCGCCTGCTCCGGCGTGGTGCACCCGTCGCCACGCATCAGCAGCGGGATGCCGGTCTTGGGTGGCGTCATCCATTCGGGCAAGCCGTGAACGAGCGAATAATATTCCGAGCCCGTCGGACGGGCGAGCGCGCCGATTGCCGGACGCGCGAGCGGCTCTGTCTCGATCAGCGTCACCGTCAACCAGAGTTGCGGCAGACGGCGCGTCACCAGCGTATCGGCGATCAGCTCGATCCGGACCCGGCGGCCATCGGCAATCCGTCCGGTGACGATGGGGAACTGGTCGGGTGCAAGGGTCATGCCGGGCTCGCCAAGCAGGCCGTGCGCTTCATCGAGCAAGCGGCGGCGCTGCGCCATGGCACGCCGATGCCCGCGTATTGCGGCCCGGACAAACCAGGCGGCGGCCAGCAAGGCAAGAACGCTGAACAGAGAGTAGGTCATCATTACCGGTCCTTCTTGCGCCAAACCCGCAGCAAGCCCGCAGCCAGCAATGCGGCTGCGGGTCCGCCCTATCAATAGCCTTGGGGCCGTGGCCACGGCATGGTGAACTGATCGCCGCGGCGCACATAACGGTAACGCCGGAAGTGGAACCACAGCGACGCGATGATGTAGAAGCTGACCATCGCGATGAGCTGCGTGCCGTAGCCGAGGAAAACAGCGACATAGGCCGTGGCGCACAGGATCAACAGCACGATCGTCGGCAACGGATGCAAGGGATGGACGTAACCGCGCTTGATGGTATCGAGCGGCCATTTCCTGCGGAACATCACCATGTTGAAGGTCATGAACGTGTAGCCCAGCAGCCCGGACAGGATCGAGAACGTCACGACCTGGTCGAGCGGCGCGCCAAGCGCGAAGATCAGGGCGATCGGCACGAGGAAGATGATCGAGCGGTACGGCGTGCGATAGACCGGATGCACCGCCCCGAACCAGATCGGCAGGTAGCGGTCGCGGCCCATCGAGAACCAGGCCCGCGAGGCATCGTTGATGCAACCGTTCGCAGACGCCAGCGTCGAAAACATCGTGCCGATGAACAGGAGAACCATCAGACCGCGATTGCCCGTCACCCGTGCCGCATCAAAGAGCGGTGTCCCTGCCTGTCCGAGATATTCCCAAGGGATGAGCCCCGAGCAGACATACCAGGTCATGGTCGCGGCAATCAGCAGCGTCATGATGCCGGCCATGGTGCCATAGGGCAGCGAGCGGGCAGGCGAGCGCACTTCCTCGGCCGCCTGGCACGTACCCTCGATGCCGAGATAGTACCAGAGACCGAAATGCAGTGATGCAAGAATGCCGATCCAGCCATAGGGCATGGGATCGGTCGTCACCGCCGAGAAATCGAGTGGCACGCTCGACACACCGAACTGCACCGACAGGAACAGGATAATGATGGCCATGAACGCTATGGCGGTGATGACCAGGTTGAAAGTCAGCGTCGCCAGCACGCCGCGATAGTTCAGCCATGCCAGGAACATCACGCAGAGAACGATGAACGGCTGCTGATGCAGCCCGGTATGGCCCTGCATGCTTGCCACCGTGTCGAGCAGAAACCCGATGGTAATGGCATTGGCGGCCTCGAGCATCGTATAGGCCATGACAAGGAACAGCCCGACATTGAAGGCCATCAGCGGGCCGACGATGTGCTTGGCCTGCGCATACTGGCCGCCGGCTGCGGCAACCGTCGATGTCACCTCGGAATCGATCATCGCAACGCATGTGTAAAGCAGGCCGGCAACCCAGCAGGCGACCAGGCCGGCAATCATGCCGCCTTTGCCGATAGCGAAATTCCAGCCCATATATTCGCCGACGAGAACGATACCGACCCCGAGCGCCCAGATATGGGCGGGCCCGAGGACGCGCAGCAATTGCAGCCGTTCAGGCTGGCCGGAAGCGGTTTTCGTGTCTACCATATCCGGGCCCTCATAGCGTGTGACGTTCGGCGGCCGCTTCGATCTCGCCTTCGCGGGATGATGTCAGCAGGTCGTTGTCATAGGTCGTATCGATGCGGACCATGTCGGACAGCATCAGAACGGCGAAGAGCGCCGACAGGGCCCAGGCCGCGTATTCCAGAACAGTCCAGATATCCATTGGAGCCCCCCTCCTATTTCTTCTTCGCGCCGAAGCGTTCATCGATGACGTCGCGATATTCCCTGTCCGACAGCCGCACCACCAGAACGAAATAGCCGATCACCAGGACGGCCATGACCAACAGGGCCATCCAGCTGAACGAATAGTCGAACCGGGCGGTGATGATGTCGTTTGCCGCCGCCGGATCGGTGATGCCGAGGGCTGCCCACTGCTGCTGCTCGGTGGCATTCTGGCCGAGCGCCTCCCAGGTCGGGTTGGCGATGGGCGCGGGTGTCTTGGCAGCACCGGCGAGGCCAAGATAAAGGGGAAGATAAAGCGCTCCAACAGTCAGGACCAGAAGGGTGATGACGTCGAAGATCTGTCCGGCAAAGCTTTGTTTTGGTGGTTTGTAAGCCATAATCCCCTCCTAACGCTTGCGCCGGCGCATCTCGTCGAGATGCTTGAGGTCGAGCCCGTAGATGAAATGCTTGTCTTCCCGGTAGTGCCGGAGCATCGCCACGATGGCCGCCGTGTTGAACACCAGAACCAGGCCGCAGGCTACCGTCAGGATGATCCGGATGGCCGGCACCGCGATGTAGGGCCAGATCGTCACCAGTGCGAAAACCAGCGTGCACCACAGCACTGTGATGAAGATGAGCAACCCTGCCCTATCGCGCGAATGCATTCGATCGATTCGCGTCGCAAGATGCGCGTCGGCACCTGCTTCATGCGTTACCATACGTCCCTCCCAGGCTACAATTGGTTCGCAGTATTGCCTTTAAGGCAAATTATTTTCTTGAAAGGAATATTGAGGAAACCCAGTGCCGTCAAGGCAAACTGCGCGCAAATGTCGCATTTGCTGAAAATTAAAGCACCCGCAGATGCGCGCGCGTGCAGCACCGGACATACCGCGCCCGGATTGTCCGGCCACCGGCATCGCTTTGTCGCCGCCATCCGGACCTCAACGCGCCCAGCAGCACAATCTGCGGTTAACCAACCGCACGTCGAATACACAAATAAAGTTCAATATCCCTTGAAAGCACCAATTCGGTGCTTTACGTTAGGAAGCATGATGCAGGCAACCCACACATCGATTTTGCGCTATCGCCTCGCGCCGGACGCACAGGCCCGGTTTGCGCTGGAGGAAACCTTTACCGCCTATGCGGCGATGCTCCTCTTGCTCGAAGAGCTGGCGGCCGAAAAAGGCGGAGCCAACCTCGTCACCTTGCACGAACTCGCCTATGAGACAGTCCGGGAGCGGACAGGGCTGCCTGCACGATTGGTAACTCTTGGCTTACGCGATTTCGCCTCGAACCGGGGCCGGGCCGCCGGCGTTTCCCGGCTGCCCCTGGACGAAAAGCTGTTTGCGATCAAAGGCCCCTCTGACCTGACGGTCGCCACGGTGCGCGGCCGGGTTGCCATACCCTATGACGTCGCAGGCTATTCGCGCGGCACCCTGAATATCTTCACGGCCCAACTGGTTGCCGATCAGGGTGCCTATGAAATCCACATCGGCGTGACGCCGCATTCTGACCGAACCGAGGAGAACATGATGATGAACGAGGGTATTCTTTCACGCATGGGACGGCTGATCGCCGGCGTCGCCAACGCTGCCGTCGACAAGGCCGAGGGCAGCAACAAGATCGCCGTGGTCGAACAGGCGCTGCGGGAAATCGATTCCGCCGCCGACGAGGCGCGCACCGATATCGGCAAGGCGCGGGCGGAGGAATACCGGATCCAAAGCCGCCGCGATGAAATTATCGCCGACCTGCGCGCACTCGACGAAAAAATCCGTCTCGCGGTTTCCGCCGATCGCGACGATCTCGCCAAGGCCGGCGTTGCGCGCCAGATCGACCTGGAATCTCAGATCGCCGCGCTGGACAAGGCGCTGATGGACGCGAGGCTGCATCTCGACGAGGGCCAAAAGGCCCTGCAGGCCGTGCTTGCCACACGCCGCGAAGCTGAGGCGCGGCTTGCGGACCTGAAACGCAGCGAGGTGCAATTTCCCGAAGAGGCGGGCAGCGGCCGGGTCCGCGCCAACCCTGCCGATGGCGCTGCGCGTGCCGCGGCTGCGGTGTCCCGCGTCACCGGCGTGCCGGCCGGCGTGAATGCGACCAGCGCCGAACTGGACGAATTGGACCGGCTGCATCGCGAGCAGGCGATCGAAGCGCGGCTGGCACAGTTCAAGACGCCGAAGAACTGACGCCGATGCAGCTTTTCCTCGCGCCGGAATGCCTGCCTTTCGCCATTGCCGCCGTGATGCTCGCCGCATTGACCGGTATCGAGGTGATCTGCCTTCTACTCGGCTTCTCGCTCGGAGAGGCCATCGACAAGGCGCTGCCGGATGATCACGGCGGCGTATTGGGGCTGCTGTCCTGGCTGAATGTCGGCGGCGTGCCGATCCTCATCCTGATCATGCTGTTTCTCGGCATTTTCGCGATGACCGGTTTCGTCATCCAGAGCGTGGCGCATGCGTTCTGGGCTCCGCTGCCGGCCACTCTTGCGGCGCTGCCTGCATTCGTTCTTGCCCTCCCCGCTGTGCGGGCGTCGAGCCGAACCGTCGCGCGGATCGTCCCGCGCGACGAAAGCTACGCCGTAGACGTGTCCGAATTCATCGGGCGCAGCGCCGAGGTCGTTGTCGGCCCGCTGGACCAGGGGCTGCCGGGACGGGTGCGCGTCAAGGACCAGCACGGCAACTGGCATAGCTTGAGGGCGAGGGCCGCCAGGAGCGAGGATCCGATCGCCATCGGCGCCACCGTTCTCCTCGTCGACCATGTTTCAAACGTTTATATCGCGATCCGCGCGCCGTCGGACATTCTCACGGCGCCAAACCCCACCTCTACGGAGCTTTCATGATCTACGATCTTCTCCTGCCAGCCGGCATCGGCATTGTTCTGATCCTCGGCATCGGTTTCGTTCTTGCGTCGCTTTACACGCGATCAAGCCGGGACGAGGCTTATGTCCGCACTGGCCTTGGCGGTCAGAAAGTGGTTCTGGACGGCGGCTCCGTCGTTCTGCCGATCTTCCACTCGATTGCCCGGGTGAACCTGAAGACGCTTCGCCTCGAAGTCCGGCGCGGCGAAGGTGACGCGCTGATCACCAAGGACCGCATGCGTGTCGATATCGGCGCTGAATTCTACGTCCGCGTCAAGCCGGATGCCTCCTCTATCGCGCTTGCCGCGCAGACGCTGGGCGACCGCACCAACGATGCCGAACAGCTGCGCATCCTGATCGAGGCGAAATTCGTCGACGGCTTGCGTTCCGTTGCGGCCACTATGACGCTGGACGCGCTGCAGGAGCAGCGCATGGACTTCGTCAAGGCCGTGCAGGAAGCGGTCGGCGCCGACCTGCAGTCGAACGGCCTGGAGCTGGAATCGGTGTCGCTGACGCGCCTTGACCAGACCGATATCAAGCATTTCAACGCCAACAACTTCTTCGACGCCCACGGTCTTGCCGCGCTGACCCGCATCACCGAAGGCCGCAAGAAGGAACGCAACGAGATCGTCCGCGACACGGAAGTGGCCATTGCCCAGAAGGACCTGGAGGCGCGGCAGCAGTCCCTGGAGATCGAGCGGACGAAGCGCGAGGCGGAGTTGAGCCAGGAACGCGACATCGCCAACAAATCGGCGGCCACCCGCGCCGAAACGGCGCAACAGGAACAGGCCGCCAAACGCGCGGAAGAGGAAGCCCGGATTGCCTCGCAGCAGGCCATCGCCGAACGCGAGGCGCTTGCCAAGCAGGCGCGCGAAAGTGCCAATATCGATGCCACGCGCGCCGTCCAGCAGCGCGATACCGAGGCCAAGCGCGACCTGCAGATCGTTGCCCAGGAAAGCGCCATCGCCGTTGCCAACAAGAGCCGCGAGGAATCCGAAGCCAAGGCACAGGCCGAAACGGCCAAGGCTCTCGCTATCGCCGCGGAGGAAAAGGTAGAGACGGCACGGGCTGTCGAGATCGCCGAACGCGAGCGCCAGATTGCCGTCATCGATGCGCGCAAGAACGCGGAAACGGAGGCAACGGCCGTGACCGTTGGCGCCGAAGCGGAAAAACAGGCGGCAACCGACCAGGCCGATGCCATCAGGACGCTGGCAACCGCCGAAGCCGAGGCTGCGGTGATCAAGGCCAAGGGCATTCTCGAAACCGGCAAGGCCGAGGCTGAAAGCGAAGCGCTGCTCAACGCGGCGCGCAACAAGCTGAGCGCCGCCATCATCGAATTCGAAATCCTGCGTGAGCGCATCCGCATCATTCCGCAGGCGCTTGCCGAGGCGGTGAAGCCGATCGAGAAGATTTCCGATATCCGCATCTTCGATACCGGCGGCATGCTCGGCCGTGGCGCGGGCGGGACCGGCGGCGGAAGCGGCATCGGCATGGGCGAAGGCCTTGCCGGACAGCTGCTTGCCTATCAGGCGAACAAGCCGATCCTCGATCAACTGCTCAAGGAGGCAGGCTTCGAAGGCGACAATGCCGTCTCAGCCATGCTTGCCAACCTGCAAGGGGATCGCAACAAGCTGGCAGCGCCTGCGCAAGAAGACTGACATCCTCGCAGAGACCGGGTGGCGGCGCCAATCGTCACCCGGTCCGTTTCCCTCACGATATCCTGGCCGTGGCTTGAATGTCTGGAACGCCCGAAGACGTCTGCATGTATCAAGAGCGCCGGGAGCGCGAATGCAAGCCTGCGTCAAATTCTCTTGCACGGCGCATCACCACCACACTACCCGTCAAAAATACCGAACGCCCGTTCCGCTTTGGCGAGTGATGCAATATGTCATGGAGGACCAGACAATACGGAGCCGGCATGCCTGACAGGACGACCCCACAGGACCCGTTGCGCGCCAAGCGCGGACGCAAGGCCGGCGAGCATGCAGTCCCCTCCTCCGTGCAGGTGCTCGACCGCAGCCTGAAGCTGCTCGATCTCGTTGCCGGCGCCGATGGTGCGGCGCTGACCGACCTGTCCGATCAGTCCGGCATGGCGCCGTCCACCGTCCACCGTCTGCTCACCTCGCTTGCGGGCCACGGCATGGTTACCCACGATGCCGAGACCGGCGCCTGGACCATTGGGCTCAAAGCCTTCGAGATCGGCAATGCCTTCCTGCGCTTCCGCAAGCTCGGGACGATCAGCCGCCCTTTCCTCAAGCAGTTGATGGAGCACTCGGGCGAAACCGCCAATATCGGCATTGAGGACGGTGGCGACGTTGTCTTCATTTCGCAAATCGAAAGCCACGCCCCGATGCGGGCCTTCTTCCGTCCCGGCCGCCGCGGCCCCATCCACGCCTCCGGTATCGGCAAGGCCATCCTGTCGACCTGGGACAATGCCGCCATCGAACGCCTGCTTTCGCCACGCCCGCTTACCCGTTTCACCGGAAAAACCCGCGACACCCTGGCAAAACTGCTGACCGATATCGAGAGCATCCGCACCCGCAGTTGGTCGATCGACGACGAGGAACACACGCTCGGCATGCGCTGCATCGCCGCCCCGATCTTCAACGAATACGGCGAGGCGATCGCCGGAATTTCGGTGTCGGGGCCGGCGGTCAGGCTGCCGGACGAAACCCTTGAGGCGCTGGGTCCGGTGGTGCGGGCCGCAGCCGACGGGGTGACACAGGCGATGGGTGGCCTGAAATTGGAACCCCATATTTAGGCCGGTTGCGGGAACATCGGTCGGCCATTCGCATTCTAAACGCGAGGCAGATTGAGGCTGACGACGACCGCTCCAAGGCGCATACATGGAAAGGTGAAACAGGGCTCTCAACGCGAAAGGACAGACGATGGCAAAGAATACGATTTGCGTTTGGTACGACAAGGACGCCGAAGACGCGGCCCGCTTCTACGCCGAAACGTTCCCCGAAAGCAGCGTCGGCGCAGTCATGCATGCCCCCGGAGACTTTCCGGATGGCAAGCAGGGAGACGTGCTGGTCGTCGAATTCACAGTCGCCGGTATTGCCTGCATTGGCCTGAACGGCGGCCCCACCTTCAAGCACAGCGAAGCCTTCTCATTTCAGATCTCGACGGAGGATCAGGAAGAAACAGACCGCTACTGGAACGCCATTGTCGGCAATGGCGGCCAGGAAAGCGAGTGCGGCTGGTGCAAGGACAAATGGGGCATCTCCTGGCAGATCACCCCGCGCGTCCTCATGGAAGCGCTGGCAGTAGGCGGCGCGGAGGCAAAGCGCGCGTTCGACGCCATGATGCAGATGAAGAAGATCGACGTCGCCGCGATCACCAAGGCAAGACGCGGCGATTGACCGCCGCGTCTTGTGTCACCCAAGAGGTCAGGCAGCCTTGCCCGGCGCAATGCCTTCCAGTTCGTGAACGGCATCGGCCGGCAAGGCAAGATCGGCGGCGGCCAGATTTTCCCGCAGATGGCCGCGGGACGAGGTGCCGGGTATCAGCAGGATGTTTGGCGCACGCTGCAAAAGCCAGGCAAGAGCCACCTGCATCGGCGTTGCGCCAAGCCGGGCTGCGACATCCGAGAGCGTCGATGATTGCAGCGGCGAAAACCCTCCGAGCGGAAAGAAGGGCACGTAGGCGGTGCCTTCCGCCGCCAGTTGATCGATAAGCGCCTCATCGGCGCGATGTGCGAGATTGTACTGATTTTGCACGCAGACGATCTGGGTGATCTTTCGCCCGTCGGCGATTTGCTTTGCCGTGACGTTGGAGAGGCCGACATGTCTGACAAGCCCCTGGCGCTGGAGATCGGCGAGAACGCTCAGCGGCTCTTCAAGCGAACCTTCCGCCGGGCCGTGAAGACCGTGCATGGAGCGCAGATTGACCACGTCGAGCACGTCGCGCCCGAGGTTTTTGAGATTGTCGTGGATCGCCTTAGTCAATGCATCCTTTGAGAATGCCGGGTCCCAGGATCCGTCTGCGCCCCGGACCGCCCCGATTTTCGTGACGATCGTGAGACCATCACCGTAGGGGTGTAGCGCCTCCCTGATGATCTGGTTGGTGATGTGCGGGCCATAAAAATCGCTGGTGTCGATATGATCGACGCCGCTTTCGACCGCTTCGCGCAGCACCGCGATTGCTTCGGCGCGATCCTTCGGCGGGCCGAAGACGCCCTTGCCTGCAAGCTGCATGGCGCCGTAGCCGAGACGCTTTAAGCTACAGTCGCCGAGCCTGAATGTGCCGGATTTTTCGAGATTGGACATAATGTACCTCCGTTGGACGACTGGAGACATAGGATGCATTGGTTTGCGCGATAATCGGGTGCAGACCGCACGGGCTGTACGGTTTTCTGCACAATGCCGCCGGTGGCGGGACTGTTCCGGTTCGGCTGCATCGACGGCGAATCCTCTTCGCACCCATCGTTAGCCCAGAACGCGGCATGACCGGGCTCCTCATGCGGCAAGCCCGTCATCGCGCCATCCGGCCGGACCGCCAATCATTCAACCAAACAGTTGACTATTCGCCCGCGCACATCTATATTCAACCATATGGTTGACTATTATGCCCCGTCGATGAAATCCGTCTCTGACGGCGGCGCACGGCCACTGGCCGCCGCCGTTCTGGAATAGCGCGGCTCGCCTGACGACGGAATTTGACCGGCATACGTCGGCCCAGACGAAACCAGCGTGCTTGGATCCCGCGAGATGCGCTTGCGGGACAGGTCGCGCTGAACCAAAGGAAACGGAAGATCGTCATGAACAATCACAATTTCACCACGCACTTTACCGTAGAGCAGACGCCGGACGCGGCCTTCGCGGCTATCACCAATGTCCGCGGATGGTGGTCGCAGGCCATCAAGGGCCCAACCGATACGGCCGGCGGGGAGTTCGACTATCGCTTTCAGGACGTCCATCGCTGCAGGATCAGGGTGACGGACTTGATCCCCGGCAGGAAAGTCGTCTGGCTGGTGCTCGACAACTATTTCAGCTTCACGCAAGACGAGACCGAGTGGACCGGAACGACGATCGTCTTCGATATCTCACGGACCGGCGACGGCACGGAAGTCCGGTTCACCCACGAGGGCCTGGTTCCCGAATACGAATGCTACCACGCCTGCACCGAAGGCTGGAGCACCTATATCAACAAAAGCCTGCGGGCCCTGATCGAGACAGGCAAGGGCGATCCCAATGTCGGCGACCCCATGACCGGGACGGAACGGGCACTGGCCGGTTAGGCAATCCATCTCCCGGCGTGCAAAACAGCGATCCCGCGTTGCGATGGCCGGACGTCGCGGTCAACACCAGCGGCAATCAGCCCGATGGGCAGCATGCTCCGCCCCATAGCAGGGCGGAGCGAGCCTCAGTTGCGCGCCACCCAGTCATGCCAGTCGGCTTCGCTGCCACGGAACACGTTGAGATCGATCCGGCCTTCGACGCCATGCGAAAGACCGGAGCCGGAATATTGCCAGAACAGCCATTTGCGGCCCGGATAGACCTGCGACGGGTGTGCTGCCACCGAGCGCAGCCAGAAGGGATAGTCCTTGAATTCGCCGGTCAGGTTGTCGCGGTAGAAATCCGGTGCGGTGTAGATCACCGGACGCTTGCCATAGTGGCGCTCCAGCTTGTCCATGAACACCTGCATCTTCTCGATCGCCTTGGCCCGCGACAGGCGATACTTGCAGCTCGATTCGCCGTTATATTCGACGTCGATCACCGGCGGCAGCGCGTCGGGATCGCGCGGCACGTTGCGGATGAACCAGTCGGCCTGTTCGCCGGCGGTGCGGCACCAGTAGAAGAAGTGATAGGCGCCACGCTTCAGCCCTGCATCCTTCGCCCGCTTCCAGTTCTTCCTGAACATCGGGTCGAGATGGTCGCCGCCATCGGTCGCCTTGATATAGGCGAAGTTCGCCCCTTGCGTGCGCAGCTTCACCCAGTCCATATCACCCTGCCAGCGCGACACGTCGACCCCGTGCACGGCGAGCTTGCGCGGCGAAGCCTTGCCGAAATTGATCGGATGCGCATCGCGGAACTGATGGCTGTAGATTTGCCCGCGCCGGGTGCGCAAAGCGCCGCCCGCCTGCTTTTCCGGCATGACCATCGCCACCGGCCGCTCCGCCGGAACGGCCATGCCCTCGGTCGTCACGGATTCGAAAGCCTGTGACTGCGGAATCTGCCCCGCCCATGCCAGCTGCTCGGGATGATTTTCAGCCTGCGCAATCACCGCGCCGACATCGGCTGCCGGCACCGGGGCCTGCGCGACGGAACTGGTCGTCTCCTTCGACGGCAGCCCGGCCACAAGGCTTTCCGGCCCGGAACTCGATGTGCAGCCCGCCACGACAAGGCAGGCAAGAAGGATCGCTGGAACAGCCGGTAAACGCATAGGAACCCGTACGCAAAACAAAAAACAGGCGGCACCCGCCCCACTGCCTTCAATTCCTAACGGAAAATTACCAACAAAGATTGAATCCGATCTTCCTTACATAGGAAGGGTGGGGAAAAGGCACCAAAGCTGGCGTCAGGCGTCATCACTTTCAGGGAATATATCTCGCTGCAAACGCCCCACTTCTTGCGTCTCCCTCGCCTTTGCAGCGGGGACCCAACGCGCCGCGTCTGCTGCGCGTTGGATTTCCGTCGTCTTGAAGAACTCTCCCGCCGCGCCGACGCACGGCAACCGGATCCCCCCGGAGGGAGGGGGCAAGCCCGAAGATGGCGTAGAACTTGGCTGGCCTAGAGCAATTTCCCGTCTGATTGAATCGATCAGGGTTTTCAAATCAGTGTTGAACTGATTCAACCTCCATGCTGGTGAAGGAGGCCAGCATGGATGGCTAAAGCTCTTTCACTCGATCTGCGCCAGCGTGTTGTGAATGCGATTGCCGCCGGTATGTCCCGCCGACAAGCGGCTGCGCGGTTTGGTGTGAGCGCCGCCAGTGCTGTTCGCTGGCAGAAGCAGTTTAGCGCCACCGGAACCCTTCAATCCGACAAGCAGGGCGGCGATCGTCGTTCGAAACACATCGACGCCCATGCCGCCACGATCCTTGCGCTTTACCAGGCGACGCCGGATATCACCCTTGCCGAAATCAAAGTGCAGTTGGCTGAGAGCGGCATACGGGCCGGGATCGGCACGCTCTGGCGGTTCTTCGACCGGCATGGGATCACGCGTAAAAAAAGACCGCGCACGCGGCCGAACAGGAGCGGCCAGCCTTGATGCAAAAGCGCCAGGAGTGGTTCGAAAGCCAACCCGATCTCGATCCCGAGCGTCTGGTGTTCATCGACGAAACCTCTGCTTCAACGAAGATGGCGCGCCTGTA
>JAESGK010000073.1_pt1 | contig 116776 bp, 104 predicted proteins | sample 9269681 | NCBI WGS metagenome assembly JAESGK01 (sample SAMN14515347, study PRJNA621673) | algae metagenome | isolation source: Timaviella obliquedivisa GSE-PSE-MK23-08B and co-occurring heterotrophs from... | place: USA: Grand Staircase Escalante National Monument, Utah | collected 2006-08-15 | reverse complement strand
TCAAAACGCCGAACCAGCCTACGTAGAGGCGGTTGTCGGTGGAGGTGACCCAGCTACAAAAGCGATCCCACAGGGATGCACTTTCGCGTTGTTGTAAGGTTGTTGTCATGGTAATGATTGCGATTTAGTAGGTTGAAGGTAAGTATTGAACAGGTTTTTCCGCTCATGTCCTTAACATTAGAGAAATAATTGAGTTTTGTAAAGTATTGTTAGTCTAGCTTTGCTGATACGTCTAATAAGTCTGGCTTATGAGTGTTAATAGTAGCAGTTTGTCGCATTTGAAAGCGATTAACCTTCATTCAAAATCCGTACTTCTAGAAATAGAACCCTTTCCCTGGGTTTGCCTAAGCGTGGAGTGTAATTCAAGGGAAAGGGATATAAAAAAACTGCCTGAAGATCTGGCAGTTCTCTAAGTTCGTGATGTTCTAGTGAAAACTTGTTAGCCAAAAATTGACTAACGAATATACTCTTTTAACACACTGTTGCGATTAGGATGACGCAACTTGCGAAGTGCTTTCGCCTCAATTTGACGAATTCGCTCACGGGTGACGTTAAATATTTGTCCAATTTCTTCTAAAGTCTTCATGCGCCCATCATCTAAGCCGTAGCGTAGGCGCAAGACATCTCTTTCACGAGGACTGAGTGTGCCTAAAACGCTTTCAAGGTCTTCGCGAAGCAGGTTTTTTGAAACCTGGTCTTCAGGAGTTTCACCATCAGATTCAATGAAGTCGCCTAGGCGAGAATCTTCCTCTTTCCCAATGGGCGTTTCTAGAGAGATAGGGAGCTGAGCTGACTTAGCAATGAACCGGAGCTTCTCAATGGTCATTTCCATGCGAGTTGCAATTTCCTCTTCAGTGGGTTTACGACCCATTTCTTGGGAGAGGAGCTTAGTCGTTTTTTTGATGCGTGAGATAGTTTCGTAAAGATGTACTGGGAGACGAATAGTGCGTGACTGATCGGCGATCGCCCGAGTAATGGCTTGACGAATCCACCAAGTGGCATAGGTTGAGAACTTGTAACCTTTTTCGTGATCAAACTTCTCAGCCGCTCGAATTAGACCTAAACTACCTTCTTGAATTAAATCTTGAAAAGACAAGCCTCGGTTCATGTATTTCTTAGCAATGGATACCACCAATCGCAAGTTTGACTGAACCATCTTTTCCTTTGCCCGACGACCTTCATAGAGCCGTCTCCGGAATTTAGGCAAGGGTTGATCCACTTCCTTTGCCCAAAGCTCAAGATTTTGTTCAAAATCCTGAGGGTCGCGCTCTAAGCGTTCACCGAGACGATCGCGAATCCGCTCTAGCTCCAACAAATCAGCAATCTTGCGAGCCAACTCGATTTCCTCATCAGCCCGTAGAAGACGGATTCTTCCAATTTCTTGAAGATAGAGCCGAATGGAATCTTCGGTGTAATGCTTCTTCTTAACCTGTGCCCGACGACGAGTTCCGCCTTTAGCGGTTTTTTCATCATCGTCGTCTGGCTCAGCATCTGAATACTCGTCTCGATCATCGTTTGATTCAATCAAAGGGTCATCTAAATCACCCTCAGGTTGCTTCACAATTTCGAGTACATTGTTAGCCTGGGTCATGCCGCGCTCCTCATGCTCCTTGTGACAAAAAATGAAAAGTAACTAAAACCTTGAAGAACATCACGACTCACACACTTTAATCACACTTTAAGTAGTTAACATTTTGCAACACGAGTTGAATATAAAATATTCAGCTTTACTAGCAGTTTGTTAACTAAAAGACACATTCCTTCTCCGCAGTGAAAGACTGGGGTAGAAGCGCTAAAACAGAGAACTAGGTAGTTGTCAGACCTTGGAGTGTTCCAAGATCTTTCCGATTGTAACTTTTCTCACAAAAGTTGCACCCCTCTTCCCATGTTTCATTGCGGAAATGTGATTAAGCTTCTTAAATTTGGGTAAACCCGGTTAGTCGAGTCCGTTCAATTAAGCAACCTTTCAGCAATTTTTTTGAGCCTATTGCATGACTCAGATTGAGCGAGCACGGATTGCAATACCAGGGTGGAACTTCCCTAACGCTTGCTCTAACTCATCTGATTTGCCTAGACTTTTCACCCCGTTAAACTGTCAAGTTTAAGTGGATTTCACAAGCAAAGTTGCCGATTCGTCTCCCTAAGAGTTTGCCAAAAGAACCGAATGCTTGTGATGATGATCATCATAAGCGATGGTATTGCATTAGTGGGAAAATCTTGAGGAACCCAAGCTGAGATTATTCACAATGCCTAAGAAACAGAAGTTTCCCTATCTTGTAGGTTCTAAATGGACTTCTCAACAAGCGACTTGGGGGTGGCGGCATTTTCAGGTGATGAATCGCAAAAATCAGGGGCAGTGGGTATTTGCCGAAATGGTAGCGGCTTGCGACCCTACGGTACGGTTTTGGCTCAATGCGCAGCAGTTGAAGGAGCGATCGCTTTGGCAATCAGGCTGGCAAACGTTGGAAGAAATGCAGGAGGGTTAGATGCAGATACTTTTGAGGGTAGGACTGACCCTATTTTTGCTGCTCTGGAGTAAAGCATCTGAGGCGAATTCTAGCCAACGGATTCCTGGGAATTACGTCTGTCTCAACAATCCGGCTCCTGAGTGCCGTAACCCTGAGCGGCGAGTGACTCCTACCTTTGCCTGTATTAATAGTTCTAACCCTGAGTGTCACAATCCCCTACGACCTAAAATTGAGTTAGAGCCAAGGGCTTGGAGCTGCCAAATGAATCAAAATGTGAACTGCAATAACACAATCCGATATTCTGTGGAGGATAGGGAAAGTTGGGTAGAGTATTTTGAGCCGCGCCTAGATGAAACAACCGTTGAATTTTGATGAAAACGATGACTAGGGCAATGTCTTCCAGGCTTGAACTACAATACGGCTTAGTCGAAGTCGAGACTTTTGATCGAGTACACGGTCATCTGCCAAAACTTCGGCAGTCAGGTCTTCTAAAGATTGCCCTTTGGAGCGTGCCATCTGAACGACTCCAGCGATCGCAGTAGCAACGACTTCTTCATTTACAGTTTTTTTCTGAAGTGCAACTATTTCTTGAGGACTAGCGGGAATGGGATAATGCATTGCTGAAAACCGGAGAGTAAGCTTTTTGTGTAGATTGTAAAAACTATCAAAGTCTTAAAGTGATAGGAAGTCTAACGCACTTTGGTTGATTGTCAAGCTGAAGTTCATCAGAAATTTACTGATTTCAGAAAAAATTATTAGAAATTTAGAATTTACTGGAAAATTAATGAAGCTTGAGATGAGAGAGGTCTTGTACGTCGAGGTTCCTACACCAGATACGGCATCTGTCCGGTACTGGTTGCATCATGATTTCAATTTAGGGTGGGCAGAAGTTGATTGTCAGAAAACCAGAGATGGTTTACGGTTGTCTGCTAAGTTCGCTGCTTCATCAGGTTCAAGTCAAACAAGTCACAAGCAGACACAAAAATTATCGGAAGAACTTTCTATCTTTGTTTGGTCTTTCCAACGAACCACTTATCTCAAGGCATTTTGCTGGGCGGCTCAGCCTTTTCCTCAAGAAACAAAGATTCTCCAGTACTTGAGCCAGGAGTTGCGGGCACAGTTTCCCCATCAATATCCTGAGCCGCCTGCGATCGACTTATCTCAGCAATCTATTTTTGAAGCTCTAGCCGCTCACTATCCTCGTACCGTTCAACATTTTCGTACTATTCCCAATGGTGAATACGACCTGACTCGCGTCTACTGGTGGGAGCAGCGCTGGCGTGAGGGGGTGCGTAGTCCTCAACAGCCTCAGCCAGTAATTTTTGAGCAAGAGAGTCAGTTGGAGCGACCAGCCGATTATGATCTGATTTATGTGGGTGGGGCGCTGGGAGTGATTCATGCAGCAGTGATGGCACAGTTAGGGTATCGTGTGCTGCTGATTGAAAGATTGCCCTTTGGCTGGATGAATCGAGAATGGAATATCTCGAGGAACGAGTTCCAGAGTTTGATTGATTTGGGGTTATTTACGCCAGCAGAATTTGAGGCTGTGATTGCGCGGGAATATAGAGACGGATTTCATAAGTTTTTTGATGCTAATAATCCGCCTCAGGCAAAGGCTCCGGTGCTGCATACGCCGACGGTTTTGAATGTGGCGATCGATGCAGAAAAGTTGCTGCATATTTGTGGTGAGAAACTACGGGCGGCAGGCGGTGATATTTGGGACGAAACGGAATTTGTTCGAGCTGATATTGCGGCAGATGGTGTGAAGGTTCAGGGCATTCATTTACCAACCAAAGTGAGTCGGCAGACACAGGGAAGATTGCTGATTGATGCGATGGGAACTGCTTCACCGATCGCCTGGCAACTCAATGGAGGACGGACTTTCGACAGTGTTTGTCCTACGGTGGGTGCAGTGATTGAAAGTGGCTTTGAACCTGGGGTCTGGGATAGCCAGTTTGGCGATGTCTTGAATAGCCACGGCGACATTTCGCGAGGGCGGCAATTAATTTGGGAGCTATTTCCAGGACGAGGCGGTGAAATAACGGTTTATCTTTTTCACTACCATCAGATTCATCCTGAGAATCCTGGCTCTCTACTGGAAATGTATGAAGACTTTTTCGCGATTCTGCCGGAGTATCGCCGATGCAACCTCGACCAGATGAAGTGGAAGAAGGCAACTTTTGGCTATATCCCAGGACACTTTAGCGTTAGCGGGGACGATCGCCAAACTGCTTTCGATCGCCTCATGGCGATCGGCGATGCAGCATCTCTTCAGTCTCCCCTCGTTTTCACCGGTTTTGGTTCCCTAGTCCGTAACCTGCCCCGCTTAACTGACTTACTCGACACAGCCCTCCGTCACGATCTTCTCAAAGCCACTCACCTCAACCCCATCCGAGCGTTTCAGAGCAACATTGCTGTTACCTGGATGTTCTCTAAGGGAATGATGGTTCCGACTAACCGATTTTTATCTCCATACAAAGTTAACGCGATGCTAAACACATTTTTTGGCATCCTTGCTAGTGAACCCCTGGAAGTTGCAGAGCGATTTGTCAAGGATCAAGCTGGATGGTTAGCCTTTAATCGAATGGCGCTAAAAGCTGCCCGCATCAATCCTTACCTGTTGCTATGGATTTGGGAACTTGCTGGCACAAAAGATCTGTTACGCTGGGTCGGCAGCTATGTCAATTTCACCTTGAGTGCTGGCTTGAGTTGGGTGTTTAGCAAGTTACCTAACTTTGCTCGCTCCATCCAGTCTTGGCTAGAACCTCGTAATCCTGTCCTCTGGCTTTGGCTGCTAACCCAGAGTTATGCTCTAACCTATGGGGTAGGGAAGCCGCGACCTGACCTCCTCAGGATAAAGCCACGACCTCAGATAACTGAGATTTCAGCTTCTCCTACCCTAGTCACCACACCCGTGACTGAGTCTGATTAATCGCGATTTTTCATCAAACGAGTAACCTCCATGTTTGTAAGTAAGACCACCACCAATAACCGTAATAGCGCCCTGCTAAAGCGAACCAATAGCAATCTCGACACTACCCAACTGATGCGTCGCGCTGAAGATTTGGTTTCTGCCGCTTCAAATCGCTATCGCATTACCGTTCAGGTCGCTACCCGGGCGCAACGTCGCCGTTTTGAGGAATTTGATAGCATTGATGACCCGAAAATGAAGCCTGTGATTCGAGCCATTATTGAAATGTCGGATGAGTTGACGCAGCCTGAGATTATTGGCGAGTAGCTTGTCTTAGGGGTAACTTAATGAGTGGTCACCTCTACAAACTTTTTAGGTGAAAATGATGTTGCGTGAAACGATGCTGCGCTTTTTGAGGCGTTCTTTACTGAATACTTTCAAGCGACCTCTTAAGGGTATCTCGAAAAGCTCGCCCCTTCTTTTACTGCTCCTGACATTTGCCACAGTCTTATTGGTGAGGACTCAACCCCTTGTAGCACAGGATGTTCGGGTGGGCGATGCATGGCAGCAAGTCTATGAGTTGCTGCCCGATTTTCCTCGCGAGAACCAGTACGTTAACCGAGAAAATGGTAAGGTTGCCGAGAGCAACACCCTCATCAGCCGCTTGATTCGTTATCACGTTTATGTCAAAGTTCGCCCCGTTAACTATCGCTTAGATTGGAAGCTAACTTTAGCAGACTACTTGGGTGCAAATGAGCGGATGATGCCTGCATCTAGTTATCCTAGTGCAGATACACTCCGCACTAATCCTTTTCAAAACGATGTTGCTGTAATCCGCAACTTAGATCGCACACAACGAGATGCACTCGTACAGACACTCGTTAATGTTTTCACAACCAGAGACACTATTCCTGAAGCCGATTCTGCACCTATACCTCAGCGACCAAATGCTATACCTGCTGCGCCTCTTGCGCCCCTGGTCGTTCCTCAGCGGGAACCTCAACCTGGGGATGCGCATCTGCTATTGCCCTAGGAAGTCGGTATGCCTCGGCAACTGAAGAGTGGTAGCGGTTGGCGGTTGGGTTGGGATGATGAGGCGATCGCCTTTCAAGGCTTGATCGGCGGAGATGGGTGGGCGATCGAGCTAACCGCAGCGGAACTTGAAGACTTTTGTAAATTATTGACGCAGTTGGCTGAAACCCTACGCCAAGTGAGCCAAGACTTGATGCGTGAAGAACGAATTAGCTGTGAGGTAGAGAGTGAGCTAATTTGGCTCGAAGCGGAAGGTTATCCTCAGGATTATGACCTGAGATTAATTGTCCTAACAGGGCGGCGCGGAGAGGGGTTTTGGAACGCCTCGGCGGTATCAGAGTTGCTCCAAGCTACACAAGTTCTCAAAGTTTTTTAAGCAGTTTTTTAAGCAATGTCTGTACCCTTATGCTATGCTTGCTAAGCACTAAATCAGTGTATCGGGGCGTAGCGCAGCTTGGTAGCGCACTACTTTGGGGTAGTAGGGGTCGCAGGTTCAAATCCTGTCGCTCCGATTAGGTAGAAGCCATGCAGCTTTAGGGCTGTGTGGCTTTTATACTTGAAGTTCTGAACATTACAGAGCGTGAGGCACCTGGGAAGATGAGGCTTCTGAGAGAGGAGTTGGATGCGCCACTGGACGTGCGGCAGAATTAGGCTGGGACGACGTGAGGTTGGCGAGTAGGGGCACACAGCCAAAAATTGCAGAGGTGCCGCAAACAGAAGCAATGATAAGCGCGATCGCAGTGAGGCGAGATTTTACCTGAGGCGACATAGGAGGCTTCTTGAGTGGGTTACAACTTAGGTTTTTGATTATCTATAAAGAGATACAGACAACTGTTGTAAACGGTTTTAAAGGAACTTGATGAAGTTCTGTAAATTTTACTCTACCTTGCCCAATTGTTTGAAACCTAATTATTTGGAAATTGCGATCGCTCCACCCTCCCTTCCTCTTCTCAACGCGTATCTGACCGATACACTCTACAATGAGGGGCTGAGGCAGGCGTTGCTCGTGGCAAGCTGGAAAGAGTAAATCTATGGATATTTCAATTCTAGTCAGGACATTTGTGGCAGTATTTGTCCTTGCTGATGCGTTGGGCAATACACCCATCTTCCTGATTTTGACCAAGGGAATGGAATCGGAACAGCGAAATAAAGTGGTCGATCGCGCGAACTTAGTTGCCACAGTTGTATTACTAGTGTTTGCTTTTGTCGGGCAGCCCATTCTTCGGTATATGCACATCAGCATTGCTTCAATGCAGGTCGCAGGCGGCTTGTTGCTACTGTTGGTTGCCCTAGAAATGTTGCAAGGTGAGCTATCAGAGCCGATCGTTGAGCAAGCGCGAGATATTGCCATTACGCCCCTGGCATTGCCTCTATTGGCGGGCCCTGGAACCCTAGCAACCGTAATGATCATGGTGTCAGAATCTCCCAATGCCCATGCCAGCGTTATTGTAGGAATTATTGCTGCCATGGGCATTACCTGGCTCATTATGCGACAAGCCTCTCGTATTGACCATTTGATGGGCGCAGAAGGAGCAATCATTGCCACAAAACTGCTGGGGTTCTTGCTGGCAGCGCTAGCCGTTGAGATTGGTAGTGCTGGGATTCGAGAATTATTTTTAGTTCCTTCAGGTCTTTAAAGGACTAACCTGAGGCTTGGATTCTTCGCTACTGTTGAATTTGTCATTAAACTTGCCACTACTTTTGAATCATTATGCTGAGAGCCGGAATTGTTGGACTACCCAATGTTGGAAAATCCACTCTATTTAATGCGCTAGTTGCCAATGCCAAGGCAGAGGCTGCCAATTTCCCGTTCTGTACCATTGAGCCAAATGTAGGCATTGTAGCGGTTCCTGATGAGCGACTGTCGGTGTTGGCAAAAATTTCGCAGTCGTCAGCCATTCTTCCGGCAAAGGTTGAATTGGTGGATATTGCAGGATTAGTCAAGGGCGCAAGTCAGGGCGAGGGATTAGGCAACCAGTTTCTTGCCAATATTCGGGAAGTCGATGCAATTATTCAAGTCGTTCGCTGTTTTGATAACGATGACATTATTCATGTGTCTGGCTCGGTTGACCCGGTACGCGATATTGAAGTAATTAACTTGGAATTGGCGTTGTCAGATTTGTCGCAAATTGACAAGCGGATTGAGCGCACCCGCAAGCAATCTCGTAACAGCACTAAGGAATCGCAAGCAGAGTTAGAAGTCCTAGAGAAGCTCAGTGCTGCCCTTAATGCTGGCAAATCTGCTCGTCAGGTGGAGTTAACAGAAGAGGAAGAGCTTTTAGTTAAAGGGCTAGGATTGCTAACCCGTAAGCCAATCATTTATGCTACCAATGTCGATGAGAATGATCTGGCAACGGGCAATGATTGGGTTGAACAAGTGCGCAGTGTAGCAGCACAGGAAGACGCTCAGGTGGTGATTGTTTCGGCTCAGGTTGAGTCGGAGTTAGTAGAACTGCCTGACGAAGATCGGCAGGATTTTCTGGCGTCTTTGGGTGTGGAGGACGGTGGCTTAAAGACCTTGAGCCGTGCAACCTACGATTTGTTAGGATTACGAACTTATTTTACTACGGGCCCTAAAGAAACTCGCGCTTGGACAATTCGAGCGGGGATGTTAGCGCCTCAAGCCGCAGGTGTGATTCATACAGATTTTGAACGCGGCTTTATTCGGGCTGAAACAGTGGCGTATAACGATTTAGTAACTCTAGGCTCGATGGCAGCAGCTAAGGAGAAGGGGTTAGTCCGAAGTGAAGGGAAAGAATATTTGGTGAAGGAAGGGGATGTGTTGTTATTTCGGTTTAACGTGTAATCTTTTTAACGTGTAATCTTTGAGAAGAGTGGGCGATCGCTCTCCTCTTAACTCAATGCAGTGAACCCATAGCTCGGAGTCTACCGCGATCGCCCTTGTAAATATTGAAGAACACCATTGGCGATCGCCATTGCCATTTGACTACGCCAGCTTGAATCAGCTAGCTTCCTAGCATCTTCTGCTCCAGTCACAAAAGCAGTCTCTACCAAAATCGCAGGCATCGAAGTTTTTCTCAACACGTAAAACCGAGCCGAGTGAATGCCGCGATCCTTCATTCCTAGAGCCTGCACGATGGCATTTTGAACCGTTTGGGCCAAACCTTCACCACTCGAAAAATAATAAGTGCTTGTACCATTGACCTCAGGGCGGCTCATATCAATAGCATTAGCGTGAATGCTAACAAACAGGCTGGCGTTCGCCTGTTCTGCGATAACGACCCGAGGTTCAAGTTCAACGTCAACATCGCTAGTGCGAGTCATGATTACTTGAACCCCTTGTTGTTCCAAAATACTTGCGACTTCTTGGGCAATCTCCAGCACTACATCGGCTTCATGAAGATTGCCAATCCCCACTGCCCCCGGATCGCTGCCGCCATGCCCCGGATCGATGATTACTACATGCCGCCCATTTTGAATCGTAGGTAACGGGATAGAAGAATTGGGATCTTGACCGGGCGACTGAGGACGATTGCTGGGCAAGCGCAGGGCAGAAGAAGCTGTGGTCGATCGCCCTATTCCCAAGGCCAGGACGTTAGAACTCACCGTCGTCAACCCACTAAATAACGTCCCAGCACGAGGATGCATTGAGATAATAACCGTCTGATCATCGGCTTGATAAACCCGCGCTCTCAGGAGAGGACTATTCGTAGGAACAGGTGGCACAGTAACGCCGCTCCCAAGCCGCGCCGGAGACAGAGTTACTTCGTACAGCCCATTTTTCCACTGTCCGTTGGCGCTGATCGTCCGATCGCTGCGAATCAAAAGCTGTGAGTTTGCATCGTTAAACCCAATTTCCTCAATCGTAGCAGGCTCTTCCGCAGGGGGCGTTGGAGCCGCTGGAGGAGTTTGAGAAACCCTTGCTGATCGAGGAGTTGTCAGCGCTGCTGTTGTAGGAACCACCCTGCGGCTAGAAGGTAGCACAGCAATTCCACCGCTAATATTCATGGCTCGCCACTCGCCACTGTCCCGTGCTACCTGAATTTTGATGCGAACCCGATCGCGCGATCGTTGCTCAACTTCTATATCCCGAACCCCGAATTGATTGACCGTAATACGCTGATTATCAAGCTCTGGATCTGCTAGTTGAGCATTGCGAATCGTTAGAGTCACGAAGCGACTATCATTTTCATCTGGCTCAATCTTAATATCTGGTGTTGCGCCCCGAGTCTGCACCAGTATCCCCTCGCTTGCCATCCGGACAACATCTACTTGCGTGATGGACTCATCTTCTACCGGCGCTGCGGCGGGGGCTGGTGCTTGCGAGGTCTGCTGCTCGGTTCTGGCGATCGGTGCAGTTCGACCAGAGGCAGTAGCAGGCATAGAGGAGGAACTAGCCGAACCAAAAGCGGGACGGCTAGAGGCTTCGGGTGTAGGAGCCTGGGTAATTGCCGTGCCGCTCGTGCCTTCTTCTAGCTGAGGCTGCGGAAGTTGCACCGTCCATTGGGTAGGCGAGATGCCACGAAATTGAATTTTCTCTGGGTCGATAGTATAGCCGGGCGCTAGCTCAACCTCAATCCGAGCGGTATTTTCGTCGAATTGATTAATGCGAAGATTTTTGAAAGAGCCACCACTTAATGCTTCTAAAACTTGCGATCGCCCCCAAGTGGTTCCTGGCAAATCAATCACTAAGCGCGTCGGGCTAGTAATTAACTGAGCGCGAGGCTGCACCCCGGTTTCGGTGTTAAACTCCAGCCGATTATTGCTAGCGTCGAATCGCCAAGAAGAAAGTTCGCCCGCCCAAGCTGGTGCCACCAGACAGAGCGTACTACTAACCAAACCTGCTGCTAACCAGTGCATCTTCAAAGCTGTTCACCTTTAACTTCGTCATCAACAAAACACTTCGCCACTAACAAAGCTACCCACCGACCCACTAAATTGACACACCCTGGAGATTCTGGCACAAAAACTATGTAAATCTATGTAAAGCCTTTATTAAGACTCAGTGAAGTCTAGCTTCTCCTTGCTCTAGATACACCGTCTGCGATCGCCAATCTCTGCTCAAGCGTTGTAAAATTCTCGGCACCGTTGTAACTCTTAACAAAATCAGCTTTATTGCAACAAGCCAGCTTGATAGACTAGACCACATAAAGACGCACGTTTGGGGCAACCCCAGAACCCGTCTGGGCGCAGAACTGAAAAAGGTAATACAAAAGAATGGTAGATTCGCTTAAAAAACCTAATCTTGACGAAATTCGACCTGGAGTAAAGGTTCCGGCTAAGGAAACCATCCTCACTCCTCGGTTCTACACCACAGACTTTGATGAGATGGCAGCGATGGACATTTCCATCAACGAGGATGAACTCAACGCCATCATCGAAGAATTTCGGGTAGACTACAACCGCCATCATTTTGTTCGTGATGAAGAATTTCAACAGTCTTGGGATCACCTGGATGGCGAAACCCGTCGTCTGTTTGTTGAATTCCTAGAACGCTCTTGCACCGCTGAATTTTCGGGCTTCCTGCTTTACAAAGAATTGGCTCGGAAGCTAAAAGGGAAAAACCCCGTTTTAGCAGAAGGCTTTTCTCTCATGTCTCGAGACGAAGCTCGCCACGCTGGGTTCCTCAACAAAGCCCTTTCCGACTTCAACCTATCGCTTGACCTGGGCTTCCTGACTCAGAGCCGCAGCTACACCTTCTTCAAGCCAAAGTTCATTTTCTACGCCACCTATCTTTCTGAGAAAATTGGCTACTGGCGCTATATCACCATCTACCGTCACCTTGAAGCTCACCCCGAAGACCGGATTTACCCTATCTTCCGCTTCTTTGAAAACTGGTGTCAAGACGAAAACCGTCACGGCGATTTCTTTGATGCCATCATGAAGTCTCAGCCCAGTATTCTGAACGACTGGAAGGCAAAACTATGGTGTCGCTTCTTTTTGCTTTCAGTGTTCGCCACCATGTACCTCAACGATATTCAGCGATCGGGCTTTTATGAGGCGCTTGGATTGGATGCCCGAGAATACGATATTCACGTGATTCGCAAAACCAACGAAACGGCAGGTCGTGTGTTTCCCTTAGTGCTAGATGTTAATAAGCCAGAATTCTTTGAACGGCTGGATATTTGCACCCAAAATACGGAGAAGTTAACGAAAATATCTAATTCCAATCTGCCTAAGCCCATTCAGTTTCTCCAGAAGCTACCTGTCTACGCATCTACTGCAACTCAGCTAATTCGGCTCTATTTCTTGAAGCCGATCGATACACTATCGCTAGAAGGCTCAATCCGCTAGACCATTCTTTTGCTCAAAACAAAGCCGCCAGCCTTGGATTTCCTCAGCGCTGGCGGCTTTGCTTTAAAGCTAAAACTTTCAACTTGCCAAAATTTGGAACCTGTCGCTATACTGTATAAGCCGACGCGGGGTAGAGCAGCCTGGTAGCTCGTCGGGCTCATAACCCGAAGGTCAGTGGTTCAAATCCGCTCCCCGCCACCAAATTTTGAAGCCTTGGATTCTTTTGAATCTGGGGCTTCAAGCTTTTTAAAGAGGCTTTGACATCTGTTGCACCATTTCGACTTCTACCTGAAGCTGCTGGACAATTTGCTCAACAGTCAATCCAGCTTGTGACAAGAGAGGAATGGCTGTCGATAAAATCTCTTTGCGTCCTTCTTCTTTTGCTTCTTGATATATGCGCGTATCTTCTAAAAAAATGCGGATGACTTAGGCATGGTTGAGTAGCGCCCTGTGAGTAGTTTAGTCGGAAGGTTTTAGGGAACGACTAGGAAAAATCAGAACGTTGCGCCAGTCTTCGTATTGCTGAGTGTTGCGATAAAGATAGATGAACGCTTCGGCAAAGAAGCCCTGGTAAGGCAATTCGTCTTTGCAGCCATTGTTCAAAATGATTAATCGTTGAGGATAAACATTCCACTACAATGTCAGGGAGAATCTTCTACTCCATAAACAGAGCAATCCGATGGAGGATAGGTTGCAGCAGCCAATAGAAGTCTTTTTTTCGTATTCTCGCGAAGATAAGCCCCTGCGCGACAAGTTAGAAATTCATCTCAGCAGTCTCAAGCGACAGGGCGTAATTAGCGCTTGGCACGATCGCCAAATTGTCGCTGGTTCAGAGTGGGAAGAAGAAATCGATCGCCACATGCGAACGGCTGATATTATTTTGCTGCTAATCAGCCCTGATTTTGTCGCTTCTAAGTATTGCTATGACACCGAGTTTCCAGTAGCGATGGAGCGGCATGAGGCAGGAGAAACCTATGTTGTGCCGATTTTGCTGCGCCCGGTGGCAGGTTGGAAAAGGCTGCCCTTTGCCAAACTCCAGGTATATCCCAGTGGCGGCATTCCGATTACTGAATGGAGTAACCAGGATAGGGCATTTGTGGATGTGGCGGAAGGGATTCAGGCGGCGGTTGATCAGCTGTTGGAGAAGCGCGATCGAGAACGGCAGGAGCAGGAACGGCGTGTGTTAGAAAAACTGAGAAAAGAGCAGGAGCAAGAAAGACGTAAGGCAGAGGAGATTCGGCGGCAGCAAGAGGAGCAGGCAAGGCAGGCAGAGCAAGCAAGGCTAGTGGAACAAGCCAAGATCCGGAAAGCAGAGCAACAGTTGGAAAATCAGAGACAAGAGCAAATTAGAGTAGAGAAGCGGCGGCAAGCAGAGGCAGAAAAAGCTAGACGAGCAGAAGAAGCAAAGCGATCGGAAGAAGTAAAACGGGCAAGGCAGCTAGAAGAAGCAAGACAAACTGTTCCACCTGAAAGATCACATCTCCCTGAAAAACGTCAACCGCTTGTAACGCCTGTGCCTCAAACCGTTGATCGGAATCGACGGCAGTTTTTGCAATGGTTAGGGTGGGTTAGTGGCGGGTTCGCTTTAGTATTAGTTGGAAATGTTTTGAAAAACGGGCGATCGCCTGCCCTAAAATCCTTCAGTTTTGAAGTGGTGATAGTCAACGCAAAAGGAGAAGAAGCCCCACGCCAGACCAAGAAAGCTAAAGCCTTTGTCGAGGATTTGGGTAATGGGGTGACGTTAGAGATGGTTGCCATTCCAGGCGGAACCTTTCAGATGGGTTCTCCGGCTGGGGAAAAAGGGCGAGATAATGACGAATCGCCGCAGCACACAGTAACTATACCTGCATTTTTCATGGGGCGATATGCGGTGACGCAAGCCCAGTATGAGGGAATGATGGGCAAGAATCCTTCTAGATCTAAAGGCGCAAAGCGTCCGGTCGGATCAGTTTCTTGGAATGATGCTCAAGCGTTTTGCAAAAAGTTGAGTCAGAAAACTGGACGGATTTATCGCTTAGCGAGCGAAGCCGAATGGGAATATGCTTGTCGGGCAGGAACAACTACGCCGTTTCATTTTGGCGAGACAATCACCAGCACTTTAGCCAACTACGATGGCACATACACCTACCAATCGGAGCCGGAGGGAGAATATAGAGAACAGACTGTAGATGTCGATAGTTTTCTGCCTAATGCCTTTGGTTTATACAGTATGCATGGCAATGTTTGGGAGTGGTGCGAAGATATTTATCACAAAAATTACGAAGGTGAACCGACGAATGAAAGTGCCTGGAAAGCAGGCAGAGAGATGGATACAAGGCTACTACGCGGGGGCTCATGGTATGGCTCTCCTGGGGGCTGTCGTTCGGCAAATCGCCATCGTCGCTCGTCTGGCTATCTGGCTCAGGATATCGGTTTTCGGGTGGTGGCGGTTTTGTCGTGAGCACTCCCTATCATCAGAATCGGTGGATGGGAATTCATCGATCGCATTAAGAGAGTTCAAAACTTAATCCAGCGATCGCCCCGATACCATCTAAAAATAAACCGAATTAGATGGTTTGGTCGGTACGCCGAAGACCTGTCTGACTCACCCTACAGGTTATCCTGACTATCAATGTATCGTGCAGGTTCAAAACGATGCCTCTACATTCAGGAAGCTCTATATGATCACAACTACCCCAGAACCCAAAACTGAACAGCAACACCCTGTCGGCGAACAGCGCGTCGTTCTCCACGGCTTATCTTGGGATGCGTACTTGCAAATTCTTAATGCACTGCCCCAGTCTCGTGGTGCGCGATTGACTTACGACGACGGAGTTTTAGAAATTACAATGCCGTTAGAAGATCATGAGTTCTCTGCTCGGTTGATTGAGCGATTTATCCTAACGCTGATTGAAGTCATGGGACTACGCATGAAGACAATGGGTTCCACAACCATGAACTATCCCAAGCTCAAAAAGGGAGCCGAACCCGATAACGCTTACTACATTCAGAACCAGCCCCTTGTTAAAGGTCGGAATGTTGATTTTGCTCAAGATCCGCCGCCTGATTTGGTGGTAGAAGTGGATATTACCCATACTGATATCGAGAAGAACAAGTTTTATGCAGCCATTGGAGTCGCTGAGTTCTGACGATTTAACGGGAGCGTGTGGCGAATTTGCCAACTGCAAAAAGGCGGGTATCAAGAGGTAGAGTTCAGCCCTACGTTTCCGCAAGTGCCTAAAGAAAGACTTTACATGTTTTTGGCAGAGGCAAAGGACGATGAAATTGCGGCAATGCGATCGCTACGAGAGTGGTTTACACAACTTAGTGAATTAACCCCCAATCTTAGATGATTCAATATTATGGAGTAGAAGAAACAAGCTAAATCGAGTAGGGCATCCTCTACCTGGATTGATGTTTCTCTGAACTATATTGATCCTGTTATTGAAAACCCTCTGGCTAACTCCTATGACTTCCTTGTTGCAGCGACCGATTTTGGTAGGTGGATTGGGCTTAACCTTCAGCGTTTGGCTGTTGGATCAGTTTGTTCCAGTAGTTCCAGATTTTGCAGGGACGGCGTTGTGGCTGGCGATCGCCCTTGGCTCTGGCTTTTGGGTTTTCCAAAAGCGCAGTAAAAAGATTGATCTAACGCCCCTTACTTTTTCTGTCGATCGTTCCAAAGCAGAAAAAGCTCTGGCAGCCGTTGATGCTCACATCAGTCGGCTGGCGCAAGAGACTGCACCTGAGTCTGAACCTGTCATGACCTTACGGAAGCAACTTGCCCAACTCACAACTGAAATCGATCGCCAAGAAGTACGAACTGCGATTATGGGAGGGAAGTCAGTTGGTAAAACGACTTTGGCAAAGCTGCTGCCAGGTGTGGCGATCGAGGGAACTGATTCACTAGAAGATGTCGTTGGCGCAGATGTCGTCATGTTCCTTGCAACAGGTGATTTAACCGACTCAGAATTTCAAACGGTGCAAGGTTTGATGGCTCAGAATCACCGCGTAATTTTGGCATTGAATAAGCAAGACCAGTATTTACCTGGCGATCGCCCCGTGATTCTGCAACAGTTCCACGAAAAAATGCAGGAGATTTTGCGTATTGAGGATATTGTGGCGATCGCGACTCAACCCGCCGCCTTCAAAGTACGTCAATATCAGCCCGATGGATCTGTGCAAGAACGACTGGAACAACCTGGCGCAGATATCGCTCCTCTGCAAGAGCGCTTGAACCAAATTCTGGCTCAGCAATCGCAATCCCTGATTTTTGCCACTAGCTACCGCCAGGCACAAGCCTTGAATGCTCAAGTGAAAGACGAGTTTAATAAAATTAGACGCGATCGCGCTCAGCCCATTGTTGAGCAGTATCAATGGGTTGCCGCAGCAGCGGCTTTCGCTAATCCTGTTCCCAGCCTCGATCTTTTGGCGACTACTACTATTAACACTCAAATGGTGATGGATTTAGGCGCAGTTTACCAACAGAAATTTTCGTTAGATCAGGCTAAAACCGTAACGGCGACTTTGGCGAGTCAAATGATTAAGCTGGGACTAGTAGAGCTTTCGACCCAGGCGATCGCGCCGCTTCTCAAGAGTAATGTACTTACCTACGTGGCGGGGGGGACGCTGCAAGGATTAAGTGCGGCTCATTTAACGCAGGTAGCAGGGCTGAGCTTGGTGGAATATTTTGAAGAGCAGGTGCAGTCATTAGAGCCTGGAGCCGAAGCTCGCTTCCAGCCTGCTTCTTTAGTTCAAAAGCTCCAAGCAGTGTTCCAAGAAAATCAACGGACTGCTTTTCTACAAACTCTTGTGAGCCAGGGCATGAACCGTTTGGTGCCAGCTAGTTAAAAACTTTCGTAAAAGATGTGAAAGCCCTCGAAGTCATTAAGAGTTCGAGGGCTTTCAGGCTTAAAGCTTACTACAGATTAGCTACAAGGTTTTACTTCAGCTTTTGTTTGATGAACATCAGCATTTGAGTCATCTGCTTCTTAATAGTGTCGATTTCTACCTGCATGGCTTGAATTCGCTGCTGCATTGCGGCAATATCGTCGGCACCTGCCGAAGCGGCGGCGGCGGCGGCATTGGCAACCTGAGTTGCAGAAGCGACTTGAGGACGGGGCAATCTTGCCTTGACCATGGCTCCTTTAATAGCCTCAATTAGCTCTTTTTGCTCGAAAGGCTTTTCGATAAATTCAAAGAATTGGAAGGGTTCAGGGATTTTCTCGGTGACTTCTTCCCGCCGACCGGACATTAATACTAAGGGGATGCTTTGCAGTTCGGTTTGTCCTTGGATGTGCTGAAAGACTTCCCAGCCGCTCATACGAGGCAGCAGAAAATCTAGCATGATGAGGTTAGGGCGTTCCTGGCGAATGCAATCGAGTCCTTCAACACCATCTTTGGCTTCCAAAACTTGGAAGTTACCCTTGGGCAACATATCCCGTACCATATTGCGAATGACCCTACTGTCATCAATAACTAGGATTTTGTGACTTGCCACGACGGACTCCTCTGACGGTGACTGACTATAAATGAAAGCGGGTAGCTAAAGGGCTACAGACTGCCTAATGAGCGATCGAATCTTCCTGCTTCAGGAATAGTATCCATTTCAGCTTAAAGAAGAACCGATTACGATATTACTATTCCCCTAGATATCCCAAATCTTGCTGCTCTCTAACTTAAATGTGAACGTAAGATGGGGCTAACTGAGGCGAGTCTGCAATACTTAATATCGACGTGTGAAGCCATGCCTTTGGACACAAATCAGTTCTTAAAAGTCGCTAGCGATTCTCAAACTCTGCTTGATAAAGATTTGGAAAATCGGGCTGTACGGCAGTCTCCATGGGGCAGTTTGCCGGAGTGGCTACGTCGTCCTATTGGTAAAGCGAGTGAGCTTTCAAAGGTTCAAAAAATTATTAAACAGCGACAAATTCATACCATCTGCGAAGAAGGGCGTTGTCCTAATCGGGGGGAATGTTATGCCCAGGGGACGGCGACGTTTTTGTTAATGGGTCCAGTTTGTACTCGTGCTTGCGGCTTTTGCCAGGTTGATAAGGGTCATGCGCCAATGCCGCTTGATTTGGAGGAACCACAGAAGGTGGCGGAGTCAGTGAGTTTATTGGGCTTGCGGTATGTGGTGTTGACTTCGGTGGCGCGAGATGATTTGTCAGATCAAGGGGCAGGCTGGTTTGTACAAACGATCGCCGCCATTCGGCAAGTTTCGCCACAGACACAAGTTGAGGTGTTGACCCCTGACTTTTGGGGCGGGCTGGGGGGAACGGAATCGCAGCGGGAACGGGTAGAGACGATCGTCCGGATCACTCCGGCGTGTTACAACCACAACATCGAAACCGTTCGCCGCCTTCAAGCCCCAGTGCGGCGGGGGGCAAAGTACGATCGCTCTCTGCAAGTTCTACAGTTTGTTAAAAATTGCGACTCTACCATTCCTACTAAATCAGGATTGATGTTAGGGCATGGCGAAACTGAAGCTGAGGTGATTGAGGCAATGGAAGATCTGCGAGAAGTTGGGTGCGATCGCCTGACTTTGGGGCAATACATGCGCCCTTCGTTAGAGCATTTACCTGTGCAAAAATATTGGACACCAGAAGAGTTTGAGCAGTTAGGCGCGATCGCTCGTGAGATAGGCTTTGCTCATGTGCGATCGGGACCTTTGGTGCGCAGTTCGTACCATGCGGGTGAAGTGGATAGGTTGGATTGATGAATCTGGTTAACAGCAGGTTGGCTTAGTATTGCGTTAGTAACAGTAACGTCCACCCGCATCAGGGCGACTTTGTTCTTGCCCTTTGCGCAGAAGACCCAGGAGAGTAGAGACGAAAATGCAACGCTTAGAGCGACTGTTGTCAGCCACCAGTGTTAGTCTGCCGAGTTGCCCGTTGACCTGTCCGGTGCGATTAAACTGCACACGGTAGCCGCTGGTGGTGATAGGAAGAGTCGTTTCGCCAGTGTCGATATGGATTTTGGGAATAGAATTTTGCCAAACTGGGGCATCGTCCAGGCTATGAACGGCGAATTGAATGATACCGCTCGGTTCTCGAAAGCTGGCTTGCCAAGTTTCATGGTTGCGGATGGCTTGCACTTGGGCTTGTCGAATGGTTTGGAGGAGTTGATCTTGGGCACTGGTAAGGTTGCGACTGGCAAGAAAACTGTTCCCCGCAGGGGCAGCGATCGCCACTAAGATTCCCATGATGGCGATCGCCACTAGAAGTTCGATGAGCGTAAAGCCTGAGGTAGAAGAGCTAGGCGATAGTCTAGAGAATCGGAGAGCCATAAATTAAGAATGGTTTTTACGATTTCTAGGGTGCCCAGCAAGATAAGAAATAAATGCTTTATAAGCTGCCTAGGCTCAAGGGCACCATGTCACCATCGGTGGTAAATCCTAACAACATTGCTTCGCGAGGTCTGATCACCTCGCCTGTAATCACGCAGCGTTCCTCTTGTTGGGCGATCGCTTCTACACTAGCTCGGATATCAGTGCGGGTGAACTGGGGCTGATAATCGCCGGATTTTTGCTGCACATAACTCCACAACACATCGCGAATCAATGCCTGATAGCCCTGATTTCCTGCCAGGTCTTTCAGCTTCTCCTTAAGTTCCCGCTCTAGGCGAATGCTGGTGACTTCCATTTCGGTTGTGGCAGTCGTGCGATTAATTGTGTACATTAGGGTTCCTCCAATAGGGGTTTATGCTAAGTTTCATTGATCTACATGAAGTATAGACACTCTCGTAATACAAGTGTAGTATGTTAATTGTTGATTGTAACTTCTACCTCTTGCAAGGCGGAACCATGAGTCAAGAAACTACCTTTACAACTTTGCAGCACACCGTGAACCTCATCGGAGGTTTGTATGGAATGGTGGCTGTGGCAAGGTTTGGCTTGGGGTTTGGCTTGGGTTCGCTAGTGCAGAATGTCGCTAGGTTTGGCAGCATTCTGTCTGTTGATAGGCAAGATCTGACTTTGGAAAGCAATTCTATTTGTGGGCTGAAACCAGTTGGATTGCCCCAAGACACGATGCCAAAACAGAGGAGCGGGAAGTGCAGGTTTAAATTTTCTGTACTGACCTTGGATTAGAAGAACTAAGCCGTTTCTTCAACCCCCGCTCCCGCACCAGAAAGGAGACGGGGGTTCTTAGTTTGAACTGATAGCGGCTCCAGTTTTCGACTCAATAACGCATAAAAAACGGAGTTTTGAGGTCATGTTAAAAGTGATGTATGGCGAGGCGGGCTTGCACTTAGAGTGTTTGGCTCAGCCGACAGAAGATTGGATTGCATCGCAGGCAATTTTGGCAGTAAGAACGGCTCAAAAGTTAGTGGTAGAACGTTGTTCAGCCTCGTTATTGTTGCGGGCAGATTTGGATGAATTAAGGGTTTTGAAACAGTTGATTCGGACTGAGGAGATGGGCTTAATTGGGTTGTCAGTTTGCGATGCGGAGTTTGTAGAAGTAAGTTTACAGGGAGTTTGGATTTCTACAGGTGACGCGGAGGCAGGATCTTTCGTCATGATGATGAGTCATGCGGCTGAGGTTCTTCTAATCAGGCTTTGGCATGAGTCGCAGGCTGCACCCACTCCAATTTGGAGATGAGTAAGTCTGAAGGGTGACTGTATTTTTCCTGGATCTATTGATGCTCTAAGGGCGATACAGTCATTTGTTTAGATTTGTTCTATAAGGATTGTTTAGAGGTTTACTTTGAGTGCGTCAACTGTATTAGCAATGACGTTCAAAAGTTTGTTTGTTTATTAGTCATTGCCTGAAGACTTGAGCCAAAAACTATAACGATAGAACTTTTAACCCTTGAGAGTAATTTTGTATTTCTATTGGGTTGCTTAAAATACTCTCAGTTCAAACGATCGCTTCTGGAATGACTTGTAGTCTAATGTAGTATGTTGTAGTATAATAAAGATACAGACCTGCATCTATGAGGCTGAATCTATGACCCTGTTATTTATTCGTTTGTTTGATCGTTCTAATTCTGAAGCTTTCCCTGAGAAGCAGGTTCCTTTAAATCAACCGAATTCAGGAGAAGAAGTTGAGCGCCGTCATCAGCCAGTGGTAAAGCGTTTGCGCGAGGTGAGGGCGGATTACAACTTGGAGCGGCGCATCTTTTTCTAAGGTTGGTTTCACTAAGTTTCTTGAGGGGTGGTTCAAAATGATTACGGTGTTCAGAAGAGAATTTCATGTAGATACATTCATGACGCGTTCTTATGCAGGGGACTGTGATTTGCAGACGATCGCCAATTTCCTAAATCTGTGTGAAACGGTTGATCAACTGGGTCATTATTACAGCGTGTCAGAGATACGCCGCGATTTATCTGAGCCTGGATTTGATCCGGAACAAGATGTGCGTTTGTGGACAGACGAAACGGGACAACTCGTGGCGTATGCCCAAATGTGGATTCCGAGACAATCGGAGCAGAGTATTACGGCGGATGGTTTCTTGTGGTTTCGTGTTCATCCAACGGTAAGAGAATTGGGGCTAGAACCCAATATTTTGGCTTGGGGTGAGGTGAGAATCTGGGAGGTGGGGCGATCGCGGCATCTGCCTGCTCGGTTGCGTTCAAGTTGCCGCGATAGTCAGAGCGATCGCATTTTGTTACTGCAAAACTGCGGCTTTGTTTATGAACGTTGCTTTTTAAGAATGGAGCGATCGCTGATGGAGCCGTTGCTAATGCCGCAGTTTCCAACAGGTTTCACGCTTTCCCATAGCCAAGGTCGGCAGGATATTGAGGCACGAGTAGATTTGCATAATCAGGCATTTAGTGATCATTGGAACTTTTATCCGGCGACGATCGAAGAGTTAATACATGAGGAAACTGATGAGAATTATCGACCGGAGTTAGAGTTATTGGCGATCGCGCTGGATGGTTCGTATGCTGCGTTTTGCTGTTGTGAAATCAATCGTGAGGATAATGCTCAACGAGATTGCCAAGAGGGTTGGATTGGGGTGCTGGGAACTCGACGGGAGTTTCGGCGGCAAGGGCTAGGGCGAGCGATGTTACTGGCGGGCTTGCAGAAGCTGCGGTTAGAGGGAATGGAGGTCGCTAAGTTGGGAGTGGATACGGAGAATGTGAACTTGGCGCTGGGATTATATGAGTCGGTGGGCTTTCGCAGGGTTTTTGCGAATTTGACTTATGTGAAGGAGATTAAAGCTGAAGTTTGAGAGGGGGCGGATCGGGACGTTGTTTTATTGCTACTCCTAACCGTATTTTTCTAGATAGATAGCCCTAGCTTTAAACCTAATAATCCATGCAGAAATAGCAAGCCTAATGCTGCACTTCCTAGGTAAGCATGGATGTTTCGGAAGATTCCTTTTTCCTTTGCAAAAGCTGTTGCTGCGATCGCTCCATTCGTCGCTAATAGGATTAACGCGATCGTTCCTGTAATAAAGTGTGGGCTTTCCAAAATAGGTTTTTGCTGCATAACTAATGACAGCACTCCACCCGTATAACCTAGGGCAATAAACAAAAACATTAGTGGTGCTAACTTACGGTGATCCAATCGGCTCTTGATCGCGGCATCTTGATCTTCAACTAATCTGCCTCGCCAGCCTGCCAAGCCAACATAGCTGCCTAGTACCACGACAACAATGCCCATCATTAAAGGGTGCCCCCAATGCACTATGGGTTCGGGTGTGCCCAAAGTGCGAAACCAGGCGGCGATCGGTTCTAATATCTCGCTCAATTGAGTTGAGAGGGTTGCTAATGTAATCTCTGGCATTGTATTTCCTTGTATTTCCCTATATTCACTCACTAATTTAACGCCAATACTTCCAGGCAGCATATGCCATTGTCACCACTCCTGTAACAATGGCAGCTTCGTCAATATCAAACTGAGGATGATGCAGCGGATAGCTCGGTCGATCGGTGTGTCCGACACCCAACCTGAACATCGTGCCAGGACTATGGTCAAGATAAAGTGAGAAATCTTCTGCACCCAGGGAAGGTTCGAGGAGAATCTGCACGCGATCGCCCCCCCAAGCTTCCTGCGCCGCCGCCTCCACAATTTGCGTCAAAGCCAAATCGTTCTGTACCGAAGGCACGCCTCTTCTGTAGTTCAATGTATATTTTGCGCCGTGGGTTTGGCATACGCCTGCTACTATTTGCTCAATCCAGGCAGGTAACATCGCGCTGGTTTCAGGATGGAGCGATCGCACGGTGCCCAACATTTTCACCCGATCTGCAATGACATTTGGCGCTCGTCCTCCCTCAATTTTGCCAATTGTTAATACCACGGGACGCAACGGATTTTGAGTGCGGCTGATCGCTTGTTGCAACGTTGTAATCACCTGTGATGCAATCCAAATGGCATCGATCGCCTCATGAGGGCGCGCCCCATGCCCCGACTCCCCAATAACCGTTAGCTCCAGGTCGTCTGCCGCCGCCGTCAGCGCCCCGTACCGAATGCCTACCGAACCTCCCGGAATGGTGGGAAACACATGCAGACTAAAAATAGAATCCACGCCATTCATCACCCCGTCCCGCACCATCCAACTTGCTCCTTGTGCCGTTTCCTCAGCAGGCTGAAACAAAAACCGCACGTCTCCCGGTAACGGCTCAGTGATTTGCGATAAGACCATCGCCGTTCCTAAGCCCACCGTCGTATGAACGTCATGCCCACAAGCGTGCATAATGCCAGGATGATGAGAGGCGAACGCCAAACCTGTCCGCTCCTGAATCGGCAATGCATCCATATCTGTCCGAATTGCCAGCAATCGGGAATCTTTCTCTGCACCTAAGAGTTCTGCAACAACACCCGTTTTCCCTACCAGTTCTTGGACTTGTAACCCGCAAGAGGAAAGCACCCCAGCAATATAGGCAGCAGTTTGATATTCTTGACCGCTCAGTTCAGGATGGCTATGTAAATGACGACGAATTTCAATTAAACGAGGAGCAAGCTTAGCGGCAGTCTCCTTAATTTGGCTCAGCATTAGGCGGGTTCTAGGTGAAACGTGTTACCTGATCATAAAGGTAACCTCTAAGGATTGGAGGAATTATGCCTGCTTGAACGTTCCACTCAAGCCTCTGTAGAGGGAAACGCCATGCCGCGATCGCTTCCTATGCACCGAGTTTAATCCCTAATTGCGATCGCCACTCTGCCAAGGATTTCTCCCAATCTTCTTCCCATTTTTGCGCCAGTAAGGGCTGCGCCTGAGTCCCCATCCGACAGCCAGCAGGAATGACATCAAGCAACCTATCCAGGGCTGCGGGTTTCTTAAGCAGTGTTTCAATTACGCTTCCGGCAACCAGCATTGCTGCCAACGGACGACGAACTTGCGCCAATTCAAATGCTTTTAGCCCTAATTCACCCATGACATCTACGCCAAAATTGGTGACGATATGCCAAATATCATGGGTTTGTCGCATTCGCATCAGAAAATAGGTAACGTCGTCAGTAACCTCTGCTTTGCGATAGAAATTGGGGTCAAATCCAGCGTTGGTAATGTAGCTGGCATAGGCATAACCCAAAGATTCTTGTGAAAATTGAAGCAGCGCTGCAATATCTGGGGGAGGTGCCAAATAGCGTTCTTCAAAGAGGGGGGCAACTCCCGGCTTAGACTTAGCAAACTCTACAGCCAGACGAGTTGCTTCAATATGTCGCAAACCATCCTCAATATCGTAAACAGAATCCGTTTTTTCGGGGTCGCGGATTAGGGTCATCGCTCCCTTTAGGGTGGACAGCACATCCCGTTGTCGCCCAAGTAAATCTTGAAATTTCATGACTAAGTGCTGGGTAAGGTTAAGAGTTCAATGGTACTAAAACTTAGGGGTTGCAAAGGTAGAATCCCAGAATGCGCTACGATCGCCGCTAACAAAATGCTCTATCAATCCTATAATCGGCGATGGTAAGAGCTTTTGCTTGGATAACTCGGAGGGTCGCAACCAGAAGAACTCAAGATGATCTTCACGAGATTCGAGGGAGGGTAGAGCCTCTACATGGGGAAGCAACGCAGCAAAAACATGATTGATTTGGTGCAAATGGCGATCGCTTTCCATCCATCGATGTTCAACCATGCCAATGTAATTAGAAACTTGAATACAAAGCCCTACCTCTTCAAGAAGTTCGCGGGCAAGTGCAACAGGTAAGCTCTCTCCAAACTCAACATGTCCGCCTGGTAAAAAATTATTAGTTCTTTCCTTGTCATGAGCAACTAGAACATAACCCTCCACTAAGATGACACCCCGAACTACAGTACGAATGTGATCTTTTTTCATAAGATAACCAAAAATATCAAACTACTTGTTATGTTGCTGCCATTATGCAAAGCCTTGACGTTGCCCGATCGCTTCTGCAATCTCGTCCATTAATTGCCGATCTCGCTCTAAGTTAAATTCTACTGCGCTCTTCCAATCATAAAACCAAACTGGTTTTTGCCTCTTGTCTTCAGGTTCTGTTGTATATCTTGGAAAGACGTGAGCATGGAGGGCTGCCTCACTATTTCCTAGTATTTCGTAGTTGATGCGTGCTGCACCCGTCACAGCAAGTAGGGCATCGCCTAAAATCGTCATATCTTGTAAAAAATTGAGGCGATCGCTCATTGCTAAAGCATTGAGGTCAGCAACTACGGGGTCAGGCAGCAACAGGGAATAACCTGGCAAGAACTGTACATCTCCTAATACAACCCAGCCTGATTTAACACGACAAATAACAGTGGGGTTCATTCCTTGACGTGCGGCTTCCACTCGACGATGAATTAGCGTAGACATATCAGATCTCAATTGCGTTACCCACCAGTTTAAAAACTCAAAGAAACTGACTCAACACCTCTGCTGTTGCCTGCCCTGTTTTTGCCCAACTAAACTGACTGGCTCTGACTAATCCAGCGGCTCGAAGTTGCGATCGCCCTTCATCATCCATTGCGATTTGCTGCATGGCTGTGGCAATCGCGTTTTTATCATAAGGATTTACCAAAATTGCGGCATCGCCTGCGACTTCAGGAAGTGATGATAGATTAGAAGTAATGACGGGTGTACCACAAGACATAGCTTCCAGAACAGGGAAGCCAAAACCTTCCCACAGGCTAGGAAAGACAAGGGCGATCGCTTGTCCATACAGCTGGGGCAACTGGTCGTAGGTGACGTAATCGAGAAACTGAACGCGATCGGTTAAGCCGAGTTCTTGCACTTGGGCTTGGAGGAGAGGGGTGTAGCGGCGATCGGGAGAGCCAGCAATGAGGAGTTGGTAATCGGCAGAGAGAGCAGTGAGTGCCCAAATGACCCGATGCAGATTTTTGTAAGGATCGGGGCGACCGATGTAGAAAAAATAGGGGCGATCGGGCGGTGATGTGGTGGTAGAAACGCGGAAATGTTGGGCGTTATGAGCGAGGGGAATAGGGGTAATTTTTAGGGCGGAAATTTGAAAGAATTGGGTGACGTCTTGGGCAGTGGCAATGGAGTTACAAATAATGTGTTCAGCGTGTTCCAAAACACGAGGAATATAGTGACGAGCATACTGGGTAAGGGGTGATTTCCAGTTTGGGAACCGTAGCGGAATGAGATCGTGAACGACGACAACAGAGCGGCAGATAGATCTTAAAGGGGCTTCTGGGATGGGGGAAAACAGGAGTTGGAATTGTTGCTCCTTATAGATTTTGGGGAGTTGCAGTTGTGTCCACACGAGGCGGCGAAAGTGCCCTGATTTTCCTTGTTCTGGGGTGAGCGTGTTGGGAATGGAATAGTAAGAATGCTGTTCAAGATGGGGAAAGTGCTTGGGGGCTAGTAAGGTGAGTCCAGAAAGGGGGAGTTCTGGAAGGAGATTAAGAGCGTAGTTGGCAAGTCCTGTAGGTTTCTTACCAACAAAGGAGAGATTGATGGCAAGAGCGTTAGATTCAGGAGGCATGGGTAAATTTAGCAACGATTTTACGAAAATTTCGCTTCAAAATGTCCACATATAGAGGCTTAACATCTATTGAGCTATAGGGTACTTTCGGAAGTTGGGAATAGGTTGTAAAAATGACGAATAACCCATTGGCAAAGACGGGATGAAAGCCTTGGGTAAAGAGTTTGAATAACGTAGAAATAATGTCTTGGGTCTGATCTTTTTGAAGGACTACCCATTGAATGTTTTGGGCTGCGATCGCTTCATTGGGCTGAATGAGATTCGAGAGTTTGACCTGGAATGAGAGAGGCGCAATGATTGCATCTTTAGGGTGAAGATGGGCTTGTAAAAAACTGATAGGTTCTTGCCAAAACTCTCGGTTGAAGATCTGTAGCGCAAGGGTTCGTTCACTCATTGTTACTGGAAAAACCTGCACTTCATTAATGGCAATTCCCACCGATCGCCTATCAGTACTACGCGGATCTCGGAACGCCACAACTCGATTAACCTGAAACGTCAGCCGAGTAAAGGATTGATTGGGGCTAGGCTGGCAGACAGACCGAGGAATAGTTCCTTGGAATAACCGCATCACCGGATCTAAATGAAGAATTTTGAGAGGAATGACTGTATTGTTGACGAGCACAATGAGGCTGTTGAGAACATCAGGAGGAATGGAATTAGTGCAGATGACCCGAAATTCGAGGATAAGATCTTGGTTTATAGCGATCGGCAAGTCTAAGGTTGATACTGTATCTGAGCCTGTCCAGCGGTAGGTGAGTCCTTCCGTGGGTTGTTCTCGACGCTGCCAACCGGAGCCACGTAGGGCTTGGGAAAAGTCATAGCGGTAGGTTTGAGCCGTAGGAATATTTAAGTTACGATACCGTTGCTCGTAATGGTTTTCTAACTGAACCGTTAATGCTTCAGGTGATGGAGTGGTGAATGGTGTAGAGATAGAAATAGGATAATGCTGTTGTAAGTCTTCAATCATTTGCGTGAAGCGATCGCTAAAGATTTGACTGGCATAATCGTAAAGCTGTTGGTCGAGTTGGGTATTTTCTTTAATAAGCTGAAGCGTTGCAGGCGAAAGGCGATCGGCGTAACTTTCTTTGTGCAAACTGCGCGCTGCTCCGCAAATACCGCGAGGGTCGCCCTGAGTATTACTAGCGTTCTCTTTGCGGGTATTCATAATGGGTCGCCAGCCAAAAATGTAAGACAGCAAAAACAGCGAGTCTTGAAACCGCTCTACTAATCCGGCAAAGGCAAAATGATCGAGGCTTTCTAGGGCGATTTCAAATACGTCCTGTGCAGGAAGATGTTCAATATCAAAGCGAGCAGCTTTGGCAACGTGATAGGTTTGGGTGTTTCTGCGCAAGTTGGCGATCGTAAAATACTGCACAAACTCCTCTAGTGACATTTCTTTGACTTTGGCGTAGTCTGGGTCGGTTGGCATCCTGCGAATATATTCGTAATGCGAAACCAGTTGAGCAACAGGTTCGCGCAACATTGTGGCGTGGACAAAGTTCTTTTTTGGTAACAAAGTCTTAAAGTCTACATAGACCAGGTGTCCTCGCAAGAGGCGATATTTAGGCAAGTCCTGTGGGTTCACCTGCGCCATCATGTGACCCAACGTTGCGGGACAGATTTCATCGCTGTGAAAATAGTCTGCTACAACTGTCCGAAAGGTCATCCCAGCCGTTTTTGGAATGTGAATGTAGTAAAAGACATCATTTTCCTTAAGGGTATATTGACTGGGAAAGGCTCTCAAAGAGGTTACTCCTGCTTAAGTGATCTTCTATAAACTGTTAATTTTGAGGGCGAATAATCTGTTTCACTCTAAATTTCAATTGATTGGCGAGGGGCTGAAAGGGCTTAACTAATTGGTTGAAAAGGTACTTGAGTCCATCAATGTAGAGAGCTTTAACGTGTACGCTGGTCATTGCTAAAGCTGATAGTCGACGATCGCTACTAAACACCACAAACACATCATTGGCATAAACTGGACGATATCGCTGGCGGAACAGAGTGGTCATAATTCCCCCCAGATCTTGTTTCATACCTTTATGTATAATTGCCCAGTCAAACTCAGATGTATTTAACAACTCAGGATTGTAATTACGAATGACACCGGGTAAGGTACTGCGATAGGAAGAAACATGGCTAGGAAACTGCTCCTGAAAAATGGTGGGAGCAAGAATTTGTTGCCCTGGTTGAAGATGCTGTTTTACAAATGATACAGTTTCGCTCCAGGGTTGAGATTCAAATAGAAATGCTGCTGTACCGCCAAAATTATCAGATTTGATCGGAAAAGTTGTGATAGAAGTGAAGGCTAAACCAAGAGCGCGCGTATCAGGTCTGTTAGGATTGATGGAATGGGGGGAGAGGGTACGGTTAACCTTAAAAGTGAGGCGAGTGAAGGGGGCGGTCAGAACAGAGCGGGGTAGGGTGCCTTCTATGATGGTGGTAGAGTCGTAGTGGTAGAGAACGGAGAGGGCGATCCCTTGCGGGTATCTCGAAGAGTCCGCCATTCCACCAACCTCTAATGTCAAACTTTGCAGCACATCTGCTTCTAAAACGTTGATAATACAAAACTCAATCTGCAAATCTTGATCGATCGCTAAAGGAAGGTCGATCGTGGAAACGGTATTACCTGTCCACCGAAAAACGGTACTGGAATCGGGGAATTCTCGGCGCTGCCATCCGGTGCCGCGTAAGGGTTGGCAGAAGTGGTAGGTTAGGGTGGAGGCAGGAGAAATTTGCAGTTCGTTGTAACGGTGTTCGGCGTGTTTCTCTAGGAGGGTAACGAGGGAGGCTGTCTCTGATTCAGAGCCGTAGCGCTCAGTTAATGCCTCTTTCATTTGCGCAAAGCGACTGTCAAAAATCTCCTGGGCATACTGATAAAGCACCTGGTCGAGTTGAGTTTGTTCTCGAATTACCGCTAGAGTTTGGGCAGATAGCTCGGCTTCAGTTCTTGGACTTTTCGAGACATTTTCTTTGCGGCTGTTGAGAATGGGTTTCCAACCAAAAATGTAGGATAGGAGAAAGAGAGAATCTTGAAACTTTTCCAGAATTCCAGCAAAGGCAAACTGATCGAGGCTTTGCTTGGCTAGTTCTAGCATTTCTTCGGGAGAAAGGTCGTTCAGGTTAAATTGGGCAACCTTAGCGACGCGATAGGTTTGCATATTCTTGCCAAATTTACCGAGGGTCAGCTTCTCGGCAAATTCTTCTAAGGTAATGTCTTTGAGCGAGTCGTAGCGCGGGTCTGTGGGAGTGCGGCGGATGTAGTCGTAGTGAGAAATAACACGGGCAACAGGTTCGCGGAGGATGTTGACGTTGATAAATCGTTTGCCTGGAAGTAATTTGGACAGGTCTACAAATCCTAAGTGCCCTCGAAATAAGCGATATTGCTTGAGTTGTTCGGAGGAAATGCTGGCGATGTGTTCACCTAGGGTCGCGGGACAAATTTCGTGACAATGGAAATGGTCTTCCACAATGGTGCGAAACGTCATGCCTGCGGTTTTAGGAATATGGGAGAAGTAGAGCACGTCTGCTTCTTTGAGGTGGTATTGGTTGGGAAAGGCTCTCATGATGCGGGGCTAGGGATGGGTGACTTGAGGGTTTAGCGGACTTTTATGTTTTGCTTGACAATGCGTTTAAAGCTTGTTTGAAGTTGGTTCCAGGGACGATCGGGGTTTTGCCAAAAGTATTTGAGGCTGCTGATGTAAAGGGATTTGACGTGAGGATTTGTGTAGGCGATCGCCGCCAGGCTGACCTTATGAGATTTTCCAAACACGACAAATACCTCATTGGCATACAGCGGCACCAATCCCATCCAGGCTAGTTTACCGAGAAGTGCGCCATTTTCCGACACCATGCCTTTGTGGAGAATTGTCCAATGGAACTTCTGTAAGCTGGGATTGTAGTTGCGCAAGTCGGGCAAAGACGAGGTGTATGCCGGAATGTGTTGGGGGAAGAATGCCCGAAAGACAGTAGGAGCGAGGATTTGCTGCTGGGGCTGGAGACGCTGTTGGACAAAGTTAATAGTTTCTTTCCAGGGCTGCGATTCAAACAGAGCCGCAGCAATTTTACCAGGTTCAACCGTTGGAAAGGCTTGGGCTGGAAAACTCTGAATAGCGCTAAACGCTAAGCCAACGGGACGGCGATCGGGGTCGTGGGGATTGAGGTCTTGCGGGGAAATGGTGCGATTGACTTGGAACTTGAGGCGTGTAAAGGGTGTGTTGCTGATTAGGGCGACGCGAGGAATAAGGGCTTGAACCAGGGTAATGCCGTGGCTATAGAGAATACCCAGAGGAATGGGGCGATCGTTGACTTGCAGGGTGAGGCTTTGCAAAATGTCCGGGGCAAGGGTATTGATGATACAGAATTCGACGGTGAGATCTTGCTCGATCGCCAACGGCAAGTCTAGGGTTGAGGTGATGCCGGGACCTGTCCAGCGGAATGTGGTTTCGCTGCCTTCACGCAGATGCCAGCCGGAGCCAGAGAGCGCCTGGTTAAAGTCGAAGTCCAGATGAGAGGTGAGCGATTGCGGTTGTTCGGCATAGCGATCGCGGTAATGCTGCTCTAATAGATCTGAGATTGGGATGGCGGTTGGCTTGAAGCGATCGCCAGAAGTATCGCTGTACCGCTCTTGCAAAGTTTGCACCATTTGGGCATGGCGATCTGCAAAAAGTTCCTGAGCGTACTTGTAAAGGTCAAGATCTAGGGAATTGCGACTGGCGATCATTTCCAGTATCTCTGGCTCTAATTGATCTTGCTTTAGCTTACGGGAACCAATCATTAAGTTAGAGTACTCCGCTAACGGATTCCAGCCAAACGTGTAGGATAAAAGCGCTATCGAATCTTGAAAGCGTTCAACTAAGCCGAAACAGGCAAATTCTGTGAGGTGCTGCTTTGCCATAGTTAACCATTTGTCTGGCTCATCTTTATAACGGCTAAGCGACAAATGGCGCGTTTGGGAATTCGACATACTGGGGTTTTCCAGGTCGCTAACGTACTCCATCAGGCTCATTGTCTTGGCTTTGTGATGGTTGAGGAGTGCCTCAGTGCGGGTAGGAACATTGCGCCGCATAAATTCATAGCCAGAAATCACTCGTTCAATCGGATGCCGCAGCATGGTGATGTAAACGGGCTTGCAGGGCAGCAACTCACCAATATCGTAAAAAAAATGTCCCCGAAAAAGCTGATATTGAGCTAATTCCTGTCTCGGAATCTCTATTATTTCGCTCCACACTTCAGCGGGGCAAATTTTAGATTGATGAAACTTTGAGTTTAGCAGTGAGGTTAGGGTGGTGCCTGCGGTTTTGGGGATGTGGATGAAGCACAATTGCTCATCTGAAGTCAGCCGATGTTCGATGGGTTGGCTCATAGACTTACCGCGCAACTTGTCCAAAGGGGCTGTCAGTCGCGGGTTTTCCTTTAGGTTTCACTTTGGATTGAGAACTTAGAGGCTGAATGGCATCTAACCCAAGGTCAACGCCCGAAGCTCTGGAGTATTTGACGGCGATCTCTCTAGGATCACCAATCATTTTAATGACGTGGTTCTCGATCCACATGGCGCGATCGCACAGTTCAATGATGCTGGCGATCGAATGGGTGACGAGGACAATGGTGACACCACTTTCCTTAAAAGCCAGCATCTTTTTCTGACACTTTTGTTGAAACCGGATATCGCCAACGCCCAATACTTCATCAATTAGCAAAATTTCGGGGTCAAGGTGAGCGACGACTGAAAAGCCCAAGCGTGCCAACATTCCGCTGGAATAGACCCGGATGGGGCGATCGATAAATTCTCCTAACTCAGAAAATTCAATGATTTCCTCTAATTTGCTTTGCACTTGGCGGCGAGTTAGCCCCATCAAAATACCGTTAAGGATGATGTTATCTTTGCCATTTAGCTCTGGGTGAAAGCCAGCGCCGAGTGCCAGTAAAGGCGAAACTCTGCCCTTAACCACAACTTTCCCCTTGTTGGGTTTCAACACGCCTGCAATGAGTCCCAGAGTTGTACTTTTGCCTGCGCCATTGTTGCCAATAATTCCAAAGTTTTCGCCCTCACTAATAGCAAAAGAAATGTCGTGAAGTGCTTCAAACTGATCTTCCTGGAGCGATCGCAGACTCTTTGGAAAATTAAACAGAACGTTTTTAATCCCTCGCACATGACGATAAAAGGGATAGGACTTACTGACGTTGCTAAAACTAATAATCGGATCGTTCATATCACTTCTGCGAACTTCCAAGAAAGCTTTCGATAAACCCAATAGCTGATCACCAAAAATAGCATGGCGTAGGTGACGCTGACCAAGATGTGCTCAGGGTTAATTGTGCCCTCTAAGAGCAACTCTCGCCAGCTCGACACCAAATAGAAAAACGGATTGAGTCCCAAGAATTTCGTAAATTCCTCAGGAATTTGGCGCTTAGTGTAAATGACAGGCGTAAAGTAAAAAATAAAGTTCATAATAATTCCCGTCAACCGCTCCAAATCCCTAAAGAAAAGATTGATTGATGCCAAAATCAACGAGATGCCGTAGGTCAACGCCAACTGAATGAGCATCAGTAGGGGGATGCCATAAATCCAAGACCCATGGAGAGGCAGTTTATACAACAAAATAAACAGCATAATCACGGGCAAAGACATCACAAAATGAATCAAATGATTCAACGTCGTGCAAAGAGGAATCAGCGCAGTGGGAAAGCTAACTTTTTTAATAATGGAGGCGTTACTGATAAACATATTGGGCGCTGCCCCGACCGAGTTGCCAATCCATTGCCAGGGAAATAGTCCACAAATCACGACTACGACGTAGTTCTCAATCTGCACTTTGAGAATGACGCTAAAGGCGAAGTAATAGACAAAGGCGGCAGCCAAAGGATTGGCGATCGACCAAAGGTAGCCCAGTAGCTTGTTGCCATACCGCACCTTTAGCTCTTTTTGCACCAGCACCGTAACCAAATCACGATAGTTTTCCCAGTCTCGGCGTTGACTCAGATGCTTAACTTTTTTAATACCCCGAACCCATCTGCCGCTTACACTCACAAGTTTTACTCCCTACACACCAGCGACTCTTTGAAGGTATCTCGAACCAGTTGCTCAGAATTCCCTCAATCAATATGTTTCTGAATTGACGCTTTTAGTTGCCAGAACATTAATCTACCTTGTAACATCTTCTAGCTTCAGTGATTTTTGCCTGACGCTCTCAACCCTGATCCAAAGCACGATAATACTCTACTCCTTTAACTCGATGCAAAGTTTGCTCACTCCATCTAGTCTTTTAGACGACATTGGTTCGATGACGTTCCTGTGTCATTGTTTGCTCGGGAGTGGGGCATGAAAACCGCAGTCATTCATGAATGGCTGGTTACGTATGCAGGCTCAGAGCGAGTTGTAGAGCAGATGCTATCGCTCTATCCAGAAGCTGATTTGTTCAGCTTGGTAGAATTTTTGCCAGATGAACTGAAGTATTTTATCCAACATAAGTCTGTCCAAACGTCTTTCATTCAAAAACTACCCTTCGCCAACCCCAAATTCCGGCAATACTTACCGCTAATGCCATTGGCGATCGAGCAATTTGATCTTTCAGCTTACGATCTCGTCCTTTCCAGCAATCACGCCGTAGCCAAAGGCATCCTCACTCACCCCGACCAACTGCACATCTGCTATGTCCATACGCCCATTCGCTACGCTTGGGACTTGCAACAGGAATATTTGAAAGGAGCGCAGCTTAATCGAGGGATTCGCTCCTTTTTTGTGCAGTTAGTGCTGCATTACCTACGACTTTGGGACGTTACTAGTGCTAACCGAGTCGATCACTTTGTCGCGAACTCTCACTTTGTCGCTCGACGAATTTGGAAAACCTACCGCCGACCCGCACAGGTGATTTATCCGCCCGTAGCGGTCGATCGCTTTCAGCCGAAAAGCCAGCGAGAGGACTTTTATTTCATCTTGTCCCGATTTGTGCCCTACAAGCGTGTTGATCTAGTGGTCGAGGCATTTACGCGCCTGGGATTACCACTGGTTGTCATTGGCGATGGAGCAAACTGGAAACAAGTGAAAGCCTTGGCTGGAGAGAATGTTCAGCTTTTGGGGCACCAACCTGATGCGATCGTCGTCGATTATATGCAGCGCTGTAAAGCCTTTGTGTTTGCAGCAGTTGAGGACTTCGGGATTGCCCCTGTCGAAGCGCAAGCCGCAGGAGCGCCCGTGATTGCCTACGCCAAAGGAGGAGTCACGGAAACCGTAATTCCAGATAAAACAGGTGTATTTTTCCTTGAGCAGACTGTAGAAAGCCTCGTTGAGGCAGTGTTGAGGTTTGAGTCGAAGGCTGACATTTTTGATGTCGAGGCGATGCGCCAAAATGCCGAACGATTTTCTCCAGAAAACTTTCGGCAGCAGTTCTCCGAGTTTATTGATAAAAAAATGTCAGATTTTATATGCGAAAAAGGTGCGTGATCTACTAGATTTAGAGGCGGTTTGAACAGAAGCAAGGCTTTGTACTGCTTCCTTTCAGGCTGCCTATAGGTTTGAAACGTTACCGGAATGGCATAGAGTATTAGCGTGAGGAGAAACGATTTGCAATGCAACTTAACCGAACGTTACAGCCTGCGCTTTCCGCCTTAACTGTGTCTACACGCTCATGGCCTACGCTGGCAATTACTCTTGCCACTGACTTTATGGCGTTGAGTCTGGCAGCAATGATGAGCGTTTATGTTCGTCTGTATCTAGATGGACAATTTCATCCTTCCCTTTACTGGCAACTTTATCCCGTCCTAATTCTGTTTATCGTGGCTTACGCGGCGGGGGGATTATATCCAGGGGTAGCAATTAGTCCCGTCGATGAACTGCGGTGGATTAGCTTATCGACAACGCTGATTTATCTGGCGCTAGGGGCAACAGTATTTTTACGGCGAGAAGGCGAGGTCTATTCTCGGGGCGTGTTTGTGACGGCATGGATCTTGTCGATCGCCCTGGTGCTGCTGGGTCGAGCGTTAATGCGATCGCTCTTTGCCCACAAGCGTTGGTGGGGATATCCCGTTATGGTTTTAGGTGCTGGAGTAACGGGTGAAATGGTAATTCGCACGCTTAAAAGTCGCCCCGGTGTAGGGCTAAAACCCGTCTTAATTTTAGATGATGATCCGGCTAAGCATGGCTCTATTTGCGGAGTACCCGTTGTGGGCGGCGTGGCGTTAGCGCCCTCTCTAGCCAAGTCTCGCCACATTCCCTACGCCATCATTGCTATGCCAGGGGTGCCTCGGGAGCGAATGCTGCAAATTCTAGAGCGATATGGCAGCACTTTCGCTCATCTGCTGATTATTCCAGACCTGTTTGATTTTTCTAGTCTTTGGGTGTCGGCAAAAGATATGGGCGGCATTTTAGGACTACAAGTCCGACAACGGCTGCTGTTGCCGGGCCCTCGGCTTGCTAAATTTTCTATTGATCTATTCCTGACTTTGTTGGGCGGCGTTGTTTTGCTGCCCATGGTCGGAATCATTGCCCTGCTCATTAAGATAGATTCTCCCGGTTCGATCTTCTACGGGCAGACTCGAATTGGGCAAGGCGGCGAACGGTTTACTGCCTGGAAGTTCCGATCGATGGTTCGCAATGCTGACCAAGCGCTACAAAATTATCTCGATCGCCATCCTGAGCTTCAAGAATCGTGGGTCAAAGATCATAAACTTCGTGAAGATCCACGGGTAACGCGGGTGGGGCGTTTCCTCAGGCGCACTAGCCTTGATGAACTGCCGCAACTTTGGAACGTTTTGCGTGGAGAAATGAGCCTGGTCGGACCTCGCCCCATTGTCGATGAGGAAATCGATCGCTATGGTGACAAGTTTGCCCTATACACTCGTGTTATTCCTGGCATCACAGGACTCTGGCAAGTTTCAGGACGCAACAATATTACCTACCAAGATCGGGTAAATTTGGATGCCTACTATGTTAGAAATTGGTCGGTATGGCTCGACTTGTACATCCTGATGCGGACAATTTTGGTGGTCATCACTGGAGAAGGAGCTTATTAGAAAGAATGCAGAAATTCAAAATCTGGCAGATCTTTCGCCTCAGCTTCGTCACACTTCCTTATTTGTTCTACGTCAGCTTTGTTGGCATCTTTGTGGTCATGCTGCTCCATCGCCTCCGGTTTGGACGCGTCGCCCTCGATCCATTAACCCGCAACAGCTTGGCTATTATTGGCGGACTGCTGATTTTGAGTTGTGGCTTTGCAGAAAACCGCTCAGAGGCTTTGCTTCAGCTCGCTAATTTTTTACCATTTTTCCTCTTTTTCTCTGTGCTGCCGTACGTGCTAACAGGAACAGAGCGCTTGGGGCAATTGGCGCTGGATCTGGTAATTGCAGCAATTCCGCTAAATTTGTTGGCTTTGTGCGAGTACATTCTTAAATCTACTTTTATCCCTCGCGTCATTCGACGGATTCCGTCGGTGCGATCGCTCCGAAACGCGCCCCATAAAGGTCGAGCAATGGTAGTGTTTACCCATCCCAATTCGCTAGCCAACTATTTAGTGTTGATTTTGGGATTGGGGCTGGGGTTAATTTTGTATGATGCGAGCCGAAGTTCAGAGCGTCTGGAGCCGCAGCAATATGGTAGAACCCGAAAAGTTTTGCTGTATGTTGGCACCTTTTTAACGCTAGTCGGCATCTTTTGTTCAGGGTCGCGCAATGGGCTACTTGTGGCGATCGTTCAAATAATTTTGTTTTGCCTTTGCGTTCAAGGGAATCGCAAAATTCTGTTGCCAGGTCTATTCAGCGTATTGGCTTTGCTGGCTGGCTCGGCTGTGTTGGGCATCGGACGGCGATCGCTCGACATTCTGCACTGGGCAGATGACCCCCGACCCAGAGTATGGAGCATTGCCTGGGATTTAATTAAAGAGCGACCTGTCATGGGCTGGGGACTCGGTAACTACAAGCTAGAATTTGTGCCTCGCCTGCTTGCCCAATATCCGTCCTGCTTGATGGAACGCACCTACAAGGTCATTCCTTCCAACTGTGCTGATGTTAATCATCCCCATAACTTCTGGCTACTGCTAAGTTCTGAGGTCGGTCTTGGGATCATGCTAGGGTTTAGCCTGTGGGTTGGGTTTATTTGCTGGCAGGGAGTTCTCCGTGTGATGACGGCTCAGTTGAGCGGCTGGTCGCGCTCAGTTTTGTACGCTTATCTTTTTGCCTTCTTCGGTTGCATAAGTTTCGCCATCATGGATGTAACGTTCTACGATGTACGGTTGAATGCTACAAATTGGCTGCTTCTAGCTGGGATTTATTCAGCGACACGAGAGGGGGAAAAGAGCTAACGGCGATCGCCATAGCCACTCTACTTGCAAGCACAATACGGGTACATTGCCAGAGGTTAAATTTCCTCAGCCCAGAGCTTCGTCTCTTCACCCACAGATTAATCCCATCACCTGAGCAATCTGCTGCCGTTGCTCTGCGTCATATCCCCAACGCTCCAGAAAAGTTTGATACTCACCCACTCCGGTTTCGGCACTGGCTTGAAGCTGGGCTGCTTTCTCCGCTACTTCAGGCAGTTGGACGCGCTGAATTAACTCAGCCGTTCGTCGCTGTACCCGGTCTGAGCCTCGCGCCATGGCTTCGTTACTATTACGACGATGGGCGATCGCGATACCGGTTGACATTGCCAAGTTTTTGACCAATAGTTCAGCCACAATGAAGGGCGAGGTCTGGAGCGCCTTAATCACCGCGTCAGTAGGCTGGTCGACAAAGGAGCGATCGTCTGTGAGATACGTCACGAAAAAGCCCCTAGCGCCATTCTCGGTGCTGACTAGAGTGGCAATAGCAGCTTGAATTTCTGGTTCTGATAGTTGCTCAAGTTGGGTAAGCAAGTTTTGAGTCAGGGCGATCGCTTGCTCAAAGGTGATGGCTTCGGTCATATTTTTAGATAAAAATTAAGGAGTATCCTTTACTTGTAGCATCTGTTACACCGTGATGATCGTGTACAGAGCCTCCCTTAAAAATTCCTCAAAAGCTAGGGTCATGTTGGTCGTCCCAGCATTGTTCGTTGTACCAAGAGCGATCGGTCTTTTCGCAAGTCGCTTGGTCTTGCAGCCACGGAATACTTGCAGAATGAGTTTCAATGGGTGAAGCCGTTGGGTATGCGGCAGTGGAAACATAATTCCATGCCAGTCCTAGCGCTACTGCCGTAGCACCTAAAAGTCCAATACTAATAAACTGATGGAGATTGAGACGAAGATGACGGGATCTCAAAAGCCTACTCCTGTTACAAGGTTCTTAGAGGTTGTCTAAGAAGTCTAGGTTGCTATCCAATCCGCCCCCTAAATCCCCCATTTTGGGGGACTTTGAAGAAGGAGTGGCTCGGAAGCCCCCCAAAGTGGGTAGGGACGATTCTCTAAGAAGAGAAAAACTGCTTGAATCCCATAATCTCGTTAGCCATCAAAATAGGAGCAACGTAACAATGCGGGATTTAAGTTTTTTCTCCAACTAACGAATCAGCCCTACTGCCCAAAGTGGGGGGTTAGGGGGCGAGTGTAAGAATCTTTGATACTTCTCAGACATCCTCTTAACTTTACATACTGAGACTTACTTGGTATAAAATCAATTTATTCTCAGTCTATTTACTGAAAAATGATAAAAAATTAGTAGATACAAAGATGATGCAAAGATGAGATACGCCTGTACCATGGACAATCATGGCGATCATTTCCTCAAAGCCTTCTCCCGAATCTCATTCCAACGACGATCTGCTGCCCGCGCGATCGCCGCGCAAGCCTATGGAGCCTGATATTTTGCAAGGAGCGGTCACTCCTGATGAATATGGCAAGCACGAGGATACTCTTCGCCCTCAAAAACTTTCAGATTATGTTGGACAAAAGGCACTCAAAGAAGTACTAATGATCGCAATTCAGGCGGCAAAATCTCGTAATGAGACGTTAGATCACTTGCTGCTGTATGGTCCACCTGGACTTGGAAAAACCACTATGTCGCTAATTTTGGCGGCGGAGATGGAGGTGGGCTGCAAAATTACGAGCGCCCCAGCCCTAGAGCGTCCGAGAGATATTGTGGGACTACTAATCAATTTACAGCCGGGAGATGTCTTATTTATTGATGAAATCCATCGATTGCCGAGGATGACAGAGGAAATTTTGTACCCTGCAATGGAGGACTATCGGTTAGATATTACGATCGGTAAAGGGCAGAGTGCCAGGACGCGCAGTATTCCCTTGCAGCAATTTACCTTAGTGGGAGCAACGACGCGGGTAGGGGCATTAAGTTCACCCTTGCGCGATCGCTTTGGCTTAGTGCAACGGTTACGTTTTTACGAAATTGATGAGCTAACTGAGATTGTGCTGCGAACGGCAGAGATTTTGAATACACCAATTTTTGGGGATGGAGCAGAAGAAATTGCCAGGCGATCGCGGGGCACCCCGCGAATTGCGAATCGGCTGCTGCGTCGAGTTCGGGATTTTGTAGAAGTCAAGGCGACAGGACAAAAAATTTGTGGGGCGATCGCATCGGAGGCGTTGGAGTTATTTAATGTTGATCCCTGTGGGTTAGATTGGACAGATCGGCGGTTATTGTCCTTCATGATTGAGCAATTCGGCGGTCGTCCAGTCGGTCTAGACACGCTAGCAGCAGCTACGGGCGAAGATGCCCAGACCATTGAGGAAGTTTATGAGCCCTACTTATTGCAAATTGGCTATTTGCAACGAACGCCAAGGGGAAGAATTGCGACTCCAGCCGCCTGGAAGCATTTGGGGTACGAGCTTCCCGAGACTCAGTTGCCAATATTTTAAGGCTAGGCTGGGCTGGACTCTCTAAGATTTTTTAAGAGATTAATTTTTTTAAGAGATTAAAGGTAAGCATCAAACTCCTTAAGCAGGGAACTGTTTTGAGCGCAATGCAGCTTTCTTCAAAAAAATGGTTCAAGGCAAACTTCTTTTCCAACCTGGAATTGCTACAACTACCTCAATTCAAAAAATACTCCATAGGAGGGTGGTTGATTTGTCAAACGATTGTTATCTTTTGTTATATAGTGAAGCAAAGGTTACTTCTGGGTATTCTTAGCGGCAACCCCGAGATAAGCGCAGGTGTAATTTTGTTTGTTTCAACTATTCTGTTACTTCACCACTTTGGAGTGAGATCATGGATGAATCTATTGCGTTATCGCTTGAACAGCAGTTTAGTTTGCGTTCCTTTGAAACCCAGGTTGATCGGATGAGCCATGAACAAGCTCAAGACTTTCTGGTTAAGCTCTACGAACAGATGATGTTGCGAGAAACAATGTACAAGCATTTTCTCAAGCATGAATGGGGTCTTGAACCTCAGCCTCGGTTCGACTAGCTTGGTTGCAGTCAGCGACCTCCCTCTTTAGCTTTGTTCCTAATTGGAAAGGAGCTAGTGATGCTGGGGCGCTATTGCTGCGATACAAGAATAGAAGCATTGTTTTCAGGCTAACCTTCAGTTGGATTCAGTAGTGTTAAGGTTAAGAGGAAGAGACATTGACCTTCGCTGAATGGATCTTTAGCCATGTTTCAACGCCTTTTAGTTTGTACAGATTTGTCAGATGGCTTACATCGACTGCGTAACTTTGTGCCTAGTTTGGCAGCAGGCGGCATTAAGCAAATTACTTTTTTACATGTTATTCCTATTTTAGACACGCGCGAAATTCCTCGTGTTGATGAGCAGAAAGTAGCAGCAGCGCGCGATCGCCTCACTTTCTCTCCTTACGAGGGCATAGATATTAAGGTTCAGGTAGAGTGGGGAAAACCTATTGCTCAGATCCTCAGCGCTATCAAAACCTACCAGCCTGATTTGCTCATAGTAGGTACGCCTACCCGCAGTTTACTCACCGAAAAACTGATGGGTAGCACTCTGATGGATCTGTGCCAGCAGGTTTCGGTGCCATTAATGATTTTGCGCCCCCAATTGGTAGGAGCATACACTGATGAAGAGCTAGATCTGCGCTGTCGGCACTTATTTCGCTATTTACTAATTCCTTATGACGGTACTCAAACAGCAGACTATTTGTTAAAACAAGTTAAGCAAAAAGCTCAAAACCGCCCTAAAGATTCTTTAGAAGAATGTTTATTATGCTGGGTTTATCAAACTTCTGGACGACGAGATTTACCCAAAACTGAGTTTTCACAAGCTTCTCAGGCAAAGTTAGCAGAAGCCTCAAAAGAGCTAATAGCGTTGGACTTACGAGTTAGCACTGAAGTTGTAGAAGGAACTGCCATTCAAGAAGTTTTAGTGGCAGCGCAGGAGCATAATGTCAGCGCGATCGCCATTTCATCGGGTAGTTTAGGCAAAATCATTGAGATTTCTTCTCCTAGCTTTGCAGGCGAAATCCTCCGAAAAAGTTGGCACCCTGTCATTTACTTCCCACCCGCCCAAGGCTAAACCAATCTATTTAATAACTTAAGCTCTCATCACCTTTGTTATGGATACTCTCAAGCTTCATCAAAATTTTAGGCTTCAGAGTTTCAAGTGCTGCTTTTAGGTGCTCTTTACTGATATCTGGCACAGGTTGAGACTGTGTTGAAGTACTTAGGTTAGCCCAGTCGCGCAACAGTTTGCATTGTCCGGGTGCAATGCTTGAGGCTTGCACATTAATACAATGCTCAGGTGACTGTTTTTGGAAAAAAAGCACATTGTATTTGCCTGCATTGCCCAGTAGCATTGTCATTTGTCTACCTGAAGTAGTTTTCAGGTCTAAGTAACACGGCAACCAGCGGGGCCCATGCTCTCGGTTGTAGAGCACGGTTAACCACAGCACCATTGGGTGAGGGGCTTCCATAAACAAAAATTGATTGTAGCGAGTGCAAACCATCCGTTTCTCAATCTCGGCTTTGGGCAGCATGACCCAAAGGGTTGCCAAGTTGCCATTTTGTGAGGGTAGGGCTCTTGGAAACACAATCTCGGCAATCGGCATGGTTTTGGGCCAGGCAGCTAGCTGAAAAACCTCATCGGTAGAGAGGATATCTGACCCTTTCGGTTGCAAGACGACCCCTTGCGGGTATCTCGAAGGGCGCGCCTCTTCGACCCAATCTTGGGCAACGGATTTAATAGGCAATTTGCGGTTCAGAGAAGCTTCAATGCGACGAGCAACCTCTCGACCCGCACCATAGCGTTCTTCTAACGGCTTAAGTGCCTCTAGGATTTGTGCAACATTTTGGGGGCGATCGCTGGGCGCTTTTGCTAGACAAGCCACTACCAATTCTTCCAACAGCTTAGGCAGCTTCGCATTGGGGTCTGCCTCTTCAAACGACTTAGGCTGATGAAAATGGTGAACTTTATACCATCCGCCAAAGGACTGGGTACTCGCTAGCAGCGGCATCGCTCCTGTCAGCATTTGAAACATCATAATGCCGAGGCTGTAGATATCAGAGCGAGCATCTAGCTCATGCCCTTCCATTTGCTCAGGTGATGCGTACGCTAGGGTGCCCATAAAACAGCCCGTTTGGCTAACTTCAGACTGAAGAATTTTGGCAATGCCAAAGTCTAAAATCTTGACCAGTTCGCCCAGGCTATCATCCTGGCTCACCAAAATATTGCTAGGCTTAATATCTCGATGAACGATGGGATAAGTCATCCCGTCCATTTTGATACCTTGGTGAGCGCATTGTAGCCCCAGACAAATTTGGCGAGTTAAGTTTAAAAAGCGAGGAAGTAGAAGCGCTTGGCGTTTAATAACTTCAGTCAAACTTTCACCCTTTAAATATTCCATCACATAAAACGGAATGCCGTCTTCGTCTACACCATAATCCATGACCCGGACAATGTGCATACTGCGCTGCCCCAGTTGAGCACAGGTTTTTGCCTCTTGTTCAAAGCGAGCGAGCATTCCTCGGGTTAGGAGAGTTTGTGAAAGAAATTTGACTGCAACAGGGACATCGCCTAAAACGTCATCATCGGCTTCGTAGACACGACCCATCGAGCCTTGCCCCAGTAGCCGGGTTAATCTGTAGCGATCGCGCAATGTGCGACCCAAATTATAGTCTGTTGTCATCATGCAAATTTGAACAACCCAAAGCTGTCACTGTTGAAACGTCGGACTAATCGGTGGCTAAGTGGAGTGGCGAACCGAATAGAAAGATGAACCGCAATGTCCTGTCTACTCTATGTCAGACGACCGAGGTCAGACCACCTAGAAAAGTTGCTGTTACCAGAAACAATTTCTTAATAGGTAGAGAGTGCCCAAATGCAGAATATTGAACTCATTCTGGCAATTTCTGCTCACTCAGGTTGAAAGGCGATCGCTCCTAGGAAATAACAAAAAATCCTCTCAACAAGGTTGAAAGGATGTAGCTTTAACTAGATTTCAATGCAATTTTAACGACTCGCTGTGCCCAGTACATCCAACTTAACTGGCGCAACCCCTGAGTTAATCAAACCAATGACTTGGGCGGCTCCTGCCGAAAGGTCAATGAGGCGATCGCCTGCGTAGGGCCCTCGGTCATTAATCCGCACAAGTACAGATAACCCATTGTCCATGTTAGTGACGCGCACCTGTGTCCCAAACGGCAAATTGGGGTGAGCCGCGGTCAAGGCATTTTCATTAAACACCTCGCCACTAGCACTCATGTTGCCATTAAAGCCAGGCCCATACCAAGAGGCATAACCGCTGACTGTGAGTTGGAGGGAACCTACCGAAACCTGAGTGACGCGCCGGGGTGCACCTTCAACTTCTGTCAAAGGTTCAGCGTCACCTAGTAATCGGCGCAACCGATTAGTCACTTGTAGAGCATCTTGTTCTGCATTATGGGTCGTGTCTGCCAAGATAGTAGCTGGATCAATAGCGGTTAACGTGTCCTCGCCTACCTTAATCAAGTAGCGTTGTTTGGGCTCATCCCATACGGCTCGAATGCTGCTGGCATCAATACTATTACGGTGGAGTTGATTGATTTGAGCAGCGATCGCCGTTGCTCTCACAGCCGGGTCATTAGAACTTTCAACCGGGGCGCTGCTGGCATCTGCTGGTCGAGACTGAAGCACTGCAACTTCATTAACAGCACTGTTGGCGGCAGAACTAGCAACCTTTACACCAGTATCTAGGGAAGAGCTAGAAGCCCCGCTAGAGTTGCCTTCCGAACCTAAAAACGAAAGGACTGGAATATTGCGAACATAGATTGTTGCAGCCTGACGACCCTCTGACCGATAAGACTGCATAACAGCTACTGAGTCTTCAGCCTGTTCACTAGACTGATACTCTCCCACCTTAACTGCTTCAACGCTAGCTTGAGTCGCTACAGTTCTCTCGGAAGCAGGGGTAGAGGAGCCAGAATTAGCTCGATCGCCTTGTGCTGGGGGAACCTCAACTTCTGCAAGAACGTCAGATAGCATAGAAGCTACTTGACCCACCTTGGTTTCTTCAACAGAAGGGCTGACCACCGAACCTTGGATCGGGGAATTAAGGGGCGCTTGAACCACCTCATTGGTCACATTATCCTCTGGTTCTACAGCCGATGCTGCTATGGGGTTTGCATAGATAGGAAGTGCAAGTCCCAATATTGTCATCAGTAGAGAGACAGCGGCAAGACCGCTCCAAATTTTAAAATTCATAGATCCATTGTGAAAAGAACAAGACAGAACCAGTGCAGCCACCCTGAAGCAAGGTATTAGACCTTGAAGCAAAGCGTAGGAATTGAAGCTAGGGACTGCTTTAATCGGCGCAAAGGAGAGTTGATTTAGATTTCAACTAATGCTGTCAATACAAAATGCTTTAACAGCATTACCAAGGCTCTATCGGAAGCATGATTCGAGAAAGTTAATGGGAGCACTAGAATCAACATAGATAACACCCAACTCATACTCGTTACGCATTCACTTTTGTTCCTGAACTGCAACAGACTAACACGAAGCTTTTGCCGTGGGGATCAGGGTTACGGAAAAGCCGAGTTAACTTTACACAATCTTTACATTTTCAATTTAGACCTTAATCCCTCTCTAGCAAGGCGATCGCTCGGCTTTGCGTAAAAACAACTTCATGAAAACTTTATGTTAACTTTACTCTTTGTTAATTAAGCAAATAAGCAATATGGACTAAGTTGTCAGAATAATCTCTCCTCATCAATTAACTTAGTACTACAACAGCCTTAACTGAGCAGGCTCATCTTCTATAAATCTGAGATTTGGCTTGCTGCTTTCCTTAGCAAGAAGGTGGTCTTTTTCTGTCTCTTCCTGCTCTTGATGCGCAGACAACAGTAGAGCTTGTGCCACATGAACCATGTCTGCTGCGATGTCTTCGAGGTGAGGCTGGTTTGCAATATAGGTTTTCAATGCGTCTAATGGCGCAAGGTGATGCCCTGTGCCGAGTTCGGGCAGTCGTGGACGAGCAAGCTGGCTGACAAGTTCGGCATGGATGTTGTAGGTGTGTGCTACGGCTAAGACCTGCTGAAGCACTGTGTTATCGACTTGATCAATTTGTTCTGAGCGAAGCTGGTAGATCAGGCGGACGACAGCATCTTGAATATTTTCTGAGGCGATCGCTTGCAGCAACATTTCCTGAGGATCATGAGCTTTAGACAAATCAACCCGAATCGTACAGAACTTGCGCACGGGCAATGGGCAAAACTCCATGCGCGTGTTGCCTTGCTCCACCTCTACCAATACAAACCCTTTATCTTCTGACTCTTCGCTAAAGTCTACTCGTTCAATGCTGCCGGGATAAACCACATAGGGCTGCTCTGACAAAACTTGATGGCGGTGAACGTGTCCTAATGCCACATAGTCGAAACACGGGCGCGCCAGTAGGGATAGGGGAACAGTAAACCCTTTGCCTACCGCTAGAAACCTCTCGGCACCCAAACGGGCATTGTCTGTCATTAGGTGCGCCAGTAATACAGTGGGGCAGTTAGGGTCGAGCCGCCGGATTTCGCCTTCCATGGCGACTCGGAGGCGCTCGATTAACAGCTGATTCACTTCTAATAGAGAGAGTCCTTCAGTTTCGGGGCGGGTGAGGAGAGTAGAGCGGGTTAGCCAGGGCAACGTCATAATCTGGATAGCACCGCTGCGGGTTTGAAGGGTGTGGGTTTGCAAACGATCGCCCACTACAAAACCTGGAACGCCCAGAGTTCGGTAGATACACAGGCTTGCTCCGCCCGATCCCTGGGAGTGCTGATCGTGATTGCCCACTAATAGAACAGTAGGAATATCAGCATCGACCAGTCGCCGAAACTGCCGCGCAAAAGCTTCTTGCACAACGGGAGGCGGTGTAGCATCAGGGAAGGCATCGCCGCCGAAGAGTACCAGATCAACGGGTTCTGCAATAGCGCGATCGATGCAACGTTTCAAGGTTTGAATAAAATCTTCTAGCCGACTATTCAGACCTGTTTCGGGGTTAACTCGTCCATGGGAAAAACCGCTGCCTAAATGAATGTCGGAAAGATGGAGAATTTTGATCATTAGGATGCTTCTAACGAGTCTGACTGTACTTAGAAGTTGCTCAAACATTTAGCGGGTGAGGGTCTGCGTCTATTCTAGATGGCTTTAGATTGGCTTGACTTAAGAGACGTTTTTAGATCTGACTTCTCTGGCAAGGCTTCTAGGCTTAAGCCTGAAAACCATTACCATAATGAGATTCAATTTGGCTGGCTTTTATCATGGCTCATTCTCCGATCGGCGTTGCAGTTGTTGGCACAGGTTTTGGTCAAAAAATTCATATTCCAGGGCTGCAAATTCATCCGCACACGGAAGTTGTGGCGGTTCATCACCGCGATTTAGAAAAGGGTAGAGCGATCGCCCAAACTCATGCTATTCCCCGTGCTTGCCAAACTATTGAAGAACTGGTTGCCCTGCCTGAAGTACAAGCCGTCACGATTTCTACGCCGCCTTTTTTGCACTACGACATGGCGAAAAAAGTGCTGCAAGCGGGCAAACATTTGTTGCTGGAAAAACCGACAGCGTTGAATGTGCAAGAAGCCGTTGAACTTTATCAGTTAGCGGAGACGAATGGGGCGATCGTCATCCTCGACTTCGAGTTTCGGTTTGTCCCGGCATGGCAGCGGTTCGCCGAATTGTTAGCAGATGGTTATGTCGGGCAAAAGCGCTTAGTTAAAGTCGATTGGCTTGTTTCGGGTCGTGCCGATGCCAGTAAGCCCTGGAACTGGTACGCCCGCAAAGACCAGGGAGGCGGAGCGTTGGGGGCGATCGGCTCGCATTGTTTTGATTACTTAGCTTGGCTGTTTGCGCCTGCCAAACGCTTAAGCGGTCGGCTCAGCACTACGATTCCGACCCGCATTGACCCTACCGATAGAAAAGCTAAACCTGTAGATGCCGACGATACTTGCTGCATCACGCTAGAACTAGCAGACGGCGTATTGTGTCAGGTGGCGTTGAGTGCAGTTACTTATCAAGGGCGGGGACATTGGGTCGAGGTGTATGGCGATCGGGGCACGCTCATTTTAGGCAGCGATAATCAAACTGACTATGTGCACGGGTTCCGCATCATGGGCAGCCAAAACGGACAGCCTTTGCAAGCGCTAGAAATTCCGGAGCAACTAGCGTTTTCGCAGACTTATCAAGATGGGCGGCTGGCACCCTTTATTCGGGTGATTGATCGATGGGTGCAGGGAATAGAGTTAGGGCGATCGCTCCAAGATATCCGCAAGAAATCGCCGACACCCTCACTGCGAGAAGGCGTGTATTCTCAGTTGCTCATGGACTTAACGCACCAGTCCCATGAAGCAAATGCTTGGATGGAAGTGCCAAACTTAGAGAAGATTTTGACTTAGGCTTAACTGAAATTATTTATAAGCCTTGACTCTATAGGTCATGATCTATAGGTAATGAGAAGCACTGCTTCATCCGACGCTCCCGAAGGTGAAGCAGCACCTCTTCACAGCATTATGCGGAGCGATGGTAAATCGGGCAAGGAATTGCGGGTTAAGTATCATGAAGCAGCAGAATGCAGAGCGGTTTAAGACTTCCGGAATAAATCTTGGTATGGTTGTAGCCTAGGGGCAAGCGATTTTAGAATTTGGCGATCGCTTCACAACACAGAAAATATGGCACTGATTGTTCAAAAGTATGGCGGCACATCGGTTGGTTCAGTTGAGCGGATTCAGGCTGTGGCACAGCGGGTGAAACAAACTGTGCAGACAGGTCGTTCCGTGGTTGTGGTTGTTTCGGCGATGGGCAAAACCACTGATGGACTAGTGAAATTGGCACACGACATTTCGCCCAGCCCTAATCGGCGGGAAATGGATATGCTGCTGTCTACTGGCGAACAAGTGACGATCGCGCTTTTGAGTATGGCGCTGCAAGAAATGGGTCAGCCAGCGATATCAATGACGGGCGGACAGGTGGGCATTGTTACTGAAGCTGAACACACCCGCGCCCGCATTCTCAGCATTCAAACTGAGCGGATAGAGCGGTATTTGGCAGATGGAAAAGTGGTGGTAGTTGCGGGCTTCCAAGGCACAAGCAGCTTGGATGAACTAGAGATTACGACGTTGGGGCGTGGCGGCTCTGATACGTCAGCCGTGGCTCTAGCCGCTGCTCTGAAAGCCGACTGTTGCGAAATCTACACCGATGTTCCCGGTATTCTCACTACCGATCCTCGGATAGTGCCAGATGCCCATCTGATGACGGAAATTACGTCGGATGAAATGCTGGAGTTGGCAAGTTTGGGAGCAAAAGTACTGCATCCTCGAGCAGTAGAAATTGCACGGAACTATGGCGTTTTGCTGGTGGTGCGTTCGAGTTGGACGGATGAGCCGGGAACGCGCGTCATATCGCCCATTCCTCAGCCGCGATCGCTGGCAGGACTAGAAATTGCTCATCCGGTTGATGCCGTAGAGTTCGATCTAGATCAATCCAAAGTAGCCTTGCTGCGAGTGCCCGATCGCCCTGGCATTGCAGCGCGGTTATTTGGCGAAATTGCGACGCAAGATTTGGATGTTGATTTGATCATTCAATCGATTCATGAAGCGAATACCAATGATATTGCCTTTACTGTCACCCACAATTCTTTGACCCGTGCCGAAGCGGTTGCCGAAGCGATCGCCCCAGCGTTGCGCCACGATCTTGATCCGGCGGCTGGAGAAGCAGAGGTATTAGTAGAACGCAAAATTGCCAAAGTTAGCATTGCAGGCGCAGGCATGATTGGGCGACCGGGTGTTGCCGCAACGCTGTTCTCTACCCTGGCAGATGCTGGAATTAATATTCAAATGATTTCGACTTCAGAGGTAAAGGTGAGTTGCGCCATTGATGCCGCAGATTGCGATCGGGCGATCGCGGCTCTTTGCCAGACGTTCCAAGTTAGCAGTTCTCCGGTTGCGGCCCCTGTACTAGCCTCATCGGCTCCAGTACGCGGCGCGGCTCTTGACCTGAGGCAAGCGCGGCTAGCCATTCGGCAGGTGCCCGATCGCCCGGGGATGGCAGCGAAGATTTTTCGTCTGTTAGCCGATCGCAGCATTAGCGTTGATATGATTATTCAGTCTCAGCGTTGCCGATTGGTCAATGGAGTTGCAACCCGTGATATTGCCTTTACGGTGACGCAGGTGGATGCAACGGATGCTCAGGCATTGCTGCAAGTGGCGGCTCAGGACTGGGGCATGGGTGAAGTGGTGGTGGATCAGGCGATCGCCAAGGTTAGCATCGTGGGCATGGGCATGGTCGGCTGTCCGGGAGTGGCGGGACGCATGTTTGAGGCGTTAGCTCAGGAAGGAATCAATATTCAGATGATTGCAACTTCTGAAATTAAAATTAGTTGCGTGGTGCCTGAAGAAGATGGGGTGAAGGCGTTAAAGGCAGTTCACGCGGCTTTTGAGCTTTCTGGGACTGAACGAATTTTCGTGCCTGCCTGACTGTTTTGGAAAGTAGCTTTTTAGGGAGTCGCTTCAAGGAGTAGCAGTCTTGAGATACTCTTGCTCAGCAACTCGCTTTAAGCGCCGCAACTGGGTCTGCATATCTTGCTTTGTCCAATTAAAGGCAAAGGTGTTGAAACCATAGCGCACGATCGCATTAGGAATCTGGAACTCGAAGCGGTTGACTAAGCTGGTGCCTTTTTCAGTCGGTAAACATTCCCAGCGATCGCGTCCTCGGAAAAAACCCGAGAATTCCCATACCACTAGTCCTGGCTTCCGTTCTACAACGACGCTGTTGAGGCTGGGTTGCAGCAAGGGAATCTGAATCACAAATCGACTTTTTGCCCCTAACTCTGTGCTCCACTCTCCAATCGGTTCACACCGAAGAGCCGGGTTAAGCCAACGATGCATTAATACCGGATCGGTAATGCACTGTTCGACCGCAGTGGCGCTGGCACGTACTTGTATCGATTGTTCAAAAACTTGGTGAGACGACATTTGGGTAATCTTCTCCACATGCGGGATGCCACTAACGCTACTTTAACTAGATTTACCCTTCTGTGATTTTATTTTTGAGATTGGTAAAGCAAAACACTAGTTGCAGATCAAATTTAGTGATAAGTTCTCGGTGGGTTTCGGCAATCTGTGCAGTTTTTGTAAGGTTTAGGGTTTTCTGCCAAGGCTAATGTTCGGGAAGGTTACATCTTACTAAGGGGCGGTTGCAAAATAGAGTGGTCGAAGACTATTGTCTGATTGTGAAATCGTGACGTGGGTTTCATAAAATATTTGCGTCATTGTCCTGTTTGCTTTAGTCTTGTGTGCTTTAGAAAAGCAATCCGTTTGCTCTAAAGTCGTTGGGTCGAAGCTCCTAGAAAAATGACTTCTAGCACAAACTTGGACGATTTTAAGGAAAGCGATTGGCGATCGCTCAAATCCAACTATATTCTCAAACATTTAACAACAGCCTTAAACGTTCGACAGCAGTAGCTTGAGTCACCCTGATTTTGATTATTCTAAATTACCTTAGTTAAGATATCTTGCTTAGATCCTACTTTCCCCACTTATACCTAAATCTTGAGGTTTTTGACAAACTCTTCTACAATAAGCGCTCAAACGGACTTCATGTTTTCTTGATGAATTCTCCATCTACGGTTTAAGGTCATTATGAATGCAATCAGTTTCGGTGTTTTCCCTGAGTTAGACCTGTCTTATCTATTTCAGATATCTTGGTTAGCTCAAGCACCCGTTCAGCCTGTACCTGTTCAGTCGGCACCTATTCAGCCAGGAGCAAGTGCGGCATCTGGACTTTTTCAAGGGACTGGCTTTCAGTTTGGTCAGTTCATTCCCAGCTTCTTGGGAGCGCTGGTTATTTTGATTGTGGGTTGGCTTGTTGCAACTATTGTTGCGAGTTTGATTCAAAGCCTTTTGAAAAAGACGGGCATTGATCACCGAGTCTCAGGGATGGCGGGTCAGCGCCGAGGTGAAGCGCCCTTTCCGATTGGCAAGTGGGTGGCAACAGCCGTTTATTGGCTAATTTTGGCGTTTACACTGGTGGCATTCCTCAATGCGCTTCGTCTTGAAAGTGTTTCAACTCCCCTCAATGCCTTCTTGCAACAGATCCTCAGCTATCTGCCCCGTCTGGGTTCTGCGGCTGTGCTGCTAGGAGTTGCTTGGATTATTGCAACGCTGGCAAAGACGCTAGTGACGACTGGGTTATCTCGCTTTAACTTAGACGACAAGTTGAGACAGCAGACTGGCGACATGGGTGGAGAAAGCCCAATCGTTGTTAGCGAAACTTTGGGGAACGCCCTCTACTGGTTTGTATTCTTGTTTTTCTTGCCGTTAGTGCTGGATGTCTTGCAACTGCAAGGGCCGTTGACTCCGGTACAAAATCTGCTTGATCAGATTCTGTCGGCTCTACCGAAGATTTTGACAGCGATTATTATTGGGGCGATCGGTTGGTTGGTGGCTCGGATCGTCAAGGGCATTACAACTAACTTGCTGGCAGCGATCGGCACCGATCAATTAGGCGCACGGATGGGCTTTAACCGTTCTGCGGGCGGAATGTCGCTCTCGACGCTGCTGGGTACGGTTGTGTATGTGCTGGTGCTAATTCCGACGGCGATCGCCGCCCTCAATGCCCTCGACATTGCCGCCATTTCTACTCCAGCGGTGGCAATGTTAAACCAAGTGCTCACGAAACTGCCCCAGATTCTAACGGCAGGGCTAATCGTGGCGCTATTCTACTTTATTGGGCGATTTGTCTCCGACTTGGTGGCTAACATCTTGACCAGCATTGGGTTCAACAATATTACTTCTTTATTAGGTATTCCCCCTCTGCCTCGCCCTGTCCGACCAATCGTGGTTCAACCCGTTCAACCAATTGACCAACCGATTGATGAAATAGGCATGGGCATCAATACCCCCCGTACTGAAGCCCTGCTGCCTAGCCGCACCCCTTCGGAAATCGTTGGCATTGTCACCCTGGTTGGCATCATTCTCTTTGGTGTGGTAACTGCTACAGAAGTTTTAGGACTGCCTGCCCTGACCGCTTTAGTGAATGGCATTTTGGCAGTTTCTGTGCGCGTCTTGGTTGGTATCGCCATCTTTGCAGTAGGTCTGTACTTAGCTAACCTGGCATTCAAACTGATTACTCTTTCGGGGGGGCGTCAGGCTAATTTGCTGGGTCAAACTGCTCGCATCTGCATTTTGGCATTTGTTGCAGCAATGTCTCTTCAACAAATGGGCATTGCTAGCAGCATTGTTAACCTGGCTTTTGGTTTGTTGCTGGGTGCGGTGGCAGTCGCCGTAGCGCTAGCTTTTGGCTTGGGCGGTCGGGACATTGCCGCAGAAAAAATTCGGGGCTTCCTCAACTCCTTTGAAGATGGCAAGTCTTGATGTAACACTCGTGGGTAACACTCGAAATTAGAATGCATTACAAAAGCTCCCTGGATTCTCTAATGGTCTAGGGAGCTTTGCTGCTGGGCTTCAGTGCTGCTGGGCTTCAGTGCTACTGGGCTTCAGTTAAAAAATGCTGAATGTAATCCCAGACTTTAGGCAGCAGATCGGAGGACGCTGAATCAAACCAGGCGATCGCTGGGTCAGCCCGGAACCAGGTGCGCTGCTGCTTCGCAAACTGGCGAGTATGCAGCACTGTCAAAGCTTTAGCCGTCTCTAAATCCACCTCACCTGCCAAATATTGCTGCATCTCCCGATACCCCAAGGTTTTCAGCAGTGGAAGATCCCCATATTTCTCTGACAGCGCTTCCACCTCTGTCACGAACCCAGCGGCTACCATGTCACTTGTCCGTTGGGCAATCCGTTGCTCTAATGCCTCTGGCTCAAAGCAATCCAGCCCAATTTGCAAAATAGGATAGCTAGGTGGCTCTTCGCCCTGTTGCCGAGAGATGGGTTGCCCTGTTACATAGAATACTTCTAGCGCCCGCAACGTTCGCACCTGGTCATTAGCATGAATTTTTAAGGCAGATGCCGGATCGACCTGGCAGAGGAAGTCGTAACACTGAGGCTGCCCCAAGGCTTGAAGCTGCGATCGCAATTCCGCATGAGGCGGTACTTGCGGAATCTTTAGCCCTTTGACGATCGAGCGAATGTACAAGCCTGTGCCGCCCACTAATAGAGCAGGCGATTCGATGGAGGCGATCGCCGATCGTGCCTGCCGTTGATATTCTGCCAGGGTCAAAGTCTCTGTCGGTTCACAGATGTCAATTAAGTAGTGAGGGACTTGTTGTTGTTCGCTAGGAGATGGTTTAGCGGTGCCAATATTGAATTCTCGGTAGACCAGGCGTGAATCGGCGCTAACGATGGCGCTTCTGAGATGCTGGGCTAGGGCGATCGCTAAACCCGATTTTCCAGTTGCTGTTGGGCCACAGATGACAATCAAGGGTGAAGAAAATAGTACTTCAGTACTCAAAAGCTGCTCCCCCCGCTAAAATTGATGTAGCAAATTCTGTTTTCTTCATTAGAATTCAGTAGGCAAGAATTAAGAATGCTCTGGAAACACTCCAGATCCATCCAGGTTTCAAACTTTATCTCAAACGGTCTTAAAATCCCCTCAAACCCTTTTGTGTTATAATTTTGGTATATTTTGATGTTTTGAAGTCTAACGGGGCTTCAAACGAGCTAGAGGAGCGCTTCATCCTATGACGACGACAGATTATGGTGCTGATCAGATTCAAGTTTTAGAAGGGCTTGAGCATGTTCGCAAGCGTCCGGGCATGTACATTGGCAGCACTGGCCCACGAGGGTTGCACCATCTAGTGTACGAGGTTGTAGACAACTCCGTTGATGAGGCGCTTGCCGGGCATTGTAAGGAAATTCTGGTGACTTTGAACGCTGACGGTTCCGTCACGGTAGTTGATGATGGACGCGGTATTCCTATCGATACTCACACCAAAACTGGCAAATCTGCCCTAGAAACAGTTATGACTGTGTTAGGTGCAGGCGGTAAATTTGGCGGCGGCGGCTACAAGGTTTCGGGTGGACTGCACGGAGTCGGTGTTTCTGTCGTTAATGCTTTATCTGAGCATGTAGAAGTTAAAGTCTGGCGTGACCACAAGCTGCATACCCAGCGATATCATCGCGGTGCTCCTACGGGCGAACTTCAGGTCGAATCGATTGGGGGCGATCGTACAGGTACTTCGGTCACCTTCCTGCCCGACACGACTATTTTTACCACAGGTATTGCCTTTGACTACACCACGATAGCGGGTCGTCTCCGGGAATTGGCATACCTCAATGGCGGTGTCAAAACCATCTTCACCGACAACCGCATTGAGGATTTGCCTAACCATCAGCCCCATGTCGAAACCTATTACTACGAAGGTGGCATTCGGGAATACATCGCCTACATGAACAAGGACAAGCAAGCCTTGCATGACGAGGTGATTTATGTGCAAGGTGAGCGGAACAATGTCCAAATTGAAGTGGCGCTGCAATGGTGTGAAGATGCTTACACCGACACGCTGCTGGGCTTTGCGAACAATATTCGTACCATTGATGGCGGGACTCACCTGGAAGGCTTGAAGGCAGTCCTGACGCGGACGATGAACTCGATCGCCCGCAAACGCAACAAAATCAAAGAAGGTGAATCTAACCTGGCGGGTGAGAACGTCCGGGAAGGTCTAACAGGCGTTATTTCGGTTAAAGTTCCTGATCCTGAATTTGAAGGACAAACCAAAACCAAGCTGGGCAACACCGAAGTCCGAGGCATTGTCGATTCTTTGGTGGGTGAAGTCCTCAGTGAATACCTGGAGTTTCGCCCAGGCGTTGCTGATTCAATTCTTGATAAAGCCATTCAAGCGTTTAACGCGGCTGAGGCGGCACGTCGTGCTCGTGAACTAGTGCGGCGGAAGTCGGTGCTTGAGTCTTCAACGCTGCCGGGTAAGCTAGCAGACTGTAGCTCACGTGATCCTTCAGAGTCGGAAATCTTTATTGTGGAAGGAGACTCGGCAGGAGGATCGGCAAAACAAGGGCGCGATCGTCGGTTCCAAGCAATCCTGCCGTTGCGGGGAAAAATCCTCAACATCGAAAAAACCGATGATGCCAAGATCTACAAAAACACCGAAATTCAAGCGCTGATTACGGCTCTAGGGCTAGGCATTAAAGGCGAAGAGTTTGATGCTACTCAACTCCGCTATCACCGGATCTGTCTGATGACCGACGCTGACGTAGATGGTTCGCACATTCGCACCCTGCTGCTGACGTTTTTCTACCGCTATCGACGAGCAATGGTGGAGCAAGGCTATATTTATATCGCTTGCCCTCCTCTTTATAAAGTAGAGCGCGGACGCAACCATTACTACTGTTATAGTGAGCGCGAACGCGACCAGATCATTGCTGGATTTCCTGAAAATGCCAAGTACGAAATCCAGCGGTTCAAAGGTTTGGGCGAAATGATGCCGCAGCAGTTGTGGGATACCACCATGAACCCCGAAAGCCGGACACTGAAGCGGATTGAAATTGAAGATGCTGCCGAAGCCGATCGCATCTTTACCGTGCTGATGGGCGATCGGGTGGCACCTCGCCGCGAGTTTATCGAAACCTATGGTCCTAGACTCAACCTCATGGATCTAGATATCTAACATGGATACTCAGCCCGCCTTACTTGAATTAGAAGATGAGGCGGTAGAGGAGATTCTGAGTTTAGAATATGGAGCGATCGGCGAAGATGTGGTCAAAGGGTTTTGGATTAAGGTCAGTCGGCTGTTTGAGTTTCCAAATTTGCCTCAAGCTTAGAGGAATTTATCAAAGCAGAATGGTTATAAATTGATGATCCCCAACTTTTTCGAGAAACTGGGGATTTTCTCTTAAGAAGTTGTCTGTGAACAGTTCTTTCCCCTCACCTACTCCACACTGTGCTAGAACAGGGCTTGGGTGAAGTTTGTCTTAACCTATCGTTACAAACCTGGATGTCATTACTTTAAAGAGAACTTCATCTTGGTTTAAGAATTTTATAGAGCTTAGGTATGCCACAATAAAAGCGGTTTTGCCAGCTCGATAGAGCGCTGTGGAGTGGGCGTGACTTATGGAATTTATTTATCAACTTGCCTGGATTATCCCGGTTCTGCCTCTGGCAGGAGCGACTTTGTTAGGCTTAGGTTTAGTTTCTTACGGTAAAACGGTCAATAAACTCCGGAGCTTAAGTTCAGGGTTTATTGTGTCTCTTTGTGGAACGGCAATGGTGCTGTCTTTTGCCCTGCTGTCGAGTCAGCTTCAAGGACATGCGCCCTACACGCATTTAATTGACTGGGCAGCAGCAGGAGATTTTCACCTGAAGATGGGCTATACGGTCGATCACCTGACAGCAATGATGCTAGTGATTGTCACGACTGTAGCGTTCTTTGTGATGATTTACACGGATGGCTATATGGCACATGATCCGGGCTATGTCCGGTTTTATGCCTACCTCAGCCTGTTTACTTCTTCGATGCTGGGTTTAGTTCTTAGTCCTAACCTTTTGCAGGTTTACATTTTTTGGGAACTGGTAGGCATGTGTTCCTACCTGCTTATTGGCTTTTGGTACGATCGCAAAGCTGCGGCAGATGCTTGTCAAAAAGCGTTTGTTGTTAACCGCGTTGGTGACTTTGGGCTGCTTTTAGGAATATTGGCACTGTTCTGGTCTACGGGCAGCTTTGAATTTGATGTCATGGGCGATCGTCTGCAGTCACTTGTTGAGTCAGGCGCTCTCAGCGCAGGTCTAGCCTCGTTCTTTGCCATCCTGGTTTTCCTAGGCCCTGTAGCAAAGTCTGCTCAGTTTCCTCTTCACGTCTGGCTGCCCGATGCCATGGAAGGCCCCACCCCAATTTCGGCGCTCATTCACGCAGCGACCATGGTAGCGGCTGGTGTCTTTCTCGTGGCGCGGATGTACCCCGTCTTTGAAAATTTGCCTGCAACCATGAGCGTGATTGCCTGGACAGGCGCTGTCACAGCATTTATCGGCGCTACCATTGCCATCACCCAGAACGACATTAAAAAGGGGCTGGCATATTCCACTATGTCGCAATTAGGCTACATGGTCATGGCTATGGGCGTTGGCGCTTATGGAGCAGGACTTTTCCACTTGATGACTCACGCCTACTTTAAGGCAATGCTGTTTCTGGGTTCAGGCTCGGTCATTCATGGCATGGAATCAGTAGTAGGTCATGACCCGGCATTGGCTCAAGATATGCGGCTAATGGGTGGCTTACGGAAGTATATGCCCATTACTTCCATCACATTTTTCATTGGTACTTTAGCAATTTCCGGGATTCCTCCCTTTGCCGGTTTTTGGTCAAAGGACGAGATTTTGGGCGCAACCTATGCTGCCAATCCAATGCTATGGGGCATCGGCTTCCTAACGGCTGGAATTACTGCTTTCTATATGTTTCGAATGTATTTCAGCACTTTTGAAGGCGACTTCCGAGGTAATAATGAAGACATTAAGCGACAGCTTAAGGTTGCTCAACTGCAAAAAATGGGGATGTCCTTAGGTCCGGGTGCCATGAATCCTCAAGAACTAACCTTGGACTCTGAGGCACATGGGGAGCATGACGATCATGGCGAACATCATCAGGGTTCTCCTCATGAATCTCCTCTCTCAATGACCCTGCCCTTAATTGCCTTAGCCATTCCCTCAATAGTTATTGGTCTTGTCGGCACGCCCTTTGCCAACTACTTTGAAGCCTTTATTCATCCGGCAAGCGAAGTGATTACCGAGGTGCCCCATGAGGTGGACTGGGCAGAGTTTCTGCCGATGGCAGGTAGCTCCGTTGGGATTGCGTTGATTGGGATTACGTTAAGTTCGCTCTTTTACTTGACTCGGAAGATTGATGCCGGGGTATTTGTGAGCCAAATAAAACCCCTCTATCAGTTCTCACTTAATAAGTGGTACTTTGACGAACTCTATGACACCCTGTTTGTTCAACCGAGCCGTCGCCTAGCTCGTCAGGTCTTAGAAGTAGATATTCGCATTGTCGATGGGGTAGTCAACCTCGCGGGTTTCGTCACCCTTGTCACTGGTGAATCCCTAAAGTATCTAGAGAGTGGACGGGTACAGTTCTACGCCTTGATTGTATTTGGGGCAGTGCTAGGGTTAGTCCTCGTCTCTGGTATTACCTAATGGCTGCAATGACAAACTACTGAGACAAAATCGCCATGAATACTGCTACTTTTCCTTGGCTAACCACCCTAATTCTCTTCCCTATTATTGCAGCGTTGTTCATTCCACTAATTCCAGATAAGGATGGTAAAACGGTTCGCTGGTATGCCTTGATAGTGGGGTTAATTAACTTCGCTCTCATGGTCTACGCTTTCTACACCCAGTACGATTTTTCTAGCTCTGAGATGCAGTTGGTAGAAAGTTATTCCTGGGTGTCTTCTCTCGATCTGCGTTGGTCGGTCGGGGCAGATGGCATCTCCATGCCGCTCATTTTACTGACAGGCTTCATTTCGACCCTGGCTATCTTGGCATCTTGGCCTGTTACGCTCAAGCCGAAGTTCTTTTACTTCTTGATGCTAGCGATGTATGGCGGTCAGATTGGAGTCTTTGCGGTTCAAGATATGCTGCTGTTCTTCTTCATGTGGGAGTTAGAACTGATCCCGGTTTATCTGCTCCTGTCAATTTGGGGTGGTAAGAAGCGGTTGTATGCAGCGACCAAATTTATTTTGTACACGGCAGGGGGATCACTGTTTATTTTGGTAGCGGCACTGGCGATGGCATTTTATGGTGATACCGTCACCTTTGATATGCGATCGCTTATGCAAAAGGATTTTCCGTTGCAGTTCCAGCTTTTCGCCTACGCTGGATTTCTCATTGCCTACGCGGTCAAGCTCCCTATATTCCCCCTTCACACCTGGCTCCCCGATGCTCACGGCGAGGCAACTGCCCCAGTTCACATGCTCTTAGCAGGTATTTTGCTGAAGATGGGCGGGTATGCCCTGATTCGGATGAACGTGGAGATGTTACCAGAGGCGCACGTTTACTTTGCCCCTGTGCTGATCATTTTAGGAATCGTCAACATTATCTATGCAGCGTTAACTTCCTTTGCCCAGCGCAACCTCAAACGTAAAATTGCCTATTCTTCTATCTCCCACATGGGATTCGTGCTGATTGGTATCTCGTCCTTTACTGACCTGGGCTTAAGCGGTGCGGTGCTGCAAATGGTTTCCCACGGCTTGATTGGCGCTAGTCTTTTCTTCTTAGTCGGGGCAACTTACGATCGCACCCATACTCTCATCTTGGATGAAATGGGTGGAGTGGGGCAAAAAATGCCTCGCATCTTTGCCATGTTTACCGCTTGTTCGATGGCATCTTTGGCAATGCCTGGAATGAGCGGCTTTGTGGCAGAACTCATGGTGTTTGTAGGTTTCTCTACTAGCTCTGCCTACGACCTGACCTTCAAGGTTATTGTGGTGCTTTTGGCGGCGGTTGGGGTCATTCTAACTCCTATCTATCTACTCTCTATGCTGCGGGAGATTTTCTATGGCCCTGAAAATAAAGAACTCACGTCTCATGAAGCGCTAATTGACGCTGAGCCTCGTGAGGTTTTTATCATTGCCTGTCTCTTGATCCCCATCATTGGGATTGGCTTTTATCCTAAGCTGTTGACTCAGATTTACGACGTTAAGACTCAAGCCATTACGGCTCAGTTACAGCGATCGTTGACCACGGTGGCAGAATGGCAAGAGCAATCAAAGTCAATTGCTGTTCTCCAAGCCCCAGCACTTGACTAGGAAAGGAAGTCTTTTTAACTCGTAAGGTAGGAAAGGCGGCTCTAGAGCCGCCTTTCCTACCTTACCTAATTCCCTTTTTCCTTAAACAGCAAACTTAAGAAAATATTAACCCCAAGACACCTATGAGTTAAAAGGTAGCTAGTAGCCCCTGCCGTACCACCTACTAACGAACAAGAGGCTTAAACTCCTTGCCTATCATCTTAAACGTGATAATGATGGCTGTACTTACGCCGCAGTCTACTAGTTAGAAGTTAGTTAGAAGGTTGACTGCCGCCCCCAACCTCCTGTACCAAGCTACTAGCTGAACCTTGGGGTCAGCTCATGGCAAAAGAGGTTTGCAAAGCCTTAACGGCTTCCTTGTACTGCGGGTCAGCTTGAGTTGCCACTAGCGCCTGGTTCACTGAGAAAGCCATTTGCTGCTGTTCGGTCAGGTCTATTCTAATATTGGGCGTAATACCTTTTTGACTAATGTCTGTCCCAGCAGGGGTATAGTAATGTGCCACTGTAACCGCTAGACCAGAGCCATCGCTAAGCCCATGAACCGATTGCACCAACGCCTTACCAAAAGTTTGGCTCCCCACAATCGTCGCTCGGCGGTTATCGAGTAAAGCGCCTGTCAAAATTTCACTGGAGCTTGCAGAATTGCCATTGACCAAAACTGTTAGCGGAAGCTTGGTTAGAGAGGTTTGGTTGGCAGACATTTCAGTACTCTCACCCACCCGATTCACTTGCCTAACGATAGAACCACTGTCAATCCACATCCGGGAAATTTCAACGGCAGCTTGTAATAAACCCCCTGGATTATTTCGTAAATCTAGGACAAAGCCTTGCACTTGTTGCTCGGTCAGCTTCTTGATAGCTCGCTGCATTTGTTCGGGCGCATGGCTGCTGAACTCGGTGAGGCGAATGTAGCCAATCTTAGCATTACCCTCTTGTTTCACCGACGACATGACATTAGGCACCTCAATTCGCGCCCGAGTCAGAAGCGTGTCCCTAGCAGGGGTCGCGCCTCGTTCAATTCGCAGAGTAACCGGACTGCCTACTTCGCCCTGAATAAGCTGAGAGGCATCTTCAACGGTCATGCCTGCTGTAGGCTTGCTATCAATCGCCACAATGCGATCGCCTGCCAAAATTCCTGCGGCACTTGCTGGAGAATTTTCAATGGGTTCAACAACAGTCAAAACTTTGGTCGTGACATCAACCTGTAGCCGAATCCCAACGCCTGATAGTTCGCCCGATGTTTGATTGGTCAAAGATTGATACTGCTGAGGATCCATGAAACGCGTATAGGGATCGTCCAGCTTCTGAATCTGTTCTTTGAGGGCAGCGTAAGCCTCACGAGTAGAGGAGTATTCCTGGCTCAGAAGAACTTGACGAGAGGCTAACCAGTTGACCTTGTTGAAAGTGGTATCGACGTATTCTCTGTTGATGATTTGCCATGCTTCATCCAAAACTGCCTTCGGGCTATCTTGAAAAGTGGGTTGAGCAGCGGGGCTTGAAGGAGATGTGAGCAGAGAAATTGCAGTGGTTGTGGCGATCGCCCCACCATACAACGCTGCTTGCATCAGGCGGGAAAAGCGATGGGCTTGATTCATAAAGATCAACCTGGCAGTAAGAGTTAGGGAGTCAAAAGTTCTGGGCAGTAATTCAATATGTCTACAGCAGACTCAACGGTAATTCCAGAATACTCAATCTTTGATAATGTTGCCGTCTAGACCGAGTAACAATTAATTTTTACTTAATCTTTTGGCGTTGTCATCAGCAGTAAAAAACAATTGAGAAGAGGTTTGAAAGGAGATACGGTAGTTATTTCGTCACTTCAGTGATTTAGAAGCTACTGCAACCGAAGCCGGAACTTCTAAGATTGCATAGGATGATTTCAGTAATTCTGAAGCGTATTCCAATGTCTTTTAAGCGCCCTTTAAAAATCCCTTTAAAGATTAGATTGCTCTTCCTTAAAACCCACAACCATTTGCAAAATGAAAGACTGCCCATTCCCTTGATGATATTTGTCTGCCCAGCCACGAATGACTTCATCAAGCTCTTCTAAAGCTTGAGGAATTTGCTCTACAGGGATGTCTAATTCTTCCAGAACCCGCATTGCTCCCTGTTCTCGGTCTGCCCAGTCTTTCATCATGCGGAAGAAGCGTGCAGTGTCTTCCACCATAATAAAAGTGCGTTCCTGCTCATCAACAGGAGAGTAGTAGGCGCGGGTTAGGGCATAAAAAGGCATCCCAAAGGGCGAGTCTATGCGGGTAACTGTGCCGGAATAGGTCACCCGTCGCTTAATATGCTCTGCTAGTGCCTCACTCATGGGCATTTGCTGTTCTAGAGGAAGTTCTTCTTGGGAGCGCTCGTGGAGAAACTCAATAATGTCCATAAACTGAAACGAGTTCACGAGCCGCGCATCAGGCAAGTTAGAAGGCAACTTTTCTTCAATTTGCCGCTTTTCTTCCAGGGTAAGGCTTGTTCCAGAAATCCGTGACTGACCCGGCTGCCAAGGAAATTGTTCTAACCAAACGTAGGGCAGTTGAATTAAATAACGAGGTTCTTGAGAACCTAGCATTTTCAGGAGTTTGCCCTCTGTCAATGCTTGCCGCACCTCTTCAACAATGACCTTAACCCGCTTGGGTTCTATATGGTGTAAATGTCCGGTCATCCGGAGGTTTTGATCTTGCTCTAGATAGGTTGAGTAAATGGCGCATTTAGCAGCCGTTGCTGCTGCATCTAAAAAAGCACCATGCCGATGCCCGCCTGTGCGCATGGCACTGTAAGCCAGATACAGCATAATCTGATCCATGGCGCTGGGACCGAGGCGTTTGATCAGATCTATGTCTTTAATCATGTTGGAGGCGATCGCAAAGAGTTATAGAAAAGCAGCGCATCAGATTTAGCTAATTTGCTCATTATGTCTGACTTAGAATCCCTGGTCACACGAAGCAGAGATTTAGAAGGCAGAAGTTGACCAATGCTTAGCTTTGATTGTACCAAAACTAAATACTAATCGCCTAATTAGTTCTAGGATAGAAACTGAACTAGCTTGTCCATATTACCCCTAGATCTACAAATTAGATCAGCTATATCACTCTTAAAAAATATTAGCAATGGATCAAAACTAATGAATGTAAACTGTGACGTAAGTCACTGACAGGTTTCTCTTGTCAGCAAACTTTTACGTTCCTGTTTAGTATTCCCTAAATAAATGATTACTGACTACTTTCTTGTGAGTTTAACTTGTGAATTTAAGAGACTCCAAAAAACTTTTCAACCTCTATTAGCTTGAGATTGAGCTATTCCTAATCATCTGATTTAGAGATAACTAAATTAACTCTTTAATAAGATGATTAAGTTAGCTAATAGCTCTATCGTAAATTCTTCCGCTGCCCCGATGAGAGAGAGAATGAGGCGATCGGGCTGAAGACAATTCTAGGGCTTGAGACGGGTTTGCGGCTTGTAACTTCACAGTATGGTCGGCAGTTTTTGCAACAGAAACTGAACCCCAGGAGAACAGCAAGCTCACTAAAGCAGCCGAAGTATAGGTCAGCATGGTAAGGCTCCATATTGTGCTTCTACTCCCTAATACGTTGCTTTTGTGAGTTCATCAGGATGATTTTTAGAAGAACACTAGATTAACTTAAGGCTGAAATTAAGAACGCTAACTTTAGAAGTTTTTACCCTATCTCCTCACCTAAGATCTCTGTATAAAACTCTTAAAAATAATTGAATTTTCAGTCATTTATTGAACTCTTGTGAATTTGTCAGGTAAATATACGGATGAAGACAGAGAAGAATTCTTTACCCGTACGTTGCTCCGATCGCCTCCTTGACTTAAGCCGAGTTTGGCTCTGAGATGACTTACCCTAATCAGTTCTATGAATTTCCGCAAACGGTTTAGCAACTGTTGACGCAACGCACAGCACTCTGCTCATGACTTTACTTGGACAATCAAAAACGCTTTGAATGTTTGATTCGTTTCTGGCTGTGAAAAGCAATTAACTAATCTAAAAAGCGTTAGTTTAGCTGCTATAGAGTATTTGTAATTAATAGCTTTATAAATTGATAAAGATAGGATGAAATTACTGATACAAATCCTGTCCTAACTCAATTTGAAACTATCTGTAGAATATTGGATGTTAAGCAGGGGTTAATTAGGTCAGAAACTTTCTAGCTATTCTTTGTAAGTGAGAGCGGCTGATGGAAGTGACTGGAATCAGCCGCTTTGCAATATGTCTTTAATTCCAATCCTGCCAATCTTCATTAAAGATTGATGTTTCGGGAAAAGCTGTTGGGTTTCCGGCGTTGTTGAGGCGTTGTTGAAACTGCTCAAGTAAGGGTTCTTTGCGAGGCAGGTCATCCACCCATTCGTAGGGAGCAGAGCCAGTATCGAGGGCAAAGTCTACAAGGGTTCCAGCGGCAGCGCCAGACGACCACTCAAAAGATTGGACGCGGTAGGCAGCGGCAGCAATTTGGCTGGTGGCAATACTTTTACCTGCCACAATAAGGTTATTGATGCGTTGGGGAATCATGGCACGCAGAGGCACCTGGAAGGGATAGGTTGTCCCTTGTCCTTGACGAATACCCGGATATTCAATGTTGCCAGGAGCCTCGGCGGGATAGGACTGCATACAAGGGTGGAAGTCGATGGGGTAGTGACCGATGCCTACTGAGTCAGGATAGATGCGGGAGCGGGTACGGAGGCGCACCGGATCAGGGAGATCATTGCTACGGATCCGTTGAATGGCTTCTAGTCCACTTAAGCCAATGCCGAGGGCACGGTAGGCGCGATCGCTCAGACCGTAACGGTAATAGTCGTCGGTAAAGTTGTTGCGGGTGACATCGACCTCTGAAATGGTGAAGCCGTTCTCATAACCCGGACTCGGACGACCAATAAGCCGCCGCACTTCACGCATGTAGGGATATTTAGACAATCCATGCATGGTGCCCATCGGAGAGTCTAACCCAGCGTTAAGGCGATGATTCGGACTGGGTTGTTTGATGCCTGCACCCAGTTGAGAGTCGGTAGTGCCTGCCACTAACCAATAGTAGAAACCCAATGATGATTCTTCTGCGCGTCGTAAACTTTCAACTCGTAAGCCGCCCCTCCATTGACCAGGGGCAAGCTGCCCTGTTTCCTGAAGTTGCTCAGGAGTCAGAATAAGGTTATCGGTGGCGGTGCCAGGGCGATAGTCGTTGCCCCAAGTCCAGTTCTGCATGGAAATATCGCCGGGTTGGGGAGCAATAAAACTAATGTTGCCGAATCCTGTATCAATAGTTGTTTGCCCTTTGGGTCGCCAAATCCGGCGGTAGGTGAAGAGCAAATCGACGTTGGCGAAGATAGGTTTTTCGTAACTATAGTAAGGCTCGTATTGGAAATAGAAGCTAGGTGCGGTTTGCGGCTGAGGTTCTGCCGTTTGCTCCATGGCGAAGGTGTAGGTGTAGCCCTGGGTACAGTAGGGCATAGGGGTTTCGCTGGCGGAGGAAGGTTCGAGGTAGGAGCGGGGATCAATGCCAACGCGGTAAGGAACGTTGGCAAGGGCAAGGAGTTCGCCCGTTTCGGTGGCATCCACAACATACCACTGGGTTTTACCTGCTCTATTTACAGCAGCTTGTTTGGGGAGGAACTGGATGACTTGTTTGGTGAAGCGGGAAGAATTTTCGTATTGGTAAGCATCTTCGAGGGTTTGGGAAAGGGGTTCGGTGTTGAGGGGCGGCGCACCGGGAGCGGGCTGGTGCTGAATGGCGATCGCCTTCTCAATTTGTCCCGCTGCTTCAGTAAGATCTTTGATCACGGTTGCAGGGTACCAATGCAAAGTGCCCTTTCCTTGCTTTGCTGCATCTTCCAGCATTTCTAAGAGAATGGTATGCCCGTCTCTAGGCAGGAAGCAAAAGGAGCTAACCCAACAATCACCAGGGTTAGGTCTGTTGTAAAACTCTTGAATGCGATCGCTAAATTCTAAATATCCTTTAGGAAAGAATTGCTTTTGTCGTTGAGTGGTGCGTTCATCTAGCGCCGAGGTGCCCTGAGAAGAGATTTGTCCTCCAACCCAATCGGTAATTTCGGTCATGCAAACCGTTCTGCCTCTCAATAAACTTTCGTAGGCGGTCGCAGTTCCGGCTAAACCACCTCCTACAATCAGAACTTCACATTCTACGGTTTGGTTAATCTTGGGCGGAGCCGCGAGGGTTGGGCTCGCCCAAACTAGCAATGGCGAGATGCATAGACTGGCAAAGAGAGACCGGGTCAACATGGGTTACTCAGAATAGGTTAATCAAAGATTATTCTCGAATTTGATTGAGGTAGAGGAAGGCTTCGACCTCCTTATCAGTGGGTTGTGGGGCGATCGCGCCTGCATTGGTCGTCACTATTGCGCCCACGGCATTGGCATAGTTGACCACTTGACAGGCGATCGCAGGATTACGCAAGGCAGGCGCACCGTAGTGGCATAACTGAGCCAAAAATCCTGCTACAAAGCCATCTCCGGCTCCAGTCGTGTCTTCTACCTCAACAGCGAAACCTGGCAATTTGCCCTCGTTCTCACTGAGGGAATAGGTACAACCTTCAGCACCGTGAGTAACCAGAACGCCTTCGAGATCGCTCAGAGAGGCGATCGCCCTTGGATGAGTGGTGCCAAATAGCCACTCTGCTTCTTCAACAGAGAGCTTGAGAAAATCGATTTGGGGCAAAACGGATTGAATCATAGGCTTGGCGGCATCTGGGTCAGCCCAAAACATGGGTCGCCAGTTTACATCCATAAGAACTTTGAGAGAATGGCGATCGGCAAGATTTAATGACGCTTGAATGGCTTGTCGAGTTTCCGGGTAGGCAAACCCAAGGGAGCCAATGACTAAGAATTCAGCCGATTCAAACAACTTAACGGGTAGGAATTGGGCTTGAAGGTGAGTATCGGCAAAGTTAGAGTTACCCATGAAGCCTGCAAATTGGCGATCGCCCGTTTCTGTCCGTAAAACCTGCACTTGGCGTGTTGTAGCTTTAAGGTAACGTTGAATGCCAGCCGTGTTGATGGAGAGCGATCGTAATTGCTCGACCAATTTTTCACCCCAATCGTCGCCACCAATACAGCCAATAAAGGCGGTTGGCACGCCCAGTTTAGCTAACCCGCAGGCAACATTAGCAGGTGCGCCACCCGGATACTTTGTCCAAGAAGTAACTGCATCGACTGAATTGGCAGGTTGATCTGCTAGACAATCCCAGAGGATTTCACCAATACAAATGACACGGGGATTGTGGATCATGGTTGTTCTGGGTTGGCAGACAGCCTAAGTGAGCGGACAGCCGAAACGTCTTCTAGGTTAGTTCATGATTCAGTCTATGGTTTGCAACTGGGCGACGATGCGATCGCTAAACTCTGGATCAACGTTAGCCAGCGTGAGAAGCTGTAAATATTCTTGAAGGGTTAAGCCTTCCGTTTCAATTAAGCTCATGGCTCCGGCTTCAATTTCCTGCTTAATGCGTAACGAATCAGATTCAGTTTCGGCTCCTTGAAGTTCGCCTTCGCGCTGATCAATCAGTGCAACGACTTGCAAATAGGCTTGCACAAATTGGCTAATTTTTTCAGATGAGATAGCGTTGGCATTAACGCCTGACGGGGCAGACTGCTCAATGATGGCGGCTGGGGGTTCGGTAGAATCTGCCCAGCTTACTGGACTCAGCCATAGAAAAAGAAAGGAGATTAGCAGAGACAGGAGTAATTTTCTAAGACTTTTCAGGAGTTGCTCCATAGGATGTACCCAAAAATTCAACGAGAGGGCGAAATTTAGGAATTAGTTCAGCCCGACTGACGACGAGCGTGGGATAGGGGCGATCGCCATAATTTTGCCCCACCTGAAGCGGAAAAATTGGCTTTGGCTGAAGCGGCACCCAAGCCCCGCCTGCTGCCTGAACGATCGCCCAAACTGCGGCAATGTCCCAAATTTTGGGTGTGGCTTCAACGCCGCCTAACGTGACTCCGGCAGCAACAGTCAATAGATTGTAGCTTGCTACACCCAGCATCCGAATTTTGCAGGGGAATGGATGTTGCAAAACTTTGATGCTGCGGGCGCAGATATTGAAAAGCTGGTTGCCTGATGGATCATCAGGGCGAGTATGAATCGGGCGACCGTTGAGGAATGCTCCGTTAGTTCCTTCTAACCCCGAATCGCCTAGCCAAAATCCGTGGAACGATTGATGGATGGGAGGAAGGTGGACATAGCCAAAGACGGGGGTGCCCTGATACAGCAACCCTAAGGAAATGCCCCAGAGCGGTACGCCTCGGGTAAAGTTAGTGGTGCCATCAATCGGGTCAATGACCCAACACCAGTCTTGTGCTGGGAATTGGTGTTCGGCTTCTTCGCTCAGCACTCCGTGGGTGGGAAATGCTTGGGCGATCGCGGCTCTCAATTCTGCATCCGTCCATTGGTCAGAGCGGGTAACGAGGCTACCATCTGGTTTCTCGACAGCAGATACTTGCCCAAACTCTTGCATCAGATGTGTTCCAATAGGCAGAACGGCGGTTTCGCAGAAATTAAGGATGGATATCCAAAAGTCGGTCATGTTTTTTATGGCTCTTACTCATAACTCTTGCTCCATGACTTTGGCGATCGCTGCCTTTGCCTCGATCTGAAACTCTTGAACATTGACGCGGCTCAACAATCTAACGGCCAGCATCATCCCAAAAATAGGCATTGCAAACACTAGTCCATAAGCCAGAATTGGGGTACTCAAAAAGCTCCGTCCCAGGTCTAACAGTGCTCCGCCTGCAACGGTAGCGGTAGCTCGGGCTAAGGCTTGCGACAAACCCCACGCGCCGATAAAGGTTCCGGCAGTTTCAGCAGCGGTTAAATCTAGCATGAGGCTCAATGCTCCAGTCGTGGTAATGCCAGAGGCAAAGCCCAAGACTAGAACCGCCGTTCTAAGCATTGCAGGAGTGCGGGTTAAGCCTGCCAAAATAATTAAAATAAACGACGCGGCAACTAGAAAACAGCCTAGCTTTGTCGTGTTTTTTTTGCCTAAGCGAGGCACAATTAAGAACCCGGTAAAGCTTAAGCCAATCAGCGTACCGCTGCCCCAGAAAGCATTGAGTTTAGTGGTTTCAGCGATCGTCATGCCAAAAACCTCACCCCCATAAGGTTCTAAGATTGGCTCTTGAAAAAATAAGCAAATGGTCATAACTAACAAAAAGACGAAGAATAACCCGGTCTGACGGCTGGCAGTTAAGACCTTAAGGGCACGACCCAAAGTTATTTGATCTTCGCGATCGACTAAAGCAGAACGAGTTTGATATCGAGAATATTTTTTTTCAATCCCAAAAGTGGCAATGAGAGTTAAACCAAAAACTACGGCAGGAATAATCGTAAAAATCCGATTGATGGATGCCTGCACCACGTCTAGAGGCGTGTCTAAATCGATCGCTTTTAACAAGCCTCCAGTAATGATGGCACCGACAATAATGCCGACCATTAACATTGACCACACAATCCCAACCAGCTTGGGACGATTATCTTCGTCGGAAATATCGACTAACAAGGCTGCGAACGGCGTGGAACTAGAACTGAGTGCAATGCCGTACAGCGCAAATACAAAGGCTAAAAGTCCTATCCAACCATAGGTTGGGGCTGTCCAGCCGTAGGTTTCAACGCTGTTGCCTAGCTGCCAAACCACTTGAACTGCCAGGAAAGAGACGATCGTAAATAAGGCTGAACCTATCCAAACGTAGCCTGTGCGGTGATAACCCAAAATCGGCTTGGCATCTGACATTTGCCCAAACCAAACTCTGGCAGGCGCAACAATTTGGTGCATGGCGATCGCCCCGGCTACGATCGTGGCTGGAATTGCCAATTCCTTAATCATGACCCGGTTAAGTACGCCTAAGGTCAGGAGCGACATAATCCCTAATCCAGCTTGGAATAACCCCAGGCGGAACATGGTGAAGATTTTAAGATGAGGGAGCGATGCGGGAATGGATGGGGTGGAGTTGGGAAAGTGATCGGTCGCCATGGCATTTTTAAGGGGCTGGAATCTTTCTCTTACGATATCGTCTATTCGACCTTCCCTACATGACCTTCTCTACAGGCAGACGAGCCGCCGTTTCTAGCCGCCCAACTCCTGCGATCGCTCGTAAGCCGCTCGAACTGCCCCAATCAACGCTGATCGAAAACCGACCCTTTCTAAATGAGCAATGCCCGCGATCGTGGTGCCGCCCGGACTGGTCACCCGATCTTTTAACTCTGCCGGATGGATGCCTGTAGTCTGTAGTAATTCAGCCGTGCCAAGAACGGTTTGAATGGCAAGCTGAGTCGCGATCGCTCTGGGTAAACCCACGGCAACGCCACCATCAATGAGTGCCTCAATCATCACTGCCACATAGCCAGGGCCAGACCCAGAAAGCCCTGTAACTGCATCAATTAAAGGCTCAGCTACTTCCACAACCTCGCCCACGGCTTCAAAAAGCTGTCGAGCCAGGTGCAAATGCTGGGGTTGGGTATGACTGCCCGATGCGATCGCAGTCATCCCGGCTCCAACTATTGCAGGCGTGTTGGGCATTGCCCGCACAATGGGTTGTCCCGGAAATGCAGCCTCTAATCGATGAAGGGGCACACCTGCCAAAATTGAAACGACAAGTTGCTCCGATCGCCCCAATTCCAGAGGTGCTACAACTAAATCAAAAACCTGGGGCTTAATTGCCAATAGCAACACGTCTGCAAACGCTACTACTGTTTGATTATCAGCAGTCACATTAACCTGATATTTTGTCGCCAAAAAATCTTGCCGTGGGGCTTGAGGCTCACTGACATAGATGCGATCGGGTAAATAAAGATTTTGATCAATAAGGCGGGATAAGAGAGCTTCCCCCATTACCCCGCCACCAATAATTCCGAGTTTTGCCGACAACCTTAGTCTCCTAGACTCAGGATCTAAGCCTGAATTCATGCAACGGGAACACGAACTGAACTAAACCTTCAGGTAAAACACTAGCAAGGCGGTGAGAACACTAGGGCGAATCATGACAACCTGCGTTTAACAAACCTTGCCAGAATTTCAACTTGCCGACTAATCCACCCATTTCAACAAATCTTATCCCATGCGAGCCGTTCGCTCGGCAGTCCAAGCCGGAGCAGGGGGCGCAGGTCGAGCCGTCCGAGCCTGTTGTAGAACTACATCATTGGTCGCATTGCCAGTGCTAACTTGAACACAGTTAGGAGTAAACAAGAAAATGCTTTCGCCGATCCGCTCTTGATGACCATCGATCGCATAGGTGCCGCCTGCAACAAAATCAACTGCGCGCTGAGCTTGGTCAGGATCCATCACAGTCAAATTCAATACGACTGACTTGCGCTCACGTAAGGCACGAATCACTTGGGGCATTTCTTCAAAAGTGCGAGGTTCGACGACGACGACTTCAGTCATACCGTTGGCAGCACCGGGCATTCCAATTACATTATTCATTGTTGTAGACCCTACTCCAGATTCATTGGATAGCATTGACCGTTCGCGAGCCCGACGACGACGAGGCTCTTCTTCTTGAACCACAGGCTGAGGATGCTCTTCTTGGTAAAGATTGCGATACTCTTCGCCATCTACCTCTGCATATTCGTACTCATACTCCATCGGCTCATTCAGACCCACAAAATCTCTTAACTTAGAAAAAATTGTATTCACTGTTCACGCTCCAACGAAACTAAGGTTAACTTTTTACGCAGCAAAACTAAAAACTCAAGGAACAGTCCCTAACCGATCGATGACACACGCAGGTAAAGCTCAATTAAATCGAAATATCTAGCTAGATGCTTTGCCTCATAAACATTTAGGTAATGCCACCCAAACTACTCGGTATACTGCCCTGAAATCGCATCATTCTACATCAGATTCTTTCGATTTTGAGTAAATGATACATGCAATCTCTACAGAATCAATACCTTACTGGAAACAAGATTGTGTGTACTCCAGGAAATTACTGAACTAAATAATGTAGAAACATTTCCAAGAAAATTAAGAAAACCTAAACTTTTGCTTGGTAGGCAAACGGTTTGACTTTAAACGACCTAAATAGACTCGTTAAAGTAGCACCCAACACATCAACAACTCTTTAATCGATCGAGGACATTAAATCCTTAGATTGAGCGTTTGACTAGGAAGTAATTCTTAAGAATCCTCTAAGACATTGACGATAAATAGAAGCATTCATCTTTAGTTTTTTAATTTAAAGAGAACATTAGCTTGAGCAACCTCAGGATGCAAACCCTTATATCGCTTATGCCAACCTACTTCTACCCTGGAAGAAAACTGCAATCAGCTACCTGCCGCTTAAACGGCTCACTCTACGCATAGAGTATACGTTGGGGTTCCAACACTAAATACAATAGAGGTCATTTTTTGTACCGTGAGGAAGTCCAACGAAAAGTTAGTGTAGATTACATTAACTCAATCGGTTACTTTTGGTTCACAAAATGACATGTTCTCAGGCGTGTCGCATAAAAGAAGGCACAAAACCCACTAAGGAATGTTAGGACGATCGCCAAACAACGTCCTTCCTAAACGAATCATCGTTGCCCCTGCCTCAACAGCCAGCAGATAATCATCCGACATTCCCATCGAAAGCTCTTGCATCTTTAAATGTCTAATTTTCTCTCCATCCTGTCGGATCTGCTCTGCCAGATCGCGGGTGCGAGTGAACACGGCTAATGTTTCTGAGGGTTCAAGCCCGTAAGGAGGGATCGCCATCAAGCCGACTGTGTTGAGATGAGTGCATTGATCTAGCGCAGGCAGATCGTTGAGTAACTCTGGAATCGTCCAGCCGTACTTGGTCGGGTCAGGCAAAACTTTGACTTGGAGGCACAAAGTCGGCTTTTGAGGGAAGTCGGCAGCAATTTGATTGAGCCGTTGCGCTAGCTTGAGGCTATCGACTGAATGAATCCATTGAAAAAGTTCTAAGGCTTTGGCGACTTTATTGCTTTGTAAATGCCCAATTAAGTGCCAAGTGATATTGGGTAAGTCGGCAAGCTGAGCTTGTTTATCGGCGGTTTCTTGGATGCGACTTTCACCAAAATCCCGCACTCCTGCTGCATAGGCTGCTCGCAGTACCTCAACCGAAACCTGCTTAGTAACGGCAATTAGCTTGACCGATTCTGGGAGGGTTTGGCGAATTTGGGTTAGACGTTCAGCAATTTGAGTTTGAAGGGAGCCTGCCATTGCTATCTATTGAAGAAACGTCTTTTTATGGGCAGCTTGAAGCTTGATGTATTCTAAATCCTGTCCAGTGCGGCGCAATTCTCGTAACCGGGTTTCGAGAAGAATGCGAGCATTGGTGCGCCCGATCGCATCGAACTGCATTCCTTCAACGCTGGTGAGGACGATAAAGAACAAACGCTGGGCATAGAGTGTGGCGAAGAGTCCACGATTTTCTTCAACTAGACAAATTTTGTATAGTAGCCCAAACGTCGGATGGTTGAGGTATTCTTCGGTGTTCATTCGGGCTGAGTAGACATCTGGGACGATCGGGTTAAGCATTAAAGTATCTTAGATTCAGTGCAGATGGGAAGAGCGTAATTCGATAACTGCAGATGTTTGAGGTAAACAGTTGATAGATTTAATCCCTACTCTAATGTGGAAATGTACATCTGTGCTACAAAACATCTTAGGCTAAATTAGTTTCTAGCTGAGAGCAAACCCTGGGCAGGTTCTCGCCGCGATCGCCCCAGTAGAAACCTAAGGCATCAGGATAAAAACTTTATGGGGATCAACCCTTCACCAGGATTTGCTAAGGATTCCCCAATAGAGACAACTTAGCCGCCTACCCAAAAACGAATTCCCCAAAATACTCCTATCCCTGCCAGTGCTAATCGATCGAGAAATCTCAGACGGAATTGATGCCACTTGACTTGATGCTGATTTGGGCTTGTGAATCCGCGTACTTGCATAGCGCTAGCAATTTGTTCGGCTCTGAGAAGAAGATTGTCGAGCAGGCGTTCTGCGATCGCGCTCCAAACTTGGGTGGCTCCTCGAAAGCCCAGCTTTTTCCAATTGATGGCACGCGTACGAACCGAGCGCACTAAATTTTGCACTTCTTCAAGCACGAGGGGAATGAAGCGAAGGGCAAGGGTCAGGGTTAAGACAATTTCAGTGACGGGCAGGAAGCGACGAAGCGGCTGCATTAAATAATCAAGTCCTGCCGTAATTTCTTCGGGAGCCGTGGTGAGCAGGTAGAGGTTGGTGCTGTAGATCAGAGTGAACATGAGGGTGCCTACTCGAATCGCGAGTTCAACCGATCGCCGCGTGATGCGGATGCTGCCTCTTTCTAACAATACATATTGATAGTTCGTCGGCTGAGGTAGGGAGGCGATCGCTTGATCTGCGGCTAGCGGGGCGGAAGAATTTGATGCCGCTTGACCAATGGCAAACTCATTGACAGGTAGGCGGGGTTGAGTCGTCACATTAACGCCATCGGGAGCAAAAAGGGTGATGCCAAAGAGCAACAGCGCAAATCCTAAAATCAATCCAAGCTGTTTTCGCCAAGCCCGAAACGGTAACCCACTGGCAAAGGTTAACAAGATTAAGCCCGCAACGATCGCCACTCGCCATTCAGGCGTAGCAGCGATTGGGGTTAATAGAAAACTCAGCAACCAACCCAGTTTGACGCGAGAGTCAATGCGGTGAAGCCAAGTGACAGGTTGCTCCAGATAGAGACCGATGGGGAGCGATCGCAGTAAATCCATGCCCTAACCTTAAACCTTGGTCGCCCGATTAGGGTTATTGGCTAATTCAGCATCCCGAACCTTTTTACCGCGCCAGAGCAACTTCAGCGGCGTTCCGGTAAAGCCCAGGTTCTGCCGAAACTGGCGTTCAATGTAGCGCCGATAGTTGTCATTAAATAGCTTGGGATCATTGACAAATAAAGCAATACAAGGCGGCTGGCTCGAAACTTGGGTGGCGTAGTAAATCTTGCCCTGTCGTCCTTGTCGGGTTGTCGGTGGGTTGTGCCATTTCATTGCGTCTTCCAGCGCCTCGTTAATCACCGAAGTACTGACGCGGCGCTTATGTTGTTCAGCGGCAGTTTTGACCAGTTCAAGAATTTTTTCGACCCGTTGCCCTGTTTCGGCGCTGACGTAGATTGACTCTGCCCATTCAGTAAAGTGCAGTCGATCTTTAATAATTTTGTCGTACTCATAAATTGTATGAGAGTCTTTTTCAATGGCATCCCATTTGTTGACTACGATAATGCAGCCCCGACCATCGTCCTCAATGCGTCCTGCCAGCTTTTGATCTTGTTCCGTAACGCCGTCTAACGCATCAATGACGAGCAGAACAACGCTCGATCGCCGAATTGCTTTAAAAGCTCGGTTGATGCCAAAAAACTCAGGCCCATACTCTACCTGTTTTTTCTTGCGAATGCCTGCTGTATCGACAATGCGGAATTTCTGTCCTTCCAGTTCTACTACCATGTCGATCGTGTCGCGGGTAGTGCCAGAAATAGGGCTAACAATGGCGCGATTTTCGCCCACAAAGGCATTCAACAAACTAGATTTACCAACGTTGGGACGACCCACGATCGCCACCTTAATTTCATCCGACTCTTCTAAAATGTCGGTTTCGGGCAAAAAGCCTACTAGTTCGTCGAGTAATTCGCCTGTGCCGTTGCCATGAATTCCCGATACTGGGAAAGGTTCGCCAATGCCCAAGCCCCAAAATTCAGAGGCTTGCATAACGCCTTGGTCGGGCGATTCACATTTATTCACTGCCAGCAGCACAGGAACAGATTGTTGTCGCAGCCAGCTTGCAATCGTTTCATCGGCTCCGGTAGGCCCCACCTTGCCATCTACCACCATGATTGCCGCACTGGCTTCTGCCAATGCCAGCATAGCTTGCTCCCGTATGAGGGGCAGAAATTCTGTGTCATCGTCAAAGACCAATCCACCTGTGTCCACGACTAAAAAATCACGATCGCGCCAGAAGGCTTCGCGGTAAGTGCGATCGCGTGTCACTCCCGGCTCGTCATGGACGATGGAGTCAGTCACTCCGGCTAAACGGTTGACGATGGTGGATTTGCCAACGTTAGGACGACCAATGATTGCGACGACGGGGAGAGACATGGGGAATGGGGAGATGGGAAAACGAGTGTCGGCTAGGGTTAGCGACAGACCTTAACTATTGTGGCTTAAAAAGTTTAATCTGCGTCTAATCGTTCTTGATTCGTGATGTGTTCTTGATTCGTGATGTCGTTAGGACTTGAATCAGGGCGCATTATGATTAAAAATCATAGAAAGTACCCTTCTGGGGAATCGATACTTCCCGGATAGCCTGAGATTATCGGGTGTAGTGACTTTTAAAACCATCACCCACACCCAGGAGATTTCCCTATGCCTGCTCCCCGCCTTTACAACTTTATTGGGTTTGGTGACGAAGTTCCCGGCATTTTGGCATTGGTTGCTGCTGCCAGAGAACACCGTCGGCAAACGGGTTCCTATCCTCGTAGCCTGTTAATTTTTAAAGGGAACGGGCAGCTTGGTATTGGCGGTCATTTGGTACGCGGTCGGTTGTCATATCTCGATCGCAGCCACGTTCCCTTCAACATTCGCCAATCTTTTGGGCTAGGTTCCTTTGGCGATGCACCTTCCCTTTATAAAGAATTTTTGCAACGAGCAGGTGTCAATCAAATTGCCCTTGATCCCCGTCGAGCAGATCTGACTCTGCGACAAATGTTATCGGAAGCTAATGTTGATACGTTAGGCGGTGTGGAAATTGCTTCGGTGGTGAAAGACGGCGACAGATTAGCGGGAATTAATCTAACCAAAGGTGAAACCTACTTGGGGACACAGTTTATTGATGCCACAGTGAACGCTGAATTAGCGCAGTTTGCTGGAGTTCGTAAGCTTAAAGGGTTTGAAACGTTTGGCTTGCCTAATTCAGAATTGTCGGTAACGCTCACCTTTGAAACTGAAGGGTTGAGCGTTTCTCGGTTACAGGCGATCGAATCCATTTATCTTCAGCGCTTTGCCAACCCAGCCGATCAAGAGGCGCAAAATTGGTTAAGGGCTGCCACAGGAAATGATGCGGCATTGGCACAACAACTTCGTCAGGATTTGAGAGATAGTCAGGGCAATCTTAAAGGGTTGTGGGCAGGAAATGATTATGCCGATGTGCGGAGTAAAGCGCTGTCATTGGCTTACCATGCTTTTAGAGGAACCAAACTTTCGTTATCTGAAAGTGGGACGATTTTAGATAATGCGAATATTGCCGTCTTTCCAGGAAATCGGCTGTCTTGGAATGCGCTGCTATTTGATGTAAATGCGTCTGAGGCTGAGGCTTTAGCCAGAAATTCGGCGCAACCGACTGCCGCAATGCTGAAAGAAATGGGGTTTGTGCAGCGCTGGTTTAAGAGCTTGGGGGCAACGACCGTTACGCCTGCTTCTGAGCTATACATTCGTCATGCGGGAAATGTGGCAGATGTGGTGGAACCGTTGAGTGGGGCGCAAATGTTGGCGGGTGGTGTCCCAGAGGCTGAGGCATTAGGCACGTTTGGCTATGCGTTTGATGTGCGAGGTGGCATTGCTGGAATTGAGCGGGTGGCAAGTCAGCAGGGCATCACCAGCCTACGCTTCCGAGAGCCTTTATTTAACGTCGGAATTCGTCATGCAATCGTCCGCTCTGTTCCTAATCTGGCGATCGTCAGCCCTGCTTCTGGGTTTACGGGTTTTGCGTCTTCGGCAGGCAGAATTGTTGAGTTTAACGTGGCAGTGGGGCAAGGGGTTGGCATTGCCTGTAGTCTTGCCTTACTCAGCGGCAGAACCTTAGCAGAGATTGCCAACACCGAGGTTCGCCAAGTTTTAGCGCAAACCGGACGACTATCACGGATTTATGGACAGGGCAGAGCCGAAGCCCAGCTTTTGGCGAGAGCAGAGCAACAGTTGGGGGATACGACGATTCTGATCGCCCGTGCAGACAGCCCATCAGATAGCCCGATCGCCGTACCGGAACGCAAGCCCCTACGGATGGTGCGATCGTCTGGGAGAATAACGCACGAACATCGTTCTTCGGCACTACAAAACGTTGTATCCTAATCCTCGCCTGCTACCCACGGAATCGAGCATTGAATGCGTGTGACGTTCGAGTCTGCTGAAGGCACCGCTAAAACTTCTAGCCTGCCTCCCATTAATTCCATGAGCGTTTGGTTCATCAGTAGGGTGAATCCAGGAGAAGGCAGAAGAGTAGACTCTGAGTGGTTAGAGTGGTTATTTTGCGAGGGATTGTTCTGCTTGGCTTGCAGCAATTGCAGTAGGTCAAGCGGTTCACTCCAAAAGCTTTTGGGGCGATCGTCCTCAATGCAAATGCGGATTTCTTGGGAAGCCAATACTTCCTCAGTGGTCACTCGAATGGTGCCTTCTTGCATCAGACGAATGGGCAGATCAACCAGGCTCACCAACACTTGTTGAAACCACCCCGGATCAGCCAAGACGTAAATCTCCGGGTTAGGCAGGGCGATCGCCAAACGCAGATTGCGATTTTGAGCTTGCAAGTGCGTTAGGTTTTTTACTTCTACTAAAATGCTGTGCACGGACACGGGCTGAAGATGGAGTTGTTCGGTGCCGTGCGCTGTCTTAGAGATATGAATGAGTTGGTCTAACACGTCTAACATTTTTTCGGCGGCACCGTAGGATTGGGAAATAAACTCGCGTTCTTCTGCGGGGCTATCTGCTAGGTCAGCCAGGATGAGTTGGTGCAGGCTGATGACGCTGTTGATGGGCGATCGCAGTTCGTGGGAGGCGCGGGCAAGAAACCCGGCTTTAAACTGCGCCATTTCCATTGCCATTTGGTAAGCCAAGCGCGATCGTTGAAGTTCAGCTTTAAGGGCTTGAAGTTCTTGAGCAGGGTTGAGCGGAACAGAGTCATCGTTCATTTGTATGTGCGAATTATGTGCGAAGAATAAACCTCAAGAATTCTATCGTATAAGTAAAAATCGATTTCCTCATGCAGTGTACTCAATTCATCATGCTTTCATTAAAATGAGTCGCAATGGATCTAATTTTACGTACCAGGGATGGGGGCGATTTTTCAATGTTAACCAAGTCTCTTTAAAGACTTCCGCTTGCAGATGATAGTCCTGTTTCTCAATTGAAGCTGAATTAAATTTAAGGAATATAGTCATACGGTGAGGCGTTTCACTGGTTTTTGCCAGCCAGCAGGGAAACAGATTGGGGGCAAGACGATCGCTAACTGACGGTTTGACAAAAATAATTTGATGAGCGCGAATGCCAACATAAGCCAAGGCGCGAGGAATCGGTTCTGCAACCTGCAACTGAATACCCCAATCGATCGCTTCAATTTGAGTTGAAGATAGAGCCACAGCACGAGAGAAATTTTTGCATCCAGTGAGTTGGGCGACGGTATAGGTTTCCGGACGATCGAAGATAGCTTGCTTTGCGCCTTGAGCGATCGCTTGTCCTTGATGTAGCACAAGTAAGTTTGGACACACACGATAGGCTTCCTCTAAATTGTGCGTCACAAATAGCGTCACACCTGGATAGTCTGTTAATTGAGTAATCATGTGCTGCTCTAATTGACTTCGTAAAAATGTGTCGAGTGCCGAAAAAGGTTCATCAAGCAAGAGTGCTTCGGGTTGACTGGCTAACGCTCTGGCTAACGCAACTCGCTGCTGCTGTCCACCCGATAATTGATGAGGATAGCGATCGCCATACTCTGCTAATTGCATGGCTGCTAACTGGGCACTGACTTGTTGCTGTACTTGCTGCGATCGCATTTTTGGCAGACTAAAAGCAATGTTTTGGGCAACGGTCATGTGGGGGAATAACGCATAGTTTTGCACTAAGAATCCAATGCGGCGATCGCGGCTCGGAAGGTTGATTTTGCGTTCGGAATTAAACAACACGCGCCCGTTGAGAACGATTTGCCCTTGAGTTGGTGTTTCAACCCCAGCAATACAGCGCAAAATCATGCTTTTGCCTGCTCCAGATCCACCTAACATTCCTAGTGGATCTTGATCTGCACTGAAAGATATATTGAGTGGAAAGTGATGCAACTGTTTTTGAATATCAACAATTAGGGCAGAGGAATGAGAAACTAAAAATGGGGAAGGAGATTCAGAAGGTCTTTCGCGCCACCTCTCTATTTTTTTTCGTTGCTTTAGGGATTTCCCTTGGGCTTGCCAAAAATTAACAGCAACAATTCCAGACATTGAAATACAGAGAATGGCGATCGCCCAAAAACCTGCTTCGTTTGTCGCCCCTGCTTCCACTGCAAAATAAATCGCCATTGGAATAGTTTGCGTTTCTCCCGGAATATTACCTGCCAACATTAGCGTTGCGCCAAATTCACCCAGGGCGCGCGCAAACGTTAGCATCGTTCCAGCAAGAATACCTGGAAGGGATAAGGGAATTAGAATTCGCCGGAAAATTGTCCATTCAGATGCACCTAAAGTTCGAGCAACATCAAGAAAGTTAGTATCAACTTGTTCAAATGCGCCTAATGCTACACGATACATTAAAGGGAATGACACAACGATCGCGGCAATGACTGCGCCATACCATGTGAAAACAACGCTTAAGTTAAAATAAGCCAGAACTTTGCCGATCGCACCATTTTTGCCAAAGAGTAGCAGTAAAAGGAACCCTAAAACGGTAGGTGGCAGAATTAATGGCGAAATTAAAATACCCTCTAGTAAAAGCTTTCCTTTACCGCGATAGTTCAGCATCCAATACGCAGCGGTAATTCCTAAAAAGAAGGTAGCGATCGTAGCTAGTAACGCTGTTTTTAGCGAAATCCACAGCGGAGATAAATCGGAGGGCATAGCTAAAGCACTTTATTTCGGTACAATAAATCCATGTTTTTTGAACACTAACTGTGCTTGATCACTCTCTAAAAATTGCACAAACTCCCTGGCTGCCTGCGGATTTTTGCTACTCTTGAGGACGGCGATCGGGTAGACAATTGGATCATGATCTGTCTCGGCGGCTAAGACTGCAACCTTTACCTTATCTAAGATCTTGGCATCGGTAAGATAAGCGATACCCGATTCAGCATTGCCACTCTCGACGGCTGCCAACACTTGGCGCACATTGTTAGCGTAAACGAACTTAGGCTTTAATAAATCATAGAGCTTTAGCCTCTGGAGAACTTGCTTTGCATATTGTCCGGCAGGAACGCTGCGAGGCTCTCCAACCGAGATCCGCTTAACGGCTGAATTCTGTAAACTGCTGAAATTCGTCACGACTTGCGAGTTCGTTGGCACAATTAAAGCCAGCCGATTCTTTACTAAGTCGCTGCGCGTTTCAGACAGCAGTTCTCCACTTTTTTCTAAAATATCCATTTGCTGCTTTGCTGCCGAAATAAAGATGTCAGCCGGGGCACCATTCTGGATTTGTTGCAACAATGCACCGGATGCACCGAGGTTGTAAGTCAGGCTTATACTGGGATTGCGGGCTTGGTACAGAGGCTTAATTTCTTTCAGACTGTCGTTAAGGCTTGCTGCTGCTGAGATCAGTAAGGATGTTTGAACGAGATTACTAGCAGGAGTTGGCATCATTGACCGCCAGCTTAGGGCGATCGCTAAACCTACAAAGATAATTCCGAGAAAAGCCAAGCGACTTCGTTTCATAAACCATACACTGTGGAAGTCTCAATGATTAACGATTCTAACAACACAGATTTTAATAACATTAGAACAGATCCGAAACGGATGAAGGCAGGTAAACTTTGGTAATAAGAAAATTGATTGTCAAGGAGCCTAACAGAAAGACAAAAGCCGTGTGTTTGTGATACGGCTGACGGTACTTGTGTTGGGGAAATAAGACAAATTGGTGGGTCGTTTACCGTCGTTCACTTATTCACGTTCTTGATTATGCCTTCTAATCCACGCTCCTACGACTTTATTGTTTTTGGTGATGAGGTTCCAGGTGTGCTTGCCCTGGTGGCAGCAGCAAGGGAACATCGGCGGCAGACAAGGCGATATCCTCGCAGCTTGCTTCTGTTTAAAGGCAGTTCTTTGGAGGGAATTGGCGGGCATTTAGTGCGCGGCAAGTTAGCCTATCTCGATCGCAGCAGCGTTCCACCCGACCTTCGCCGCTCTTTGGGGTTAGATACGTTTGGCGATCCTTCGGCAATTTATCAAGAATTTTTGCAGCGATCGGGCGTTGTTCGCATTGCCCTTGATCCGCGTAAGGCAGATGCCACGCTGCGAAAAATGCTAACAGAAGTTAACGCCGCCATTCTCAGCCGTGCTGACATTGAATCAGTTGTGAAAGAGGGTAACCTGATCACGGGGATTCGGCTGACTAATGGCGATACGTATTTGGGCAAACAGTTTGTTGATGCGACGGTAAATGCCGAACTTGCTCAGTATGCAGGCGCACAGAAGCTGCCAGGTTTTGCAGGAATGGGCTTGGCTGACTCGGAATTGCCTGTAACTTTAGTGTTTGAAACGGAAGGAATTACCGTTCAAAAACTCCAACAAATTGAATATGACTATCTGCAAAGATATACGAACCGCGCTGATGTTTCTGCTCAGAAAACCTTGAATCTTGTGGCGGGTGATAATTCTATCTTCGTTCAACAGCTTCATAAAGGCATGATCGATGCACAAGGCAAGCTACGACCCATGTTTGCAGGCGTTGACTACATTGATGTTCGGAGTAAAGCCCTATCGGTGGCTTATCATGCTTTCCGGGGTACTTCGTTGTCTTTAGAGGAGAGCGGGGCTATTCTCGATAATGGTAACATTGCGATTCTTTCGGGTGGGCGACTTTCGTGGAATGCGCTGTTGTGCAAAGTGAGTGCATCTGAGGCAGAAGCGATCGCCCGTGCCGATGCCAAACCTACTCCCAATATTCTGCAAGAATTCAAATTTGTAGAGCAATGGTTTAAAACTCTAGGCGCTACAGCCGTTGTTCCTGGATCTGAACTCTACATTCGCCATGTCGGTAATCTTACAGGGTTTGTGGAACCTCTAAGCGGTGCTCAAATGTTAGCGGGGGGCGTACCTGATGCCGAAGCATTAGGCACCTTTGGCTATGCGTTTGATGTGCGAGGTGGGATTGCCGGAATTGAAAAGCTTGCCAATGACAAAGGAATTAATAGCGATTTATCCTTTAAACCTCCGTTGTTCAACATTGGTATTCGTCACGCTTTAATGAAAAAAATCCCTAACTTAGCAGTCGTTAGTCCGGCTTCGGGGTTTGATGGCTACGCTTGCTCGACAGGGCGGATCGTTGAATTTAATGTGGCAGTGGGGCAAGGAGTGGGCATTGCCTGTAGCTTGGCGCTAAGGAGCGATCGCCAGTTAGCAGATATTACCAATCACGAAGTCAGAAAAGTCCTAGAGAAAACAGGGCAGCTTCCCAAAATTTACGGTAAGGCAGATTTAATCGCATCAGAAAAATTAAATGATTTTGAAAGCCGCATGGCTTAGAGGATATACCAAAAATTACATCATCTAAAGTGCTGTTTGAGAACGTCAAGGCGAGAGCAATGCCAATAGTCAATGTGTGAGATGATCAGATCTTGCTGATTCACTTCAAGTTCGCTCCAACCCCCAATCGCAATTCGGGGTTTCCAGGGTAGGGGCGTTGTCCAGCTTAACGTCCAATCGGAGCGAATTTGGTTGCCGTTGCGCTCTATTTTGTGAAGATCAAGCTTTGGGTTGGTAAACCAGGTGTCGATGAACTGGATCGTGCGTTGATAGCGATCGCGCCCCCGAAACTGGCTCATCGGGTCTTTGAAATAGACATCTTCTGCATAAATGCTGTAGGTCTGGTTCTTTGGAAAACGTTGATAGTCTGCTTGCAGAACTTCTAGAATGTCCATAATTTTCAGTTAAATTCAGTACTGAGTATAGATTTGCATCTCGCACAGATAACCTTTGTTGCACTCTTTGATGGGTTTTATCGGTTAATTGCAGGCAATCAAATTGACCAGAGCAAACCCTAGCATAGCCCAAAGCAAAATCGACACCACAGGGCGACAGGGCAGAACTCGTTTCATCAGAATACAACTCTCATGTTCAAGGGTAGGAAGTCAAAAAGTAGAATTCCCCCTAAAGAGGCAGACTTGCAGAAATAATTAAGATTTTACCAAAGGTAATCTTCTAAACATGCTGTATATTCTGCAACAAAGTGTTGTGAAATCCATAATTAGCATCTACACTTCCGGAGTTCACGCTATATGTAGTTGATCGGTTGGGATGCCGCCCCAGTGTATTAGGATGCGACTGGCTCAATGCTCTCTCCTGATCCTCTGCTTGTTGAAGTTCATTTCCCTACCGATCAACTGCTTTCCTACCCTTAATTTGCATCTCTATGGTCAGTATCAGCAATCCCTTCCCTTTAAGTTTTACTACCGCCGATTTACCCCTTGGCGGCAAAGCGATCGCTTCTGTGTTGGGTGATTTTAATGGAGATGGCAATCTAGACTTAGGGGTGCCGTTGCGGAATGCATTGAGCCAGAATTTGGCTGTGTTTTTAGGGAATGGCAATGGCGGTTTTTCAGATGCTGTTCTTTCTGAATCCGGTGGCTCTAGCGCTGTCGCCATAGTGGCAAAGGATTTTAATAGGGATGGCAAACTAGATGTAGCGATCGCCCATCGCAATTCCAATCAAGTCTCTTTGCAACTGGGAAATGGTGATGGCACCTTTACTAACGGCAAAGCTTTTACTGTGGGTAATCAGCCTAATGCGATCGTCGCTGGCGACCTCAATGGCGACGGCAAATTTGATCTAGTCATCGCTAATTTTGGCGAAACTAACGCCTCTATCCTGCTTAATCAAGGCAATGGCGAATTTCAGAGCAGCAGCGTGACAGCAGGCGACATTCAGCCGTACTCTGTTTCGCTGGGCGATCTTAACGGCGACGGCAACCTCGATATTGTCACCGCCAACTTCTACGCCAACTCTATTACGGTCTTACTGGGCAAAGGTAACGGCGAGTTTCGTAGCCCTACCAGCTATTCTGTGGGTAATCCGGGCACTGCGCCCAATGCAACAGCGATCGGGGACTTCAACAATGACAACAAGCTAGACGTGGTTGTGTCTAACTTTTCAACGAGCGGCAAAAATGTCTCAGTCCTGTTAGGCGATGGTGAAGGCGCGTTTAAGAGCCGATTGGATCTTTCAACCAATGGCAAGCCCCTGTCAATTCAGGCGGCAGACTTTAATGGCGACGGCAATCTCGACATTGCCACACCCGACTTTAGCACAGGCTTAGCCACGGTCTGGTTAGGCAATGGCAATGGTGAATTTCCAGCCAAAGTTCAATTAACAGCGGGTTTAGAGCCATCAAGCCTAGTTCTAGGCGATCTTGATAATGATAAAAAAATAGACTTTGTAGTCGTTAATAGTGGTGCGAGTAACGCAGCAGTTTTGCTCAACCAAGTCAATCTTGTGATCTTGCGATCGACTTCTAGCGATACCGGAGAAGTGGATGGTTCTAAAGAAACTCGCGCCGCTATTGAAGTCAATTTGGCGAAAGGTCAATTGACCGTCAAAAGCTCACCTAAATTGAACGGAACGATCACGGGCTACAATAACGTCCGGGGAACGAGCTTGAAAGATCGCATTATCGGTAGCAATGAGAGAAATATACTCAGTGGTAATGCTGGAAACGACACCATTACTGGACTGGCAGGCAATGATGTTATTTCTGGCGGAAGTGGAAAAGATGTCTTAAGTGGCGGAGACGGAAAAGATAGTTTTGTGTTTGATACCCAGGCAGTGTTTAAAGCAACAGATGGGCACGATCGCATCCTTGATTTTAATCGCCGTCAAGATCGCATCGTTTTAGACCGCACCACTTTTGCGGCAGTTCGCAAAGTCAGCTTTGCGACAGTGACAACTTTTGCCGAAGCCGAATCTAGCAGTGCCCTCATCACCTATGTTCGCTCGCAGGGTCAATTGTTTTACAACGAAAACGGAGCAACCGCAGGCTTAGGCAACGGCGGACTATTCGCCATTCTCAAAAACTCCAGTAGCCTCACAGCAGCAAGCTTTGCTACTCAACGGTAGTCGAGAATTGATAGACTAAATTGCAATCCAATTCTCGACAATGATGCTTGGCAAAATCGCCACACTAATGTCATAGTGACCCGTCATACTGAGACGTATTAACGCCCATCCTCGGGATCAACTACGATGCCTCACCTTGCTGCCCTAGCCAAATTCACGCACCCTGTTTCTTTGCTGCTAGCTGGAATTGTTAGTAGCGTGCTGGTTGCTGAGGCAATGCCTGCCGCTACATCCGAAACACTAATGCAACTGACTCGTCCAAATACTGAGGAAGTGCCAGAGGTTAATGGCGCTGCTGTGTTAGCGATCGCTGCTTTAGGTAGTGCTGGGGTTGGGGTTGCATTAACAGCACTTCATGAACGCAATCGTCCTTCTACAAAGCGCACCTCCAACAGCCGCTTTAGTATCCCCTCAAGTTCCGCGCGGGCTAACCCTAAACTTCAACGCAAACTTCTCCGCCTCCTCCACGAAGACGCACGAGTTGCCGATCGCCTAATTACCCAAGCCTCCTTCAGATATCCGGGTAAAGCGCCAGATTGGTATGTCGAAAAAGTAATCTATGATTTAGAGCGCGATCGCCACTAACTCGCTCCCATTTCCCCCATCAATTATAAAAAAGAGGATGTCTAAACCTTTAGACATCCTCCAACTTCCCTGAATGATCAACTGACTTAAACTCTGATTGACTACGACTTGCTGTAACTTATTGTGCAGAAACCGCTTGCTTTTTCTGACGACGAGTCAGTGCTGCAAGACCCACAACTGCGCCTAAAGCCGCGATCGTTGCAGGCTCAGGAACCTTAGCTGCAACGACTTTGTAGTCGGGGCCGTTCATTGTGTTATTGCTAGATAAGCGCAGCCCAGCCACTTTGTAACCGAGTTCTAAACCATAGCTGCCAACCTTCTGTGCTCCACCAATTTCTGTTGTATCAATGCTGTAGCCTGTTAGATTTGCACCCTTGTCGCCTTTGAACAGAGCACGAGTAATCGTGTACGTACTCACGACATTTCCATCCTTGTCTAGTGCGTCAACCTTCAAGTCGCTATTAACTCCCCGCTCAAAGAAGAAAAAGCGTTTCGCAGCGCTCTTGAAATAGACATCAATGACTGATTCTCCTAGGTTGTCTTCGGTATCAATAATATTATTGAGATTCAAGTTGCCCAGGCTACCGACTACGCTTGCAGAAGTTGCGTTTTCTAAAGGAGCTTGCCCTGTTGCCAAATCTCCTCGGTCAGAACTACCTGGCCCTATAGCTGTTCCATTGGTGATGATTGTTGCTTTATTCACTAGTTCAAAATGACCAATCTTTTCGCCAGTCGACTTAATTGTTACAGACTCCAGCATGATGTCTCTTTTAGGATCAGCAGGCTTAGGAGAATAGTCGGTCGTAAAAGCGAAGCCAGAGAAGGCTTGAGCCGGAGCGGTTGCTAAGCTCAAGGTGGCAGCGATCAAAGAGAGAGTGGAAGCGATTTGCAGTTTCATAGTTTTTCTGTATGACGTAAGAAGAGTATCCAGGAAGTCATGGAGCCTGGGATAAACCCGTGTATCCACTTGTGCCTCTATGAATCAAGAATACGCAGTGCACACGTAGATGTCTCTAAATGGAGTAGTGCTTTATACTAAGTTTACAAAAATTCTACTGGTGTAAGGAGTCTGTAATGTCCCTTACTTGCGCTAGGGAGAGAGAACTGCATGACATTCTAGAGACGGTTTGTGTTCAACGAGTTTTAGCCTTAATCTTCATCAAGTCGGGTGCAGTTTTGGAGCAGGGCTGAAGGTCGATGATTTGCTGCAAATCAGATTAAGTGGGATATGATTTTGATGACAATCTTCCAAAATGATGTGAGGAACTTGTTTGATGAACCACAGATTCCTGTTGAGCTTGGTGGCTATTCCAACTCTGGCGAGTTCAGTGCTAATGATGTTACTGACGACGGGTCTAGCTTCGGCTTCTGAATTAGTGCTGGCTAGAAGTTCTGTTCCAGTACAAGCCTCTTGTGATGTCTCCATAGATTCTCAACTTAAGTCTGCCAGAATGAGCTTGCATGAAGGAAATGTCAAATCGATGGCTTCGGTTAGCATTCCCATTGATGTTCCTCCAGCAGATTTTACGACAGCAGAAAGCGACGCTGCGGTCACACTTTTCGGCTGTGATTGTTCTTCCTGCATCAGTGCTTTACGCAGAGTGCGCAGCCAATCTTTGTTGACCAGTGGTAAGTTGAACAGCGGTAAAGGGCATTGTTGGACAGCTTTGCAGCAGCGTGTTTCTCCAGAGGAGTTGCAAACCGTGCTGCAAACGTTAGAAGCTGAGGAGTCTAAGTAGCATCTCTAGAATGGGCGATCGCCCCAGACTTTTTTTCAACTTCCCTCGTCCTAGCTTGGCAGGTGGAATCCTAACCTCTAGACAGAACGAGAGGAGTTCAAGTTCTAAGGCTGGTCGATTTTTGACAGAATACGGGTTGCCTCGGCACAGAGTTCATCGTGGCAATGCCCATTGCTGGCAATGAGACACCCCCATTGGTTTATGTCTCCCTGATTGTATAAAAGCGGAGATCCATCCTCATGGGTAAAGCGTCCACCAGCTTCGGTCAAGATCAGTTCTGGGGCTGCCATATCCCAATCTTTTGCGGCAGATTTGCCCGACAGGGAAATGTAGACATCTGCGCGATGCTCTACGAGTGCGGCAATTTTTCCTCCTACGCTGCCTACGTAAACTAACTTTTGGCAAGGGAGTTGTTGCAGCAACGCATTAAAGCGATCGTCGCGATGAGTGCGGCTGACGACAACGCTTAAGTCCTGAATCCGATCGCCATTTGATACATGAATCTGCCGATTAGCTCCATCCGGCGTTTCCACAAATGCTCCACCGCCCAGTGTGGCATAGTAAAGCTTTTCGAGTTCAGGACAAGCGACTACCGTTAACACCGGACGACCTTGGTAAGCCAGCGCTAAGTGAAAGGCATACTCACCCGTTTTATCAATAAAGTCGCGGGTACCATCTAGCGGATCAAGAATCCAAACCCAGTCTTGAGGAATGGCTTCGCGGGTGGTTTTATAGGTTTCCTCGCTGAGGTAGCCAAAGTTTTCGCCAAAGATCGCTTCCAGTTTGTTCAGCACGTATTCATTTACAGCCAGGTCTGCGGCTGTGACGGGCCCATCTTTTTTATCCTGGATCTCTAAATTTCGTGCTGCGCCGTCTTGGGTCGGTTCGCCCCGATAGTACGATCGTAAAATTTTAGAGGCTCCCCAGCCTAAAGAACGGGCGATCGCTAAAATTTCTGTTACGGGCTGCTCCGTCATTGCTTGCAATGCTTCCACTTTCTTTCCCCAATCTCTGTACTTTTGCCGAGCTAATTATAAAAGGATGTTGCTTGAGGTCAAACTTTACGTACTCGCCTTTATAGAGTTGATACTAGGCAGCTTAACCTCGGGTGGCAGGATATCTTATCGACTCATCCACTGTCGTGTCCCAAAGGATTGACACGATCGTCCTGCTACGGCGGCGGCTTGAGTCAGAGCATCTAAAAAATGGGTGCTTAGAATGAAGTGACAGAAGGCTCCATGAAAGATATCGCCTGCTCCCAATGTGTCAACGGGTTGAACTTGAGGAACAGCAATTTGCCCCTTAATGCCTTGGTAGAAATATTGGATCGGCTGGCTACCGTTCGTGATAGTAATGTGAGGAATCTTTAGTGCGATCAGGTAGTCCAACGCCTCAGCCAATGTGGTGCATTGAGGGGGGCGAAAGTTTGCCGAACAGATGGCGTAGTCTACATAGGGTAAAACTTTTTCAAAACCAGCCTTCCAGCTTCCCCCATCCACCACGATCGGAATCTTCTGGGCGTTAGACTGTTCTGCAATAACCTGCCCCACTGCCATTTGATGACCGTCAATCAAGACAATTTCTACCTCCCTCAAAATGTCAGATGGAATTGCTGTCACTGGTGCTTGGGCTTGGACAGCGTTTCGGGAGACGATCGCCCGTTCTCCTGTCGATTGGGTCACTAAAATAGAGGAAACGGGGAGCGATTGAGTACGGTTGGGCGTTAGATCGGCGATCGCGACACCTTGCAAGTCTGCCAACATCAAATGGCGGCTTGGATGCTGACCTACAGAGCCTAGTAGGGTTGCCGAATTGCCTAGATGACTAAAAGTAACAGCGGCATTGGTGGCAGGACCGCCAGCAGTCATTAAGTCTTCTAAGGCAACGATTTTTTGATTGCACTGAGGTAACTCTGTCACCAGATAAATCAGATCGAGCGTCACTAATCCTACGAAAAGTCCCTGTTTTGACATTAGGTAGTCCCTCAAAAAAATGTGGGCACTTAGCATTGCCAAGCTCCCACATCTCATCATTACGCTATCTTCCTCTAGACTTGGAATACCTGACTGCCTAGCTTAACAAGCGCCTTTACGATGTAAGACGACCTGGATGGTTTTCAGAATCAACCGTAGATCATAAAGAACTGACCAGTTGCGAATGTAGGACAGATCCATATCTACGATCGCCTCAAAATCAGACACGCTAGAGCGACCATTGGCTTGCCACTCGCCCGTCATGCCAGGCTTAACCTCAAGCCGTCTCCAGTGGCGATTGTTATAGTTTTTGACCTCGTTGGGAGTAGGAGGACGGGTTCCGACCAGGCTCATGTCTCCCATCAAAACGTTCCAGAATTGAGGCAGTTCATCAAGGCTAGTGCGTCGCAGAAACCGCCCTACCCGAGTAATGCGAGGATCATTGTCGTTTTTGAAGATATGTCCTTTGGCTTGATTGACAACCGTATGCTTGAGCAAATCGGCATCAGTCACCATAGAGCGAAACTTCCAGATGCCAAAGCGGTTGCCCCGAAAGCCACAGCGCTCTTGCCGATAGAAGATAGCACCGGGGTTATCGAGATAAATGGCGATCGCAATGGGCAGGGCTAAGAGAGCCGTCAGCCCTAACCCTACCAGTGCCCCAACAATATCGATGCAGCGCTTCATTTTACTGTCAAGAGATGCATGAACCGCTACGGCATGATTGCCATGGGAATTAAACCTGAAGTCGGGCAGAGTTGAGGAGGATAGAAGATTCACCTTAGGAGTCGTAGTCATGAGAGGAGGAAGCAATAAGGTAATGAACGGGGTGTCTAAGTTGAATACTAAAGACCAGCCTTGAGACCAGCCTTGTTCTCAGTATTAACTTTTATCTCTAGAAACTCACTAACCCACTTTGCGCTTCAACAAGTCTTTATAAACTTAATGGTTCTAGCAAAGTTAGGTGGAGCTTAACTTTATCGTTATAAAGTGTGGACTTAAATATATGCGTATCTTTTTTGAATGAATGCTGTCTGGTATACCTAAAACCTATATTTATACTTGCTTTGCGAATTGCATTTTGCTCTCAGGAGTTTTGGAGTAGGAAAATTGCTAGAGTGATTTGGCAGATTAAGAGTGTGGCATGGAAGCGCAGCATGGAGTTCTTTACGTGGTGGCAACCCCGATCGGTAACTTGGAGGACATGACCTTCAGAGCGATCGCCACTTTGCAGCGTGTAGATGTGATCGCAGCCGAAGACACACGACATACAGGAAAATTGCTCCACCACTTTCAAGTTACAACGCCGCAAATCAGCTATCACGACCATAATCGCCTGAGTCGGCTGCCAGACATTCTGCAACGCCTGCAAGATGGACAGAAGGTGGCGTTGGTGACTGATGCCGGGATGCCTGGCATCTCTGATCCAGGCTACGAACTGGTTAAGGCTTGTGCTGAAGCGGGAATTGTGGTAGTTCCCATTCCAGGAGCCTGTGCAGTGGTTGCTGCCCTAAGTGCGGCAGGGTTACCCACCGATCGCTTTGTGTTTGAAGGATTTTTGCCCGTGAAGGCTCAAGAGCGGCGCGATCGCCTAGAAGAAATTCAGTCAGAAGCCCGAACACTAGTGTTTTATGAGGCTCCTCATCGGGTGCGAACCACGCTCCAGGATTTAGCAGAGGCGCTGGGGGCAGAGCGAGCCGTTGTTTTAGGACGGGAGTTGACGAAGCTGCATGAACAGTTTTGGCGAGGCACGTTGGCAGCGGCGATCGCCTATTACCAAACTCGGGAGCCGCAAGGAGAATATACCTTTGTGGTAGCAGGTGCCACACTATCACAGCCTTTACTTTCCGAAGAAGACTTGAAAGCAGAGCTAAAGGCAATTATGAACCAAGGCGTTTCTCGTTCTCAAGCGAGTCGGCAACTAGCGCAGCAAACTTCCTTCTCACGGCGGCAAATCTACCAATTGGCATTAACTATTCCTGATGAAGTTGCCCCTGAACCGGAAAGTGAAATCTAGTGAAATCTGAGGCATCATGTTTTTGGGAAACACCTATTTTTTTGAAGTCCTAAAGCTTAGAGCGATTCGAGAGTGAGAGCAACCTATGATGTTTTCCAGGTCTAAACGATTTATCCTTTACAAAAAAAGTAACTGCCCTAGCCTGCTTGTCTTTGGGCTGATGCTCACGCTGACTGCTTGCGGCAAACCATCCCCAACTGCTTCCCCAACTGCCTCCCCTAACTCCGTTGACTTTTCTTCGCCTATCCCAGCGCTCGCTGAAGCAACACCCAGCGTTAGCCCAATCTCTGCTGATAGCCTGTTAATTTCGGACAAAGCAATTGGCGCGGCTCAGCTAGGGATGACGTTTGGAAATTTGAAGAAAGCTCTGGGCACAGGCGTAGAATTTGTTGTGCAGTCGCCTTTCATTGTTGACTTTGATGCGATCGCAGTTCAGCGATCGGGGGAAGTTCAGTACTATATCTTGTATTTAGCTAAGCAGCCTTTTACCGACGCCGATACCATTCAAGGCTTGCTTACTAAAAATCCAAAGTTTTTAACAGCAGCGGGGATTGGAGCAGGCAGCACTTTAGCAAAAGCCCAGCAGGCATACGGCAAAGCTACCCTGTCTTACAATACTCAAAACGAGTCTAGAGAATATGCCCGGTTTGAACGCCAGCCCGCCAATAATATTTCTTTTGCAACAGGCAATGGCTCTAGCAAGGCAGCCGGCATTTATGCCTCTCCTACGGGCGAGTATAATGAAACCCAAAAATTTAAGGAAGATGCCAAAATTGAGTCAGTGCTTGTAGTGTGCTTAACCGAAGCTTGCGCTCCCCCGTCACCCACCTCAGGCTCACCGAGTCCAACGGCATCTCCGACACTTCCAACATCACCGCCAGCTTCTCCAAATGTTCCCAGTTCTTTACCCACTCCTTAAACACCATGGCTAAGTTTTTAACGGCTCTGATTTTTGCAGTGTGGATTGTGGCGATCGCCCTCATTTCAGTGCAAAATGCGACTCCAGTGGCGCTTAAGTTCTTAGTGTTTGAAACGGTACAAATTCCGGTGGGGATGGTTTTGGCGCTGAGTGCAGGGCTGGGAATGGTGGGCATGGCGATCGCGCTGCCCCTACTACGCTGGTCTAGATAGAAGTTATGCCCCTGCTAAAGCCCTAAGGTACGGGTAGGAGGGGCAGCTTAAGTCAAAATTTTAGGCGATCGCGCAGCTAGCACTTTCACCTTAACAATCTAAACATTGCAGTTAAGACGCTACTCGTTCTGCAACAGGCGACGGAGAAGTGATGGCAGCAGGTTGGCTAACGGGCACGAGCTTAGTAGCAGGCACCGATCCAGGAACCGTAGGCGCAAAATGCTGCTCAATCAGGGCAGGAATTGCTTTGGGTGAAATTTTGGTGTAGCGAGTTTTGTCAGGCATGACCAAATTGGGGCCCGCTTTGCACCGTTTCATACAGCCCGTTCCTTTGACAATGACTTGATTCGTTAAGCCCTGTTCTTGAATGGCAGTTTGCAGAGCAGTAGCGATCGCTTTTGCACCTAACTTGCAACAGTCTGACTTTTGGCAAACCAAAATTGTCTCTGGTTTGGACGACTTAGAGGCAGCCATTGGAGAAGCATCTGTCAGTGCTAACGATATCGGAGCTAACGATAGAGGACGAACAATCGTTAAATCTTTTGCTTTGAGCTTGACTTGCCCAGTCACCGGGTTTACCTGACGAGTCCCTGTAACCTGAATCCATTCGCCAGGGATGAGGCGCTGCGATCGCAGATGTTTCGAGAGCTTGATGGGGTGCTCACTGGTGTTGGCTAGCCGAATATATTTAAGTTTACCGCGATCGTCTGCTGCATAGTCCAAAAACCGTCCTTCTAACGCAAATGAGGTTTGCATGACCGGGTTATGAATCGCTTCGTATTTACTCATGGCGATTAAGCTATTGAGAATCTTATTCAATAATGACTTTCTTAAGTTACTTCATTGCGTTACTATTTGCAATTTATTTTCATTAAGCTAGCGTAGAAGCTTCTAGCAGGTTAATTCTTCTAAGTATTAACTCTTCTAAACATCAAGAATTTAAGGCTGATGGGAGCTGCCTTACCCTTGTTTAAACTGCTGATGCAGCAGCAGCACTAAATCCTCAAGGGTGTTGGGGCTAAAATCTTCAATGCAACGGGTCATGTCTACATTAAATTGCTGCATAAAATCGTCGCACAGCATAACTTGCCAGTCGAAGCCACAAAGGTCTGTCCAGCGTAAATCCTCTTCAAGGCGATCGCTGGGTAGCAATTTTCCTGGCTCAATACCAGAGTAAGTTTCTAGGCGAGTATAAAGAAAATTAACAACGGGGTAAGCAATGGGGCGAGACCGACAGAAAGACTCAAACCAGTCACTTACCCCTAAAGTAGGGCGATGGCGCAATGACCGTTTTACCCGTCGTCGCATTGCTAGGTTTGGACTCAGGATGTCGTAGTTCTTAAGACTAAAAAAAAGATTCTTAAACCGATGCCACATAGCCGTTAGAAAAGTTGCCCAGTTTTTAGGCTTAATCCAGCCTCGTCCATTCTTTTTATTATTCCCAGGCAGGCGTGCTTCTCTCAAGTGAAGGGTAGAAATACTTTGAAGCGTAGGAGGAGAAAAATTTGCCGAGTCTTTTCTAGAGGACATCATTCGGAGGGCTTTTCTATAGGTAAAAGAAAGTAAACGAAAGATGATTGATATCTTAACTCTATAGGGACTTGACAAAATAGAATCATTTTTTTAGAGAACTTAGAGTCTCACTTTCACAAACTTCCACAAACCTGTTGTAAGGTGCTGACAAACATGGGATAGGAGACTGCGGCAGCTTCGGCGCGGTGAATTGTGGTGGTGCCTTTTGCAACGAGGGCAGCGATCGCCAAACTCATGGCAATTCGATGATCGGTATCGCTATCTACTTCTGCGCCGATGAGGGAAGTGCCGCCGATAATTTCAAGTCCGTCGGGTAGTTCGGTGACTTTGGCTCCCATTTTAGTGAGTTGGGCTGCCATTACGGCGAGGCGATCGCTCTCCTTGACGCGCAATTCTGCTGCATTACGAATGATCGTGGTTCCTTTCGCTAGAGTTGCCGCGACCGCCAGAATCGGGATTTCGTCAATTAGGCGAGGAATCAGTGCTTCTCCAGAAATGGTGCAGGCTTTGAGAGCGCTCGATCGCACTCGCAAGTCGGCAACAGGCTCTCCTGCAATTTCTCGCTGGTTTTCCCAGGTAATATCGGCTTCCATTGCCGCTAGAACGTCTAATACTCCGGTGCGGGTGGGATTCACCCCCACGTTCTGAACCAGTAAATCCGAGCCAGGTACTAAAGATGCGGCAACCAACCAAAACGCCGCTGAGCTAATATCTCCTGGCACAATCACAGACTGCCCTAAAAGATTGGCTCCCCCCGTGACGGTGACGCTGTAGGTTTCGGGGTCAACGGTCAGATTCGCGCCAAATGCCCTCAGCATTCGTTCGCTGTGGTCGCGGGATAGGGAAGGCTCGGTCACTGTCGTGGCACCTTCGGTCAGCAGTCCTGCTAACAAAATGCAGGATTTAACTTGAGCAGAGGCGATCGGCGAATGAAAATGAATCGGCTTGAGAAATTGTCCTTGTACTGCCAGTGGCGCATAGCCGCCCGCCCGGCTCCAAATTTGGGCACCCATTTGTTGTAAGGGTTGAATAACGCGAGACATGGGGCGCGATCGCAAGGAAACATCGCCCGTGACGGTAAAAAACCGCTGTGGTTGCGAAGCCAATAGCCCTAGCATTAGCCGCATAGTGGTGCCAGAGTTTCCTGACTCTAAAATATTACCGGGTTCTTGCAACTGTCCTAAGCCAATTCCTTGTACCGTCACCCGTTTGGTATTCAACTCCGAAATGGTTGCACCCATTGCCCGAAAGCAGTTTGCCGTACTTTGCGGGTCTTCGCCCAGCAGCAAGCCCTGAATTTGAGTTTCGCCTTGGGCGATCGCCCCTAGCATCAGCGCCCGATGGGAAATAGATTTGTCGCCAGGAACTTGAATTTGACCGGATAGCCCGATAGAAGATGGGGCGATCGTTAAGGTGTGATGCGTTTCAGTGCAATTAAGGGAGACAGTGGCAGTCATTGGAATAGACTTGACAAAGGGGGCGCTCAATATCCTACCCCATCCCTCGGTCTTTACTTATGCTGACCCAGCACCGCATTCCCGTCTGTCTTTCATTACTATCCTTTGATTTGCCAGTGTGGTCAGTGGTGGAAACAGACGCAACCCTTTATCAAAAAGACTCAGAGCATTTTCATCTTCTCTTAACTGAACCGTTGGTGGTGGATGGATTGCAGGAGACGGAGCAGGCAGATTTGTCATCGCCTCCAACGCCCCGATTGCTGTGGCTCGAACTTTCGCCTTACCGCGTCATTATGACGATGCAGGGAAATGGGCGATTTAGCTATCGGCACTATTGGGAGCAAGGGATTTATGGGGTGAGCCGCTATTGGCTGCAAGCCGCGTCTTCAGTGCGGAAAGATCAGTTTCAACTGCACAACTATACTCGCAGCCTTAGCCTAAAAAGTCAGGGTTTGCCACACCATTTGCGGGTGGAGTATGAGCTTTGGTCAAACAAAGTGCAGGTGGGGCATTATGTCATGAATGTTGATATTGAGCATGATTGCAGGTGATTGAGAAGCGACGGATTGGCGATCGCTTACCTGCTGCCGGTAATTTATGGCAATTTCTGTTAAAGTGAATTGCTACCCGCACATTCCGGTCTGCTGCGGCTGCAAGATAATTCGTTTTATCAGCAAACCACACATTTATCGCTCTTAGACTGGCCCCAATCGTTCGATTTGGGATAGGGGCACTACTCGGAGCAATGTTAATTCATGGAATTTTCTGATCTCGGTCTTTCGACCGACCTTCTTCGCGCTGTCGCTGAGCAGGGCTACACCGAGCCTACTCCCATTCAGCAGCAGGCAATTCCTGCTGTTTTGGCAGGGAATGATGTTTTCGCGAGTGCCCAAACTGGAACAGGCAAAACAGCAGGGTTCACGCTGCCGATGCTGCAACTTTTAAGCGCTACTCCACCCCATAAAGTGCAGCGCACTCCGCGCGCTCTGATTCTGACTCCTACACGTGAACTGGCAGCCCAAATTGGCGATAGCGTTAAGATCTACGGTAAACATTTATCGCTGCGATCGGCGGTTGTCTATGGTGGAGTTGGCATTGTGCCGCAAATTCAGGCGCTGCGTCGCGGCGTTGATATTGTCGTTGCAACGCCTGGTCGGTTACTGGATCACTTGGGGCAAAGGACATTGGATCTTTCCCAAATTGAGATTTTGGTGTTGGATGAATGCGATCGCATGTTAGATATGGGCTTTATCCACGACATTCGCAAAGTGTTAGCAGCGTTACCTCAATCTCGGCAAACGCTAATGTTCTCTGCCACGTTCTCAAAGGTGATTCAACAGCTTGCAAATACGCTGCTTAGAGATCCTACTTTAATTGAGGTTGCTGCTCGTAACACAGCCGCAGAGCGGGTGGAACAGGTTGTGCATTTAGTAGATCGCGATCGCAAGCGCGAGCTATTGGCTTACATGATTAGCTTTCACAACTGGCAACAGGTTTTAGTTTTTACCCGCACTAAACATGGGGCGAATCGTTTAGCCGAGCAACTGAGTCAAGATGGACTGAAAGCTGCCGCTATTCATGGTAACAAAACCCAAGCTGCCCGTACCCGTGCTCTCAACGACTTTAAGCTAGGCAAGGTGCGCGTCCTGGTCGCCACTGACGTTGCCTCCCGTGGAATTGACATCGACCAACTTCCCCACGTCGTCAACTTCGAGCTACCCCATGTGCCTGAAGATTACGTGCATCGTATTGGTCGCACAGGGCGCGCGGGCTACGGCGGCAAGGCGGTTTCTTTAGTTTCTGGAGAAGAAAATCCGCTTCTGAAGGGCATTGAGATGTTGCTTAACCAAACTCTTGCCAAGATTGTGGTTCCAGGATACGAGCCGAAGAGTTCAGCCCAAGCGCAGCCAGAGCCAGAGAAACGCCAGCGATCGAACCAGGGTCGGGGCGGTCAAGGAGCAAGGTCAAACTCCCAAGCTGCACCTAAGCCTCAATCTTCTAAGTCCCAATCTTCTAAGCCTCAAGATCCACCGACGCGGAGCAAAAAACCTGTTTCGGCAAGTCGTGCCCGGAAGCGGCTTCGGAGTGCCTAGGCGATCGCTTTGAGATCTTTTTAAGCACGTACTCTGCAAAAATATTCGGCGTTGCTGGATTGTAGTTTGAAAATTCGGTTCCCCTCTCGCAGGGAAGGGGCTAGGGATTAGATTTAGCTGCCAACGCAGCGAGATAAACCTCTCCCCCCACCCCCTCTCCTAAAGGAAAGGGGCTTTGAACAAATTCATAGCTGCATTTAGCAATGCCAAAATATCCGGTAGAAACTACCTGTAAAAACAGCGAGGATTTAAAACATGTGGCGGGTCATTATTCAGTGTTCGGCAGAAAGCTGGGCTACTCATGCCAAAGCGTTTAAAGCTATGGCGATTAAATATCCGGGTGAGGCGATCGCGTCCAAAAAAATGAAAGGCGATGAGCGTCGCATTATGGAGTATCGACTGGAAAATGTGGGCGATGCAGAAGACTTTGTGGCGGAGTGCATGACACTAGAAGGATTTCTTGCCGCGTTTGAAGCGCTCTAACAAGGATACTTATAGCAACTCTTAGATGGGAAGGACAAATCCTTTCCAATCCAATTTATAATCGTCACATCTGAAAAACAGTTCTAGCAAAGATTTGGAGGTTGTATGCCCCTGGCGGAATCCTTGCTTGTGGAACCCCTATTGCTCGACCTCAGTACTCTTCATCTCACAGACGAGCAATTTTATCAACTGTGTCTTGCAAATCCAGAGCAACGGCTCGAACTAACCTCAGCAGGAGTGCTGATCATTATGTCTCCTGTTGGCGGCGAAAGTGGCAGTTATGAACTGGAACTAGGAGCAGATCTGACAATTTGGAATCGTCGCACTGAACTTGGAAAAGTTTTTAGCTCATCCACTGGTTTCAAGCTGTCGTTGGGAGGGCAGCGATCGCCAGATGCAGCCTGGGTGAAGCGATCGCGGTGGGAGGCGTTAACATCTGAACAACGCCGCAAATTTCCTCCGGTCGCACCAGATTTTCTGATTGAGTTGCGCTCTGAGACTGATCCACTTGACAAGTCGATCGCCCACCTAAATCGTTAGGCTTTAACATAAGCAAGATCTACAATGGAGCGCTTAATGGCGTTTGTACAGCAACTCGTAATTATTGGTGGAGCAGAGGAGCGATCGGGCGATTGCCAGATTTTGCGCGAGTTTGTGCGGCGGGCGGGTGGTCGAGCGGCTCAAATTGTGGTGTTAACAGCAGCGACGAGTGAACCAGAAGAGGCTGGAAAAACCTATATTAGCGTCTTTAAGCGGCTGGGTGCGGCGGATGTAAAGATTGTAGATACGCGCGATCGCCAGGATGCGGAAAAGCTGGATGGGTTACTGGCGATCGCTCAAGCATCGGGTATTTTCTTTACGGGGGGCGACCAAACCCGCATTGTCCGCGCCATCAAAGACACGATTCTAGATGATGCTATTCGCAAGCGCTATCAAGCCGGAATTGTGGTGGGTGGAACTAGTGCTGGGGCTGCCATGATGCCCGACAAAATGATTGTAGATGGTAATTCTGTCAGCAGCCCTCACGCCGATTTGGTGAAAATGGCAGAAGGGATGGGCTTTTTGCCCAATGTAGTCATCGATCAACACTTCTCTCAACGGGGTCGCTTAGGGCGCTTATTGTCGGCACTGTTACTAGAGCCAAGCGTGTTGGGCTTTGGAATTGATGAAAATACGGCAATGGTGGTGGATAATGACGAGTTTATTGTAATGGGCGAAGGAGCCGTGACGGTGGTGGATGAGTCGGCAACGACTCACAATAATTTAGAGAAGAAGTTGTTGAAGGATGAACCCTTGGCAGTGTTGGGAGTGAAGCTTCATATTTTGCCGCAGGGATATCGGTTTAATTTAAAGACAAGAGAAGCGACTCCCCCATTTGTTTAGACAGAGATTTAGGTAAAGTTTTAAGCGGACACCTGCCCCAGTTCCATTAGGAATCGAAGGGCTTTGGCAATGTAATTAGAACAGTCATGGGGAGAGCTTTCATAGAACGATCGCCAGGCTACTCCTTTGTAATCGGTGTACTGATCTGACAGGTTAGGATTGCGATCGAGCCAAGCTAGCCGCACTGCGTGACCAATCAAAACATCTAAAACAATATATTCTTCAATCTGTAGTTCTGGGTTTCGTTCCGCGATCGCAGCTAGCTCCATTAATGCCTCTACGTTAACCTGATGGTATTCGGGGGCTTGAATGTTGTTTAATAAGTGTTCAATTCGGAGTGCAAAATTCTTTTCTCCGGGTGTCATTTCTGCAAGTAACAGTTCACTATCTAAACGGTTACGGCGATCGAGCTTATCGCCAATCACTAAGCCTTTACAATGTTCTAAAACTTTCCATACCTTTGGGTAAAAGCCCTTGGGCACGCGGTTAATTGCGCCATCGCGCTGGCGTTTTTGCCACCAAGCTTCGGCTTCCGCTTCCGCTTCGGCAGGTAGTACCACCCACTGAATTGCCTGTTGCTGACGCACTCGTAGTGACTCTTGCCGAAATAGATTTTGGTTCAAATCTTCGTAGCCTGCCAAAACTTCGCTAAGACGAGTTTTAATGTCGAAGGGGCTAAGCTGCATTAAGTGTTCGTGAGCTTCGTCTTGGGTAACGTTGAGTTCTTTAGCAAGTTCGCTGGTGAGCAGGAGGATGAGGTAACCCACTCGTAAGGTGAGCAACCCGTCAAACAAGGATGGATCGGTCTTGAGAAGGATGCTGAGGTAGATTAAAACCTCTTGTGTCAGGGGGCGATCGCGCACATCATTGCCGCAGAACTCTCGAATTTTTTCCAGCACTTCTCCGGTTGGAATAGCACTGGTAATTAACGATGCCTCGCTGTAAGCTCTTCCGACTGCGATTTGTTTACCCCGTACCAAAATATCGGTGACCGCATCCGACAGCCCGAAGTCTACTTTGTTCAGCAAGCCTGCCGCCCGTCGAATCACTCCCCATAGCCGAAGTTGGCTGGCTTTGGTATAAACTTCTTCTAATAAATCGCCTACTGTTACCTTCTGCTCCGGTTCGCCCAAACCTGTATTGAAGGACAATCCTTTAAGCTGAGTTAACGTCTCCAATAAATCGGTTTGTTCGTACAAATTATACGATTGGCGAAGCTGATTAATCAGCCTATAAACATCTGTTTCGTACGCCAGCAGGAACTCCTCGGTATTACTCAGAGGAACATTGCAGCTAGTCTCAGAGCACAAGTAATAACAATTAGGAATGACATCTTGAACCGGAGATGCAAAATTAAAATCGTGAATGAATTCAATCCGCTCGGTTCCTGCGGTTAGCATCAGTTGATTCAATCGCCCTAGCTTGACCGCAACACCACTACAGCTTCCTTCTTGCAACTCTCGCAGCAGAATCAGCAAGGGAGATTGGTCGATCGTGCCCACTCGCTCTAGTTCAAACATGGCGTGGGTTAGCAATAGCGTCATAGTTGGTCGTCCTAGTTGATCCCAGTGCCGCTGAATGTAGGACAATTCACCCCGAATTTGGGCCACCAAAAAGTGATAGTCGAGAGTTAAATAGAACTGTTGTTGGTCAAGGAAGGAGGGCAAAAATACCACAACCTCACCCCGAATTCGGAAGATCCGTGATGGTGCCAAACTTCTGAGCCGCCGCACTGGGCGACCCGTTAGCCCCAACTTATCGTTGCGTCCAATTTGGTTATAGATGGCGGAAAGTTCGCCAATGGGATGCACCTGCAAGGGAGAAACTTGGCTAGGAGTTTGGGTGGTGATGCCATAGGTGGCTAACTCGGTTTGAAGCGCTTCGTCTTCGCTAAGAAGGGCGATTTGGACAAGGGGCGCTTGACGGTTACCTAGCCGCAGATGACGACCGAGGGGATCAATGTCGCCTAGGGCAATAAAGTCCTCTCGGATGAGTTGACCGAGCAAGTAGAGGCTTTGTGTCCAGACAAGCGGAGTATTCTCGTTGGCAAGACGGGTCTGGCTGCCAGGGGCAGCGCGTTCTGCATCAATTTTTTCGGCGGGAACGTAGTAGAGTTCGGGAAGGAGATGGAAGCCGTTTTGCTCGACAAAGAGGGGTTGAATGCGTTGGTGGTAGTCGTCGGCTTGAGCGCGATCGCCCCGAAACAAAGCATCCAACATCAGGTACGTGAAAAACAAAGGCCACTCGCACTCAATATGCTCAAACTGTTTGAGTTCCTTCGGCTCATAGTGCAACCGCGTCGCATCTTCAATAACCGTTTGGTGCCCATCCCGCAAGAATCGCTTACAGCCATATCGTCCTTGCAACTTAGTCACCACATCTTCACGGGTTCGTTTGACCAAAGCGGAATTCTCAATGGCGAATGCCGGAAAGCCAATCACGCTCAAGAGCGCTGCGTCTACTTCTTTAGAACTCGACTCTCTAGGCAACAGCGATTCTAAGGTCATCCGTGTCCGAGCAATTTCGTCGGGTAGCACATGAATAACAGAGGCTTGACTGCCATGAACGCCGAATAAATCTAGTCCGCTCATTGCCTCTAGCGCCGCCTTCGCCATGCCCGCAGAGCTAGCGTTGAGTTCGGGGTTGCCATGATTAATTTTGTTGCCCCGTTCCCAAATACCGTAGTCAGGGGTGCGGTAGGCGCGCCCAATGTAGTAAACCAAGTTTTGAATAAAGTTAACTTCGTCAAGAGTAAAAATAATTTGCAGCCCTGAAGCAGTCATCTGTGCCAACATCAGCAGATATAAAGATGTGGCATCAAGCTGCAAATGTCCCCACTGATGGTCTTCTACCACGGTGTCGCCCGTGTCAGTATCATACTTAGCGTGGAGAGCATCCAAAGGAGCCTGGGTGACTTTGAATTTCTCTACTTTGTGTGCCTGTCGCATCATGGCAAAGAGCAGACCCCGCATGAGCTTAGTAACACTGTGCTCTAGCTCGTAAGCCCTGCCCTGATTATCGTCTAGCTTGCGATACGCTAACGCTAGCCCCCAGACTGCCAAAATGCTGTACACATTGTCGCGCACCCAAGCATCGGTATAGTCGCCGTGGGCGTTGATGGCGGTACTGGCAGGCATGAGCCCAGTAACAGGGTTTTGGCGCGCCAAGATGACGGCTTTGACTTCATGGTAATAGCCGTCAAGTCCAGAGCCGTCAAGTCTAGAGGATGGGGAGTCAGAGGAAGAGGAGGTTGTCCGCATCGTTGAGGTTTTTAGAATGTTTTGATTATCGCTGGTTAGGGATAGAAGCGTACAGTTAGAAGATTTTCTTTTGGAAGAGGTTAAATAAAACAATAATTCTCTGGTAAAGTGTCGTCTACAAAACGCTCCATTTTATTTAAGATCGGTTAGAACTACGGACGGTAATCTATCTTAGCTAATATGAAACTGTCCTCTTGGGCAAAAGTCCAAGCGCTTCAACAAGAAGGGTCTGCTATTCGATGGGTTCGTCGGTTCAGAAAAGTCTCGGTGTTGCTGATTTGGATTTCGCTGTTCACAATTTTGGCAAGCCCGCTGTTGCTGAAGCTCCTGCCGATTTTTCAACAGACACTGAGTCAAAAAAGATCGCCTAATTTATCTATAGAGCGATCGCCCCTCTCACTCATTTCTCAAAACGCTCAACCGATCGCCTCTAGCAACCCGCAGGGAGTTGCCCTACCCACTTGTGGTACTAAGCCTGATGCTAGTGTGAGCCTTTTGGCTGAAACAGTATTGCCCGAACTCAAGGCTTATCTTTCAGCAGCCCCTGCCCCTAACATTCATTCACGGGCGCAGCTTGCAAAAGTGCCTGTCATGATGTATCACGATGTGCTGCCCGAAAAAGAAGTTTTTTTTGATATTACTCGTGAAGAGTTCGAGGGAGATCTACAGCGTATTCGAGAGAACGGCTTAACCCCGGTCAGTCTCGATCATTTGGTTAATCATCTCAAAACAGGCATCCCCCTTCCGCCCAAGCCCATTGTGCTGACCTTTGATGATGGCTACTCTGGACACTATCAACACGTTTACCCACTACTGAAAAAGTACGGCTACCCTGCAACGTTTGCCATTTACACTGCTAAAGTAGGCAAAAAACTAGGACGCTCTAGCCTGACTTGGGCACAGCTTGAGGAAATGTCAAAAAATCCACTGGTGACGATCGCCTCCCACACGCTCACCCATCCTGACTTGACGCAGCAACCGAGCGATCTTCTTGACCAAGAAATCATTGAGTCCAAACAAACGTTAGAAAAGGCGTTAAATATACCGATTCAACACTTTGTTTATCCTGAAGGAAAGTTTGATGAACGGGTAGAGGCGAGCGTTCAGAAGGCAGGATATACCTCTGCATTAATTATGCGAAATGGTGATGGTAAATTCGCCGGAGAGTCAGCTAACTTACTAACCGTGGAACGGTTTGGGTTTTCTGAGTTAGATGAAGTGATGGCTCAAGCCTATGGGGGATCTCCGCTGCCAAGTTGGAGCGATCGGCTAGATCTTCAGGCTCCTATGGAGGTGAGGCGCGAAACCCTCGAAGATATTCCATTCGTTTTTGTGTCAGGCGGCAGACCCATCACTATTCATTCTGATAAGCGTTATCGCATTAACGAAATCTTGGCTCGTTCCAATGCAGTGGCGGCTGTGGGGGGCAGCTTCTTTTCGTTAGAAAGTCTTGATACTAACGTGATCATTGGTCCGGTAATCAGTCAAAACACCCAAAAATTTATCCCTGGTAACTCTAGTGAAAACCTTAAGCTCAAAGATCGTCCGCTCGTGCTGATCAATTCACAAGGCGTAAAGTTCTTACCTTTTGATCCACAACGGCACAACACCCTAGAGAGTTTTCAAGCAGAACTTCCAGGCGTGACCGATGGGTTTGTGGCGGCAGGTTGGTTGGTTAAGGACAGTCTACCTCGACCCGCATCAGCATTTGGTCAGCTCTATGGCTTTGACTTTGAGCGCGATCGCGCTTTTTGGGGAATTGACCACCAAGGTCGTCCTACGGTGGGCATTTCAACTGTAGGGCTAGATTCGGTGCGGCTGGGTAAGCTGTTGGCTCAGGCAGGCTTTAGAGATGTAATTATGGTCGATTCGGGAGCTAGTACAGACTTGGTTTACCAGGGGCAATCTTTGGGTGTCTTTGAGCCGCGTCCCTTGCCGCATATTGTGGGGTTGGTGCCGCCAGCCGGGTTGGCAGGGTGTCAGTAGCGGAAGCGGTGGTAACGAATAGCTGAACGCTAAGGGAGTGGCAATTAAATAACGCCCCGAATCGCCCCCTAAATCCCCCATTTTGGGGGTCTTCCGAACCTATTCGCCCAAAATGAGGAATTTAGGAGGCTGAAAAGTCAATGCATCCTACCGGGGTTTTTTTCACGCAACTTCCTAAGACTGCAACCTTAGAACTGCCGCGACCAGTCTTTCTGACTCCATCGCTCTACAACCACTTTTGTTTGGGTAAAGAACTCAACTGCATGACTGCCCTGTCCATGCAAATCGCCAAAAAAGCTGTCTTTCCAACCGCTGAAGGGAAAGAACGCCATGGGTGCGGCGACACCAACATTGATGCCAATATTGCCCGCTTCGGCTTCGTAGCGAAACTTGCGGGCGGCGGCTCCATTGTTGGTAAATAAACAAGCCATGTTGCCGTATTGTCCGCCGTTGATGATGGCGATCGCTTCGTCAATGCTTTCTACATGCATCAAGCTCAGCACAGGTCCAAAAATTTCGGTTTTGGCAATTTCGCTGTGGGGATCAACGTTTTGCAGAATCGTGGGGCGCACAAAATAGCCTTGCTCATAGCTGGGAATGCGGGGCGATCGCCCATCTACTAAAACCTTTGCTCCTTCGTCGGCTCCCTGTTGAATGAGTTGCTCAATGCGGGTTTTGCTGGCAGCATTAATCACGGCTCCCATTTGTACGCCTGCGTCTAAGCCGTTACCCACAATGCGAGTGGATGCAGCATGGGCGATCGCCTCCGTGTAGCTGTCCTGCGCATCGCCAACCGTAATAGCTAACGAAGCGGCTAAACAACGCTGCCCGGCGCAGCCAAAGGCGCTGTCGGCAGTAATGCGGGTAGTCATGTCCATGTCAGCATCGGGAAGAATAATCACGGGATTCTTTGCGCCACCTTGACACTGAACGCGCTTACCATTGGCTGAGGCACGGCTGTAGATATAGCGCGCTATGGGAGTAGAACCCACAAAGCTAATGGCGCGAACCTGCGGGTGATCGAGGATCGCATCAACGGCTTCCTTTCCACCGTTAACAAGATTGAGAACGCCCGCAGGCAAGTTTAATTGATCGATTAGTTGAAAGACTTTTTGCATTGTTAACGGCACTTTTTCAGAAGGCTTAACAATGTAAGTGTTACCCGTTGCAATGGCATAGGGCATAAACCAAAAAGGAATCATGCCCGGAAAGTTGAAGGGCGCGATCGCCGCTGCGACACCCAACGGTTGACGGATCATAATCTCGTCAATACCCGTTGCGATATCTTCCAGGTTAGTGCCCTGCATCATCATCGGAATGCCACAGGCAACCTCGACGTTTTCGATCGCCCGTCGCATTTCGCCCCGAGCTTCATCCAGCGTTTTACCGCATTCTTCCACCACAGTGCGGGATAGATCCTCAAACTGTTCATCCATTAATACTTTGAGTCGGAAGAGATATTGCACGCGCTGCAAAGGTGGAGTACGTCGCCACGTTTGAAAGGCGATTGCGGCTGAAGCGACGGCTTGCTCAACTTCATGGGCAGACGACAATGGGACTTGGGCGATCGCTTGCGCATTAGCAGGATTAATTACCGCTAGAAACTCGGTGGCAGTAGAGACACACCATTGACCATTGATATAGTTTTTGACGACAGGCAGAGAAGGGTGGGGCATGGGGAATCACTCAATTGCTAGGGCAAAATTGCTGGATCAGTCTGGATGAACCAAGAGCAGCTTTCACTACAATAAAGCGAATTCAAAACAATAAAGCGAATTCAAATTTAAGTGCGTTAAAGGAGCCGATTAACTGAGATAGCAGAATGATTCAGCGGAACTGATACCCAAGGTTTATCATCCTGATGCCGGACTAACCGCTTCGCCATGGCACTAGAAAAAAGCCCGATTTCCCAAGGAAGTCCGGCTTTTAACCCAATTATGTTGCTGGTCTTAAGGCTAGTACTTATGCCTTGAGAAGGGTGACTTCTTGGGATGACTCTCCCCTTCAAAGGGCTGAACACCACTCTGGGGATAATCATCATGATTAGGGCTAAAAAGCTCGATGCAGCCATCAAAAAAATATGAAATCGCAACGCCGATCGCTTGGATGATGTTCATAATTATGACCTTTAAGTTGATGAAGGGAAGAACAGAAACCAGATGAGAATTTTATGCTGCGATCGCACCTAACCTGGTACGCTCCCTCAATCTAGTTAACCTGCCTAATTGCATCATAGAAGAATTCACCTCAGAATTCAGTTGTCTCTATGATTCTTTACAGGGCTGCCTTAATAGATCTTTAATTGAACTAACTTCTCAACAATCAAATTTTTAACCAAAGCTGCTAACAATTCAGCGCTATTAGGAACCGCCAAGCTTCCGGCTGCGGCTGCCATTTCTTGAAGGGTTTCGGGCGATCGTAATAATTCCAACACTTTCGTTTGCAAAGTTTCGGCTGTGAGCAGGTTTTGAGGAAATAGCAGTGCGGCTCCTGCATCAGCAAATACTCTGGCGTTGTAAGTCTGATGATCTTCGGCGGCGTAAGGGTAGGGAACGAGAATTGCAGGAGTTTGAGTCATCGCTAACTCGGTCATCGAACCTGCACCCGCTCGACTAATGGCAAGATTTGCCCGATGAAGTAGCGCTGCCATGTTGTTGTAAAACGGCAGCCCAAAATAATGGGGATGGCGAAAGCTATTAGCTTCAGGATCACTTTCTCCAGTCAGGTGAACGATCCACGCTCCAGCATCGATCCAGGCGGGAGCACACTCCCGTACCTTTTGATTCAGGCTGACGGCTCCCTGACTGCCGCCCACCACCACAATTAAGGGAGCCTCTGAGGAAATTGCTAGATCTAGCGGTGGATGGGTGCGGAACTGTGCCCGAACAGGCGTACCGACATAGATCGTTTGGGCACGGGGCAAGTATTGCGCCGCCGATTCAAAGCCGATCGCCACTCGCGTACAGAGTGGGCTGAGCCACCGAGTCACCTTGCCAGGTAGCGCATTAGACTCGTGCAGCACCACGGGCAAACCCAAAGAACGCGCCGCCAAAATAGCAGGGGCAGCAATGTAGCCCCCTGTGGTTAGCACCGCTTGAAACTTACCTTTTTTAAGTAACTTGCGCACTTGTAGCACCGACAGCAGCAGTTTGGTAAAAATGCGCAGGGTGCCTAGTCCAAATTTTTGCTGAAAGCCCCCAACGTCAATGGTGTGAAGCGGATAGGTTGCAGGCACAAGCTGGGTTTCGAGGCGATCGGGCACGCCTAGCCATTCAATCTTAGTCTGGGGGAGTTGCTCGGCAGTGGCGATCGCTGGGAATAAATGTCCACCCGTGCCGCTGGCTGCAATTAACAGCCGTTGAGGCAGTTCTTCTGATAATTCTTGAGACATTTTTGCAGAGGTAGCGACCGACATAACTTTACCTGACTGGCTATTATTGAGAACCTGAGGTGAGAACCTGAAACCTTTTTCTGAAACCTTTTTACTGTTCGCTAGGAGACGAATCAAGATACCCTAGAATCATTTGCAGATGCTCGTTCCACTTTTGGGGCAAAGAAGCACAATTAATATTAGGGCTAAGTTGCTATTTTGCGTCACCTTGTTCCACTCATTTTGAGCGAATTTCCATGCGTTATTGTTTTACCTCCTGGTCTAGCTGTGCCCTAATTTGGGCCTTAGGAATTGCGCCCTTTAGCCTAGGGATAACTGGCTGGACAGATCAAGCCCTTGCTCAAGCGCCTGCTGCCGCGCCTGCTGTGCGTCCGGCTCCTGCCATTTTGACCCAGACCCTAGCTCAAATTGACGCGGCGGCTAGTGGGGGTAATTTGCCCGCTGTTATGGCGTTCTATGACCCTCAATTCACAAATTCTGATGGGTTGACCTACCGCTCTTTTCAAGACGCATTGTCAAAGTTTTGGAAGCGTTACCCCGGCATGGTCTACAAAACTGAGATTAATTCTTGGAAGGCAGAGGGCAGTGCGTTAGTGGTGGAGACAACAACAACCATTACTGGCACCCAGACCACGCCCGATCGCCCCATTAATTTGACTGCGACTATTGCTTCGCGGCAACGATTTGAAGGTCAAAAAATTGTTCAGCAAGAAATTTTGTCAGAGCAAAGCCAGGTGACGATGGGTCAAACGCCGCCCACGGTGCAGGTTAACTTGCCCGAACAGATAACCATCGGACGCAGCTATGCTTTTGATGCCATTGTTACCGAGCCGTTGGGCGATCGTCTGCTGTTAGGCGCAGCGCTGGAAGAAACAATCAGTGCTGGCGGTTACCTCAATGCAGTTCCAATCAACTTGGAGCTACTGTCATCCGGGGGGCTTTTCAAAATCGGGCGTGCTCCGCTCCTTCCTGAGAATCGCTGGGTTTCGGCAGTAATCATTCGCAACGATGGTATGACCGCAGTGACTCAACGGATGCGGATTGTTGGACGGTAAGTAAATTGTTGAATGGTACTAAATTGTTAGCGGCAGAGGATTAAGAGGAGTCTACGACTCCTCTTAATCCTCTAGGGGTTTTTGCTGATAATGAGAACAGTCTTGACAGGGCCCAAAGGGATTGATGGCACAGCGAATTTGATTGGAGCGGGCATTGAACCGACAAGTAAAGTCTCCAATGATGTAACCGATGCCTTCAACATAGTGCTGATCAGGCTGTAGCCGTAAGGGCATCCCGCGTGTGGCAAAGGCATCCATGGCTAGACGCAGGCGTGCTTGCCCTCGTGCATCGGCTTGCCGCATGAGCCACAGGGACAGCAGAGAGGGCGTTAAACCTAGAAACAGAATGAACAGTGTTGCAATCACAGGATTCTGGCAGCTAAAGTTTGGCGAGAAACTTGGCGAAAGTGTAGCATTTATCCGCAAGAGAGGGGAACCATCATTTGTCCCGTTAGGCTGAAGGAGCGGGCTTCGGTGATGTTAACCCGGATGGTTTTTCCCTGTAGCTCCTGAATATCGCCGGTGCAAAAGGTGAGGCGGTTGCCTCGAGTTCTGCCCATTACTTGGGTTGGAAATTTGGGGTTTTGTGCTTCTACTAAAATTTCCTCGGTGCGCCCCAAGTAGCGCTGCGATCGCTCGGCGGCTGAGGTGTTGACCACATGGTTCAGGCGTTGGAGGCGATCGCTCTTAATTTCTTCACTCAACTGGTTTTCCCACAGTGCCGCAGGAGTGCCAGGACGGGGAGAGTAAGCGGCAGTGTTGACCATATCAAACTCAGTGTCTTCCATCAGTTTGAGCGTATTGGCAAACTGTTCCTCGGTTTCACCCGGAAACCCGGCGATCGCATCCGCACTAATGGAAGCATCGGGCATATAGTAGCGCACCATGTCGATAATCCGCCGATACTTCTCGTGAGTGTAGCCGCGCGACATGGCTTTCAACACCTCGTTATCGCCCGACTGAAAGGGAATATGGAAATGCTCACACACCTTGGGCAACTCGGCACAAGCCCGAATCAACCGCTCGGTAAAATAGCGAGGGTGGCTAGTGGCAAACCGGATACGCTCAACACCAGGAACATCGTGGACAAAGTACAGCAAATCAGTCAGCGTATGCTGATGGCGACCCTCAGCAGTAGATCCTGGCAAATCGCGTCCGTAGGCATCAATGTTTTGCCCTAACAGCGTGATTTCCTTAAAACCCTGCCGACCCAATTCTTCTATTTCTGCCCGAATGGCTTCCGGTGTACGCGACTGCTCTACGCCTCGCACATTAGGCACAACGCAATAGGTACAGCGTTCGTTACAGCCATAAATGACGTTAACCCAAGCGGTAATGTGACTATCCCGACGCGGTTGAGTAATGTCTTCTAAAATATGAACCGACTCAGTAGCAACAACCTGGTTGCCGTTAAACACTTGCTCTAGCAGATCCTGCAAACGATTGGCGTGCTGCGGGCCCATCACTAAATCTAGTTCGGGCACTCGCCGCAGTAGAGCTTCACCTTCCTGTTGCGCCACACATCCGGCAAGAATCAGAGTCAGGTCAGGCTTTTCGTGCTTGCGTCTTGCCTGTTTGCCAAGGTGCGAATAAACCCTCTGCTCGGCGTTGTCCCGAATGGTGCAGGTGTTGTAGAGAATGAGATCGGCTTGATTGGGATCTTCCGACCAGCGAAAACCCATGTCCTCCAAAATGCCAGCCATCCGCTCGGAGTCGGCTTTGTTCATTTGGCAGCCGAAGGTGGTGATGTGATATAGCTTGGGAGAAGAAGACATGGGAAGAAATGGAAAGAGGATAGTCTCTTATTTTATCGGGTTCAGGAGGATGAGCAAAAAAATCCCTAACGCAGGCTAACTAATGTCTTTGAAATATTTTGAAATATCATCAAAAACACGATATTAGAGTAGGCGATCGAAACGTCTCCTTAACGAATCTGCTGAAGTTAACTCAAATATTAAAGTTTATAAACTCTTTAAAGATTCATTGATAGGCAGTTTCTATGAGTTTAATAATTTTCTCTTTCCTTCCGTCCCCTAATCTCGGTAAGATACAAGCATTAGCCAAACCATCTCAATAATCATCCCAACCATTTATGAGTGTAGTTAGCCAAGTCATTCTTAATGCCGACGAAGAACTTCGCTACCCCAGCAGTGGCGAGTTGCAGAGTATTCAAGCTTTTTTAAAAACCGGCGAGAAGCGAACTCGCATCGCGGCGACCTTAGCCGATAACGAAAAGAAAATTGTTCAAGCTGCCAGCAAGCAGCTTTGGCAGAAGCGTCCAGATTTTATCGCTCCGGGCGGAAATGCCTACGGCGATCGCCAACGTGCCCTCTGTCTCCGTGACTATGGCTGGTATCTTCGCCTAGTGACCTATGGCGTTTTGGCAGGCGACAAAGACCCGATTGAAAGCATTGGTCTAGTGGGTGTGCGAGAAATGTACAACTCTCTCGGCGTTCCGGTTCCTGGCATGGTGGAATCCATTCGTTGCCTCAAGGCTTCATCTTTAGCACTCTTGAATGACGAAGATGCGGCTGAAGCGGCTCCTTACTTCGACTACATCATTCAGTCCATGTCTTAAGATTAGAGTGTCATCAAAAGCCCCGTTGTCATTGTTATGTGGACAGCGGGGCTTTTTGCTGAAAAAGCAAGAGCTAGGTTGTTTGGGGTGTCTATGTTGCTTGAGGTGTCTGCTGCTCATCGATCGCCCGACAACAATCTTCAACAGGGGCACGTTGCTCCATTGCCGCAACTAATGCTTCAAACGCCTGCATCTGCCCTTGAATTAATGACTTCGCCTGGAAAATTGCTCCTTTCTCTTTCAGCGCTCCCTCAGCATTAGTACGTTTAAGCTGAAACCACAGCGTCCGGAACTTTTGGCGATCGTCTGCGCCGCCCTCAGCATTGCCATAGATCAAGGTTTCGGCAGCAGTTCCCGCCATCCAAACAGTGCAGTAGCGATCGATCAGTTGATTCGATAAGATGCCCTGCTTTAACTCTTGGTCTAACTCCTGTGTGTCAAAGCTAACGCCACCTTGACCGCGTTGCCCTTGGCGAAATGCTTCCCAAGCCGTTAGGGTATAGCCCGTAATAGGAATACCCGACAGATGCGCCACCAAAAAATGCCCAGCTTCATGGCAAATGACCCGCGCCCGATGCTCTGGCGATAGGCGGGCAAAACCATCAATGACGATCGCCCCAAACCGTCCTTGCAACCCAAAGGTATCAACCGCCATAAAGCTGAGGATGGCGAAAGTGGCGATCGCTGGAACAGTCGGCGACAAATGCAGAATGGGCCCAAGTAGGCTCATCATGACTAACGAAAAAAGAGTGATAGCGACGAGGTTAAGAGAGGCTTGATTCACTTTTTTCTGGTTCTGTAGAATATTTCTAGGCTTTTGCGATCGCCCACATAGCGCCAATGCCACGGTTCGTAGCTTACCTTTTCGGGATTGCCTTTGGCAAAAGACAGTTCAAAACTATAGTATGCCGCATTTTGCTGAAGCCACTTAAAGGCAGCAGTTTGCTCAAAACTTTGGCTCAAATGAGTTCCAGGTTCATTAGCATCGCCAATGTCGGCAGAATATCCGGTGTGGTGTTCGCTGTAGCCTGGAGGAGCGCTGACATCGGCGCGAGTATCGGTATTTTGTCCCCGTTCGGCTTTGACATCAAAAAATAAATGCGTCTGCTCTTCCACCGAGCGAAACCCTGAAAGGATAGTTAGGCTAACACCCTCTGCTTGGGCGGCATCCACCATTGCCAGAAACTTAGGGGCAGCCGCTTTATGCATCTTAATGTCATTGGCAACTGGCTCTAGGTCAGATAAAGGCACTTCGGCATAGCGGTAATGCCCCAAGACTTGGTCGGGGGAGGCGGTGGCACTGCTGGAAGACGGTAACGGAACTGTAGTAGAAGATGAGATAACGGCTCCCGATGGCTGACCCGATCGCTGCTCTGTAGAATTTGCGCTTAGAGCAGTCGGTTGAGGACGGAGGTTGAACCAGATAAAAGGTAGGATGACTAAAAGAAAAGCGGCGATCGCCAACCCAATGAACTTCAACGATTTTTTAGACTTCCGAGGCTCATCACGCAATTCTCGATAAGCTTCAGGCAAGTCATCATGCTGTGAGGCAGAGTATTCCGACAAGCGCTTAGGTACTTTTGGTAAACCTGCATCATCCACAAAGCTATCCTCCAACCTGCGCGACAAAGACCCTTCTCAGGATACTAGATTTGCAACAAGGACAACCAAATCCCACATTACCGTATAAAAATTGACGTTGCTGAATTGTAGTATGAAAACCCGGTTCCCCTGCCCTCGCAGAAAAGGAGCTAGGGATTAGGTTGGGGCGGCAACGCAGGTAGATAGATCTCTGCCCCAATTTCTCTCCTGAAGGAAGGGAGCTTTGAGTAGATGGCTCAATTTGCGCAAAGGGGGACGTGGCAGATAGGGTTGTTTACTTTTCCCAACAGCCGAAAGCACCACGCACTCTATCAGAAATTTGGGTTCTACCCACGTTTCCTCACCTTCATCATGGCAAAACCAATTCAGCCACATCAGCAAGACTTGCGAGCAACAAAATCCTCTCAAAACCCCCAGCAGCGATCGCAATGTCTTAAGGCATGTGCTGAACTGACGAATGCTATCTATGCTGGGCTAGATGTATCGCGTGAGATTGTTGCGTTGAGGAGCAAAGTTTAGGGGATACTATTTTGCTGGGGGATAAAACAGATTTGGCAGGACTTGCAGTTTGTCATAGGGGGCAAGCAGCGAGGCAGTCAACGATGTCTGCTACATCAAATTTGGAGGAATGCGCCCAGATCCTGCCGTCTTCTTTTCTACAAACCTTAGCTTTTCACTAATCTTTTCGCCAACCTCTTGCAGCAACGACTTCCCTTTGATCTTAATCTCGCTATCAATCTTTGCTCAATTTTGGACAGAATTCCTAACAGGTTTGCTGTCTGCTGATTAAAACAGGTCAGTGAAACTCAAGATAGTATTTAAGTTACTTTTGTCCGTCCAGCAGCAAGAGAACTTCATTGAGATATTTGTAAGGACGCTTAAGAGGATGTTTGAAAAGTCAGCTAGTCGGTAAAAAAGCTCTCTCAGTGTAAGCTGCGAATAGAAAGCACGCAGCACCGAGAAAGCAATATGAGTAAAGCATATCCCAGCAATCTGACTACTGGA